>Ga0187852_1001578_pt1 | contig 20908 bp, 12 predicted proteins | sample June2016WEW_6_40_FD_134511 | JGI IMG/M metagenome (GOLD analysis project Ga0187852, IMG submission 134511) | Peatland microbial communities from SPRUCE experiment site at the Marcell Experimental Forest, Minnesota, USA - June2016WEW_6_40 | ecosystem: Environmental > Terrestrial > Soil > Wetlands...
CGACGAGTCCGACCGCGACGGGATGCGCATTGTCGTGGAATTAAAGCGGGGCGAACAAGTGCCGGAAGTTGTTTTGAACAACCTCTACAAGCACACCCAACTCCAGGAAAACTTCGGCATGATCATGCTGGCCATTGTCAACGGCCAACCGCGCACCCTGCCGCTCGTCGAAGCTCTCCAACTCTTCATCGATCACCGCGTGACGGTGGTGCGGCGGCGCACGGCTTACGATCTGCGCAAGGCACAGGAGCGCGCGCACATTCTCGAGGGGTTCCTCAAGGCGCTTCAGCACCTCGACGCCATCATCAAACTCATTCGCGCCTCGAAGACGCCCGCCGAAGCGCGCCAAGGCCTGATTGTAAGCTTCGAGTTCACCGAGCGCCAGGCCCAGGCCATTCTCGAGTTGCAGTTGCAGCGCCTGACGGCCATGGAGCGCGACAAGATTCAGCAGGAATACGACGAGCTGCAAAAGAAGATTGCCGAGTACCAGGAAATTTTGGCCAGCGAAAAGGCGCTGAAGAAAGTGATCGTGAACGAGTTGAAGGAAATCCAGAAGGATTACGGAGACATCCGGCGAACCGAAATCATCGAGGAGCAGGCGGAAATCAAGCTCGAAGACCTGATTGCGATTGAGGACGTGGTGATCACGGTGTCGCATTCGGGTTACCTGAAGCGCACCCCGCTGAGCATTTATCGCCAGCAGGGACGCGGCGGCAAGGGACGCCAGGGAATGACGACTCGCGACAACGATTTCGTCGAGCACCTCTTCATCGCCTCCACCCACAGCTACATCCTGGTGTTCACCAACACTGGCAAGATGTATTGGCTGAAGGTTTACGAAATTCCGGATGTGAGCGCTGCGGGCAAGGGCAAGAATGTGGTCAACCTGGTGAACCTCGCCTCCGGCGAGAAAGTGGCGGCGGTGCTCGTCGTCCGGGAATTGCCGGACGAACCCGTGGATGTAACGATCGACGGCGTGACGTATGCCAAAGAGGGTTACGTGATCTTGGTGACGCGCCTGGGCCTGATCAAGAAGACGCGCCTCGCGGAATTCTCGAATCCGCAATCTCGCGGAATCATCGCCATGAAAATTGAGGAAGGCGATGCACTGATCCGCGCTGCTATGACCTCCGGCCGCGACACGATTTTCCTCGCCTCCCATGAGGGCATGGCGATCCGCTTCCCGGAGAGCGACGTGCGCGACATGGGCAGGCAGGCTTATGGCAATTATGCGATGGACCTCGAGAAGGGCGACTACATCGTGGGCATGGAGATTGTAGGTGAGAAGGAGTTGATCCTCTCCGTCAGCGAGAAAGGGTACGGCAAGCGCACGCTCATCACCGAATACCGCTTGCAGTCGCGCGCCGGCAAAGGCGTCATCAACCTCAAGACCGTCGACCGCAATGGCAAAGTCGTCGGCGTGCTGAGCGTGACCGAAGAGTCGGAGGTCATGATTATCAGCCAGCAGGGCAAGATCACTCGCCTCGATGCCGGCACCATCCGCGAATCGGCCCGCTCCACGCAAGGCGTCAGGCTGATTAACCTCGAAGAGGGCGACGAGGTCGCCGCTGTCTGCCTGATCAGCACAGAAAACGGCGAGAGTGAGTCCCCGCAGCCGAAACTGATTCAATAGTGCACTTGTAGATTGAGCAGCCCTCTCCCTTGGGGAGAGGGTGTCTCGCGCCCGCGCTTTCATCAGCGGGAGCGAGACGGGTGAGGGGTCACTTGCCGAGCCCGACACGTAGGGAGAATCTACTTAGGAGGCCGCGCGTGAGGACGCTCAAACCGGCATCGTGGATTCGAAGGTCGCTCGGGTCGGCGCTTTTCCTGGCAGCCACGGTTCTCGCCGGCTCCGGGGGTTCAGGAGAAAGGCCGAAGGATTTCAATTCGCCCGACGCCGGGTTCACGGCGGTCGTAACTCCCGCGGATAGGAAGATAGGTTTCGAGAAATACGAGAGCCGCATTTCGATTCTGCGTAGCGGGGGAGTTCAGGTCAGCATGCACGACTTCTCATCTGAGGACGGTGAGCATGGGTACGGCGTCGACGGGGCGCAGTGGACACCTGACTCGCGGTACTTCGTTTGTCGAATGAGGAATTCGGGTGGACACTCGCCAATGTACGTTCCTGTGGCGTTCTGGAGTCGCAAGACGAATCACTTCTATCAACTGAATGATTACTCAGCGTGGCGCACGTTCGCAATTGCCGCGCCCGACAAAGTGCAAGTGAATTCATGGCCAAGCTTGAGGCCTACGACTGTCTCCCTCGATGGTATGAAGGACGGTCATGTCACAGAGTTGCGCTAGTTCCGCTGGGGTGGGCCAACACTTACGGTTGGGTTGACACTTGTGTGAACGGGAAAGGACCCCTCACCCGTCCGGCGACGGCTGGAGCAAACGCCGTCGCCGGACACCCTCTCCCCAAGGGAGAGGACTCGCACTCCGGTGGAATGCGATTTGAGTCTTGGGCCCTTTGGCGTTATCCTCAAAGAGTGGGGGCAGGGATGAATGAACTGGAAGTGAAAGAAGGGAGATTGCTGGAGCAACTGCTGCAGGTGCCGTCGCTCGTGGTGGCCTACTCGGGAGGTGTGGATTCGGCGTACCTCGCTTATGCGGCGCATCAGGCGCTGGGCGACCGCATGCTGGCGGTGACGGCGCTGAGCGCGAGTTACTCGGCGCGCGACCGGCAAGAGGCGCAGGCCGTGGTGGCGCGCTTCAAGCTGCCGCATGAGTTCATCAACACCGACGAACTCTCGAATCCCGCTTATCGCGCCAACAATTCCGACCGCTGCTACTTCTGCAAGGACGACCTGTTTGACAAACTCGATGCGCTCGTTGCCCAGCGCGGCTTTGCCGCCGTCGCCTACGGCGTGAACGTAGACGACCAGGGCGACTGGCGGCCCGGCCAGCGCGCCGCGCGCGAGCACAAGGTTCTGACCCCGCTGCTTGACGCGGGCCTCACTAAAGCCGACATCCGCGAACTTGCCCGCCGGGGCGATGTGCCGGTGTGGGATCGCCCTGCCTCGGCTTGCCTTTCCTCGCGCATTGCTTACGGCATTGAGGTCACGCCGGAACGGTTGGCGATTGTGGAAAAAGGCGAAGAGGCTCTTCGCGCGCTTGGCTTCCGGCAGTTCCGGGTCCGCTATCATGAGGAACTGGTTCGGATCGAGATCGCTTCTGAGGAGATGCCGCGCGCGCTCGATTCCGCGATGGCTCGCAGGTTTGTCGAGATTTTCAAAGAGCTCGGCTTCAAGTTCGTCACCCTGGACCTCGAAGGCTACCGCACAGGGTCCATGAATTCCCTCCTCGTGAGCATTCAGAAATAAGATCAAGTCGATCATCCGGACTATGGCAGCGCCTGGCGGGAGCGTGACTTTAAGGTTATGACCAGCCCGGAATTCCGCCACGCCTTGGAGGAAAACCACGTTGTGCTGATGAACTGGCGGAAGCTGGGCGCACTGCTTCCGAAGCCTTGAGCGGGTGTTGCGGAGAATTTGAGCTCCGGGGCGGCACTTCAAATTCCCCGACTGCACCTCGCGAAGTCTTTGGCCACGCGGATGGTGTTGCAGTGGATTTGAATTGTGTCCTCGATGCGGCGCGCGTAGCCGCCCGCCAGCGTGACGGCGACGGGGATGGACTTGGCCCTCGCTTTCTCGAAAACCAACCGGTCGCGTTTTTCGAGGCCGTCGAGAGAGAGCTTCAAGCCGCCCAACTGATCGTCACGGTAAGGGTCGGCGCCGGCCACGTAGAAGATCAGGTCAGGGGTGAATTCGGCGAGAGCCTGATCCAATCCCTTGGTAAGCTCGCGCAGGTACTCTTCATCCTCAACACCGTCGGCCAGATTGATATCGAGCGAACTGGGCGGCTTGGGGTAGGGGTAATTGTTCTCCTGATGGATCGACATCGTGAAGACGGAATGATCGCCGCCAAAAATCGCCGCCGTGCCGTTGCCCTGGTGGACGTCGCAATCAACGGTCATGGCGCGCTCGATGCATCCATCCTTTTGCAAACGGCGAATCGCGATCGCAAAATCATTCAACACGCAGAAGCCCTCGCCATGGTCAGGGTAGGCGTGGTGAAAGCCGCCTCCCAGGTTCACGGCCACTCCGTCTTCGAGCGCCAGGCGTCCCGCCAAGATCGATCCACCGGCGCTAAGCCAGACGGCGCGGATCAACTCGGGAGAATAGGGGATCTCGAGGCGCATCACTTCGACGTAGGAGAGTTTACCCGTCTGGAGCTTGCGCAAGTATTCCCGGTGATGAACCAACGCGATGTCGTCGTCGGAGGCCGGAGGTGGCTCGACGAAGTCTCCCGGCTCGACGATCCGGTCGCGCAAAAGTGCTTCTTTAGTCAGGCGATACTTGATGGATGGGAAAACGTGATTCCCCAGGTTCAAGTCGTACCGGTCCGAGTATACGAGTTTCATCGTATGCCCCCGCTGCTGCTATTAGCTAATCAAGATCCGCCGGCCAATCCGGGTGGCGATAATGTTCGAAGAGCCGGGAAATCTGCTCCGCCGTCACACGCGCCGTTGAAAGTGCCGGTATTGCATCCTCCTCGAAAAATCTTGCTTCCGCTTCCGGTTTCCCGGCGGGCTCCGGGCTTAGGAGTTCGCACCGAATAAAAAGTTTGTAAGCGTGCTGGGCCGTTGCAGGATGGGCGTGTTTATTCCGATCATACACGGAGAGCAGTTTAGAAGCACGGGTTGTGTAGCCCGCTTCCTCGAGCACCTCGCGCACCACGGCCTCGCTGGGTGACTCCCCCACATCCGCCCATCCGCCTGGCAAGCTCCACAGGCCGTCTTCATTCTCCTTCACGAAAAGCAGCGCGCCCTCGCGAAAGATCGCTGCCCGCACATCCACTTTGGGCGTGGCGTAGCCCTGCTCGCGCTCGAAGAAGTCTCGAATGATGGTTGCCTCAACCCCAGTGTGTGCCTCCATGATCTCCACAGCAATCTTCCGCAGGGAATTATATCGCTCCAGGTCGAAGGAGTTCTGCGAATACAGAAGGCCGTTCTGTGCGATGGCATTCAAGCGAACGGCCCAGTCCGCCCACCTTGCTTCCATACGATGCCCTTTCCTTAAGCTTCGTTTTCCACGGCTTGGAGGAGTGCCCGAATATAGCCGTATTCGAAAGCGAAAGCCTGTTTCTGGTCTGTGTCACCTTCGATATGCGGAGCGTGGTCCGGCATCATCATGCCGTCGTAGCCGAGTTGCTTATAGACCCGCATTGCTTTCACCATGTTGACGTCGCCATTATCCGGGAAGGTCTCTTGAAAGTTCAAGAAGTGCCCATGAATATTTCGGAAGTGGACGTTGAAGATTTTCCCTTTCTCGCCAAAGTAGCGGATGACGTCGAAAATCTCTTCCCCAGGGCGGTCCAACATTTCGCTCACGGTCCCCTGGCAAAAGTTGAGTCCATGAAAAGGGCTGGGATGAATATCGACGAACCGCTTCAGGCCGTCGACGCTCCCCAAAACGCGGTGAACGCCGCGAAAGCCCGCCTCCCGGGGCATGCCAGGATCATGCGGGTGACACGCCATCTTAACTTTGTATTCTTCCGCCACCGGCACTACGCGGTCGAGGAAGTAAGTGATTCGCTCCCACATCATATCCGCGGTCACCGGACCCGCCTCGGTGAGCGTGGCCGCTTGTTTCGCGATGTCGTAGTTGAATGTGCTGTAGAGCGCCCCGCCGCGCCCTGCGGTGGGGGCAGTCCGCGGCACGCCAAGTATGGTCAGGTTGTATTTTACGCAAGGAATTCCGGCTTGGGCAACGTGCCGGATCATTTCGCAGATCTGGTCGATCTCCCGGTCGCGGTCGGGGGATTTCCCTAACATGATTGCCGGATTTTCCGCCCGCTCGATTGGACTCGAGCTCATTGGCAAGGGGACGATCAGTAGTTCGAGACCGAAGGACTCGACCCGTTCCTTCAGCTTCGTCAGCCCCTCGACACTCCAATGCTCGTCCAGACGTGCAGAAGGAAGCCCGCTGCAGATGTGATTGACTCCCAAGGCCGCCAGAACACGAAGAGTCTCATCCGATGGTCCGGAACCGAACTGGGTGCCGAGCTTCATTCGCGGCTTGGGAGGAGAAGAACCAGTCGCCAATGTCGTCTGGCTTAGCCGGGCGGGCATACTCGATGCGGCGGCAGTGATTTGCAAAAACGATCTGCGGTCCATTCTGTGCTCCTCTCCGCTCACGAACCGACCCCTCACCCGGCCCGCGACGGCTGGTAAGCGCGCCGTCGCGGGCCACCCTCTCCCTATGTGATAACTCTGAATTGCGTGTCATTCCGAGGAGCCGCAGGCGACGAGGAATCTCGCTCTGCTCTGGAAAGATTCAGGGCGAGATCCTTCGCTTCGCTCAGGATGACAGCGAAGGGCTCGGAATGACAGGTTGAACGAACTTCTCACACAGGCTCCTTTGGAGACCGCGCAGGTATTCTGGTTGGTCATCGATGGCGACTGAGGGTTAATTTCTTCCCTGACAAGTTCTCGATCTCGACCGCGAAACCCTCCGGCGTGCTGACCTGATAGGAGATGGCGTCGCGTTGCGTATTCCAGCTCAACTCGACCATGCCGTGAATCGTGGGAACTCCTCCCGAGCAAGACGTTAAGGGAACGTCGGCAAGCCGGACGTGGACACGCTTGTTGACCGAATCGACAGCCCAGAGACCGAGCACATTGCGATAGAGCATGTGCACGATATGAGAGGCGAAGCCGTGGTTGCAGCTCGCGGTCGGGCTGATGTCTTCCCAAAGCGTTCCCGTGCGCTCCGCCATATAGAGATAGTAAGACGCGGATTCGTCGAGCATCTGGCGGCTGAGACCTTGACGCGAGAGAAGTTCAAGACGAAGTACATTCCCGACAAAAGCGTTGGCGGGCGCAACCTCGGGAAAAGCCTTGGTCTCCTGGCGCCGCGGGCCGAATTGTTCCTTTAGAGTTCGCCACAGCTCCGGATGTGATTCTGTCGAGGCCGTGCCTGTGAAGAAGGCAAAGTACTGGCAGACCTCGCTGCAGTTGCGGGTTACTACGAGCTTGCCGTTTTGGCGGACGGCGTTATCCACAAAGAAGTGGCCATCGAACGACTGGCGCCTTACCGTCTCGCGCAGCCTCGCGGCCTTATCCGCCCATTGGTGGAAGTAATACATCCGCGCCGCAGCGTCGAGCGCGGCGGCATAGAGCATGCTCGAGGGATAGTTCACGTCCTGCACGTAGTCATTGGCTTTGGACCATTCGACGAAGACCCAACCGTCGAGTTTCTCGAGCAATCCGTCCTGGTTCTCGAAACGCTGGAAGTATTCGAACAGGCGCGTGAGCTTGGGGCGCAGCGCCTCGACGGTCTGTCGGTCGCCGCTGCGGGTGAGATACTCCTCGAGCTGAAGAACGAACCAGAGGGGCCAGTTAGGAATGAAGTTGCCGTCGTTGTGATCGGCGGGATAGCACATTGGCAGCATGCCGTCCGGGATGAATGCGAAGTGCGGAGGCAGTTGGAAGTTTTCAAAAAAGTTCCTTTCCATCGTGGTGGAGCCGCTGAGGTCCAGGGCGGCGCGCGAAGTGAAGAAGCTGTCGCAGAGCCACCCGGCTCTCTCCCGGGAGGGGCAGTCGGTGAAGACGTCGACGGCATTCTGGCGATAGGTCTCGCGCCCGGCGGCAAACAGCTTGATGAGCCGTTCGTCGCTGGCCTGAAAGTGCGCCTGGCGGACATCTGGATTGGCATATTCGCGCACATAGATATCATCAAACTCGAATTCGCCCTCGAGAACCAGCAGCTTCAGAAAACGAAGTGTGTAAGGTTCGAAAGCTTCCAGAGCGAAGCTGCCCTCAGGCAGTTCGTAGCTCACGATGTTGACGCAGGAAAGCCGTTTGAAGTCCACGTCGCCGTCGGTTAGAAGTTCATCGAAGATCAGGAATATCCGCCCGGCCTTTGAACAATTCACCTTCGCTCCGATAAAACCCGTGACGTCGGCGCCGAAGTCCACGATGTGTTGAGTGGACGGCCCAACTTCAATTCGTTCCCCTGCGGCGTAAGGACGGTTGAGAATCTCGGGCGACAAGGCGGCCACGTGCTGAAGCTCGAGGGAGGGGATTACCTCGAGCTCGCTTTCTGGAAATCCGCCCAGCTTTTCGCCAATCCCTGTGAGGGACCGATCTTTCCACGGCTTCTCCACCTGCAAGCCCGTCCGAAGGTGGCCGCGAGACACGTGCTTGACGGGGTGTCTCAGAGCGAAATCCGGATAAGGAACGCGGCGCGGAAGAAGTTGTTTGGCAGGGGATACTGAGCACTCGAGCGCTTGAAAAGTCGACGAGGCGTCGCTGCGCCAGCGGTCATATCCAACCCGGAGCCGATAGACTTCCGAGAAAGGCCGCTGGAAACTGTAGCGCTGTACCTTCTGCACGCGCTCACTGAGGATGGCGGCCTCGAACGGACTTCCCATTCCCGCGGTAGAGGCAAGCACGCTGGCTCCCGCCGCCACTTCCGCCTCGAGGAACGAGGGTTGGTCAAGGAGGTAGTAACTATTCACATTATAGCCGGCAACTTCGATGGCCACTGAGTTTCGCCCCGAACGCAAGGCTGGTGCGAGGTCCCACTCGTCTACTCTGTAGTAGCCATGCGGCCCGCGAGCGGGTCCGTAGCCGCGAAAAGCTCCGTTCACGAATACCCGATAGACGGTGGAGCCGGTAACGCGAAGTAGAACGGGATGCTGGTCTGAGGCCTCAAATGAAGCTCGAAAGCCCACAAAGAGATTCTTCTCGCGCTCGAGCCCCTTGGGCCAAACCGGCTGCGCGGAGATAAACTTAGACTCTGACGATTGCTCCCGTGGCGCGGGCGTTCCTGCCTGTGCTTGTTCGGAAAATCGACCGGCCTTGGCCACCGGCAAGAGCGCCTGCGCCGCGGTGACTGCCGCGCCTTGAATGATCTGCCTACGCGTCCAGGATGTGTTCTTCTCGTCAGCCATTGAGTTCTTCCTCTCCTGTCGGTGGCTCAGCCCCGCAGGGGCTGAAGATGAGTAGCCGGGGGCAATTCCCCATAGGTGTTAACTTAACACCTCAAGTGGCGCCAATGTAGGTTTCGCTCACCGCTAATACAGGCCCGGAGGGCCGACAGCGAGTAGCCCACGGCGTGAGAAGGTGTGAAAAAATCGTTTGTCATGCTGAGCGAAGCGAAGCATCTGCATTTTATCTCTTTGAAAACAAACAAATACAGATTCCTCGCTCCGCTCGGAATGACAGGGCCCAGCGATTTTTTCACACCTTCTCATGCCGTGGGCTACTTTCTGGCGCCGCTCCGCGGCTCTCGAAGTCCCGGCACCTTAAGTTAACGCCTGTGGGGCAGCGCCCCCGGAAACGTTGTCCCCTCACCCCCTTTCGCCTCTTCCCGCCAACGGGGAGAGGGATGTCGAAGGCGGGGTGTGGGGGGTCTTGTCCGGGAGGTTCCAGAGTCTGTGTGACAACTCGCCTGACATGTCATCCTGAGCGCAGCGAAGGATCCCCGCAGTTTCTCTTGCTTCATCGATTGACAAACAACTGCAAAGATCCTTCGCTTCGCTCAGGATGACACATGCCACTCCACTCATGGCTTGGCGGCAGAAGGCGTTGCCGATTGCGGGCATCTTTCGGAGCTGATTGATCGGTGACAGCGGGCAGGGCCGCGAGGTTGACTGCCGGTTTGTCGAGCGGAGAGAGGACAATGTTGAAAGTATGGTAGGTGACTCGGGCATCGGTAAAGTCGAGAGTCTGCTGAAAGGGCTGAAACTTCTCGGCCTTCGCGCTCAGGGTGTAAATCGTGGCGCTAAGTCCCACAAAGTCGAAGTTCCCGTTCCAATCCGGTTGACGGGTGGCCACCGGCGAGCCGTCGCTGGTGTGAATAGAAATCATCACCCCCTCAGAGATCCCGCGCCCATCCTTGGTCTGAACCTGACCGTGCAACGTGAGATTATGCCCCACATCATATTGTCCGGGCAACGGGGCCGCCGCGCACAGGGCCACCGCGGCACCTGCGACCGATTTCCAAAGAGTGGAAGATTTCTTCGCCGTGGTGCACCTCAAATTAGCCTGAGCGCCCTGCCTTGGTTCGACGTTGCCAACCTAACACGAACTCGCACGGAAAGCAATTCGTGCGCTCCAGCCGGTAGTGTCCTGGTTTCGGCGTAGCGCTGGCCTTTATGCCAGCATGTGCCGACCCTTCGCTTTGCTCAGGGCAGGCTCCAAAGGTCGGCGCTACGTTTAAACTAGGAAAGTCCGCCCCGGGCCTGACATCTCCACAACAAAAAGCGTTAGTATGAAGCGGATGAACCTGACGCACCAAGACGAAGCTGCCGTTCGGAGGGTGCTGCTGGCGTGGTTTCGCCGGAATGCGCGTTCCCTCCCTTGGCGTAAGAGCGGCGACCCGTACGCAGTGTGGGTTTCCGAAGTAATGCTCCAGCAGACTCAGGTGGCGACGGTAATCCCGTATTATCAACGCTTTCTTGAGGCGTTTCCGACGGTGGCTGACCTCGCGCGCGCCCCTCTGGAGCGTGTTCTCGAGCTATGGTCGGGGCTTGGCTACTATCGCCGCGCGCGCCACTTGCACCAGGCTTCTAAAGAATTGGTCCACAGATTTGCGGGAGTATTTCCCCAGGAGTACGCGAAAATCCGTTCGCTGCCCGGCATTGGGGATTACACAGCTCGGGCCGTATTGAGCATCGCCTTTGACCTGCCCTACACGCTGCTGGACGGAAATGTGGCTCGAGTCCTTTCGCGCCTGGCGGCGCTTGAGGGCAATCTCCACCAGGCCGGCTTCCGCCGCGCTGTCAAAGCCGAACTCGAGCGCCTGCTTTCACGTCGCAGGCCCGGCAACTTCAATCAGGCGTTGATGGAGCTAGGGCAAACCATATGCCTGCCTCGCGCACCCCAATGCGCGGCCTGTCCAGTTCGAGGCTGGTGCCTGGGCTACAAGACAGGAAATCCCGAAGTCTTCCCCCAGCCGCGTCCTCGACGCGCGGCGGAATCACATTACCTTGCCGCCGCTATCCTACGGCGCGGACCGCGAGTGGCCATGGTGCGTGGCCTGGACGATGGACTTCTGGACGACCTATGGAATTTCCCCTCCGCATTCGGCAGGTCACGCGCGGAGGCGCTCGAACGCATGCGTGATAAGCTTGCCGGGTTCGGGTTTGCCGCCCTCACCCGCCAGGACTGCATCGCGGAGCTCCACCACGGCATCACTTACCGCTCCATTCGCGTGCACGCTTACGCCGCGGAGCTATCCAACGTATCCCGCAAGAAAGGGCTTCGATGGTTTCCTATTTCGACCTTGGGGCAGGCTGCCATTTCGCAATTGGCCCGGAAGATCGCAAAGCAGGTGTTCACGCCCGCGTGCCGACGGGCACCCAGAAAGCATGAAAACGACTCCCCTCCTTAGCTAAGGAGGGGGTAGGGGGTGGTTGGTCCCGTTGTTGTGCTGGCACCCACCACCCCTGCCCTCCTCCCGCTGAGGAGGGGAGTCATTCTCAGAGCAGGTGTTTGAGTTCACGACGTAGGTCCAAGCCTTGTGGTTGCCCGAGGGCGGCCCAAGGGCCGCCCCTACAACTGCCGCCGCATTGGGTTAAAATATAACCCGCAAGGAAAGTACCGCTCATGGCAAAGGCCGCACAGATCGACGCCTCCGCGCTCCTCAAGCTTCAATCCAACATCAGCGTGCAGCGGTACTTCGAGGTCTCCCTTCTCTTGACTCTGGCTACCGCCTTTGTCACTGTCGCGATGACGGGGAAGTTGGACTTCGTCTCCACCGTGGTGGTTTCGATCGCGTTGGGTGTGAAGCTTTGGGGCTATTCGCGCGAAGTTGACTTTTCACTCTCCCCCCGCACCGTCACGCGGATTTCCATCTTTTACATCTTCTTTTATGCGCTCGACTTCTTGACTTCGCCCGGCCCCGGCCTGCTGGACAAGATGTTGACCGCAACCGTCCACCTCGTTTTGTTCACAACTGTCATCAAGATTTTCTCGGCAAGGACTTATCGCGATTACGGCTATCTTGCCGCCCTATCGTTCATGATGATGCTGGCAAGCGCCATCCTGACGGTCGGCACAACCTTCCTTATATTCTTCGGTTTCTACATTATTCTAGCCATCTCGACCTTCATCAGCTATGAAATCAAGAGAGGAATGGAGTCGGCTCGCCGCGCGCCGGAAGGCCCTTTCCGGAAGCCTCGCCAGAACCGGACAGCGGTCGAAAGGGCGCTGATGAAGGCGGCGGTGGGGCTGGCGGCCGGCATATTTCTTCTGGGCGCATTTCTTTTTTTCGTAATCCCGCGCTATCGCACAGGGTTTCTGACCGCGCTCTCAGCGCAGTCCCAGAACATCACGGGCTTTTCCGAGACGGTCAATCTTGGTGACATCCGCAAGATCCTCCGTTCCCCCATGGTGGTGATGCGTGTGACGGTGGAAGGGGATCCCAGGCAATTCCAGGGCGTGAAATGGCGCGGTGTGGGTCTGACCAGCTTCGACGGCACGCACTGGTTCAACGACAATACGGAACAAATACCGATTACCCCGGCATCTGAACAGCGCATTGTTCTTCCCCGCGCGGAGGGTTGGCAGAGCCGTGCGCACCACCCGCTTCGCTACCACGTTCTTCGTTCCGCCCTCTCGACCGACGTCGTCTTCGCCGCCCCAACCCCCCAGGAGATTCTGGGCCGGTTTCACTTGTTGAATGTTGATGAAACGGGCTCCCTGCATAGCCCCCAATATTCTTTCGTGCCGATGGCCTACGACGCCGTGTCGGAGGCCGGGCTGCCTTCGGTCCGTGAGTTGCAGCGAGCCTCCACCGACTACCCTGAAGATATCCGCCTGGTGTATCTGCGTCTTCCCGAGTTGGACCGGAAAGTTGCGGACCTTGCCCGGCAAGTCACCTCCTCCGCCGCAAACAATTACGACCGCGCCAACGCGATTCAGAATTACCTTCGCGGCAGTTTTCGGTACACGCTCGATCCGACCGCCATTGAGCCCAAAGATCCCATCGTCAGTTTCTTATTCAAATCCCGGTCAGGCTTCTGCGAGTACTTTGCTGCTGCGATGGCTGTGATGCTGCGCACCCTTAATATCCCATCGCGGCTGGTGAATGGCTTTCAAACCGGTTCCTACAATCGAATCGGTAAAGACTTTGTGGTGCGCGCCCGCGACGCTCATAGCTGGGTGGAAGTCTATTTTCCGAAATACGGCTGGATCACTTTTGATCCCACGCCGGCTGATCCCAATCCCATCCGCGCCGGAGCCTGGGACGATTACCTCGATGCCCTGAGCCTTTTCTGGAGCGAGTGGGTGATCAACTACGATTTCAGCCACCAGATTCGGCTGGCCCGGCAGGTGGAGCAGACCTCCAGGGACTTCCAACAGGAATTCCTTGGCCATGCCGACCAGTTCAAGCGGCGAGCAGTACAAGTGGCTTACGCCATCGAAGGCTGGCTGATGTCGCACAAGCTGCTCATGTTTCTCATCATGGCCACCATCCTGGCCGGGCTGGTGGCCGGGGAGAAAGGCGGCTCGTTGGCCGAGATCCGCTTTTTCTGGCTTTGGAAGTTTGGACGCTGCGAACTCGCGCTGAGCCCCCACCAAGCCACCATGTCTTATCAAAGGTTGCTGAAGACTCTGCGAAAGAAAGGGTACTCGAAACCGACTGCGCTGACACCCTGGGAATTCGCTAGGTCGCTGGCGGGGACCCGCCTCGGCTCGGGCGTCGGAGAGTTCACGCGCCTCTACAACCTGCTCCGCTTCGGCGAAGTGCAGGTCCCCATGGCGAGGCTGCGGCAGCTTCTGGAAGAGATCGGCAGGGCTTGACCATTTTCGATTTTAGATTTTGGATTTGGGATTCGTTGGCCGAAGGTGGCATGTCGCAGGTGGCATGTGGGGAAGAACTGTGAAAGGGCGGCCATCTCCCAAGGAGTCTGTGAAAACCCCGTTTAGGCTGTCATTCCGAGCGAAGCGAGGAATCTCGCTCTGAATGTCTTCAACGCAGTGCGAGATTCCTCGTCGCCTGCGGCTCCTCGGAATGACAATCTGAACGAAGGGATGCTCTGCCTCGATGGGAATTCCACCAGTGCGGAATAAAGGCGCGTTCACGCGGCGCGATTTCCTGGGGATGTGCGGTTGCACATCCGCACTGCTTCTCCCGGCGCCGTTGATTGGTCCAGCCGCCATCGCAAAGCCGCAGAGTCTCTGGAAACCGGGACTCCGCGCTGCCTCTGCTGGGGTTGCTGCGGACCCTCCACCGTACGCGGATTATCGCATCGTTCCGCATTATCCGGTGCGTTCGCCCCTCGAGGAATTAATCCGAAAAGCCCGCCAGAACGAGGACGATTTTCCAAGCGAGCGGTTCAGCCGCGAAATCGAGAATCAGCTTGCACGATGGGGCGACGAGCTTCGCAAGAGTGCACGTAATGTGCAAGTGCTTGCCAAGGATCTTTCAACGCAGCTAGCGGCGGCTTCGCCTCGGCCCCAAGAATTGCGCGAGATCCGCGGCGCTGCGGCCCTGAAACTCCAGCGGGCGAGCTTTTCCACTGAACTGTCACTTGGCCGCGATGCCTTTCTTGACCAACTCCAATCCACTTTCGAGCGCACTTCGGAGATTCTGACGGCTGAATTCAAGGTGGCGGATCTCAAAATGATCTCCACCGCTCCCCCCCTGATCAAGACCCAGGTTCGTTTCGTGTTCGTAGGGACAGGGCCGCGCATCTACCGCCTGGAGCGAATCGGGGTTTGGGAAATCGATTGGGAGCAACGCTCGGAGGGCGGATGGGTCGCAAAGCAGTGGCAGCCCGTTTCCGAAATCCAAAGTTCCTGCGCTCAGCCGATATTTGTGGACATCACTTCGAGTGCCCTGAAGGATGTGTCTTCATACCACACGCAAATGCTGCGCGGCACGGATTATTGGCGCACCGTGCTCGACGGGGCGACGGGCATTGATATTTACGGCAACAACGGCATCGCGGCCGCTGACTACGATAACGACGGCTTCGACGATCTCTACGTCTGCCAGCCTTCCGGACTTCCCAACCGCCTTTACCGCAATCGCGGTGACGGGAGCTTCGAGGACGTGACGGAGAAGGCCGGAGTAGGCGTCCTGGACAACACTCCTTGCGCGCTCTTGGCGGACATCCGAAACATCGGCCTTCAAGACCTGGTGGTGATTACCGCCAACGGACCTCTGCTCTTCCTCAATCAGGGCAACGGGAAGTTCAAGTTAAAGCCCGAGGCGTTTCATTTTGCGCGGCCTCCGCAGGGAACCTTCACCGGCGCGGCTTTCGGCGATTACGATCGCGATGGGCGGTTGGATGTTTACTTCTGCCTGTACAGTTACTATAAGGGGCTCGAGCAATACCACTTCCCGCTTCCCTACTACGACGCGCGCAACGGCCCGCCCAACTTCCTTTTCCACAACGAGGGCGACGCCACCTTCCGGGATGTTACCGAAACCACGGGTCTCAACCAGAATAACGACCGTTTCAGCTTCGACTGCACTTGGTGCGACTACGACAACGACGGCTGGCCGGATTTGTACGTGGTGAACGACTTCGGGCGGAAGAATCTCTATCACAACGGCCGCAACGGGAAGTTCACCGATGTCGCCGAGGAAGTCGGGGTTGTGGACGTCGGGCCCGGCATGAGTTCCTGCTGGGTCGATTACGACAACGACCTGAATTTCGATCTTTACGTCTCGGACATGTGGGAAACCTCGGGCATGCGATTGACTTCACAGATGAGTTTTCTCGAACGGATGCCTCCCGATGTCCGCGCCCTCGTCCGTCATCACGCCAAGGGGAATTCGCTCTTCCGGAATCTCGGCAACGGACGCTTCGAGGATCGCAGCGCCGCAGCGGGAATCGAACAGGCTGGTTGGTCGTGGTCCTGCCACGCCTGGGACTTTGCTCACGAGGGACGCTCGCACCTCTACGTCGCCAATGGCATGATATCCGGCCCCACACGCGATGATCTCGAGAGCTTCTTCTGGCAACATGTGGTGGCGCAATCGCCGCCGGACGCGCATCCCACCGTCGCTTACGAACTGGGCTGGAACGCCATCAACGAACTGATTCGTTCCGACGGCACCTGGGCGGGTTATCTGCGCAACGTTTTCTTTTTTAACAATGGGGACGGGACATTCTCCAACATCTCCGGAACGGTTGGCCTGGATTTCCAGGATGACAGTCGCGCCTTCGCTCTCGCCGACCTCGATCACGACGGGCGGTTCGAAATCGCTCTGAAGAACCGGACGGGACCTCAGTTGCGCATCTTGCGTTCGGAGGCGCCCGATCTGGGCAACTCGCTCGCTCTAAGACTGCGCGGGACCAAAAGCAACCGCGACGCCGTAGGCGCGGTGGCTACCCTCACCACTACGGAAGGGCGACAGATCAAAATGCTGCAAGCCGGCACAGGGTTCCCTTCCCAGCACAGCAAGGAGATTCTCTTTGGAATCGGCAAGGCCGTATCCGCAAGCGCCGAAATTCGCTGGCCCAATGGCGACGTGCAGCGCCTCGAAGCGCTGCCGGCCAATCATCGTATCGAGATTGAGGAGGGCTCGGAGAAGTTCCAGGCAACGCCGTTCCGTCCCCATCAGCCTCTTGCCGTGATTCCTCCTCCACCGGTAGCCGAGCCCCCGCCTGCCTCCAGCGAAACCTGGTTGATCGATCCTATCCTGGCTCCGGATTTCGAGCTGCTGGATCTCACCGGGCTGAAGCACCGTCTGGCTGATTTCAGAGGCACGGTGGTGGTTCTGAATTTCTGGGCCACCTGGAGTCCACCCAGCCTCGAAATGCTCAGGGCGCTGGCGCGGTCGGTGGCAATGAAAAAAACGCTTGAGGTGTTCGCCATCAACCTCGACAAACCCCAGGATGCCGCGCAGGTCCATTCCTTCGCGCGCGCAAACTCGTTGCGGGTGCCTGTCTTGCTGGCCAGCGAGGATGTCTCCGGCGTTTACAATCTGATTTACCACTTCATGTTTGACCGGCGGCGCAATCTGGGCTTGCCCTCCACATTCCTCATCGACACCAAAGGGTTCATCGTGAAGGTTTATCAGGGGGCCGCGGACGCCGCGCGCTTGACCGTGGACTGCGAGCGGATCCCGCAAACCGCCGAAGAGCGAAAAAAGCTGGCGCTGCCCTTTCCCGGCACGCTCCACCTGGCGGAATTTCGGCGTAACGAGTTCACCTACGGCGCGGCCTTTTCGCAGGCGGGATACTACGACCAGGCGATCCGCGAATTCAACTTGGCGCTCGAGACAGACCCCGATTACGCCGAGGCGCATTACAATCTGGGGACGCTGTACCTGAAGCAGGGGAATGCTGCTGAAGCCCGCCACCACCTCGAGCGCGCGCTCGAATTGCGCCACGAATATCCGGACGCGCTCAACAACCTCGGATTGCTGGCGGCGCAGGCCGGCGATAGCGCCCAGGCCATCCGTTTTTTCCAACAGGCGATCGACCAGCGGGCTGATTACGCGCTGGCGTATTACAACCTGGGGAATGCCTATCGCCGCGAGCAACGTTTCAGCGAGGCAAAGCAGGCTCTAGATCGCGCGGTTGCCTTGGCTCCTGACGACCCGGAGGTGAATTACGGCGTTGGCATGCTTTATGCACAACTGAACGAAACCGACCGGGCGCTCAAATACTGGCAACATGCGCTCGAGATTCGCCCTGACTACCCGGAAGCGCTCAATAACCTCGGCGTACTCTTCGTGCACGAGGGCAAGACCGCAGACGCTCAAGACTTGTTTGCGAGAGCCATGCATGCGGCGGCCGACTTCGATCAGCCTTACCTCAACTTGGCGCGGCTCTACGTGGGGCAGGGACAGAAAGATCGCGCTCGGGAGATTCTGCAACAGTTACTCGCCCGGCATCCGGACCACGCTCTGGCAAAAAGCATGCTTCAAAAACTTGGCCGATAGATCTTGTAGGGGCGGCCACAAGGGCCGCCCCCTCCTCGGTCCCAAGCTTTTGGAAAGTGTGTATTAATCCGAAATGTGTCATCCTGAGCGCAGCGAAGGATCTCTGCAGTTGTTCGAAAGCCGTTGAGCCACAAGAAACTGCCGGGATCCTTCGCTTCGCTCAGGATGACAAGCGTCGATTGTTTCACAGTTACTTAGAGTGGCCGCCCGCCGGTAACCACCGGGGTTGCCCCTACGAAGAAGGCAGGGCTACACTCATCCTCATGAGGGCGCAAGGAAGGTCGGACACACTGGTCCATTGGGCTGCCCCCTTGCCCGCGGCGAAGTTGGTTTGGCAGGTCGCCCTGCTCTTCGTGGCGCTCCAAGTTCCGGTTCTCCTGCGGTGCGCACAGACTTCATCCCCCTCGCCGACCACCGCAAAACTCTCGCCTGCCGCCGCGCATTTCGCCGCCGGGCAAAAATTGCTCGCGCAACACACGCCTAAACTCGCCGAGGCAGAGATCCGCGCCGGACTCAAGCTGGCGCCTAGGAGCCTCGACGGTCTCAACCTGCTGGGCATGGCGCTGGGCGATGAAAAGGAATTCAATGGGGCCGTTGAGGCGTTCCAACAGGCGCTCGCAATCGATCCCGGCTCGACCGAGACGCAAATCAACCTGATCCAAGCATATTTGGCCGCCGGCCGGAAAGAGAAAGGCCTCGCGCTCGCACGCGCCCTCTCGGAGCACGCTAAGGACGACATCCGCGCCCATTTCACGCTGGGTGTGATTCTCGCCAAACAAGCGCAGTACGGGGAGGCCATCCACGAATTCGAAAGCGCCGACGCGCTCGAGCCCGGCACCTTCGAGATTCTTCACAACCTCGGCCACGCCTACCTCGAGAGTGGGGATAATGAGAAGGCTCTCGCTATCCTCGAGCGGGCACTGAAGCTCTCGCCCGACTCTGTCGAGACGCTCTATTTCATGGCGCAAGCTTACGCCAACCAGGGCAAAGACCTCGATGCGCTCGATTTGATCGCCAAAGCGCACAAACTGGCCCCGCGCAATACGGATGTCGTCGTCTTACTGGCGCGCCTCAGCATGAGGCAGTCGTTTTACGAGGATGCTATTCCTTTGTTGGAGGAGGGACTGAAAGTTGATCCCCGCCGCCCGGACCTGCTCGCCGAACTCGGTGAATGCTATTACGTGTCGGGAAAGGTCGATCAGGCGCTTCTCGTTTTCCAGACGCTCCTTCAGGTTGATTCCTCCAGCCGCGCGTACGCGTTCGTCGGTGTTTGCTACCGCCACCTGGGGCGATTCGAAGAGGCGGAGAAATACTTGCAGCAAGGTCTGAAACTCGATCCTCAGGACGTGCCGTGCCTCTACAACTTAGGTTTCATTGCGAGCCGGCGCGGGAAATACGAGCTGGCGGATAAATATCTCAATGAAACCCTCCATGTCGACCCGAATTACGCGGAGGCACTTCTGGAATTGGGCAACCTGAAGATGTACCAAAGCAAGTTCGAGGATGCCGTGCCGTTGTTGCGGAAGGCTGTCGCATTGAACCCTCAGGCTGCCACAGTTTACTATCGCCTGGCTATCGCCGAGCGGAGTCTCCACCAAACGGAAGCGGCGGAAAGAGATCTGAAGATCTTCCAAACCCTTTCCAAAGACCCCACTCGTCAACCCTCCGCCTTCCAGCATCTTTACGATTATCTGGGTCTGCGGGCGCAACTTTCTCCCCAACAGAAGAACCTAAATGACCTCGAACAGTTGGAACGGGAGATGAAGGCCCATCCTGACGAGCCGCAGAACGTTTATCTTCTTGCGGAAGCCTATTTAAAGGTCGGACGGATCGAGGACGCCAAGCAGGTGATCGCTCAGCTCGACCAGTTAAGCCAGCGGGATTTCCGCACCCTGGTGGGCGTAGGGGTCCTGCTGGCGCGTCATCACCTGTACACGGAGGCCATTGCACGTTTTCAGCAGGCACTCAAGTCCAACCCGAATTCCGACGACGTGTGGTACGACCTTGCCGATGCCTGTTTCCGCAAGCACGATTATTCGGCTGCGCTCGACGCTGCGCAGCACGTCTCGCCTCGGGGGCAGAAGGACACCAGCTATTTAGCCCTCGACGCGGATATTCTCGCCCACCTCGGCCGGACCGAAGAGGCTATCAAGCTACTGCGTGAGGAGATAGCCGAAAACCCCGATCAGGATCAGGCCTATCTTTCTCTGGCGCTGGTTTATCTCCGCTCTGGAAACACCTCTGGCGCGCGCGCCACTCTTCAAACGGGCTTGGCACGCACCCCGGACGCAGGTGAACTGCTATGGGGCATGGGAGTCCTGTCGGTAATGGAGGGGCAAGCCGGGAAAGCCGAACAGTACCTCGAGAAATCGGTCGATTTGTTGCCGGATTGGCCGGGAAGTTATTCGGCGCTGGGAGTTCTCTATTTCCAAACAGGCCAAATCCAAAAATCGCGAGAAACCCTGGAGCGATTCAGACAGGCCGGGCCGCGCGGGGGGCTTGATGTTCAGCGTATCGAACAAGCCCTTGACGCCGCCGCGGCCGAGCATCGCGATACGGGGAAAATCCAGGACCTTTCGCCGCAAGCTCAGCAACAATTCCTGCAAGTCGCCTTGGCCTTCGCCGACCAGGCGCCCTGATTGTCGATGGCCAATTGATGATCGTCGATTGCCAAGCAGACAACGATTCCCCTCCTCCGCAGGAGGAGGGGCCGGGGGTGGTGGTCGCATGCTGGGCAACCACCCCTAACCCCTCCTTAAGCAAGGTGGGGAATCACGCACCATTTTCATGCACGGTGGTGAGCCGAACGATCACGGTAGCGTCGCTCAGGATGATTTGAAGGCATCCATATCGTACTAAAAAGCAACTCTGCGATTCAGACAGTAAGAAACCAGGCTGGGCAGCTGACCCGCGGTCGGTGTGTCAACCGGTCTGCCCGATCCGTCAACAGCGCTTTTGACGGCCTTTCCGACGCCCAGTTGTCCTCCTTC
>Ga0187852_1001591_pt1 | contig 20796 bp, 14 predicted proteins | sample June2016WEW_6_40_FD_134511 | JGI IMG/M metagenome (GOLD analysis project Ga0187852, IMG submission 134511) | Peatland microbial communities from SPRUCE experiment site at the Marcell Experimental Forest, Minnesota, USA - June2016WEW_6_40 | ecosystem: Environmental > Terrestrial > Soil > Wetlands...
AGTTGCGAGGCTCTGCGGGAAGAAACCCCTCACTCGGCTCGCTACTCTCGCCACCCTCTATGCAAAATAGCGCGATTCGCAGGCCGCGTCAAATAGACGGTGATGGAGCAGCTTCGGTTCAAAGGCGGTAGATCCCTCGACTTTAGGTCGATCGGATATAATAGGAGGTGAGAGACGCTATCCCCATGTACCTGGTGAGAGGCAATGCCGACTCACCGCACGTGAGTCGTACTAGGACCGTGACGTCGCATCGCCTCCCGTAGCAATGCATTAATTCGCGTCTGGTATCCTTTTCCCTGTCCTCGAAGCCATGCCAGAACATCGGCGTCCAAACGGATGGTCAGCGACTTTTTGATGGGCCGGTAGAACTTTCCGACGACCGCCCTATCCCAACCCCTTAGCTGCGGGATGTCTGTCAGGTCAATCTCGCCATCCCTCAATCGCTGAAGAGCCTGGATCTCCTTAGCCTGATGCTTCGTGACCTTCATAAACTCTCCTTTCCGCCCGGGTGGCCTTTCGCGCGGAGATGATGCGGATTACCTCCTCTTCGCCCTCGGCGAGATAAGTGTGAGCCACCAGAACAATCAAACCCTTGATCATCCCGACGGTTTGCCACCGTTGCTCATCATCGACAACTCGATCTTGAATGCTGCGTGAGTGCGGATCGTCGAAAACAAGTCTAGCGGTTTCAAAGCTAATCCTATGCTTCTCGAGATTACGACGATTCTTGACCTCATCCCACTCAAAGCGCATTCTTCGTAGTTACCGCATCGTAGTTACATCATATCATTTGATCGACTAGGCGAACACGAAAAAGGGCGGTGAGCTGCAAACTCGGGCACAAGCCCACGACCCGCTCACGGGCGACCCGTGGTGCTCTTGCCAATAGCCCCGAACCCCTGGTCCTTAGCCCCTTTTCCTGGCGATGGTGTGGATCGGTTCGCCGAGCAACACATCAGCGGCTTCCATCCAGGCTTCGGAGAGAGTGGGGTGGCAGTGGATGGTTTGAGCGAGTTCGGTGGCGGTGAGTTCGGCGCGGATGGCGGTGGTGGCTTCCGCGATGAGGTCCGTGGCCTGGACTCCGATCGCTTGCGCGCCCAGCAACTGCTCCGTCTTGGCATCCGCAATCCATTTGACGAAGCCGCTCGGGTGGCCGATGGCCAGAGCCTTTCCTAATGCCCCGAAGTTGAATTTGCCGGTCTTAACTTCCCTGCCTTGCTTCACCGCATCCTGCTCCGTCAGCCCGACTGTGCCGACTTCGGGCGACGTGAAGACGCAATAGGGAATGAGCTTCTCATTCTTGCGCCGTTGCCGAGTGCAGGCGTTCTCCGCAGCAACCAAGCCTTGCGACGTGGCGGCGTGCGCCAACTGAGGGCCTCCCGTGACGTCTCCAATTGCATAAATGGTCGACACTTGAGTCACGCCGTACTCATCAACTTCGATGAAACCGTGTTGATTGGTCTTGAGTCCTGTGTTCTCGAGCTGGAGTTCCGCCGTCACCGGCTTACGTCCTAAAGCGGCCAGAAGCAGATCCGCCTTAAGCGCTTCTCCCCCCGCTGTTCCCCGCACAGCGTGTTCGTCCGGAGTAATGCTTTCGAGACTCATGCCCGTAAGGATGCGAATGCCGAGCGTTTTCTCCATCTGTCGACGCAGTTCGCGCCGCACGTCGGCGTCCAGGAATGCCACGATATCCTCGAGAATCTCGACGATTGTGACCCGGACGCCCAATTGGGCCAACATGCAGGCAAACTCGCAGCCGATGACCCCGCCGCCCAGAACGAGGGCGCTCGCAGGAGCCGATTTCAAGTCGAGGAACGCGCGACTCTCGACCACCCGCGCGTGCCGCGGCAGGAAACCGGGCATGGAAGACGTAGCGCCCGTGGCGATAATGGCCTTCTCGGCCCCGATCACCGTGCTCCCCGCACTTGAATTCACCACAACGCGCTTGCGGCTCTCGAACGAAGCAGTTCCGTCGAAGACCTTCACACCATTTCCTCCCAGCAATTGTCTTACGCCGTTGCGCAGGCTGCGGACCACTTGGTCTTTGCGCTCGGCCATGGCGGAGTAATCAAAAGAAGCCGATTCGGCCTTGAGACCCAAGCTTGCCGACGACTTCATCTGCGCGTAAAGGTCGGAAGTGTGGATTAATGCCTTGGAGGGAATGCAGCCGTAATTCAGACACGTCCCGCCCAGGAACTCGCGCTCGACCAGAGCCACGGATGCACCCAACTGCGCGGCTCGGATCGCTGCCGGGTAGCCCCCCGGCCCTGCGCCGATTACCACTACGCCAAACGTTTCCACAGTGATATCTCCTCGAGTTTTTGTTTGATTGCGTTCGCGAATCTGGCCGCGGTTGCGCCGTCTATAATGCGGTGATCGGAAGACAGCGTCATTTTCATAATGTCCCGGACAACGATCTGATCGCCCCTGACCGCCGGTTGTTTCAGCGTGCTCGACACCGCGAGAATGGCGCTTTCACCGGGATTGATGATGGCGGTGAAGTTTTCGATATCCATCATCCCCATATTCGAAATTGTAAAGGTGCTGCCGCCCATCTCATCCGGAGTGAGCTTGCCGGCGCGCGCCTTGGCGATCAGTTCCGTAGCGGCGTCATGAAGCTCAGCCAGGCTCAACTCTTCGGCGTCGCGGATTACCGGCACCACCAACCCCTGATCGAGGTTCACAGCCAGGCCCAAGTGGACCTTGCCGTGCCAACGAATGTTCCTGCCGTCCGTCGTGCTGTTCACAATCGGTAACTCAACAAGGCTCAGCGCCACAGCCTTCAAAATGAAATCGGTCACGGTGTAAGACGCGCCTTGAGCTTTCAACTCGATGCGGAAATTCACCAGCTCAGTCATATCCACGGCCACGGTCACGAAGAAGTGCGGCGTGGTGGTAAAACTCTCGGTCAGCCGCGAGGCAATCGTCTGGCGCATTCGGCTCATGGTCTGGGGCTTTTCCGAGATAGCTCGTTCAACCCGAGTTACGGTGATCCGGCCATGGCCGCCGTCCAGTGACAACACGTCGACGCCTTCCTTCGCCGCTAATCGCTTCGCTGCCGGCGTGATGTGAAGCTGGTAGTATCCCTTGGAATCGAGATAATTCTTCACATCGCGTTCCACAATCCTGCCGAAAGGGCCCGTCCCTGCGATCGGCGCGGGATTGATGGCAGATTCCCTGGCCAGCTTGGCGGCTCGCGGGCTGATGCGGAATACTTCCGGGGGGACCGACGCGCTGGGGGTGGGATGAAGGGGCGGTTCGCGAACCGCCCCTACTTGCGCAGCGGGCCGCTCGGGGCGCGGTTCGTTCATTCCTATCGTGGGTGGCGGTGTAGCTGGACGCGGGCCCTGCATTGAGGCGGCAGGCGGCCCCGGCTTTCGAAACTCGGGCGACACGGCCGCCATTTCCGGAATCGCTTCTCCGGGATCACCTACAAAACCAACTGTAGTGTTAATGGGGACCGTGGCTCCTTCCGTCACTATGGTCTTCAGCAGCGTGCCCTCGAAGAAGCTCTCGACCTCGAGGATGGCTTTGTCCGTCTCGATCTCGAAGAGGATGTCGCCTTTCGCGACGGAGTCTCCCACCCTTTTTCGCCAGCGAACCAGCGTGCCCACTTCCTCGGATTGCCCCAGCTTGGGCATAGTGATCGCTCGAACCATGTTCGTGATCCCTTCTTGGAGTGCGGCAGCGGAGCTTGCGGAGCTGCCGCCTTTGAAACAGCGGGATCCGGAAGGCGGCAGCTCCGCAAGCTCCGCTGCCGCACTCCACGCATCCCGTTACAGTATGGCTTTCGCGGCCTGGAAAATGTCATTCGCGTTGGGCAAGAAGACCGCCTCGAGAACGTGCGATTGCGGCGCAATGCCGTCCTTAGCCCCAACGCGCATGATGGGCGCATCGAGATAATCGAAGACGTTTTCCTGAATGGTGGAAACAATTTCGCCCATAAAGCTGCCGATGGTCACCGACTGACTAACCACCACACAGCGCCCCGTCTTCTGGACGGAAGCGAGGATGGTTTCCTTGTCGAGCGGAATCAGGCTGCGAATGTCCACCACCTCGGCGCTCACACCTGATTCCGAATGCAGCCTTTCGGCGGCCTTGAGCGCATCCTGAATCGCCGGGCCCCAACCGACCAGCGTGATGTCCGTGCCCGCACGCTTCACGTCCGCGACGCCCAGCGGCACCAGGTACTCATCCTCCGGGACCACGCCTTTGACGCCGTAGAGAAGCTGAGATTCAAGGAATAAGACCGGGTTATTGTCGCGAATGGCCGACTTCATCATCCCCTTGGCATCGTAGGGCGTGGCCGGATACGCCACGTACATACCCGGAATATTCGCCACGCTCGATTCGAGGGTTTGCGAATGCTGCCCGCCGTAGCCTTTGCCTCCCCCGACCGAGGCGCGAATGACCAGCGGGACTTCAACCTGCGCGCCCGACATGTAATGCCACTTGGCCGCCTGGTTGCACACCTGATCGCCGGCCATCAAGAGGAAGTCCATGTACATGAGTTCGGCCACGGGCCGCAGCCCGATCATGGCGGCGCCCACCGCTGTCCCGCAAATTGCGGCTTCTGAAATCGGCGTGTTGAAAACGCGCTCGCGGCCGAAGGTTTCGAGCAGGCCTTTCGAGAGCTTGAATGCCCCGCCGTACTCAGCCACGTCTTCACCGTAGAAAATGACGCGCGAATCGCGTTTCATCTCCTCGATCAACGCTTCCTTGATGGCGTCGCGATAAGTAATCTCACCGTTGGTCCTTTTGATCGGGGCGGGCGGTTCGATGATCTTCACGTTGCGATATTCGGGCGGAACAACTTCCACCGAGGTATCCGTGTACATGTACTTGATCACGTCCTCAGGACGCGGGTCGGCGGCATCTGCCGCGCGACGGGCGGCGCGCGCATTGCGCTCGCGGACACGCAATTCGACTTCAGCCACACCCGCTTCGTCGAGAACGGCGCACTCCCGAAGTTGCGTCGCGAAGCTCGTGATCGGATCCACCGCTTTCCAGGCTGTTTCTTCCTCGCGCGTCCGGTACTCGTTGCGCGGGTCGCTCAATGAGTGGCCATAGTAGCGATAGGTATTCACATCCAGGAAAACCGGCCCTTTGCCGTTACGGCACATTTCCGCGGCACGCAACATGGCGTCGCGAACGGCAAGCACGTCCATGCCATTCACCACCTCGGCGTGCATGTTGCAATCGGAAAAGCCAGCCGCGCGCCGCGCCAGGTGCGCCACGCCCATCACTTCGTTGTCGGCGCGGCCCGTCATGCCGTAGTGGTTGTTGAGCACGAAAAAGACGATGGGCGGGCCGAAACGGTGACCTTCCGCCAGTTCGTTCGTGAACTGCACCTGCGCCGCGAAGTTCAGCGACTCAAGCACCACGCCGTTCGCGTAGGCGCCATCGCCCGCGAAGCAGCAAACCACGCCGCCGTTGCGCAGGTAGCGGCTTCCGACCGCCGCTCCGGTGGCGATGGGAACGCTTCCGCCCACGATGGCATTCGCTCCCAAGTGGCCGACCGTGAAGTCGGCAATGTGCATGCTGCCGCCGCGGCCTTTGCAGTAACCGTCCTCTTTCCCGAAAAGCTCGGCAAGAGTGCGATACACGTGGTCCTCGAGAGCCACCTCGAGGAGTTCCGTGCGCGTCGCGGCTTTCGATTCATGCACCCGCCTGCGCAACCGCTCGTCATCCATGGCTCGGATGGCCTGGCAGCCACGCGCCAGGCTGTCGCCGTGGCCGCGGTGCGTGCTGGTGATGTAATCCTTCAGGTTCAAGGCGCCGCACGCGCCCACGGAGGCGCCTTCCTGGCCTATCGAGACGTGCGTCGGCCCGCGGTAATTGAAGTCCTTGATCGGCTCGTAGGCGCCGGAGCGCAGCTTCACGATCATCTCTTCCATCTCGCGGATCATCAGCATATCCTCGAGAAGGGCGATCGCTGTATTCGCGTCGATGCGGCCTGCCTCGAGTTCACTTCGCAGGTCACCCTTGAACCGATAGCCCGGAATCTTCCCGCAATCGATTTCGAAGGGCCGGAAGTCAGGCCTTAAATCGCTTAGGTAACTTACGCTTGTCTTTGTGCTTCCCAATGCTGCCTCCTTGTAGGAAGTCGAGAGTCAAGAGTCGAGAGTCAAAAGTCGAAAGGCGAGCGGTCTTGTCCTTTCGACTTTTGACTCTCGACTCTCGACTATTCTCACGTCCTTACCACCTCCACACCATCCTTGCGGAGTTGGCTCGAGAACTTTCGGTCGATCTGCTTGTCCGTGATCAACACTTGAACTCGACCCAGTTGCCCTGCGCACGCAAATGAAATCTTGCCCACCTTGCTGTGATCCGCCAGGAGAAAAACCTGGCGCGCATGTTGCATGACGAGTTCCTTGGTGTAGGCTTCGCTCGGATCGGTGGTGGTAAGTCCTTCTTCAAGCGTAAGGCCTATCGTTCCCATGAACGCCTTATCCACGTGCACCTCGTCCAGGGTATGACGAGTGAGAGGCCCAACCAGAGTCTGGCTGAGACGACGGAATTCGCCGCCGATCAGAATTACCCTCGGTCCCTGCGCTGCCAGCTCAATGGCGGCGCGCAAGGAATTGGTAACCACGGTAAGGTTCGAGCGCTCGCGGATCAATCGCGCCAATTCCAGAACAGTGCTTCCCCCATCCAGAAAAATCGTGTCGTTCGGCTGGATGAATCTGAGCGCCGCCTGCGCGATGCGTTGCTTTTCTCTCGCGGCGATGGAGGTCTTGTCGTCAAAGAGCGGCTCCTCGAGCCGGCTTTCGGTACCTACCGCGCCCCCGTGCACGCGCCGCACTTCGCCCAGACTCTCGAGCTGAGCCAAGTCACGACGAACCGTGGCCGCTGAGACCGCGAGCTGGCGGGACAATTCCTCGACGCTTACGACGTGATCAATGCGCAGGATCTGCCGCAATCGCTCGAGCCGTTTCGGTGCGAGCTCCTTGGGCTTGCTGGACTTCAACCTTTTACCTCAAATGCGGTTCCTGTCATGCTGAGCGGAGCGAAGCATCTCTGCAGTTTGCTAGGCTTGCCAAGCATGATCAGTTCTGCTCGATTATATTCGAAACTTGATTAAATTCAATCACATTCTTTCATTGTCAGGAAGGTCGGTGATAGCATGTGATTTCGACGAATCCGAATCGGATTCCAAGGCGTTTCCTGCATCGCGAACCAAAAAGCTCGTGCTGCTCATGCTATGATCGGACTATAAAGTGGACCGCCATGGAACTGATTTTTGCGTCAGCGACCGAGCAAGCCAGAGCGATTCGGGAAAAGCAAATCACGTCGGAAGAGCTTACGCAAGCCTGTCTCAAGCGACTCGCCGAGGTCAACCCCAAGCTGAACGCGGTCGTGCAACTACCCGCTGACACGGCGCTCGCCGAAGCCCGCGCGGCTGACAGGGCTCTCGCACACGGCGAAATCAAGGGGCCGTTCGACGGCGTTCCGTTTACTTTGAAGGACGCCATCGAAACGGCGGGAGTGATCTCGACGGGGGGAACGCTGGGCCGCGCGAACTATGTGCCCAAGGAAGACGCCACGGTGGTTAAGCGTCTGCGCGCTGCGGGAGGCATTCTTCTCGGCAAGACGAACTGCCCCGAACTCGGCTGGGCGTGGGAGAGCGACAATCTTATCTATGGCCGCACGAACAACCCTTACGACCTGTCGTTGTCGCCGGGCGGCAGCAGCGGCGGCGAATCGGCCATCATTGCAGCGGGGGGCTCGCCGTTCGGCCTGGGAAGCGACGCCGGTGGGAGCGTGCGATTCCCCGGCCATTGCACCGGGATCGCAGCGATCAAGCCGACCTCCGGCCGCGTTCCGCGTACCGGCCACTTCCCCGGCCCCGGCGGAACGCTCGATGCGCTCTGGCAGATCGGCCCGCTGGCGCGAAGCGTTGAAGACCTTAACACAATTCTGCCCATCGTTGCCGGCGCGGACTGGCGCGATCCCTCCGTTGTCCCTATGCCGCTGGGCGATGCGGCACGGGTCAATCTCAAAGCCCTGCGCGTGGCCTTCCATACCGATAATGGAATCGAGCCGCCCAGTCAAGAGACCGTCGACGCTGTGTTGGCTGCAGCGAAAGCCCTCGAAACGAGCGTCGCCGCCATCGAGGAGGCTCGACCGCCCGGCATCGAGCACACTTACGATCTCTACTTCGGGCTTTTCACTGCCGACGGCGGCGTGGCTCTTCGCGAACTGCTCGAAACCGCCGGGACGAACGAAGTCCATCCGCTCATGCAATGCGTTCTGGAACTGCAAAGCTCACACGCCAGGTCGATGGCGGCTTTCGTCAACCTGACAGGTCAATGGGATGCGTTCCGCCGCTCACTCCTTTCCTTTATGGAGCGGTATGACGTTCTCGTGTGCCCGGTGTGCTCGTTCACGGGCATGACGCACGGGTCGACCTACGACCGCCTGCCGGCATTCAGTTACACCATGACGTATAACCTGACGGGCTGGCCCGCGGCGGTGGTGCGGGCCGGAACTTCCCGCGACGGCTTGCCGATTGGCGTGCAAATCGTAGCGCGGCCGTGGCGCGAGGATGTTGCGCTGGCAGCGGCTTCAATAATCGAGAAGGCTTTGGGTGGTTATCAACGCCCACGTTTGTAATACGAGCCGCAAACCTTGAGAATCAGGTCTTCGCTGCCCGCTGCCCATTGTGATTGTTCGCCTGCGGCTCCGCCGTCCCGCCTTGCGGAAAGGCTGTGCCTTTCCGGCCATTTGCCTTCAGTTCCTAGTTTCTCGGCGAGGCTGGGCCTCGCCGGTTGAGGCGCAGCCTCAACCTGACCAGTCCTGAGGCCGATCCTCGGAAAGGCAAAGCCTTTCCGCAAGACAGGGCGGCGAAGCCGCACCAAGATTCGTCCGAGCCGCTTATCTGCGAGGCTGTGACGCCTTTCATGCTAAGATGGTCGCCGTTGCGCTGATCGCCAGGCAGCTTAGAGGGAGAGGTGATGAGACCGAATCCGATATCTTCGTTCAAGGTCGGGACGCTGGCGGTTGAAGTCTACGAAGACCGCACTGCTTTAGGGCAGGCGGCCGCGACTGCGACCGCAAGCCGGTTGCGCGAGCTGGCGAAGCAGCACGAGACCGTGCCGGTGATTTTTGCCACAGGCGATTCGCAGCGCGCCACTTTGCATGCGCTCGCGGCCATGCCGGACGTGCCCTGGAATCAAGTCATCGGATTTCGCATGGATGAATACGTGGGGCTCCCGGAGGACCACCCCGCCTCGTTCTCGCGTTACATGCGGGAGAATCTGACCGGCCGCGTTCAGTTGCGGCACATGTACGAGATTGACGGGGCTTACGCCAACGTGGAGAAGACTTGCCGGGAGTACTCAGAGTTGCTCCGGGCGCACGCGCCGTTGCTCTGCCTGCTGGGCGTTGGCGAGAACGGCCACCTGGCGTTCAACGATCCGGCGGAAGCGCTCTTCGAAGATCCGGTCGACGTTAAACAGGTTACGCTCGACCTTGTCTGCCGCCAACAGCAGGTTAACGAGGGTGCTTTTGCTAACGTCGCGGAAATGCCTGAGAGGGCCATCACAATTACGGTGCCTGCGCTCTTTCGCGTGCCGGAGTTGATTCTTTCGATTCCGGGCCCACGCAAGGCTAAGATTGTAAAACGGACTTCGTACGATGCGATTTCGACCGCCTGCCCGGCCACGATCCTGCGGCGGCATCCCAATGCCACGGTGTTCCTGGACCGAGATTCGGCGGCGGAATTGACGCTGTAGGGGCGGCCATTGTGGCCGCCCGCGCGGGATGCCCTTGCGCCAGCCGCGCGGTCGGCCGACGCTCGATAATTGAAGACGGCAGTGCTTGGCCCAGCGCAATTGCCGTCAGAAGAACCCCCTCACCCGTCCCGCCCCGGCTGATGAAAACGCCGGCTGCGGGCCACCCTCTCCCCCAAGGGGGCGAGGGAAGTTGGAATCGGAAGAAACTGTGAAGCCCAAAAAAGGCCTGCGGTGGTGGATTGCGTGGACTCTGTTCTTCTCCACCGTGATCAACTACATTAATCGCCAGACACTGTCCGTTCTGGCGCCGATGATTACGCAGCAATTTCATCTCAACCACAGCCAACTGTCGTGGATCTTCGGCTTCTTTCAATTATCCTACGCGGGCATGTGGCTCATCGGCGGCGTGCTGCTCGACATCGTCGGCACGCGGCTCGGCCTCGCGATTGCGGTCATCTGGTGGTCGATCATCAGCATGCTGACGGGTTTCGCGAATTCACTTTCTCAATTCGCTGTTTTCCGCTTCCTGCTGGGAATCGGCGAAGGCTGCAACTGGCCCGGCGCGAGCAAAACGGTAGCCGAATGGTTCCCCGCGAAGGAGCGTGGGGTTGCGGTCGCCATTTTTGACAGCGGTTCGAGCGTGGGCGGCGCTGTGGCCGCGATCGTTGTGCCCTGGATAGCCATTAAGCTGGGTTGGCGATACGCGTTCGTGGTTTCCGGCGCCCTAGGGTTCGTCTGGCTGGCTTTGTGGTTGCGCGTTTATTACCCCTTGAACCGGCATCCCAGGCTAACGAGCGAAGAAAAGGAACTGATTGAAGCGGGTCGCGACACGGCCAAGGTTTCGGAGCGCGCGGGCGCGGGCCGATGGCTGACCCTGCTTACCGACAGCAATACCTGGGGAATCCTTCTTGGGCGGTCGCTCACCGACCCCATCTGGTGGTTCTATGTATTCTGGCTGCCGCAGTATCTGAGCGACGCGCGCGGGTTCAGCCTGAAACAGATCGCCGCCTTCGCCTGGATTCCGTTTGTCGCCGCCGATATCGGCAACTTCACGGGCGGGCTGATTTCCGGATTCCTGATCAAGCGCGGGATACCAACCCTGCGGGCGCGGAAATGGGTGTGCGTGGTGAGTTGCCTGCCGGTCATCGCCGGAATTCCGGCAGCCAGGGCGCACAACGCTTACGTAGCGCTGGCGCTGATCGCCTTCGCTGTCTGGGGGTACGCGAGTTGGTCCACCATGGGCCTCACTTTTCCCTCCGACTTGTTCCCGCAGGATGTTGTGGCTTCGGTGACAGGAGTGAGCGGTCTGGGCGCCGGCCTGGCAGGCACTGCATTCACTTTGATAGTCGGAAGGCTTGTGGACCGGTTCTCTTATTATCCGGCGTTCTTCGCCGCCGCCACTATGCCATTGCTCGCTACAGCCGCAGTGCTGATTCTGCTCCACCCCAGGCAAAAGTAGCGCGGCTCCCCGGTTTTGGGGTCCGCGGCCTGTCCAAAGGCTCACGAAAAGCCGCGGACTGCAATAGCGGCAGTCCGCGCTACCCCGTTGGGGCGACTGCCTATTCTTCCTCTTCCTCCGCGGACGGCTTATGCGCGGCGACGATCTTATCCGCGATCGGCTGCGGGACGACTTCGTAGTGGGAGTACTCCATCGCGTAAGTTCCTCGTCCCTGGGTCATCGACGTGAGGTCTGAGGCGTAGGTGAGCATTTCAGCGAGGGGCACCTGGGCTTTGATGACGGTGGACCCGCCCTTGGGATCCATGCCCTGCACGCGGCCGCGCCTGCCATTCAGGTTCCCCATAATGTCGCCAGCATTATTCTCTGGAACGGTAATTTCGACATTCATAATGGGCTCGAGCAGGCAGGGCTTGGCCTGTTCCATGCACTTCTTGAATCCCTTCGAGCCGGCCAGCTTAAAGGCAATTTCAGAAGAATCCACTTCGTGATAGGAACCGTCGAAGAGAATGACTCGGAAATCCACCATGGGACAGCCGGCCAGATACCCTTTCGCGGCGGCCTCGATGATGCCCTTCTCAACGGCGGGGATGTAGTTCTTGGGGATCGAGCCGCCGAAGATGTCGTTGACAAACTCGAAGCCCGCGCCGCGCTGGAGCGGTTCCACCTTGATCCAGCAGTCGCCGTACTGGCCGTGACCACCGGTCTGTTTTTTGTGCTTGCCCTGCGCTTCGGCCTTGGCGCGAATCGTCTCGCGATAAGGAATCTTAGGGGCCTTCAAAGTGACTTCAATGTTGAACCGCCGCTTGAGCTTGGAAACGGCCACTTCCACGTGCTGCTGCCCCGCGCCAGAGAGCAGGAATTCCTTGGTTTGCGGGTCGCGCGAAAAGCGTAGGAGCAAATCTTCCTCGAGCATGCGATGGATGGCGGTCGAGAGCTTGTCTTCGTCACCGCGCGATTTCGGTTCGATGGCAAACGAGATGGCAGGTTCCGCCAGCTTCAGCTTCGGGAACAAGATGGGCGCGGCTTTGTCACCCAAGGTATCGCCCGTCAAGGTGTCTTTGAGTTTGGCCACCGCCCCGATGTCGCCGGCATGGAGTTCGGCCACTGGCGTCTGAGTCTTGCCCTGCACTATGCCGATGTGCGAAAGGCGCTCGCTGGTGCCTCGATTGAAGTTGGCCAGGTTGGCTTCGTTCTTAACCACTCCCGACATCACTTTGAAGTAGCTCACTCGGCCCGCAAAGGCGTCCGCCACGGTTTTGAACACGAAGGCGGCCGCCGGCTGGTCATCGGCGATCTTGCGTTTGACGGGCTCTCCGCCCTCACGATCCAGACCTTCCACTTCCTTACGTTGGAGCGGCGAAGGAAGGTAGTCGACGATTAGCTTCAGCAGATTCTCGCTGCCAATATTCGGGAGACCGGCGGCAACCACCACCGGGAAGATGCGCCTGTCGCACACCGCGGACCTCAGGCCTGCAACCAGGTCCTCCTCAGGCAAGGTGCCTTGGTCGAAAAACTCTTCCATCAACTTGTCGTTGCCCTCAGCCACCATTTCCACCAGGGCTTCGTGAGCCGTGGTCGCAGCATCCTTCAGCTCGGCAGGGATTTCGCCTTCCTGCGCCTTGCCCGAGCCGCTCGAGTCGTAGAGATAGGCCTTCATGCGAACCAGGTCAACGAGGCCGCGGAAATTCTTTTCTTCACCAATCGGAAGCTGGACAGGAACCGCGTTGCGCCCGAATTCCTTGTGCAGGGCTTCGAGCGTGCGCTCAAAGCTGGCGCGGTCGCGTTCCATCTGATTGATCACCAGGGCGCGCGGCAATCCGTATTTCTCCGAGAAGCCCCAGGATTTTTCCGTTTGCACTTCGATTCCTGCGACGGCATGAATCAGCAGCAGGGCGGCGTCGGCCGCGAGCAGCGCTCCTTCGGTTTCGTGCATGAAGATGTTGTATCCGGGCGTATCGATGAAATTGATCTTGGCCTTGCCCCATTCCGCGTAGGCGAGCCCGGCGGTGATCGAGAACTTGCGCTGAATCTCCTCTTCGTCGTAGTCCGTGATCGAGGTTCCGTCGTCCACCTTGCCGAGCCGATTCACCATGCCCGCCGCATAGAGCATTGCAGAAACAAGCTGGGTCTTGCCCGTGTCGCCGTGACCGATTAGTGCAACGTTGCGAATATCTTGTCCGTCGTAAATTCTCACCGGGAACTCCTTGAGAGTCTGGGACCGGCATTAGGCGCGCCTTGCCGGTCGCAAAGCAATTCCCCATCCTAGCACAACTCGATGGGACACTCCAACGCTCCGGTTTCTCGCAAAGACGCCAAGCACGCAAAGGTCGCGAAGAAAAGCCAGTGGCAGATTTCTCGCTCCGCTTGCTCGAAAATCAAGTCATTCGCCCGAAAGCGGGAATCCATCGTGTTCCCGACCAACGATGGGCCCTCGCTTTTGCGGGGGCGACGACATAGGTGATTTTCATTCCTTAGGTGGGTGGGTCGAAGGCCCATGCCCACACGGAATCACAGTGAAGGTGGGCCAGGCGGGCGTGGGAGGCTTGACCGCGTGAAACGAACGGTAATGGCTCTCGAAAAAGCCCGGGCGCGCAGGGGCAGCTCACAGGTCGCCCCTGCGGTCCGTCGTGACGTGGCCGGTTACTTTGTGGGCTGCGGCGGTCGTGTGTCGACAAAAGTTATTCCGCCATGAGGTGAATACTTCTCGAGTTCGCTGACCAGCGATTTGGCAGGAGCCGGAATGTCGCCCAGGCCTTTGATCAGAAGATCCGAAGGCTCCACAGGATGGCCATATATGCGCGAGTTGGCCTCGCTGTCCGCAGTAACGGCAGCTCCCTTGAGAGCGATGCCGGCGAACAGGCCCCGCGACCGCGAATAAGTCAAAATCTCAGCGGTCATCATGAGATCCGTGGTAGCGGCAGCCGTCCGTCCCACGGGTCCGGCCGCCACCGCGACATCCGCGCCAAGCTCGCCCCTGCTTTTGAGCAGCCTGCGAATCCCGCTCGGGTTCATTACCACAAGAACTACGTCGGTCTCCGTTCCTCCCCACTGAAAACCAAAACTGCCGCCATGCACGGCGATCATCGAAGGGGCGCCCCACGGGCCGTCCCCGTGCCTTCTGCACACCAGTACGCCGCGCCCGTAGCTTGCGCCGACAATGAAGGCCCCTTTCTTTTCGCCGGGAACTATGCCCACGCAGACCGACCTGTCGAGCAAGTCCCTCGGAATCGAGTTCTCAGGGGTCTTCATGATTTCGTACAAGGTTACAGCGGCACTTTCCAACCGGTCGTCGATTTTGGTAGCCTCTTTGGCCTGAAACTCGACCGGCAGGCTGAACAATACCATCAAAACGCCAATTACCAGTTTTCTCACTGTGTCATCCTCCTGAGTAGCGGACTTTGTAGCTGGTTGCGTGTCTCTATGGGCATCCCGGCACAATTGAGATGCTGTGAAGCTTTCGAGAGAGTTGAGTTCGAGTCCTCGGATCCTGAACCTATCTGTCAAGACGTCCTATTCTACTCCAGGCGGCGCCGGATGCCCTCAAAAAAAGTTCTTGACAAACTACGCTTATTATGATAGCCTAGGGAGAGTGTGCATTGGAAGGAGGCACTTATGAGCACTGGACTTTTTTTGGTCGTCATAGCGCTTTTGGCACTCGCAGTCGGGTACTTAGCGTTTCGGAGCCTGCGGGCTTATTTCAAGCTGCGCGGGAAGAGGCTGGTCACCTGCCCTGAAACCCGGATGCCTGCGGCAGTGGATTTAGACGCCGCCCACTTGGCCAGGGATGCGGCTTTCGTCACACCGCGGCTTCGCCTGAGCGAATGCTCGCGCTGGCCGGAACGGCAGGGATGTGGCCAGGAGTGTTTGAAACAGATCGAAGCAGCGCCGCAAGGCTGCCTGGTCCGGCGTATCGTTGCCGACTGGTATGCCGGCAAAACCTGTGTAATTTGCGGCAAGCCGGTGGATGCAGCCGAGGAATGGGTGGGACACGTGCCGGCCCTGCTGAACCCGGAGAAAAGGACCACTTATTGGGACAAGGTCGCTCCAGAGAGATTGCCGGAAGTGCTTCAGACTCACTCACCGGTTTGCTGGTCCTGCCACATCGCGGCGACTTTCCGCCACGACCATCCGGATTTAGTTGTAGACCGGCCGGCAAGGTGGTGAAGAAACCGCCCAAGTTGACCCTCGCGCCCGCAGGCCGCGTTGTATAATAACCGTTCGCACCGGTATCAAGTCCGTAATCTGAAGGCTTGGAAAATGCCAATGGGCACTGTCATTCCGAGCGCAGAGGTCATTATCCTTCGGCTCACTACCGTGCATGAAGACCGTGTCATTCTGAGCGAAGCGAAGAATCTGGATCTGCTTCGGATCGGACCGACGAGCAAAGACCAGGGCGAGATTCTTCGCTTCGCTCAGAATGACAGCGCATTTTCATGGCAGCGAGGAATCTCGTTCTGGTCCACGCGCCCAGGGACCACAAGCAGAGCACCATTCCTCGCTTCGCTAGGAATGACAGTCGCCGGTGGTTTGCGGTAAGTCCAGAATCGGAAAACTCATGAACCGAAACCTCTCCACTGTGCTGCGCTTCTGCGTGATGGTCGCTTTGATTCTTGCTTCCTGTTTCACCTCCGCCCGGCCTGGTTTGGAAGGTCCGCAAGCTGCAAAGCCGGCTGCCTCGAAGACTGCCGGCAAGAGTTCTACTGCAGGATCGGCGGCCGTTCAATCCCAACGTAATATCGGCAAGGCGTATTACGAGCAAGGCAAATATACGGAGGCGATCGAACAGTTTCAGAAGATCGTGGCATCGGGCAAGGCCCTGGCGACGGACCACTTTGACCTCGGCCTATCTCTGATGCAGGCCAACAAGCTGGACGAAGCTCTCGGCGAGTTGGCCACTGCCAAGCAGATGGACCCCAAGCTGGTAGCCGTCGATTACAACCTGGGCATCGTGTACAAGCGCGAGCTTCGCTACCCCGACTCCGAAAAAGCTCTCAAGCGAGTGATTGCAGCCGACCCGAACGACCCCGCGGCATGGTTCAATCTGGCATCTATCTACTTTGCCGAGAAACGCCTGGAGGATGCGCTCTCGGCGTGGGAGCACGTGGTCAATATGGGTTTTGGCAAGGGGCAGAACTTTTACGTTGCGGCCCTTTTCCACACCTTTACCACCTACGTGCGCCTGAACCGCAACGCGGAAGCCCAGAAGGCCCTGAAGATCCATGAACGGATGAGAGACAAGGTCCCCGGCATTTCGCTTCAGAATCCTGCCCTGGAAGGAGGAACATACGGCGCCCTGCTTCTTCCCGCGCTGCCCCCCTCGGAACCTGGTCCTGGCACGGGACTCGAGAAGGTGACCTTTGCCGACATCACTGGACGTCTGGGCCTGACGTTGCCGTCGCAACAAAGCGCTGCGGCAGAATCCCAAGGCCGAACCAAAGCCGCGGATTACTCTCTGGACTACGCGCGGCGGAGCCTCCTTCCCCTCTTTGCTCCCTCGCTGGCATTCGGTGATTACAATGGCGACGGCCGCATGGACATCTACGTGGTCAACCCGGGTGGCGCTAACTATCTCCTGCGTAACAATGGCGACGGGACGTTCACGGATGCAACAGAGAAGTCCGGGCTGGCCGGAACCGGCGCCGCTGTTTCCGCCACCTTCGCCGACTATAACAACAGTGGCAAGCCCAGCCTTTTCGTGGCTGGTCTCAACGGCGTCCGGCTCTACCGGAACATGGGCGATGGAGTTTTCCAGGATGAGACGGAGAAGGCAGGTCTTGCTGCGATTCCCGGCGAGCTTGACACTCAGGCAGTGCTGTTCGACGCCGACGTCGATGGTTTTCTCGACCTGGTCGTGACCGCCTACACGAACTTGAACGATCCGCCGAAACAAGACTCTTTCAGCTTCCCGGGCGATTTCGCGGGCGCCACCGTTCACTTCTATCGTAACAATGGCGATGGCACTTTCACCGACTCCACTGCCTCTTCCGGCCTCGCCTCGGCCAAGGGGCGCATGCGCGGCGCGGTGCTCGCCGATTTTGATAACGACGGCTACACCGACCTCTGTTTGTACCGTGACGACGGCCCTCCCTTGCTGTACGCCAACCTGGGTGAGGGGAAGTTTGCCAACCGGACCTCCGAAGCAGACGCAGGATTCGGCAAGTGGATTGCCTACGACGTGCAGGCGGCGGATTTCAACCACGACGGGCGCTTCGACCTGGCGATGTGGGGGCCTAAAGGCTATCAAGTCCTGATCAACCGGGGCGATTGGAAATTCACTCCCCTCACTCCCCTGCCGCCCGTTCGTCCTCCCGCCGGCTTTTTTGCATTTCGCGGCACGGTTGTCGACGCGAACGGCGATAGCTTTGCGGACCTCCTGGCTCGTGATGCCGATGGCAAATGGCGGCTGCTGGTCAATCACTTCGGCAAATTCCGGGAGGGGAATATCAGCATCCCAGCCAGTACGGCAGGCTCCGTCGGCACGCTCAGCCCCACTTGGTTGAGCAATCCGGGCAAACTGGACTTGGTGGGACTCGCCGCCAACGGCCAATTGCTGGCCTACGAGAAAGAAGGCCCCACACCGCACTGGCTGGAAGTGAAGATGATCGGGTACAAAAGCAACTCCGAGGGCATCGGCAGCCTGGTCGAGGTCAAGGCAGGGAACTATTACAACAAGATTGTGGTCACGGGAAATCCCATCCGGGTTTTTGCCGGAAACCTCTTAAAGGTTGATGTGGTTCGCGTCACCTGGCCCAACGCGGTCATACAGAACTGGATTGACGTGCCCACAGACAAGCCGATTGACGTGCGGGAGTCCGAGCGCCTAGCCACCTCCTGCCCGCTGCTTTACGCCTGGAATGGCGAGCGTTATGTGTTTGTCACGGACGTGCTGGGCACGGGCCCGCTGGGCGAGCTTAACCCGGACGGAACTCGCATCAAGCTCTTCCCGGAAGAGTTTGTGCGTCTGCCGCACGACCTCGCAACCCAAAACGGACAGTACGTTTTCCAGCTCACCGACGAATTGAGGGAAGCCGATTTCTTCGATCAGCTCCGGCTCCTGGCGGTGGACCATCCGGCCGGCCAGGAGATTTATTCGAACGAAATCTACGCCTCTTCGCCCGAGGCCCCGGCGCTCTATTCCGTGCACGAGAAGCACTTCCCGGTTTCGGCGGTTGACGATCGGGGCCGCGACGTCCTGCCCTTGCTCTTGAAGCAGGATGGAGAGTATCCCACCGATTTCGCTCGCCAGCGCATCCTTGGCCTCGCCGAGCCTCACTCGCTTACTCTGGATTTGGGAGACCTGCCGTCTTCCGCACGCGTTTCCTTGTGGCTGAACGGTTGGGTGTACTGGACGGACTCGAACGGATCGCGCGCCTTGATGTCCAATAAGCAGGTCGAACTGATTGCTCCCTACCTGCAGGTTCGCAATGCGCGAGGTGAATGGGAAACGGTGATTCCGGATATGGGTCTGCCGAGCGGCACGCGCCGCACCATGCGAGTCGATTTGACCGGCAAGTTTCTCACCTCCGACCACCATGTGCGCATCGCGACCAACTTGTGCGTCTATTGGGACCAGATCTTCTTCTCCCTTGATGACGCCCCGGCGCCTACTCCGGCCGAACTTCCGCTGCTCTCCGCGGACCTGCATTATCGAGGGTTCTCAACCCCCGCGAGCGACCCGCAACACCAGCGCCCCGACTCCTTCGATTACGAAAACGTGATGGCCATCGCTCCGTGGAATCCCATGATGGGCATGTACACGCGCTATGGCCCGGTGGAGAAACTGTTGGCTCGCGCAGACGATCAGTTGGTGGTGATGGCGCCTGGTGACGAAGTCACGGTGAGCTTCGACGCTGGAAGGTTGCCGCCGCTAAAGCCGGGCTGGGTACGCGATTTCTTCCTGTATACGAACGGCTGGGCGAAGGACGGTGAGCCGAACACCGCGTTCTCAGCAACCGTCCGGCCTTTGCCCTTTCACGGCATGGCGAACTACCCGCCCGCCGCAAATGACCGCGCACCCTCGGGCGACGAGTACCGGCGCTATCAACACGAGTATTTAACGCGCCCGCGGCGCTTGCTGATTCCGCCCCTCGCGCCGGCAGTTGGTCCGGGGATGTGAGCTTTTGGGATCCAATTCCGGGTGTCATTCGTGGCAGCCTGGTAGCGCGGACCCCTGGTTTTGGGGTCCGCGCTACCCCACTTATCGATTTTCGGAGCAGCAAAGAACTGCTGATGGCCCCGGAGGCAGTTTGAAACTAGCGCAGGGCGAGATTCCTCGCTGCGCTCGGAATGACACTCGAAGGAGCAACTGAGATCAACGTACGATTACGAAAGGCCTCATGCAAAAATGTTCAATTTACATTTTGGTACGATGATACACACCTTGCTGACAGCAGTTGCAGTGTTCGCGCTCGCGGCCGGAGGCAAACTTATGGCAACAGATTTTCCCCAGACCGAAATTTCAAACGGCAAGCTTCGCGTGAAGTTATATCTTCCCGACCCTAAGAATGGTTACTACCGTGGCACACGGTTTGACTGGTCAGGGGTCGTCGCCAGTCTCGAATACCAAGGCCACAACTTTTACGGCCCGTGGTTCGACAGGATCGACCCGCCTGTCCACGATTATGTCTTCAAGGGAACGGAAGTGGTGGCGGGGGCTTGCAGCGGCATTTCAGGGCCCGTCGAAGAGTTCCAGACCGGTGACGCAGCCCTCGGGTGGGACGAAGCCAAGGACGGCAGGACCTTTATCAAAATCGGCGTCGGGGCGCTTCGAAAGGTCGGCGCGAGCTATAGTGCGTACACGCTGTATGAGATCGTGGACCCGGGAAAGTGGACCGTCAACCAGCACGCCGATTCCATCGAGTTCACGCAGGAGTTGACCGACCCGTCTTCAGGTTATGGCTACGTGTATCGCAAGATCCTGCGGCTTGTAGAAGGCAAGCCGGAGATGGTGCTCGAGCACAGTCTGAAGAACACGGGCCGCCGCACCATCCACAGCACCGTCTACAATCACAATTTCCTGGTGCTCGACAAGCAACCGCCCGGCCCCGATTTTTCCATCTCGCTTCCCTTCCAGATTCAGCCCGCGCAGTCGGCTGACGAGCGCTTCGCTAAGGCTCAAGACAACCGCATCGTTTTTGCGAAGGCACTCGAGAATGAAGATGTGGTGGAAATCCCCTTTCGGGGTTTCGGCGACACGCCCAACGACTACGATATCCGGATCGATAATCCCAAAGTGGGCGCGGGAATGAGGATTCAAGGGGACCGCCCGCTTTCGTTTGTCAACTTCTGGGCGATGCGCAACGTCCTCGCCATGGAACCCTTCATCGCCATGACGATTGATCCGGGCCAGGAATTTACCTGGAAGGTGCATTACGAATATTACACTCTTCCGGCGAGACAGAATCCCTAACCCCAATCAGTCGATAACCGTCCCGCTGTACGGGGACGGCTTGCCGTCCCCTCATTTCCACCGGTCTCGACGAGGGTAGGGCAAGCCCCATAAGCGTTTACTTAAGGCGCCGGGACTTCGAAAGCCGCGGAGCGGCGCCAGAAAGTAGCCCACGGCGTGAGCCGTGGGACGGAACGTGGCGTTAATATTCA
>Ga0187852_1001596_pt1 | contig 20769 bp, 21 predicted proteins | sample June2016WEW_6_40_FD_134511 | JGI IMG/M metagenome (GOLD analysis project Ga0187852, IMG submission 134511) | Peatland microbial communities from SPRUCE experiment site at the Marcell Experimental Forest, Minnesota, USA - June2016WEW_6_40 | ecosystem: Environmental > Terrestrial > Soil > Wetlands...
CCCGGATTCACCAGCGCGCCAGTGGCGTCCACGTACAGTTTTTCAATCCAGCCCTTGTACTTGGTCGTGACGTCCGCCAGCGCGGTTTCATCGTAGTCCACATTGGCCACCGTGCGGATCAACCGGCGCAAGGGCCCGCGGGTGACCTCGGCCGTGCGGATGCCCATCGTCTGGATCGTTGAAGGATCAATGGCAATGATGGATGAAGCCTCGGCGGTGCTGGCATTGGCGTCCTGCTTGCGGATCGGCGTGAGTTTCATGCCACAGATTGGGCAGTTGCCGGGGTGATCCTGGATGATTTGCGGGTGCATGCCGCAAGTGTAAAGCGTCTTCTCTGACGATGAAGTGGTGCTGGCGGTAACATCATGTTTGCGCGAGCAGCCGGTGATGAGCGCGCCAATACCAATGGCCACGAGCAACAGTGTCCAAACAAAAACCGGTGTGAAACGCCGGCTTTGCAGGGTAGGGACAGCGCGCTGCGCTGTCCCCGCCCGCGCCCAGCGGGCGGAGCCAATGGTGCGCAACCATGAAACCAATGGCATTCGATTCTGCGCCTGAACGGCGCGGGGACGGCGCAGCGCGCCGTCCCTACCGACTTCGGTTCTCGGATCTAATTTTGAGTTCATAATCATTTGGTGAATCAAGGATGACTGGTGCTTTTCGCGGCGGCTGCGGGCAACAACGGCGCGTTGGCCGGCGGCACGCCAGCGATGAGCAGCGACAATTCGGACAACGTAAGTTCGCGCTGGGTGCGCGCGTCGATTTCCGACAGCCGGAATTCCAGGAGGGAACGTTCGGCGTCCAACAGGTTGAAGAAATCCGTTTTGCCGGCGAGATAGGCTGCGCGGGCGATTTCCAGCGACCGCTGCGCCTTGGGAATCAATAGTTCCTGCAACAGGTTGAGGTTGCGGTTGACCTCGCGGTAGGCATAGCTTTTTTCCGCAAATTCCACGGTCAGGTTGATCTGCCCGGCAGTGAGCCGCGCCTGCGCCGCGCGTTTGCCGGCCTGTGCGGCGGCGATTTCGGCGGTGACCTTGTCGCGCCAGATGGGCAGCGTGACCGTCGCCTGCGGCCAATACAACCAGGGCGTGGCCTTCACATCCACCGAGGAACCGATCGTGACATCGGGCAGCTTCGATTTGCGAGCCAGGTCCAGCGACGCCTGCGCCTGACGCACCTCCGCTTCCATCGCCTTGAGTTGCGGATTGCGCGCAAAGGCGGTATCGAGAATTTGCTCCGGCGACAAATCCAGCGTCGTAGCTTCAAAACGCGCCGGCAGAGGTGGATCGGGCTGGTCACGTGTGAGCCCCAACACAGCCTTGAACTGTGTGCCCAGCGACTGGCGTGAATCCTCGAGGTTGATGATCTCCGTTCTCAACCGGTCCGCCTCGATCTGGGCGCGATAAACATCCTGCAACGTTGCCTGGCCAGTTTCGTTCTGGGCGCGGGCGATCTGTTCCAGTTCGGACAGCAACTGGAGCATTTCCCGGTCAACGGCGATTTTTTTGTCGAGGAACCAGAGCTGGTAATAGCCTTGTTTGACAGCGTAAGCAGCCTGGAGTGCCGCGCGCTCGAAGGTAAAATATTTGGCCCGGCTTTCCGCCGTCTCCGCCTCGGCCTGCGCGCGCAACTTGCCCGGCCAGGGAATCTGCGCCATCAAGCCCGGCATCACCGAGGTAATAACGTCCTGGATATACATCTGAAACGTGAACTGCGGATCAGGCAGCGAGCGGGCCACGGTGATGTTTTCGACCGACGCCACCCAATCATAGAAAGCCGCCTCAATTTGCGGCTGATTGAGCATGGCGTAGGTGAGGAAATCGTCGAGGGATGAATTGGTCGAGAGGTCAGGCAACGCCGGGCGCTGGTCATTGGGCCGGTAGGCTGCTTTCACCGTGCCCTCCTGTTGGCGGGCCTCGTGTTCGCCGTGCGTGGCGACGCCTTTGCAGCCGGTCAGTGTCAGCACGGCGAACAGCATCACCGCGCTGCCGAACCAAAATCGGCCATATGTTTGTTTCAAATTCATCTGTGCAAAATTCAACCGCTCAAGAAATTCAATCACGCAGCAACGACAGGAATCCCCGCGCGTGCCTGCGTGGACACACTGCGGGCATTCAGAGGGTAGGAGTCAGATGAGCCGGGCGCAATCCCGCGCGTAGAGCGGCGCGCCGGATGCCGTCAACGGCGACACGAAGGTGGAAGAAATCAAACCCGCTTCATTTTCGGGCAAGGCCCAAACCATCAGGGCCGGAGCGGAAAGCAAAAATTGGTTTTGAATGCCGGATGGCGCGGGAACTGCGGGCGCGGACTGCGAACCGGGCGACGGTTGCGCGGCACAGCAACTCATTTTGCCGCCGCAATGGCAACAGGCGCGGACCGGTTGCTGGGAGCACGCCGGCATTGGCGCAGCCAGCAACTGCGCCCACACCAGCAACAGGCCGAACAGAATGACGCTGAACCGTTTCACAATTTTATCGATTCCTCGATGTCTTCGGTTGAATTTGAGTTTACGCTCGCCCTCACCCCAGCCCTCTCCCCCAGGGAGAGGGAGAGTATTGTCATGTCACTGGATAATTTCACGATCCTTGTTGCTGTCCCCAGTTTTGTGTCATTGGCCGTGAGACGCACGATTCCCCAGCCTGTCGCATGGCTCAAAACGCGGCGTTCTATTCCCCCTCTCCTGGGGGAGAGGGCCGGGGTGAGGGCGGACAACCGTTTCATGATTTTTTTATTTTGGCACGCGCCGCCGGCCGCCAAATCACTTTTGGGCGGTCGCAGCGTCCTGGATTTTCTTCACGTATTTGGCTGGGTCCTTGTCGAAATCCTTTTTGCAGCCCGAGCAGCACAATTTGACCTCTTGGCCCTGATAGACAAAGACGTACGGTTTGCCCATCTCCCCGAGCTTTTCGCCGGACACGGGGCAGGTGGTCAATTTGTCCGGTTTGGGCGGTGTGGCAGCCGCCGAATTTGTGTCTCCCGCCACGCCGGCCAGAGGCAAGGCGAGGAATGGAACCGTCAAAGCAAGAATCCTAAACATTTTCAATGTTTTCATAGTTCATGTCAGCATGATGTCATCCATTATACACCGGACGGTGAAAATTCCCTCAAAAAATCGCGGGTTTCACGCCGCGTCGGGGTAATGCCAATACAACCATTCGGCGGCGCGATGAAGCGCCGGCCAAAATTGAAAAAGCAAAAAATGAAAACTCGAATCCTCCTTGCAACCATCGGTGCGGCCGCTTTGACCGCGATAACCCTCAATGTCAACGGCGGCACCACCCTGCTCACGCCCCGCGCCGCCGGCAACCAGATCAAAGCTGCCCCCGGTGTCACGGCAGCCCAACCGGCATTTACGACTCAAGTCGTCTCGCCCCGCGCACTGGGCAACCAGGCCAAAACCGTTGCCAGCGTGGCGAATGACGTAAATCCCGTCATGGAATGCCACAAGATGATCGCCAGTCCCAAGGCCATTCAAGCCTGCGCCGCGAACCCCGCCGGCATGTCGGGATGCTGCAAGACTGCCATGGCCGACTACACGGCGCGTTAATCATCAACCGGGTTGTCCCGGCCTGAAAAAACCGTAAACTACGGGCGGCGGACAAAACCCCGCCGCCCCTGAACCGATGAACAAAGAAAATATCAATCCTGACTCAGGCTGCGCCGGAGGCTTCGCCGAAGCGAGCGATGCCAGGCTCGGCGCGCTGCTGCGCGAGTCGCGGGTCTCACCCGCGCTGCCGCCGCGTTTCCAGGAAGGTGTCTGGCGGCGCATCGAAGAAGCCGCGGCCCCGGTCAAAGTCACCGGCGGCATCACCTGGCTGGATGCGCTGGCAACACTGGTGCTGCGTCCGCGACTGGCGCTGGCCACCGCCGCCGTGCTGATGGTGGCGGGCGCGCTGCTGGGCGTGCGCGAAGGCAATCAAATAGCGAAACAGGACGCCCAAGCGCGTTATCTCGCGGTGGTTGCTCCCAATTCACTGCGTTGATGGCATGAACCGTTCGCTCGTCATTCTGCTGGGCGCGCTGGTTCTGGGCGCCGCGCTGTTCGGCGGTTCCTATTTCGCCGGCCAGCGCGCGTGCCGGATGACGCGTTCGGCGGACGACTTGAGCTGGCTGCGGGACGAATTTCATTTGAGCGACGCCGAGATGGCGCGCATCCAGAAACTACACGAAGGCTATCTGCCGAAATGCGCCGAGATGTGCGCCAAAATCGCCGCCAAAAAATCGGAACTTGAAATGGCGTTGAACGGCACAACCAACGTCAATCCGGTCGCCCAACAAAAGCTGGCCGAGCTCGCCGCGTTGCGCGCCCAGTGCCAGGCGCAGATGCTGCAGCACTTCATTGAAGTCAGCCAGACCATGCCGCCGGAGCCGGGACGCCGTTACCTCGCCGAGATGCAGCGCCTCACCCTCGGTTTTCACGAACAGACCGAACAATCCATGTCCGAGTCCGCTGGCCATGAGCATCACCACTGACGCCCAGCCTTCGCCGAAGGCTTCCGCCTCCGTTTCACTCCGGCGCGACGAGTCGGCGCGGCAAGCCGACGCCCGGGACCGGGCGGACATGGAGCAATTGATCGCCGGCCGCGACGCGGCGCTCAACGATTTGATGGAACGTCACGCGACACCGTTGTTCCATTTTCTCTGCCGCATGGTCGGTAACGAGGACGATGCGAATGATCTGGCGCAGGAGACGTTTGTCCGGGTCTTCCGCGCCCGCGCGAGTTTCCGGACCAGCGAAAGATTTTCCACCTGGCTCTTCACCATCGCCGCCAACCTCGCGCGGAATCATTTTCGCTGGCGGGCGCGGCATCCGAATGTTTCGCTCGACACTGAAACCGGCGAAAAGGAACAAACCCTTGGCAGCACACTTCCGGCGAACGAACAGGCGCCGAACGAACAGGCGCTCACCGCCGAACGCGCCCGCGCCGTGCGCGCCGCCGTCGGCAAACTGCCGGAAGATTTGCGCGAAGCGATTGTGTTGTGCGAATGGGAGGAATACAGCGTGGCCGAAGCGGCGGCGATTTTGGAGACGACGCCGAAGGCCGTGGAATCGCGGTTGTATCGCGCCCGGCAAATCCTGCGCGAACGGTTAAAGCAATGGCTGTGATTGGAGCGCCGGTCTCCGCCCGGCAGGTTTGGGTGTATTGCCTGGTTCGCGCCGGGTCGGAGACCGGCGCTCCACTCATTTTGGTTCCAACGGCGGAAACAGAAAGGTCAATGCGCGCCAGGAGCGTAGCCGCCAGTAAAACTCATTATGCTGGCTCGTTTGCGCCTCGGCCCACTTATCGCGGCGCAGGCCGGACTTTTCCAGCTCCGCCGGCGTCAGCGGTTTCCCGTCCACGAACCATTGCAAGTCATTCGTCCAACCGATGCGACGGAATTCGGCGGCGACCTGTTTGGTCAGCGAGCAACCATCGTCACCGCCCATGAAGTCCACAACTCCGGAATCAAGATAGACGCGGAACGGTTTGGGTCGTCCGTGAAAACTCTTCAGCACCTCGTTCAAAAAATTCGTCTGCTCCACCTGAAAGGCACCGGACAGGCTGGCTGCGCCGCCAAAAATTTCCGGGTGATCCCACGCCAGCACCAGGCTGCAAAGGCCGCCCAGCGAGGACCCCATCACGGCGGTGTGTACCGCCCCGGGCAACGTGCGATACTCGCGATCCATTTGCGGTTTCAGTTCCGTGATGAGAAATGCCTCGTAATTCTCAAAGGCCGTATTCGTTGCCGGTCCACCGGGGGCGTGATGGCGGCCGCCGTATTCCTCGAGGCGCGCGAAACTGTTGTCCACCGCGACCATGATGATCTCCTGCATTTTCCCGGCGCGGCACAGCGCGTCCACGGTTCGGTCCAGTTCCCAACTGCCCCAACCGAACGCGCCATTCGTCCCGGCGGAACTGAAGACGTTCTGGCCGTCATGCAAATACAACACCGGATAATGGCGCTGCGGCTGCGTTGGGTAGGAGGGCGGGAGATAAACGTGGACACCCCGGTTCCAGCCAAAAAAATGCGATGGCAGGTTCGTGTCCAGCAAGGAACCGTTTTGGCCAAAAGCCCTCGGCAAGGTCACCAGCGACAGAAGCAATACAAACAGTCGGTTCATTTTGGCTTCAACTGCGGGAACAGGATGACGTCACGACGTTCCCGGTCAACGGCCCGCGCCCAATTGTCGCCTCAATCCGATTTTGCAATGCCTTTGAAAGTTCGGCCAGTTTGTCGGTTTCCCAAACGATGAAATTGTATTGCCGTGTGTCGAAATGGGTTTTCTCCAATTCATCTTGGCGGCAGAGCCAAATTACCGGCAGTCCAAGTCCGGTCGCAAATCCGGTTTCAAAATAAACTCCGCCGCGATGACCGGTAAAATCGGCGACAAGAAATTTGCTGCGGCGAATGCCAGCGACAATTTCGTCATCAATCTTGTTGTTGTGCTCCTTTCGGTCAATTCGGAGTGGTTCGTAACCCGAACTTCGGATTTCGGCTTCAATAGCTGTCCAAGCCGGATCAGCGGATTTATCAAACCACATCGCAATGAAACCTACCAGACTCTGAACATTGGTTTGTTGCAGAGAGTGAATGTAAGACCAACCGTTTGGTGTGATTCGATAACAGCAACCATCGCGGAATTCAACAAAACCCCTTTCTCTTTCGAGATACTCATCCAACACGTAAATAAATTCCTGATAATCTTGAGTCCAGCTAAAGGCCAGAAACTCCGGTTTTATGAGAGTTTGACGTCTGACGAGACCAGAAAGACGTTCCGGCACGTGGTGAGGGTAATCGTCGAAAACAAGCCTAACATATTCTCCGGCCTTTGGGCGTAATTTCGTGAGCCAAAACAATAATTTCTCTCCCTTTTCTCCTACTGATGGAGTTCGCAGGGAGGCAAGGCCAGTCATGTCATGAACGGATATTTTGCAACCTTGGTTTTCGCGTATCCAACCTGAAAGATTGGCGATTTGAACTGCATTAAAATATTCATGTGGGAACCGAGTCTGCCATCCGATAGAAAATTCTCCACACCTCGGACAAACAACTTTGTGAGAACCGCCATCGCCGCTCAAAAACTTCGCAGGCCCTTTGCAGACTGGGCAGTTTTTCAATTCATCGGAGTTTGCCACAGTCGAGCAACAATTATTTCGGTTTCAACTGCGGGAACAGGATGACGTCGCGGATGCTTTCCTGGCCGAGCAGCATCATGCACAGGGTGTCAATGCCCATGGCGGAAATTTCAAACCAGTCCGCGCTGGCTTTCTCACGCACGAAATCTTTGTATTTCACGCGCCGCCACGGTAAGGTGAATTTAATGGTTTAGCAAATCAAAGCGTTAGAACGACAAAAAACTTCCGTTCAAAGTTGAGTTTTCAAGATAAGTTTGCGATTCTCTTTTTTAATATGTTTTGGTGTGACCAGTTGCTTGAAAAGATTGAAGGGCCGCAAATAATCAATGATTCAAAGACGCCTTCGGGTCGCGCTCATGTGGGCGCGTTGCGTGGGCCGTTGATTCACGATGCTATTTATCGGACGCTCAAAGCCAAAGGTGTGCCCGTGCGATATATGTTCGGCGTGGATGATTACGACCCGGTGGACGAAATTCCTTACGGACAAGCAGAGCACTTTGAAAAATATCTCGGCGCACCGCTTTGCAACACACCGCCACCGCCCGGCTCGACAGCCACCGACATGGCCGAGCATTTTATTTCGGAATACTTCAGCGTGTTCGGTGAGTTGGGCATCCGTCCAGAGTTCTATCGGTTGCGCGATGTTTACCGTTCGGGCAAGTTCAATGAGGCGATTGACGCTATTCTGCGCAACTCTGATGTCGTCCGCCGTATTTACAAAGAGGTTAGCGGCGCGGTGCGACCGGAGACTTGGCATCCATTCCAAGTCATTTGCGAAAACTGCGGGCGTATCGGCACGACGGTTGTCTCGGCTTACGACGGCAAGGAAGTTGCTTACGAATGCAAACCCGATCTCGTGAAGTGGGCGCGCGGCTGTGGTCACAAGGGAAAGATGTCTCCGTTCGATGGCAACGGGAAACTTCCATGGAAACTTGAATGGTGTGCGAAATGGAAAACTTTTCCCGTTACTATCGAAGGCGGAGGGCCCGACCACAGCAGTAAAGGCGGAGCGCGGGACGTTGCCGCAGCCTGTATGCGTGCTATCTTCGGTCAAGCACCGCCGCTGAACTGCCCCTACGAATTCTTCCTCGTCGGTGGTGCTAAAATGAGTTCCAGCAAAGGAATTGGGGTTTCTGCCCGTGACATGGCGGATTTTCTGCCGCCGGAGATTCTTCGTTTCCTGCTCATTCGCCCGTTTCCGCGCCAAACGGTCAACTTCGAACCATCCGAGGTTTATAGCATCAAACTTTTCAACGAGTTTGACCGTTATCATCACAAGTATCACCACGATCCGAAAGTGATTGCAGACGACAAGCGCATCTACGAACTCTCGCAAGTTGATCCCGAACCCGATCATTGGCTGGCAGATTTCCAACTCGTTATCGCGCTCACGCAGATGCCGCATCTCGACACCGTCAAGGAACTTGAAAAACGTAAAGGTTCGCCCTTCACCGAACTTGAGCGCAAACACCTTGAACTCCGCATCCGCGCCGCTCGTTATTGGGTCGAGCATTACGCGACCGAGGAGGAAAAGACCCGTTTGCAGGAAACTCTGCCTGCGCGGGCGCAGGAACTTACCGTTACGCAACGCGCCTTTCTTCACACACTCGCGGCGCTGCTGCCGCAGTCGAAGTGGGAGGGTGACGCGCTCCAAGTAACCGTCTTCAACGCTACGCGCCTCACGCCCATTGACCAGCCGGGCGCGTTCAAGGCCATCTACCGTGTCTTGCTTGATCGCGACAACGGCCCAAAGGCCGGCAACTTCCTGTCGTTCCTGGATCGTGACTTTGTTGTACGCCGCTTTTCGGAATTACCCGTGGATAAATTCAAGTTCTGGGAAGAAACCGGCATGAAGGATGAAGCCTTTGAGCAATGGTTGGCGAAGGAAAAGCCTCATATCACTGCATTGTCCGCGAAACTCGACTTTATCTCCATTGGCCGCGACTTGCCGCCAAATCCACTCGGCCAGCGTCGCGAACACGGCATGGGCGTCATTGAATTCCTTGCCACAATGACGGATGGCAAAACTCACTGTAGGCGGGTGCTTTTCGAGCGGTTCAAAAGCTTGGATACTCCCGTCGAGAAGGAATTCGAGTATTTCGATGTCTACGCTCGCCAGTGGATTGGCGAACTGGAAAATCAATTCGTCACGAAAATCTGCATTAGAGCATAACGGCTGCAAAGGTGTTATGTCTCATCTCCAGCAGAAAGGATCTTCGCTAGACACAGCATATACAGGATTCTCCCCCCGCAATGTCGCATAGGCGAATGCGCCGCCCCTACAGCCGATGCATTCATCGTTGAATTCGCAGCCCTTACATTTGCCTTGCAGATGCGCTCGTATATCCCGCACAAACTGGAAAAATTCAGACTCGAGAATTTGGGCAATTTGTTGCCGCCGCACATTGAAATACGGGATGTCAATGTCCGCACACGGTCTTAGCTACGCCAGCTTTGCTTGGGTCAACTAGCGCCAAGGCATGCAAGACACGCCCCGTGATGATGAAGGAAATCCGCGATCCCATGTCGTTACACCAAAGGAATCTGTCACCCCTGCGGCTTTCCAGCCACTTCACGCATTTAGACATAATTGGCGTGTTAGAACCAAACTCACTGCTGGAATGGTGCAGACCTATCAATACTTCAGCGGTATGCCATTCGTCTGGTGTGGTTGGGTTGGATGTGAGGTCAGACTTGAAATGGGCGCGGTCGGGGCAGAGCGGCAGCTCTGCCCTACCAGTGTTGGCGCCAAGGTGCGCCCCTTTCACATATGAAACCAGTTGTATGCATTCGGGAACAGCCGCCAGTCAATGAGTATTTCCGAAATCAGCATGAATAAAATCATGCCGATCAACACCAGCGGACGAATCCAATTATTTTTCACGCGGCGCAATGCGCGGTCGAGTCCGTAAAGGTAGAGCAGTGAAAATGGAATCAGCGCACCGAGCATCAACCGGCCGGACGTGAAATACGGGTGCGCGCCCGACGGATAAAAACAGTCGCGGAAATCGTAGAGGATGGACAGAAACCCCAGGAACGCCACGGCCGCAATGAAACTCCAGAAGCCGAACCAGAGCGCCTGCCGCTGCGATGCGATCGCATCCGTGGAACGGAAAAGCAGGGCGATGACCGCCACCCCGACGAAGCCGACGGATGAAATTGCGTAAATCGTGTCCACAACCGGCGACGCCAGCGGCTGGCGATGCCAGAGAAACTCTCCCTGCCAGAACGTTGCCATGAGGCCGGACACAAAGGTCCACAACCCATGCGGCGTGAAAATCGGATGATGCCACCATTCGCTGAACGGTTTGGGCGTCCAGTTGAGAAACTGGATTTTGGCCGCTGTGCCGGTGAAATCGCCGAAGGTGTGCTTGCACCACGCCAGCCAGGCAATCATCGGCAGGCCCGCGCACAACGCCAGTGCCGCCAGCGAAGGGCCGGCGGCGCGCAATTTTCCCGACCTGGCCAGACATCCAATTTTAAACAGCACCACCAAGCCGGACACGGCCAGCAGGGGCAGGTTGCTGATTTTGGTCAGGAACGTCGCCGCGAGCGCCAGACCGGTGAGTGTTCCGAGCCGGACACCCGGAATTTCCGCGCGCAACAATCGCACCAGCAAAATGAACGCCGCGCCAAATGCCAGCGGCGACAGAACGTCGTTTTGAATGGAATAAAAGGCGCTTTGTGGGATGAAGGCCAGCAGTGCCGGAACGCCGAGCCGCAAAAAGCGGTGCCCAGGAAAAACCAGCCGTGCGGCGGCAAAGCCCATCCACACGAGGATGGCGACGATCAGCAGGTTCAGAAAACGGAGCCAATACAGCAAAGGCCCGTCGTGAAATCCGCACCCCTTTCCCAGACGCCACCACAAAGCCGCGAGCGTGTAATATAGCGGCGGCTGTGCCGCTTCATAATTCGTCACTGCCCGCCACACCGCCGTTTTTGCGACCAGGGCCGGGCGGACTTTTTCCAGGGGCTGCGTCCACGGTGGCGGTGGAAATTGTCCACCGGGGTAATTGGCCGGAATTCCCACATACTCCGGCGAGCCGTACAAGGTGGCGTAAGGCACCACCTCGGTGGATACCGGCTCCAACGAGCGCGGGATGTGTCCTTGCGAATACTTGACCGCCAGATCAAGGTGGATTTGCTCGTCCACGTTGCTGAAAAACGGGGCCGCCGCCGAAAATACAAATACGTGAGCCGCGGCAAGCAGGCACAACAGCCAGACGATTCTTCGTTCTTGCGATTCAGAAGAAGTGGCGGGCGGATTGGAATCTGCGGCGTTCACACCATTTTGCGTTGCGCGGTCAAATTAAAGCACGCGCGGCAAATCACAAGCCCATGTCTCAAAGATATTCCCAGCGGTCAAACATCGCCGCCTGTCCGCAAGGTTTGCCATCTTCCGTCAACAAATTCCACACCGTTGCGCGGGTAATGCGAAAGCGCCGGCCGGTTTTAGATTTTGTTCCGCACCCGCATCCTGCCTGAAAACAACATACCGGTTGGTTTCAAACGAACGCGGTGATGAAATGAGGCCCGACTTGCCCGTTTAAGCCGGAACTGTTATAGTTGTTTATGACTGCGCGTTGGAGAATCAGGAAGTTCATACTGCCATACGCCGCGGTTCTTCTCCTTGCCGACTCCGCCTGTAAGAGTCTCGCGGCGCCCACAATCATCATCACGAACCTTCCCACATATGGTTCAACCGACAATCTCGCCGGAGTGGTGTTGGGTGTGGATCCTGCCGCCTTTCGGGTGGCCGTGTTCATTAATGTCCCGCCTTATGGTTGGTATTCCAAGCCCACTTGTGCCCAAGCGCTCACAGTGATCCAACCTGACGGGAGTTGGTCCGCTGACATCACCACCGGCGGGGCCGATACCAACGCCACCCGGATTGCGGCCCTGCTGGTCAGCACCAACTACAACCAACCTTGCGTGCTGGGTGAGCCGTTTCTGCCAACCAACGTTTTTTCCGGGGCGATTGCCGGCGCCGTTGTCACGCGCGAATATCCGGGCGTTCGTTGGATTGATTTTTCGGGCTACGACTGGTGGGTGAAGACGAGTTCCGGCACCAATCAGCTTGGCCCGGGGCCGAATTATTTTTCTGACAGCACCAACAACGTCTGGACTGATGCACAAGGCTGGCTGCACCTGCGCATCACCAACCGGTCCAATCAATGGCAATGCGCTGAAATTGTTTCCGCGCGGACGTTTGGCTACGGCAGCTATCGGTTCGAACTTGGTTCGCGCGTGGACAACCTGGATACAAACATCGTCCTTGGCCTGTTTACCTGGAGTGACGACCCGGCCTACACTTACCGGGAAATGGATGTTGAATGCTCGCGCGGTTTTGCCGCGGACACCAACAATGCGCAATTTACGGTTCAGCCGTATAATCTCAGCGGCCATTACGCGCGCTACTGCGTGCCGGCCGGACTGGTTGATTCGACGCATCTGTTCACCTGGCAGAGCAACCTGGTGACTTTTCTGAGTCAGAGCGGCAGTTATTTGCCAAATCCAAACCCGACAAACGTGATCAGCACCTGGGTGTTTGCCAACGCGTCCGCTGTGCCGCAAACCGGCGATGAAAACGTGCGTATTAATCTTTGGCTGCTTTTCGGTTACCCGCCGACGGATGGCAAAGAGGTGGAATTGGTCATCAAAAGTTTTCAGTATGTGCCGCTCGGTTCGCCGCAGCCGGCGTTGCTTACCAACCTCAGTGTACCCCCGAACGGGCCGGTCCAATTCACCATCAACGGCGAACCGGATCGCCGTTACCAAATACGGGCGTCCGCAAATTTGCTCGATTGGCAGGACCTCACGACTGTTCTGGCGACCAACAATCTCGTGCCATTTCAAGACGATAATCTGGCGGGTTTTAACCAGCGGTTCTATCAGGCTGTGACGCTGCCTTGAAGAAGTCAGAAGCCCTCCAGAGGATTTGCCCCGCTCGAAGAAAAAAAATACCGACGATTCACAAAGGCATTTTTCGTTTTGCCGCACAGAAACACCGCAATGCATAGTCCAAGGCCGGTCGGCTCTTCTTAAACAGCTTACAGGGCAAGGCGCAGCGTTTCGGTCAATTCCTCCGGCGTAAGCACAATCGGATTTGCCTTCATGCTGCTCGCGTTCGCCGCTTTGACGGCCAAATCAGCGATGTGCGTTTGTTGAATTCCAAAACTGCCGAGGCGCGGAACTTTCAAATCGGTGACGAGTGCGCGAACCCATTTCACGCCGTCGTCGGCTTTGGCTTTCGAATCGCCGGTGAGCCACCACGCCGCCTCTTCGTAACGATACAACGCGGCACTGTGCGGATCACGCCGGCGCAGCGCGCGGAGATTCATCGCCATCACGTGCGGCAGCAACGCGGCACAAATCGCGCCGTGCGGTGCGGAAAAACTGCCGCCAATCGGCCCGGCGAAACCATGCACCGCGCCCAGCCCTGCGTTGGCCAGAGCCAGTCCGCCGAACAAACTTGCCACCGCCATGTCTTCGCGCGCCGGTTTGTCCTGCCCTTTGCTGAACGCCACGCGCAATGACCGCGCCGCACGGCGAAGCCCCTCGACGCATAGTCCGTCGGTCATCGGGTTTGCGCGATTGGAGACGAACGGCTCAATGAGTTGCGTCAGCGCATCGAGACCGGTGCTGGCGGTGAGCGCGGGCGACAAATCGTAGGTCAATTCAGGGTCAACCACTGCCACCCGGGCGAGCATCAACGGACTGCGCAGGCTGACTTTCAGGCGATGTTCCGGCGACGCCAGCACCGCGTTGCGCGTCACTTCCGCGCCCGTGCCCGCCGTTGTCGGAATCGCGATGAACGGCGCGGACGGTTTGGCCAGCGGCTGGCCGCCCCCGATGATTTCGACGTAATCCAGCAGTTCTCCGTCATTCGTCAGCATCGCAGCGATGGCCTTGGCCGCGTCAATCGCGCTGCCGCCGCCAAAACCAATCACCAGTTCGCAACGCCCGGCCTTCGCCAGCTTCGCTCCCTGCTCCACCGTTTTTAATTCCGGCTCGCCAGTGACGGAAAAAGTCACCGCGCTCACGCCTGCGGATCGCAAGCTGGCCAGCACTCGTTCCGCGCGACTGGAATCACGTCCGGTCACGACCAGTGCACGGCGGCCAAATTCCCCGGCGATGGCGCCGGCATTATTGACCGCGCCCGCACCGAAAACGATGCGCGTGGCCGTTGCAAATTCAAAACGCATAATAATTTCCGCTGGCAGGGACGCGCTGTCCACCCTCCGCAGTGGCTCTGCTACGGAGGACGGGCCGCGCGTCCTGGTCCCGCAAAGCGGGATCGGCCCTACCATTTTTCGTCATCCGGGAAAATGTTGTTGAACTTCACGCTGAAGCGCGGTTCGGCCATCATCGGCGCGACCGCGTCCCGCCAGACCGGGTAATGCCTTGTTTCCTTGTGCGCGGCGGCGGCGTTCGCATCCCGATAAACTTCCACCAACACAAAGCGCGTCGGGTCATCCTGCTGCTGGACGACGTCAAAGCGCACGACGCCCGGCTCTTTCCGGCTTTCCCGCGCATTGGCGAGCGTCGCCTGTTTGAAGGCTTCCGCGCACTCCGGTTTGACGTGAACATGGACATGAACAACGAGCATGACGCGACGAATATGCGAAAGCGGGGAAAAGCTCAAGCCCCGGGACGGGAAAAATCAAAGCCCCGGCCTGTCGTGACCCTTTTTTTACTCGTCCCTCTGCGCGGATTTCCTTAATCATGTGTTCAACCCCATGAGTCGAAGATCGAAGAAGAGAGCCAGGCCGGAAAAAGTCCCTGCCATGTCTTCGGGCACACCCGTTTCGCCAACCGGTGAAATGCACGGATTGGCAGATTCCCGCTCGCTGGAATCCGAAAGCCGTCCGGCTGGTTTGAACGACCGCTGGACGATTCCCGGGGTCTGCATTTTTCTGGCGGCGATTATCTGGGTGGTCTTCGGCCAAACACTGGGGCACGAGTTTGTCAACTACGACGACGACCTTTACGTGTATGAAAATCCTGCGGTCACCCGAGGTCTGACGCTCCAGGGGATTATCTGGGCGTTTACTCATGTCCACTGCTCCAACTGGCACCCGCTGACCTGGGTTTCCCATATGCTGGACTGCCAGTTTTATGGATTGAGTCCCGGCGGCCATCATCTCACCAATATTCTCTTCCACACGGCAACGGCGATCCTACTCTTCCTGATTCTGCGGCAGATGACCGGCGCGTTATGGCGCAGTGCGTTTGTGGCGGCGGTGTTTGCGATCCATCCGTTGCGGGTGGAATCGGTGGCGTGGGTGGCGGAACGCAAGGATGTCCTCAGCGGACTGTTCTTTATGCTGACCATCGGGGCTTATGCGCGGTATGCCCAAAGACGGTCGAGAGTCGAGCCGTCTTCGCTTCGCTCCGCCGCGTCGGGGAGTCGAGAGCCGAGAGCACAATCAGTTTCAGCCCTCGACCCTCGACTCCCGGCCCTTGACTATTGTCTGGTGCTGTTATTCTTCGCGTTGGGTCTGATGTGCAAGCCGATGCTGGTGACGTTGCCGCTGGTGCTGCTGCTGCTGGACTACTGGCCGCTGGTACGAGTGGCGGGTGGCGGGTGGCGGGTGACGCGTTTTGGCGTACAAGTCCCTCAACTCTCAACTCTCAACCATTTACTCTATGAAAAGCTGCCCTTGCTCGGACTGGCAGTCGCATCGTGTGCGGTCACAATTTTTGCCCAGACGAAGTCCATCCTGCCGTTCGAGAACATGTCCCTTTCCTTGCGCATGGGTAATGCCTCGATCTCCTGTGTGGCCTATTTGGGCCAGATGTTCTGGCCGTTGGGTCTGGCGGTTTTATACCCGTTTACGGCCGGGGGTGTTGGGGTTTCAGAAGTGGTGCTGTCATTGGTTCTGTTGGCCGGCATTTCCACGGGCGTTTTTATCCTGCGTCGTCGCCGCCCCTATTTTTTGACCGGCTGGTTGTGGTATCTCATCATGCTGGCGCCGGTGATCGGGATTGTTCAGGTGGGCGCTCAGGCGCGGGCGGATCGTTACACCTATCTGCCGCAGATCGGCTTGTATCTGTTGCTGACCTGGGCGGCGGCTGATCTGTGCGCTGGCTGGCGTCACCGCCGCGTGGTGCTGGGCGGCGGTTCCACGATCATCCTCATGGCTTTGATTTTCTGCGCGCGCGCACAGACTGTTTATTGGCGGAATAGTGAATCGCTGTGGACTCACACGCTGGCCTGCACATCTGACAACTTCATTGGCCACAACAACCTCGGCACCGCGCTGCTCAAAACGGGCAATGCGGACGAAGCGATGGTTCATTACCAAATGGCGCTGGAAATCAAACCCGACTTCGCGGAAGCCCACAACAACCTTGGCAACTTTCTGTTCCAAAAGGGCAGTGTGGACGAAGCGATGGTTCATTACCAAATGGCGCTGGAAATCAAACCCGACTACGCGGAAGCCCACTACAACCTCGGCTATGCGCTGCTCAAAATGGGCAATGTGGACGAAGCGATCGCCCATTTCCAAAAGGCCCTGCAAATCAAGCCCGACTATGCGGAAGCCCACAACAACCTCGGCTACGCTCTTATCCAAAAGGGAAGCGTGGACGAAGCGATCCCCCATTTCCAAAAGGCCCTGCAAATCAAGCCCGACTACGCGGACGCCCATAACAACCTCGGCAACATTCTGCTCGAAAAGGGAAGCGTGGACGAAGCGATCATCCATTTCCAAAAGGCTTTGCAAATCAAACCCGATGACGCGGATGCCCACAACAACCTCGGCACTGCTCTTCTCCAAAAGGGCAAAGTGGACGAAGCGATCACCCATTACCAAAAGGCTCTGCAAATCAATCCCGACTTTGTGGAAGCCCACAAGAACCTCAGCAACGCTCTGCTCCAAAAAGGGAAGCGTGGACGAAGCGATCCCCCATTTCCAAAAAGCCCTGCAAATTAAACCTGATAACGCGGAAGCCTGCTACAACCTTGGCAACGCTCTGCTCCAAAAAGGAAGTGTGGACGAAGCGATTGTCCATTATCAAAAGGCGCGGCAAATCAAACCCAACTATCTGGAAGTCCAAAACAACCTGGCCTGGGTGTTGGCGATTGCTCCATAGGCGTCACTGCGCAACGGTCACCAGGTCGTGGAACTGGGCCAACAGGCAAATCAGCTTGCCGGTGGAGAGAACCCGATCATTCTCCGCACGCTCGCCGCCGCCTACGCCGAGGCCGGGCGATTCCCCGAAGCGGTGGAAACCGCGCAGCGCGCTCTGCAACTGGCCGAGACACAGTCCAACACCGCGCTGGCCAATGCCATTCGATCACAGATGAAGTTCTATCAAGCAGGCAGTCCTTTCCATTTACGCTGAAGCGCGGCCCGGCCATCATCGGCGCGACCGCATCCCGCCAGACCGGGTAATGCTTCGTTTCCTTGTGCGCGGCGGCGGCATTCGCATCCCGATAAACTTCCACCAACACAAACCGCGTCGGGTCGTCCTGCTGTTGGACGACGTCGAAGCGCGCCACGCCCGGCTCTTTCAAACTCACACGGGCGTTGGCGAGCGTCGCCTGTTTAAAAGCCTTAACGCACTCCAGCTTGACATGAACATGGACATGAACAACGAGCATGACGCGACGAATATGCGAAAGCGGGGAAAAGCTCAAGCACAGGGACGGGAAAAATCAAAGCCCCGGCCCGCAGTGACCCTTTTTTACTCGTCACACTGCGCGGGTTTCCTTAATCATGTGTTCAACCCCATGAGTCGAAGACCGACGAAGAACGCCAGGCTGGGAAAAGCCGCTGCCATGCCTTCGGGCACACCTGTAGCAGAAAATTCTCCCGCGCTGGAATCCGGAAGGCGGCCGGCCGGGTTGAATGACCGCTGGACGGTTTCCGGGGTCTGCCTTTTCCTGGTGGCGATAACGTTTGCCGTTTTTGGGCAGACGCTGTATCACGAGTTTGTCTACGACGACAACGATTATGTATACGAAAACCCGGAAGTCGCCCGGGGACTGACGTTCAAAGGGATCGTCTGGGCGTTCAGCCACGTCCATTCCTCCAACTGGCACCCGCTGACATGGATTTCCCATATGCTGGACTGCCAATTATACGGATTGAGCCCCGGCGGCCATCATCTGACCAATATCCTGCTTCACACGGCGGCGGTGATCCTGCTTTTCCTGGTGCTGCGGCGGATGACCGGCGCGCTTTGGCGCAGCGCGTTTGTGGCGGCGGTGTTTGCGATTCATCCACTGCGGGTGGAATCGGTGGCGTGGGTGGCGGAACGCAAGGACGTGCTCAGCGGTGTGTTCTTCATGCTGACCATCGGGGCGTATGTCGGCTATGTGAGCCACCCGCGGTCGCTGGTCCGCTATGGACTCGTGATGCTCCTGTTTGCCTTGGGCCTGATGTGCAAGCCGATGCTGGTGACGCTGCCTTTTGTGCTGTTGCTGCTGGACTACTGGCCGCTGGTACGAGTGGCGGGTGGCGGGTGGCGGGTGACGCGTTTTGGCGTACAAGTCCCTCAACTCTCAACTCTCAACCATTTACTCTATGAAAAGCTGCCCTTGTTCGGATTGGCCGTCGCGTCGGGTATGGTCACGATTTTTGCCCAGACAAAAGCCATCCAGTCGTTCGAGCAGATTTCCCTTCCCTTGCGCGTGGGCAATGCATTGATCTCTTATGTGGCCTATTTGGGCCAGATGTTCTGGCCGTCGGGTCTGGCGGTTTTATACCCGTTTGCGGCCATGGACGTTGGGGTTTCAGGAGTGGTGCTATCACTGGTTCTGTTGGCCGGCATTTCCGCGGGCGCTTTTGTCCTGCGCCATCGTCGCTATTTTTTGACCGGCTGGTTGTGGTATCTCATCATGCTGGCGCCGGTGATCGGGATTCTACAAGTCGGATCGCAGGCGCGGGCGGATCGTTACACTTATCTGCCACAGATCGGCTTGTATGTGCTGCTGACCTGGGCGGTGGCGGATTTGTGTGCCGGCTGGCGTCACCGCCGTGTGGTGCTGGGCGGCTGCGCCACGATCCTCCTCGTTGCTTTGATTTTCTGTGCGCGCGTGCAGACTGCTTATTGGCGGAATAGTGAATCGCTTTGGACTCACACCCTCGCCTGCACGTCTGACAACGCCATTGCCCACAACAACCTCGGCGTGACTCTGCTCCAAAAAGGGAAAGTGGACGAAGCGATTGTTCATTACCAAAAGGCGCTGCAAATCAATCCCGACCACGTGGAAGCCCACATCGACTTCGGCAATGCTCTGATTAAAAAGGGCAGCGTGGACGAAGCGATGGTTCATTACCAAAAGGCGCTGCAAATTAATCCCGACAGCGCGAAAGCCCACGACAACCTCGGCAACGCTCTGTTTAAAAAGGGCAACGTGGACGAAGCGATTATTCATTACCAAAAGGCGTTGCAAATCAAACCCGGCAGCGCGGAAACCCACTATAATCTCGGTAACGCTCTGCTCCAAAAGGGGAATGTGGACGAAGCGATCGTTCATTACCAAATGGCGCTGCAAATCAAACCCGACAACACAGAAGCCCATAACAGCCTTGGCGGCGCTCTGCTCCAAAAGGGAAAAGTGGACGAAGCGATCCCCCATTTCCAAAAAGCCCTGCAAATTAAACCTGACAACGCGGAAGCCTGCTACAACCTTGGCAGCGCTCTGCTCCAAAAGGGAAAAGTGGACGAAGCGATCCCCCATTTCCAAAGAGCCCTGCAAATTAAACCTGATAACGCGGAAGCCTGCTACAACCTTGGCAACGCTCTGCTCCAAAAGGGAAGAGCGGATGAAGCGATCACCCATTACCAAAAGGCGCTGCAAATCAAACCCAACTATCTGGAAGTCCAAAACAACCTGGCCTGGGTGTTGGCGGTTGCTCCGCAGGCGTTACTGCGCAACGGTCGCCAGGCCGTGGAACTGGCCCTACAGGCAAATCAGCTTGCCGGTGGAGAGAACCCGATCATTCTCCGCACGCTCGCCGCCGCCTACGCCGAGGCCGGGCAATTTCCCGAAGCGGTGGAAACCGCGCAGCGCGCTCTGCAACTGGCCGAGACACAGTCCAACACCGCACTGGCCAATGCCATTCGATCACAGATGAAGTTCTATCAAGCAGGCAGCCCTTTCCATTCACACTGAACATGCGGTAGTCCACCCCCAATCGAGGCCACGCAATTTACATTGAACCCGCGCGATGATCTTTCCACACTGGCCCATCCTATGGGCGCACAATGGAAACAGGCCGGACGCGAAATCAACGCGCAGAAAAAAGGCCAGATGACCGCCAAACTGGTCCGCGAAATCATGGTCGCGGCCAAACTCGGCGGTCCTGACCCCGACCTCAATCCGCGCCTCTTCGCTGCCGTCGAAAAAGCCAGGAAAGCTTCCGTTTACCGGGACACCATCGAACGCGCCATCAGAAAGGGCGCCGGACTCGACACGGAAAAGGTCAATTACGAAACCATCGTCTATGAAGGTTTTGCGCCGCACAAAGTGCCGGTCATCGTTGAGTGTCTCACCGACAGCCGCAACCGCACGGCGCCGGAAATCCGCAATTTGTTCAAGGCCGGCTCGCTCGGCCAGCCCGGCAGTGTGGCGTTTTTCTTCAATCACCTCGGCGTGGTCGAAGCCACCCATCCCGATGCCAATCGCGACGCGGAA
>Ga0187852_1001601_pt1 | contig 20715 bp, 13 predicted proteins | sample June2016WEW_6_40_FD_134511 | JGI IMG/M metagenome (GOLD analysis project Ga0187852, IMG submission 134511) | Peatland microbial communities from SPRUCE experiment site at the Marcell Experimental Forest, Minnesota, USA - June2016WEW_6_40 | ecosystem: Environmental > Terrestrial > Soil > Wetlands...
CCCAGGAGGCTGCCCAAACCCCGCCACCGAGATTGAAAATGTAGTGCCGACCTTTAAGACCCCTTCGCTAAAAACAAAGCACTTACCCTTCGCCTAACCCCTCAACTGCGAAAGTTCGGCTAGTCCTCTCGCGGCAACCGCGGGGGGGCCAGCTTTCATTCTCACCGTGAACGGCACGGGCTTTCTTTCCGGCGCAATAGTCCAATGGAACAGCACCGCGCTAACGACGACCTTCGTGAACTCCAACCAATTGACCGCCCAAGTGCCGGCGAATCTCATCGCTTCTGCGGGCACGGCGACAGTGACCGTGGTGGAGAACGGGGTGACATCCGCAGGAGCTACCTTCACCATCACTGCGGGACCCGTCATCACGTCTCTCAGCCCGAATACGGCAACAGCGGGCGCGGCGGCGTTCACGCTGACCGTCAACGGCACGGGCTTTGTCTCCAGCGCCATAGTGCAATGGAACGGAACGGCGCTGACCACGAGCTTCGCGACCGGCTCGCAGTTGACCGCACAGGTGCCGGCCAGTTTCATCGCCGCCGTAGGCACTGCGAATGTAACCGTGGCTGAGAACGGAGTGACATCTGCCGGCGCCACCTTCACCATTGCCGCCATGCAAGTAATCACGTCACTCAGCCCGGATTCAGCGACTGCCGGCGGCCCTGCCTTCACGCTGACGGTCAACGGCACGGGCTTTGCCTCCAGCGCGGTGGTCGAATGGAACAGTACGGCGTTGACCACGACCTATGTAAGCAGCACACAGCTAACGGCGACGGTCCCGGCGAGTTTGATCAGTACGCCAGGAAGCGCCAGCATCACAGTGACAGTGGCAGGCGCCACGTCTTCGGCTGCGACGTTTACCATCGTCGCTTTAGGCATACACCTGAGCGGACTTGCCTCCACTACATCGCCGACCCAGAATACCAGTGTGGGAGTGACGCTAAACGCACCCGCAGCGACCGAGATGACTGGAACACTCACGCTCTCTTTCGAGGCCGATTCCGGCGATGCCAATACCCCTTCGGGTTATCAAGACCCGAATATGGTATTTGTTTCAACTGGCACCACGACGATACCCTTCACCATTTCACAGGGATCCACCACGGCCACGCTGGGCAACAACGGGGCCATACAGCAAGGTACGGTCGCAGGGACCATTACAGTGAATATGACGAGCCTCCTGGCCGGTACGGAGAACGTCCTTCCCCAACCTGCCCCGACCCAATCCGTAACTGTGCCTCTGATCGCCCCGGTCATCGCGGCAGGTTCGGTGAAGATCGAAAACCTCACCTCGACGGGCTTCGACGTGGAGTTGAATGCTTTTTCCACCTCTCGAGACTTACAGCAGGCCACCTTCGTGTTCACGGGAGCTTCCGGAAGCACGCTGAACGGACAAACTTCGTTCCAGGTTTCATATAGCACCGCAGCCGCCGGCTATTTTGCAGGCAGCACAGGTTTAATGAACGGCGGCTACTTCGGCCTGACTGTGCACTTCAACTATAGTGGTGACACCAGTGTAATCGGTGGGGGCAGTGTTGCCGTCACGCTCTCCAACTCGGTGGGAGCTTCGAGCGCAGTGACGGGGGAGAATCAGTAAATCGTTGCGAGAGGCTAGTCTCCTGTGCCAGTGATTCGTGACGTAAGTCGGGGCAATTCGACCGTGTCTCGCGAGACCCGCTCGCGTGCTGGCGAAGTTCTTAAGCCCCAAAGGGGCGGTCTAACAAAGCCCAGGCCAACGGTCTGGGTGAGGAATCCATGCCGCGCAAGTGGCCAGCCCTGAAGGGGCGTGATGAGCGGTTCGAGTCGGCGGAGACGACGTTCCGCGGAGGCCCACGCCTGGTTATTTCGCCCTTGCAGGGCTTGCTCCCAGAGAACGGTGGGGTCTCGTTCTAGCCCCAGGCCGTTGGCCTGGGCTTTGTTAGCTCGCCCCTTTAGGGCTCGAAGCGTTCCCAACCAAGAATCAAATACGCCCAATCGCTGAAGGGCTGAAATAGACTACAGACTTCTGGGACACGACACTATACGTTTTCGGGGATCACCCAAGGCTCGCGATAAGTCCGCCTCAAGTAGTGGTTGGCTTCGTTGTCCCGGCCAAACGTTTCGCTCGCACTGTCGAATACCAATTTCCGGTCTCCCACCCGGTAGGAGATGTTGGCCATGTGACAGAGGGCTGCGGAAATATGGCCGTCCTCAACATCCGCGTTGGGGCGTTTCCGGCTGCGGACGCAACTAATAAAATTGTCTATATGTGCCGCCTGCATTGCGGCAAAAGTCTGCTTGTCGCTAGCCACCTTGCGGCCTTCCCGGTCGAATTGTTGCCATCCCCCTCCGTCGCGGCCCAGGATCATCATCCCGTCGCTCCCATAGATTTCAGTTCTGGTTCCGCTGAAGGGATACCAATCAGGGAACTTGGTCGTGCTTTCCCTGACATTGTCAGGCGACTTCGCCATATAAGGCGTCCACCACGCCTGCTGGAAATTCAACGTCAGGCCGTCGTAAGCATACGTGACGAGCGAGGTGTCGGGCGTTTCCGCTCCATCCTTAAAGAAGAACTTCCCGCCCGTATGATGAACGGAGTTTGGATAGGACGCGCCCATGACCCAGCGAGCCAGGTCCAGTTGATGAACCCCTTCTTCGGTCAAGTTCCCGCCGCTAAAGTCCCAGTAGACCCAGTGGAAATACTTGGGGTTGTAGGGTCGTTTTGCCGCAGGACCTAACCACATCGCCCAATCGAACCCTTCCGGCGGCAAGGAATCCGGCGTTTTCTGGAGCGGCGCCCGGCTCATCATATTGTAAACGGACGCGAGATGAACCGTGCCTAGTTCGCCGGACTGAATCAGTTGGCGCGCCGTAGCAGCATACGAAGCGCTCCTGTCTTGCATGCCCACTTGCACAACTCGGTTGTACTTACGCGCGGCCTGGACCATCTTCCGGCCTTCCCAAATATTGTGGGAGGCTGGGCTTTCCACGTAAACGTCTTTGCCCACCTGGCAGGCCAATACTGTAGCCAGGGAATGCCAATGGTCCGGCGTAGCGCAGACTAAAGCATTGACCTCGTTGTCTTCCAGGATATGCTCGAAACTGCCCACCAAAGCCGGCGGCTTTCCCTTCGTATTCTGGACGGCCTTCGCCGCCAGCGCCGCCTTCCTATCGTCAACATCACAAACGTAGGCGATTTCTACGTCCGGTCTCTGGGCAAACAGTTGTGTTAAGTAAGCCCCGCGAGCTCCCACCCCCATGATACCCACGACAACCTTGTCGCTTGGCGCAACCGCCCTCAATGGGGTCCGCATTGTGGCCACCCCAAGGGCGGCGCCTAACCCACCCTTGATACTCCGATCGAGAAATCCTCTTCTGCCGATGGCCATCCTGCACCTCGTCCTCGCTAACTCCGGATTATCCCAACACAGACACCATAGTGACCCACCCTGTGCCACCCAAGCCATTACCGGGGAATCTATTGATACCTCAGCCAAACAGCGTCCGTCAACCACACGCTTCTCGTCGATGCTGTCCTAATTTGGCCGTAGCACCGCCATCTTGGCGGCTCCATGCCGGTTGGAAGCCGGCGTTACAGCCCAAACTAGGACAGTAGGTTTCTGGTCAAGGGTCGGGGGATTGCGTAAAACTTCTCGACGCGCCGGAGGTGTTGTGCGGAGTTCGAGGATGATCTTCACTCCGGCGTAATCGGGGCAGGGCGCGTTTCGGCCGCTATTACACCTCGAAAGCAAAGAATGTTCCAGCCTGTTGGAAAATCCCTGCCTGCAAGTTGCAATGCAGTTGACAGACTTTTTGCCTAAGATAAACTGGAACGCTTCGTTATGATCAAGCGACAAGAAATGACCATAGATGGAATCATTCCGATAATCCCGACGACTTTTGACGGAAAGGACCGGATCGACTGGAGCGCTTTCGAGCGGCTGCTCGATTTCGCGTGCGGGATCGATGTCTGCGCTGTCTGCCTGCCGGCTTACGCGAGCGAGTTCTACAAACTCTCCGACGCCGAGCGCCGCGAGATCATCGCCAAGGCGGTCCAGTGCTGCGGCGACAGAAAACCCGTAGTCGCACAGGCGAATGCCGGCTCCGCCATCCAGACCGTGGAACTGGCGCGATTTGCCCAGGAAACGGGTGCAGCGGCGGTGTCCGTGGCCACGCCGCGCCTGTTTCCCGTCGAAGAGAAAGACCTGCTGCGGCATTTCGACAAGATCTTATCGGCAATCGACATTCCTTTAGTGTTGCAGGACTTCAATCCCGGCGGGCCCACGGTCAGCACGGGTTTCATCACCGCGCTTCACCGGCAGCACCCCCATTTTCGTTGGGTAAAACTGGAGGAGCCCTTGATGGCCGCCCGAATCGGGTCGATTCTGGATGCCACTTCCGGCGAAGTCGGAGTGCTCGAGGGCTGGGGCGGCATGTATCTCGTCGAACTCGTGGCCGCGGGGATCTGCGGCGTTATGCCCTCGCTATCGCTGGCGGATCTGTTGGCGCGTATTTTCAGGCTGGCCAAGCGCGGGCGCCAGCAGGAAGCTTACGAAGTCTTCACAGGTGCGCTTCCGCAAATCGTTTTCAGTTTACAGAACATGGAACTCTATCATCACGCTGAGAAAAGTCTGCTCGTCGCGCGCGGCGTGATCACCGAAACACACGTTCGTGAACCAAGACGCGACTTAGACGCCCTGACTCGCGCGCACATCGATTTCCTGAACGGAAACATTCTGGCGTTGCTCGATCGCCTGGAAATGCCGCGTTGCCCGTCGTCCATCAAACCGGGAGCGGTATCCACTAAACATCAAGGCAATTCCCCTCCTTAGTTAAGGGGGGCCAGGGGTGGTTGCGGCTCCCCAAGCCACCACCCCTGCCCCTCCCCCTTCAGAGGAGGGGAATCGCACGACCGGACACACCTCAACCAGGAGTCACTCAATGCCCAAAACCGAGATTCTCCATCCCGACAAGAAAGTCTCCACCGGCGCCTATTCGGCCGGAGTGTTGATCGACGGCTGGCTGTACATCAGCGGCCAGGGACCGCTTGACCTTGCCAGCGGAGAGGTGAAACGGGGGACTATCGAGGAAGAAACCCGCCTGACCATGGAACATATCGGGAAGATCCTCGAAGCGGCAGGGATGACTTTCAACGATGTCGTGAAGTGCACTTGCCACCTCTCAGACATTAACGATTTCGGTCGTTTCAACGCCGTCTATCGCAGCTTCTTTTCGGGCGTACTCCCCGCGCGCACGACTGTACAGAGCGTGCTTGGGGGCGGGATTAAAGTCGAGATCGATGCAGTCGCGCGGAAGGGTTAGGCGGTGGCGCAGAGGTGGGCGCATTTTGCCTTCCTCTGCGGCTCTTCATCTGAATGCGGGACCGACGGGGGAACAAACCGCAGAGGAACGCAAAGTTCGCGTACCTCTGCGCTACATCGGCGCACCGCTATTAGGACATCTCAATATGCAAAGAATTCCAAGACGAACTTTCCTTATGACCGCTGGCGCCGCTCCCTTAGCCTTTGCCCTGGGCGGGCGGGCCGGAGCGAACGACCGGATTCGCGCCGCTATTATCGGCATGGGCGACCGCGGCCGGGACCACGTGGAATTACTTTCGCGCATAGAGGGCGTCGAGATCGCCACGTTCTGCGACCCGGACGAACACCGCATGCAGGAGAAGGCGTCTGAATTCGAGTCGCATGGCGGCAAGAAACCCAAACTCGAGCCTGACCTTCGCCGCGTCCTCGACGACCGGGACATCGATGTGATCACTATTGCCGCTCCCAATCACTGGCATGCTTTGGCAGCGATTTGGGCCTGCCAGGCGGGGAAGCACGTTTACGTTGAAAAGCCCATTGCGCACGATATGGTGGCAGGGCGGATGATGGTTGAGGCCGCGCGGAAGCACCAGCGGGTGGTTCAGGGCGGCACTCAACGCCGCTCCAACGGGCGCATCCGCAAGGCCGTCCAGGCGCTCGACGAAGGAATCATCGGCGACGTTTATATGGCGCGCTGTATTCACTTCCAGCAGCGAGACTCGCTGGGATTCAAGCAGCCGGAAGCTCCGCCCTCTTATCTTCATTGGGACTTGTGGCTCGGTCCGGGGCCCAGTCAACCGTTCCACCGCAACCTGGTGCATTACAACTGGCATTGGTTCTGGGATTTCGGCAACGGCGAACTTGGGAACAACGGAGTCCACTACCTGGATGTGGCGCGTTGGGGCCTCAAGCGGGGCCTGCCTGACCGCATCCATTCCGTGGGTGGGCGCTACGGCTACAAAGACCAGGGGCAGACCCCCAACACACAAGTCGTCACTTACGAGTTCCGTGATGGCACGCAATTGGTCACGGAAATCCGCGGCCGCTTCAGCAACGATGAGGCCGGCATGTCGTCCGGCGTGATTTTCTACGGGTCGAAAGGGTACATGACGGTCAGCCCTGACCAGAAGGGACAATGCACTGTTTTCCTGAACGGCAGCAAACAGCCGCAACCGGACCTGGGAAGCGACGGAGAAGGCCGTGACATGCAGGCCGCCCATTTTCAGAATTTCTTTGACGCCGTCCGCGCCGGGAAGCCGGAAATCCTGCATGCCGACTTGAATGAGACGTTTCTTTCAACCGGGTTTTGTTTGTTGGGTAACATTTCGTATCGGTTGGGCAGGAAGCTGACTTTCAACTCTGACACGGAACGGTTCAGCGGAGATTCGGAAGCCGACGGGATGCTGAAGTGTGAACACCGCAGTCCATTCAGCCTACCCGCGAAAGTGTAGCAAGCCGAGGAATAGCTATGAACCGCAGACAATGGATGATACTTTCCGGAGCCGCTGCCGTGGGGCCGCAGCGTTCGGCGCATGCCCAGGAAACCGGCAGTTCCACGAGCGAAGTCCCGACCCCGCCGGACAAGATTCTGCTGAAGGACTACCGCCCCCGTTCGATCTATAAAATCCCCAAGACTGAAATTGCCAAGGCCAGGCATCCCGTTGTCGACGCGCATTATCATGCCGAATGGGTGAAGTCGCCGGAAGACCTGGATGAGATGGTCAGACTGATGGACGAGGCCGGCATCGAGAGGACCGTCACCTTCATCAGGACTGGCTCTCCCGATAAATTCGCTGAGTTGAGCGAACGGTTCTCGAAGTACCCGGAGCGTTTTGATCTGTGGTGCGGCTTCGACCTTTCGGGCTGCACCGAGCCGGGGTTCGGACCAAACGCCGTGAAGGCACTCGAGGATTGCCATCGCCTGGGCGCCCTGGGCGTGGGAGAAATCGGCGACAAAGGCACGGGCATCTGGGGCGCTCCGAAGGGATCGAACCTTCACCCCGACGATGCGCGCCTGGACTCTCTCTACGATCATTGCGCGCGCCTCGGGATGCCCGTCAACATGCACGTCTCCGATCCCATCTGGGCGTACGAGCCCATGGACAACACCAATGACGGACTGATGAACTGCTACAGGTGGCGGATCACCGTGGGTCCGGGCGTCCTCGGGCACAACGAATTGATCGAGAGCCTCGAGCGCGCCGTCTCGAAGCATCCCAAGAGCACCTTCATTGCCTGCCACATCGCCAATCTCGAATACGACCTGACGCGCCTGGGTCAAATGCTGGACCGGAGCCCGAACCTTAATGTGGACGTGGCCGCACGGTTCGGAGAGATCGCTCCGATTGCCCGGGCCGCGGGCCGCTTCATCGAGCGCTATCCCGACCGCGTGCTCTACGGGACAGACATGACTTACACCCGCGAGATGTTCCGCATCACCTTCCGCATACTCGAAAGCCAGGACGAGCACTTCTATGGCTGGGAGATGGGACTCGACGGATCGAGCGGCGGTTTCTCTTACCACTGGCCGCTCTGTGGATTGGGCCTGCCGGACGAGGTCTTGAAGAAAGTGTACGGCGATAATGCCCGCAGAATATTCAAAACAGCGCGAGAGAACGCCGCTTGAGAGTCAGCAGGAGGCCTCCGCGGTGTAGAGCCGACGGCGCAAGTCCCATCGGCGTTAACCTTGATGACTCAACTGGCGACAGCGTTGATCTCAATGGCTTCTTGCAGAGGCCCGGAAGGCCGGCAGAGAGTAGCCCACGGCTCAGAAGCAGTGAAAAAATCGATGCCTGTCATCCTGAGCGAAGCGAAGGATCCCGGCAGTCTCTTGTGGTTCAGCGATTTACGAACAACTGCAGAGATCCTTCGCTGCGCTCAGGATGACATGTTCCCAATTTCCTCACACCTTCTCACACAGTGGGCTAATTTCTGCCGCCGCTCCGCGGCTCGTGCGGAGATTCTTCGCTCCGCTCAGAATGACAAGCGAGAAGATCGAGGATAGTACTGATATGAGAAGAACCCGCTATTTTATACTGGCCGCCATGCTTGTGGCCGCGCAGGCCATCCCCAGTCCGGCTGCGCCTGACGGCGTCGCCTCATTGATCTTTCCAACGCCGCGAGAGATCACTGATTCAGGAGGCGCGTTCGCGCTGAACAATCAGGTCGCGATTGCCGTCCCCTCCAGTCCCTCACAGGAGGACTTGCATCTGGCGCGCTTTCTCACCGACGAACTTGGAGATCGCTTTGCCCTGCACCTCAAAACCGAGCGGATAGAACGACTCGATGCAACGATGCAGGTGATTCTCATAGGGTCGATCGCTAACCCGCTGGTGAAGGCCTACTGCGCGCAGAACCACATTGACTTGAACGCGCAGAACCCCGGCGCTGAAGGCTATGTCCTCCAGGTGACCGACGGCGCTGTTTTCATTGGCGGCAGCGACGATCGCGGGGCATTTTACGGTTTGCAATCGTTACGGCAGTTGATTGCCAAGGAAGACAGGCAACTGCGCGTCCCCGGCGTGCGCATCCGCGATTGGCCCGACAAGCCGTTCCGCGGCGTCAAACTTTATCTTCCCGGACGCGACCACATTCCTTTCTTCAAACGGTTTGTCCGCGATTTCATGGCTCTCTACAAATACAACACGCTGATCATGGAGATGAACGCCGGCATGCGACTCGAAAGCCATCCTGAGTTGAACTCCGGCTGGGAGGAATTCGTCCGCGACGCGAATTACGGCCGCCGGAACTACCCTGCCGGCACGCTCCACGGACGCACACCTAACTCGTCCCATCAGGACACGGCGGATGGAGGGTTTCTCGAGAAAGACGAAGTGGCTGACCTCGCGCGCTGGGTGAGGCAAAACCACATCGAATTAGTTCCTGAGCTTCCCTGCTTTACTCATAGTTACTACCTTCTGACCATGCACAAAGACCTCGCGGAGGTGCTGGGCGAGAAGTGGCCGGATACTTATTGCCCTTCAAATCCGGAGAGCTACAAACTGGCGTTCGAAGTCTATGACGAGTATATCGATCTCCTGAAGCCCAAGATGATTCACGCCGGGCACGACGAATTGTTTTGCCCCGTGGGTCTATGTCCGCGATGCGGAAACAAAGACATCGGCGAACGCTATGGCGAAGACGTGAAGAAGATTCACGATCACCTGGCGGCCAAGGGCATTCAACTCGCCGTCTGGGGCGACATGCTGCTTCAAAGTGTTCGCGGCGTAGGCTTGCAGCCGGACCACACCGCCGACGGCTGGAAGTTTAACGCGGCCGGCGGCATGACGCGCGAGCAGGTGGAGCGTCTCGTTCCGAAAGATATCCTGATCTTCAACTGGTTCTGGGACGAACGAAAGGCGCTCGAGAGCGAAGCGCAACTCGACCAGATGGGATTCAAAGAGATTTACGGAAACTTCACTCCCGACATTAAGGATTATGAGCGGCGAAGCAAGCGCGCCACGATCATCGGCGGCGCGCCGTCCGCATGGTTTGCCACTAACGAGACCGGGTGCGGCAAGGAACTCATGGCGGACTTTCTTGGCTGCAGCAACATTCTCTGGGCCGGCAAGGTGATCAACGGCAAAGAACTCTCGGGCCTGATCCAGTCGATGCTCCCGGAAATTCGAGTCAGGTTGGAGGGAGAACTGCCGCCTAGCCGCACGGAAGCCTCGCTTGCGCCGGTCGACATCCAAGCGAGCTTCAACATGGAAACCGCGGAGCCGAAACTGGGTGTTGACCTGAGCGGCATGAAGACTGGCCAGGTTGAGCTCGGCAACGTTCCGTTTGACCTCAGCGAGTCGGGAGGAAAGAAGGCGATCCTGGTGGCTGCAGAAAGCAAGGAAGGAAGCAGCGGCCTCGCGAAGGAGGCGGACATCAAGATTGGCGAGGACGCGACCAGCCTGATCTTTCTGCACGCCTCCGCCAAACCTGCAACCAATAAGGAGTCGTTCCGGTTGATCTACGACCCGCAGGACACGGCCGATATGCTCGGCTGGTACGAAATCGTCTACGAAGACGGCTTCGTCACAAGCGTACCCATTCGCTACGGTGTGAATATCTCCGAATGGAACTGGGAGCGGCGCGAGTCTTCTCACGATTATGCCTACCAGGCCGATGCCGTGTCCGTCGGCGGATCGGAGAGCAATCCCATTACGTTCTTCGCGTTCGAGTGGGCCAATCCCAGGCTGGGCAAGGTGATCAAAGAGGTCCGGTTGAAAGGCACGACAGGTTTCCGCGGCGGCGATCCCGGCTGGATTAATGATTTCGGTCCTACTGTTCCGGATAATGGCGTTATTCTAAAGGCCATCAGCTTCGTGAGAAAACGCTAGCGCTTACTTGAAGGAGTAAGGGTCCTTATTTGTATGGCGTCGGAAGGGCGGGGCTTTAGAGTCTGTGTTAGAACTCCCTTTGCATGTCATTCCGAGCGAAGCGAGGAATCTCGCTCTGAGCATTTTCAAGGTAGTGCGAGATTCCTCGTCGCCTATGGCTCCTCGGAATGACAGACTAATCGAGTTTTCACACAGACTCTGAAGCCCCGCCCTTCCAGGCCTCAGTATTATCTCGCTTATTAAGACAACTAAGCACTAGCGATTGGATAAAACATGCGTTCCTGGCTGCTGCTCTTCAGTTGCAATTTGATGTGGGCGCTGCAATTCACCTGCGTCAAGCTGGTGCAGGATCAGGTGGGCCCCTGGGTGACGGTCTGGGGTCCGATGACCTTGGCCACGCTCATGCTCTTTCCGCTGATTCGCGCCGAGAATCGCGACTCCTACAAGGGGAAGCAACGTTCGCCAAAAGACATTCTGCTTTTCTTCATGCTGGCGCTGGTGGGAATATTCCCGGGCCAGGTGCTCATCACTTGGGGAACACGGATGTCACTCGCGAGCAACGCGGCGCTCTTGATGTTGACGCTGCCGGTCTCGACCGCCATTCTCGCCATCATTTTCCTCCACGAACGCATGAATTGGTTGCGCTGGGCGAGCTTCTCGCTGGCCATCATCGGCGTGCTGATGTGCTCTGGCCTCGACTTGCGCACTCTTAATTTCGGGACGAGTTTCTTCCTCGGAAACCTCCTGATTCTCCTCGGTACGCTGGGGAGCGCCTTTTACAATTCTTATGGCAAAAAAGTGCTGGAGCGCTACTCTCCCATGGAGATGCTTTTCTACACTTACGTCGCCATGTTCGTGCTGATGACTCCACTCGTTCTGGCGCAGGAACGCAGCGTCTTCAGCCACATTCCGCAATTCACCTTGCGCACCTGGATTGGACTTGCCCTGCTCACCGTCTTCCACAATTATTTGTCGATGGTCCTGTTCCTGAAAGCGCTGAAGGTTCTCGACGCCATTCAGGCCGCCCTTTCGAACTACCTCATTACGTTTTTCGGAGTTCCCATCGCCGCGATCTGGCTGGGGGAGAGACTGACGCTCATGGCCATTGTGGGCGGCGTGCTCGTGCTGGGAAGCACGCTGCTCATCACGCTGTGGGATGGCACGAAACCGGCGACGGCATGAAGGAATCACACGCGATGCGTCGTGTCGTGTCCCAGAAGTTCGTTGAATACCCCTGTTTTCTAACGCCTCGACAACCCTCCGCAATTGAGTGCTATTCGCCCGCGTTCAATGCGTTCTGAGATCCGCCGGGCTTGAGCGATCCGGTCCGACGTCTCACTTCACGACATTAGCAGGTACGCGCAGTTTTCTGGCCCACGAAGGCCGACCAACTGTTGCGGATATTTGTCCCTTTTTGCTCATCCTTCTCGCTTTACAAGATGAGAGCCGCACAATGCGAGCCTCACGGCGAGCAATCGCCGAACTCAACGTGGAGGTGAGATATGAATTCGAGCCGAAGTTCGAATCTCGTGAAGATTTTGAGTTTGGGCGTTCTGATGGCAGGAATCAACGCCACCTTGGCGAACGCTCAAGAGATTAAGGGAAAGTTCACAATGCCGTTCGAGGCACACTGGGGAGGCATTACGCTACCGGCCGGTGACTACACCATCGCGCTCGACCCCGCCGCGCGATCCGCTATCAAGGTGATGCAGGGAGATCGTGGTACGGGATTTGTGCTGACGCGCGGCGTTTCGGAGGACACGAAGTCCGGCGCCAGCGCTATGCTAGCTGTGCCCACTAGAGGAGGCTATAGAATCACAACGCTGCACCTCGAGGAACTCGGCGTGACCCTCTATTTCGCCCAACCCAAGTCAGAGCGCTTCGTACTTGCGCAAGCGCCGACGCTCAAGCGCCGAGTGCCGATCCTGATGGCCAGTAAATAACACTTCGTCGTGGGGCGCGCGCTTCGATGAGAGCTTGAACTCCTCCCGTGCCCGCCCCGCTTCTTTCTTAGGATCACCCAAGTGGTTTCTCTGGATTGACAATTTCAATCCAATTTCGGCAAAGTGAAACTGTATCTGGTTCGTCACTTCCTCTACTATTGAAGGATATTTTCATGCTTGTGCCAGCTCGACGACTCGACGGCATTCGGGAATCGTTCATCCGGGAGATGACGCGTCTGGCAATATCGTGCCAAGCGATCAATCTTGCTCAAGGTTTTCCCGATTTCGATCCTCCGCGCGAAATCATTGAAGCGGCCCATCGTGCCCTCGATTCGGGAACCAATCAACACACGATCACTTGGGGCATGCCAGCGCTGCGCCAGGCCATCGCGGCCAAGATGAAGCGCTGGTACAACCTCGAATACAATCCCGATGAACACATCACTGTGACCTGCGGTGTGACCGAAGCGATTTCAGCGGCGCTCATGGCCATCGTCGATCCGGGAGATGAAATCATAATTTTCGAACCGTTCCACGAAAGTTATCTGCCGGCAGCCTCCTTCGCAGGAGCAACGCCGCGTTTTGTAGCGCTCGACCCTCCGAACTACAGTTTGGATCTCGACCGTTTGCGCGCTTCGTTCAGCTCGCGCACGCGTGCCATACTGGTCAATACACCCCATAACCCGACAGGGCGGGTGTTCACGCACTCGGAGCTTTCGGGAATAGCGCTCCTTTGCCAGGAGTTCGATTCTATTGCGGTCACCGACGAGATTTATGAGCACATCATTCATGCCGATCTCCCCCACATCCCGATTGCTTCCCTGCCCGGAATGCGCGAACGCACCATAACTGTCGGGGGCTTCGGCAAGACCTTTGCCGTGACGGGCTGGCGCATCGGGTACGTCTGCGCACTTGACCCTTTGAGCACGGCCCTGCGTACAGTCCATGATTATGCGACGATTTGCGCACCCAGTCCTCTTCAGGCGGCCTGCGTTGCCGCACTCGAATTGCCTGCGACCTACTACGATCAGCTGAAGCGCGAGTACCGGGAGCGCCGCGACACCATGATGTCGATCCTGGATGAGACGGGGTTCGAGGCGCAACCGCCCGAAGGCGCTTACTACGTGATGGCGGATTTCGGCGCTTGGAAATTCGACGGCGACGATATGGCGTTTGCTCGCTACCTCGCAATGAAACATGGTGTCGCCGTGGTGCCGGGATCGAGTTTCTATGGAACCCCCGGATTAGGCAAGCGGTCCGTAAGATTCGCTTTCGCTAAGAAGCCGGAGACACTGGCCGCCGCTCGCGAACGGTTACGCACAGCTCACTAGACACGGTTGCAACGGCGCCGGCGGATTGAATGACCTTGGGGTATTCGCGATCGGAGGAGCATGGAAAGGTCGCTTGACAGGATCGGGGAGATGCTGCCAGCATAGGTTCCGTGGCGTCGGATTCTGATACCAGTTCCGCCGACGAGCAATTGCACGGGGTAACTCCATGGGTTTCTTTGCAAATCCTCGGCGAGTAACAGACCGTTGGGGGCTGCTGGCGGGCGGGGTCGCCGCATTCGCCATAGCGTTCGCTGCCAGCGGATTGAGAATTGCTGGCCAGTCTTCCCCCGCCCCCACGAAGCCGAGGGCCGCTGTCGATTTTGCGCGCGACATCGCCCCTATCTTCCAAAAAAGTTGTCTCCCTTGCCACAGTGGTGAGAAGCCGCAAGGGGGTTTGCGGCTCGACACGGAAGCCCAGATCCTTAAGGGAGGCCAGTCCGGCAAAGCGATTATCCCGGGCGATAGTGCGAAGAGCCAGTTGGTAAAACGTCTCATCGGCGAAGGTGAAGAGACTCGTATGCCGATGGGCGCCAACCCGCTTCTTGCCGCACAGATCAAGCTGATTCGCGCCTGGATTGACCAGGATGCTCTCGCGGTCGCGGAAAGCGCGCCGCCGGCGCAAATCACGCCTGTCGCAAGTCATCTTGAGCCGAGTTCTTCAGGACTGTTTGCGGGCCGCATTCGTCCGATCCTCGCCGCGCGATGCTACACATGCCATGGTCCGGATGTGCAGCAAAACGGATTGCGGTTGGATTCGGTCGCCGCGATCTTGAAGGGCAGCGACAATGGCCGGGTGGTTATGCCCAGCGACAGCGGAAAGAGCCCCCTGGTTCGCCGTTTGATCGCGCTGGATCGCCCCCAGATGCCTTATGGCGCGCCGCCTCTCAGCGCTGAAGAAGTGGAACTGATTCGCAAGTGGATCGATCAGGGCGCGAACGGTCCGGATTCGTCGGCGCCGGTCGTCGCGACGGCACCTCTTAAACACTGGGCATACATCAGGCCGGTGAGGCCGGAAGTTCCGGAGGTGAAGAACCCCGGATGGTGCCGCAATCCCATTGACAATTTCGTTCTCGCCCGGCTCTAGAAGGAAGGGCTCTCGCCTTCCCCTGACGCCGCAAAAGAGACGTTAATCCGCCGAGTCACCCTCGATTTGATTGGTCTTCCGCCGACTCTTCAGGAGGTCGACGCCTTCCTGGCGGACAAGAGCCCGGACGCTTACGAAAAAGTAGTCGACCGCTTGCTCGCGTCACCGAGTTATGGAGAGCGTTGGGCGGCGCCCTGGCTGGATCTGGCGCGTTACGCCGACACCCACGGGTACGAAGCCGACCACATTCGCACCATGTGGAAATACCGCGACTGGGTAGTTAACGCCTTGAACAACGACATGTCGTTCCGCGAGTTTACGATCGAGCAGATCGCGGGCGATATGTTGCCCCAACCCACGACAAGCCAGCTCATCGCCTCCGGATTCAATCGCAACACGATGACGAACATGGAAGGCGGCGTTGATCCGGAAGAGTACTACTGGTACTCACAGGTTGATCGCGTGAATACCACCGCCACGGTCTGGCTTGGGTCGACCCTGGGTTGCGCCGAGTGCCACAACCACAAGTTTGATCCCTTCACCCAGAAGGATTACTACCGCTTCCTGGCCTTTTTCGCCGACGAGGATTATCACGTCGCCGACGACGGTAGTGGCGATCAGTACGTGCGCGAGGCTGTCCTCGAGCTGCCAACTTCCGAGCAGGCTGCCAAGAGCAAGGAATTGCGCGATGAAGTCACGCGGCTCCAGGCAGTCTTGAATACGCCCAATCCGGAACTCGCCGCTGCGCAGCAGAAGTGGGAACACGATATTAAGGCCGCGGAACCGCAGTGGACGGCGTTACGCCCCAGCGACTATGCATCGAAGGGCGGCGCCAAGCTGACCCTGCTGCCGGATGGGTCGCTTCTGGCCGGCGGCAAAAATCCGGACGCCGACGCCTACGATGTTACGGCCCGGACAGATCTCACCGGGATCACCGGTGTCCGCCTGGAAGTGATGAACGACCCGAGCTTGCCGGCGACGGGACCAGGGCGCGCCCCCGACGGCAATTTCTTCTTGACCGACTTCGAGGCCGAAACCGCTGCTGCGGACAAGCCGGCGGATGCGCAGAAGATCCGTTTCAAGCAAGCCGCCGCGGATGATTCTCAGCGGGATTCCGGAGACGAGGATGCGGCGGGCTACAGTTTCAAGAACCTCGTGAACGACAAGCCGCAGCCTAAGGGCTGGTCAATCCAACTCAGCACGGATAAGTCACTCGTCGTCCGCCGCGGCGTGCTGGTCCCGGAGAAGCCCTTTGGATTCCCGGCGGGCACCGTGCTTACGTTTCACTTGAAGCACGACATGCCGCACTCGCAGATCGCGATAGGCCGGTTCCGGATTTCTGTTACCACGATGGCCGATCCGCTGCGACTGACGACGGTTCCGGCGCGGTTGCACGCGGTGCTCGACCTTCCCCCAGCGCAGCGCACCGAAACCCAGCAGAACGATCTTGCCGCCGCTTACCGCGCCATCGCTCCTTCCCTGCAGCCGACCCGGGACAAGATTGCGGAAATCAGGAAGAAAGATGAAAAGCTGGGCATCGTCACGACCCTAGTGATGCGCGAGAAGCCGTCCTTCGAAAGGCCATGCGCGTTCATGCACGTTCGTGGCGCCTTTACTAGCCTCGGCGACAAGGTGTGCGCGGGCGTGCCCTCGACGCTCAATCCTATGGCGAATGATCAAATGCCCAACCGTCTGGGCCTGGCGGAGTGGCTGGTGTCAGAAGATAACCCGCTCACCGCCCGCGTCGAGGTCAATCGCCTCTGGGAACAATTGTTTGGTCACGGCATCGTGGAGACGAGTGAGGACTTCGGCACTCAAGGCACTCCACCCACGCATCCGGAACTTCTGGACTGGTTGGCTACGGAATTCCCCGGCCAGGACTGGAGCGTTAAGAAAATGCTGCGGCTGATGGTGACTTCCGCGACCTATCGTCAATCTTCAGACGTTTCGCCGACACGCGAGGACCGCGATCCTTATAACAAGCTACTGGCGCGAGGCCCGCGCTTCCGCGTCCCGGCGGAGACGATCCGTGACTGCGCCCTCGCGGCGAGCGGCCTCCTCAGCTCGAAGCTCGGAGGACCCAGCGTCTTCCCCTACCAACCCGACGGCATTTGGGACCGGCCCTACAACGACGAGAAGTGGGTTGAGAATACTGGCGAAGACCGCTACCGCCGTTCGCTGTACACCTTCATTCGCCGCACGTCACCTTATCCCAGTTGGTCAACGTTTGATGCGCCCACCCGCGAGTTTTGCACCGTACGGCGGGTTCGCACCAATACGCCACTCCAAGCTTTGACGACGCTCAACGATCCTGTGTTCTTCGAGGCGGCACAGGCTCTTGCCGTCAGGATAACGCGAGACGCTAGTCCTGATCCCGCGAGCCGCGCCGCCTACGGATTTCGCCTCTGTTTGACTCGGCGGCCCTCTGCTTCGGAAGTCGAACGAATCCTCAGCTACTACAAGCTCGAGCTAGAGCGTTTTCAAGCTGACCCGAAAGCCGCAAGCAAAGTTGCCGGCGCCAAAGTTGGACCGAATTCGAATCTTCCAGAACTGGCGGCATGGACCATGGTTTCGAATGTTTTGCTGAACCTCGACGAAACCATAACGAAGGAGTGAGTGATGACGGATGAGTATCCTCCGGACATGAAGGATCTGGTGAAAGCGGTCACGCGCCGCTACTTCTTCAAGCACGCGGGAATGGGCGTCGGAGCCACGGCTCTATCGCTTCTGCTGAACCGCGATCTCCGGGCCGACGGCATTGCGACTCCCGCCCGGCCCGCGCCCAATCCCCTGTCTGCCAAGCCGCCGATGTATCCCGCCAAAGCGAAGAGCATCATTTATCTCTTCATGGCGGGCGCGCCCTCGCATCTCGATTTACTCGATTACAAACCGGTGCTTCAGCAATATAACGGCCAGCAGATTCCGGAGGAATTTCTTAAGGGCCAGCGCTTTGCGTTCATCAAAGGCGTGCCGCGAATGCTGGGTTCGCCCTATCGTTTCCAAAAGTACGGTCGATGCGGGGCGGAAGTTTCCGAGCTTCTGCCGCACCTGCAGGAAATCGTCGATGAGATCGCGATTGTGAAATCCATCGGGACCTCTCAGTTCAACCACGCACCCGCGCAGATCTTCATGAATTGCGGATTCCAGATCATCGGCCGCCCGAGCATGGGCTCGTGGCTTACCTACGGGCTCGGAAGCGAGTGCAGCGACCTTCCGGGATTTGTCATCTTGCTTTCCGGTGAAAACCAGCCGGACGGCGGCAAGTCCTGTTGGGGAAGCGGATTCCTTCCCACGGTGTACCAGGGCGTGGAATTTCGCTCCAAGGGCGACCCCGTGTTGTTCCTCACCAACCCCGAAGGTGTTCGGCCCGAAGACCGGCGCGATTCCCTGGACGCGTTGAAGGATTTGAACGAAATGCACCTGAAGGCAGCGGGCGACCCGGAAATCCTCACGCGCATTGCGTCCTATGAGATGGCCTACAAGATGCAAACCAGTGTTCCTGACCTTGAGGACATCGCGAAAGAACCGGAGCACATTCATAAGATGTACGGAACCGAGCCGGGCAAGGCGTCGTTTGCGAATAACTGCCTCCTGGCGCGGCGCCTCGTGGAACGCGGCGTTCGCTTCGTGCAGCTCTATCACCGCGGCTGGGACCATCACGGCACCTCGGCGCATGACGACATCATCAACCGCCTGCCCAAACTTTGTCAGGAAACCGATCAGGCTTCAGCGGCACTTGTTAAGGATTTGAAGCAGCGCGGCTTGCTCGATTCCACCCTGATCATCTGGGCCGGAGAGTTCGGACGCACGCCGATGAACGAAGCTCGCGCGCAATCCAAGTTTCTGGGACGCGACCACCACCCGCGCGCTTTCACAATGTGGTTGGCGGGTGGAGGCATCAAACCCGGCATCACTGTGGGAGAAACCGACGAGCTCGGCTATAACGTCGTCGAGGATCCTCTCGACATCCACGACTTGCATGCGACTGTGCTTCACCTAATGGGCATCGATCACACCAAACTGACTTACAAGTTTCAGGGGCGGGATTTCCGGCTGACCGACATCTCGGGCGAGGTCGCCCGGAAGCTCCTGGCGTAGAGCGGGCCAAGCGAGCCACCTCGAAACACGAACTGAACCCGAATTCCGAAGTTGCGAGGCTCTGGGTGAAGAAACCCCTCACCCGGCTCGCTACTCTCGCCACCCTCTCCCCAAGGGAGAGGGCTGAAATCCATCATCGTCCCTGCGCCGCATAGGGACTAGCGGGCAGGCTCATTGGGGGCCCCTTGCGCTAGCTGACTTTTTTGCCTGAGTCTTGTTAGCATCCCGCGGGCAGGTCTGCTCTTTGCGCGGTCGATGGGGTTGTTTACAGGCAAGAGCTTTTCGTGCAGCAACAATTCTGTGGCGCAGATCGCGGGCTCGGAGTGGAACAGTTTCTGAATGGCGCCGTCCGTAAGCAGGTTGCAGGCGGCCAGCAGGCTCATACCTTGATGATGAGCCATCCAGCACGGCACCACTTTGTGTGGCTGTCCGGGATCCAGTCGCGCCGGCGCGAAATCGATTGAGTCGCAGAAACCTAACTCTCCTGACCAGCCGAGTTCCGTCATGCGCTGAAGGTTGCGCACGGCCTGGTGGGGATCCAAGCCGAGGGCAAGAAATGTAGCGTATGGTGAAACCACAACGTCGTCTTCGGAATTCGGATTGATGGCCAAAGCGGGGACGCCAAAAGCCCGGTATTGGTAATGCCCGCCTGCGTCCTGGACGTTATAGGCGGCTTCAGAAATGCCCCAAGGCATCCCCTTTTCCTTTGCCCAATCCACCTGGCACTGCACGGCCACGCGCGCGCTTTGCTCGAGCAGCGTGCGCGGGTAGTGCTTGAACCACAGAGCGGGCATTAGATATTCGAACATGGTTCCGCTCCAGGAGAGCAGGACTCCCTGTCCGCGCCACAGAACCTGGGCCCGCCCCAGATGGAACCAGGTTTCCTGCGGAATGTCGCCCTTGGCAATCGCCGCGAAAATTGCCGAACGCGCTTCTGAGGCCAGCAGATCGTAGCAGCCCGCCACCACGGACTCGCGCCCGGCGTCGCAACCGATCGAAAGCAGCTTCCTTGACCGGTCGTAAAGGAAACGAAAATCCATGGCCTGAACCAGGCGGTCGGCCTCATCGGCCACTTCTGTGAGTTTCCTCACCAGTTCGTCGGCCTCGGCCAGTGAAGCGGAAAGCTGCTGGCGCAGGGCGCGGGCCGTTTCGCTCAAGGCAGGGTCTGCAGCCGGGTTTTCGAGGTAGTTCCCGAGCTGCGAGTCGATGTCTGCTGAAACCGCCCAAAGCGAAGCGAGGGTGAGTTCCGACAAGGCTTTCGGCACTTCGTCGGAGATTTGATTCAGCAAGTCCCGGTTCCCGGGTGACAACCAGGGAGCCAAGAGCTCGATCATTTCGCGAAGAGCCTTAGCCCGGCGCGTGGTCTCGGCCGCCCACCAGCGCAAATCCTCGACAGGTCCGGATTGCTCCATGAGGCTGCCCGCGATCTGGCGCAAGTCCTGTTCAAGCCCCGTAAGCGCGTGCGCCCAGGCGGGGCCGTGTTCGCCCAACATTTCGAGCTGTGCGTTCATTCTGCGCAGGGAGTGAGCCGCACTCGAATTGGCCACGGCGCGCGACGCCAGTTCGTCCAGGAGGCTGATGTGGTCATACAAACCTTGCCAGGCCGCGGGGCGAAGCAGAGGGTCC
>Ga0187852_1001602_pt1 | contig 20699 bp, 24 predicted proteins | sample June2016WEW_6_40_FD_134511 | JGI IMG/M metagenome (GOLD analysis project Ga0187852, IMG submission 134511) | Peatland microbial communities from SPRUCE experiment site at the Marcell Experimental Forest, Minnesota, USA - June2016WEW_6_40 | ecosystem: Environmental > Terrestrial > Soil > Wetlands...
AAGTTCTTCGTGCATCCGGACGGCAGCGTGGTGATTTTGCCTAAGCTGCCCACGTCGGCTTTGCGGGGCATGGTCTCATCGCGGCTCGGGCGGCCTACCACTCTGGATGAAATGGACGAAGCGATTGCTGCTGGCGCGTCCGGAGGCTCCACGCGCGGCAGACTCCGGTGAGGGGCGATGAACGGGCTCGATACGAATATTCTCATCCGTTACCTCACGCAGGACGACCCGGACCAATCGCCAAAAGCAACAAGAATCATCGAGCGGCGATTTACGCGGGAGCGCCCCGGCTTCATCAGCCTGGTAACGATCGCTGAGGCTGTGTGGGTTCTGGGGAGCGTGTATGCATTAGCGGACCGGGAGATTGCCTACACCGTAGAGCGCATGCTACAGGCCGATACGCTGCTGGTTCAAAACGAACAGCAGGTGTACACGGCGATGGTGGCCCTCAGGCGGGGATGGGGCGCGTTTGGCGATGCTCTGATTGGAGCCTTGGGAGCGTGGGCCGGTTGCGATAGCACTCTGACCTTCGACAAGAAGGCGCTGCGGCTGGCCGGATTTGAGCTTCCGGATTGAGCCACCTGCGGTGGGGCGGACGCGCTACACGCATGGGGTTCGCGGAATCCCAGGTCTCAGAATCAAGGCCCTTCGGCTGCGCTCGGGGCAGGCTCTCCACCCCACGTACGAAGACCTGTCCGAGGGTCCCCGGCTTTGGGCCATCCGCCGGGGCGAACCATGTTTACAATCGCAGGCCCGGGTGTTAAACTCCTCGCCACGAGGGTTGGCCATGCGGCGGACGCTCCTGTTCAGCTTGTTTGCGCTCCTGGCTGTGAGTGCGGCGAACGATGCCTGCGCCCAGCGCCGCGGCCCAGCCGGGCCTGGCTTCGCCTGGGGTGGGTACGGTTTCAGCCACGCCCGGGCCTTCTCGCCCTACGGATTCGGCTACGCATACCTGCCCTACGACTCCGGCGCCTCATACGGCTACGCGCCCCAGCCGGTCCTGTTCGTTCAGCCCCCGGTCCTGTTCGTTCAGCCGCCCGCGCCGCCCGTCGTCCAGCCGCCGGGGCATTCTGTGATCAAAGAACTCAAATGGCCTGCCGCGGGAGCGCCTTCTTCCGCCTCCGCGCCCTCCACAACCTCCGAGCCCGAGCCGCAGGACTTTGCAATTGTCCTCAAAAACGGTTCGACACTCTCCGCCGTATCGGTCTTCGCCTCTGACGACGGCCTGCACTACGTCGACCCTGACGCGAGGCACATGCGCATTTCCATGAGCGAGGTTGACCGCGCGGCAACTCTCAAGCTCAACCGCGCTAGGAACCTGGATCTGTATCTTCCTGCCGCGCAGTGAGCCGCGCTCGCCTGCCGCGCTTCGCGCTTGAGGTTCGTGGATTCCCAAGTCTCAAAGACTGGGCTTGAGGCGCTCGAACTGAAGGCTGAGTACGAGACAGTTCTCTTCATCAGCAGCAAGGAAGGCTTGAATTCGGGGAAATGCATCGCGAAGCAGGAAACCGGCGCGAACGGTAGTGCAGTTACCAATGCGCAGCCAGATCACTTTCGGCGGGCTTCCACGCAGAACGCTCAGTTCTGAAAAATCGGAATCCTTGGTGACAATGGCGTAGCCGTTCTCTCCGGCATAATCCCAGACCTTATCGTCGGAGGCATTGACCAGACCACATTCTTCCACGTGCGCGGAGCCGGGGTAGAGATCCACTATCGACGCAATCAAGCGCGGAGAGAGGTTTTCGTCCATCAGGAGTTTCAAGCGGATAGAATCTCGAATTTGCGTTCGCGGTCGGCGGCAAAGGCCAGACAGGCGCGAATGTCCGATTCGCGCAAAAGAGGAAAGTCGGCGAGAATCTCAGCCTCGGTCATGCCGGAGGCCAGATATTCGAGCACATCGTAGACAGTGATTCGCAAGCCGCGAATGCAGGGCTTGCCGCTCCGCTTGCCGGGTTCAATCGTGATGATGCCCGTGTAGTCCATGCACTTTCAGGATAGGACAAACGCCTCTTGGACGCAATCTGATTTCTCTTCGCGCTGGCCCTACAGGACGGCGGGGCGGATGGGGGACGCTGACCCAGGGTTTCGTCCGCCAAGGCGGACTTCACCCTGGGCTATTCTCGCGTTCTCCCTGCCGGGAGAAGGTAAAGACCCGGCGGCCGGGGTGGGGTTCGTGGTTTCCCAGGTCCCAAAAGCGGGACCTGAGGCATTCAAATTCAAGATGGGGCCATCCCGCCCACATCCTACTGAACTAACGGTTGGCCATACGCAATCGCCTTGGCAATGACCACGGCCAAGAACATATATGCGCCCACGAAAGATGCAAACGCTCCGAAGCCTAACCCAAACATTATAGAGGAGGTAATAGCATTAAAGTTGGCTGGATTATAAAGCGATTCCTCATAGCAGTAGGACATCCATGCAATGAAAGATACGCCCCACAATACTGCGAATCCAAGCAGGATGAAGGAAAACGCGAACATCGGTTGTTTGCTCAGGTGTGATGGTATAAAGATGATCGAAGCAGATGAAAGCGTGATCATGATTTCTGCTGTCTTTGTGTATTGCTGCATTCTTGGTACGAAGTCTACTAACTCTGTTCCAATCGAGTATCTTGGTTTTGATTTTGGCCAATCTGGATTTACCTTCCATTCTCGAGGTGACAGCACAATATCCTGCTTGCGCTCTGTAAACCAGGAAAAGAGACCCAAAAGGATTGGTGCTGCCAAGCCAAATGCCACACCTATATACATCCACATGACTGCTCCTTTCCCAATGCATCGATCCTAGCACTCGTGCGATCACGAAGTAATAGCCAATCGACCTGATTTGGCTGGTTTTTCCTCAGCTGGCCGGGAATTCAGCCGTCGATGGGCCGGGTGCGGGCGGGCTATTCCTTGAGGAAATCGTTCCAGGAGTCCTTCTTTTCCTGCTCCGTTGGTTCCGGAGCGAACACGTCGCTCGCCTTATGCCACTGCCCGTGTTGTTCGGGGCCGCTATCCATCAGGGCGACCTGGTAGGCTCCTGGGCCACCGTCGCCTTTGGCTCGGGAGAGAACGGTGGCCTCGTAGGCGATCCCTTTCTCTGTAATGACCACTACCTTTTGACCGATCTCAAACATGACACGTTCCTCCGTTCGTTGACCCCGTAGGCAGTCTAACCCATTTTTCCTCAGATGGGCGGGATTTCAACCGGCTTTCGGGGCGGATTGCGGGGACGGGTGAAGGCTAGAATCAAGGCTGGAATCCGGACTGGAATTTGGGGTGGCCATGGCTGAATTCACGCATTTGCATCTGCATACCGAGTACTCGCTGCTGGACGGGGCCTGCGACGTTTATAAGCTCGTGGACCGCGTGGCGGCGCTGGGCCAAAAATCTGTCGCCATGACCGACCACGGGAATATTTATGGGGCGGTGCACTTCTTCGAGGCGGCGAAGGAGAAGGGGATCAAGCCGATTCTGGGCTGCGAGCTTTATATCAGCAAAAACGAGGACCACCGGACGCCGGGCGAGGGGGACGACAACAATCACCTGCTGGTGCTGGCCCAGAACGAGGCAGGATACAGGAACCTGATCCGGATTACGTCGGAGGCTTCGCTTAACGGCTTCTATAGAAAACCCAGGGTGAGCAAGCGGTATCTGGCGGAACATGCCGAGGGGCTGATCGGGTTTTCAGGCTGCCTGAGCGGGGAGCTGTGCGAGGAGCTGGTCGCGGGGAACTACGAGAAGGCGCGCGGCGTGGCCGAGCAGTATGAGGATATTTTCGGCAAGGGCAACTTCTATCTGGAGATTCAGGACCAGGGCCTCGAGCAGGAGAAGAAGATTCATGAGGCGCTGTTCCGGCTGGAAAAGGAACTGAGTATTCCGCTGGTGGCCACCAACGACTCGCACTACCTGTGCGGGGAGGACTCGCACGCGCACGACGTGATGCTGTGTGTGCAGACGGGCGCGTAGATCCACGATCGTGAGCGCTTCCGGTTTGACAGCGACCAGTTTTTTGTCAAGAGCGCCGAGGAGATGGAGCGGCTGTTCAAAGACTCGCCGGCGGTGCTGCAACGCACGATGGAGATTGCGGAGCGGTGCGAGCTGAAGCTGCACGCGGTGGACAATCCGTTTCCGGTGTTCGCCGTGCCGGAAGGGTACACCACTGACAGCTACTTCGAGCAGGTGTGCCGGGAGGGGTACAGGAAGCGCCTGGAGACGGCGGTGCGGCACCTGGAGGCGCGGGGCTCGCTGCGCTCGCCGGTCCATAAATATGATGCGCGCCTGGAGCATGAGATTGCGATCATCAAGCAGATGAACTACGCGAGCTACTTCCTGATTGTGTGGGACTTCATCAAGCATGCGCGGGACATGGGGATTCCGGTGGGGCCGGGGCGGGGATCGGCAGCCGGCTCGCTGGTGGCGTATGCGATGGAAATTACCAATATCGATCCGCTGCAGAATGTGCTGCTCTTCGAGCGCTTTCTGAATCCGGAGCGGAAGCAGATGCCGGATATCGACGTGGACTTCTGCATGAACCGGCGCGGCGAGGTGATCGACTACGTGACGCGGAAGTATGGGCGCGAGCAGGTGGCGCAGATCATCACCTTCAACACCATGGCGGCCAAGGCATCCATCAAGGATTGCGGCCGTGCGTTGGACATGCCGTACGGCGACGTGGACCGCATTGCCAAGCTGGTGCCTGCCACGCTGGGCATGACGCTGGACAAGGCGCTGGAGGAGGTTGCGGAGCTGAGGAGGGTCTACGACAACGACCAGGCGATCCGGGAGCTGATCGACACGGCGAAGAAGCTGGAGGGTCTGGTGCGTGGATCGGGGGTGCACGCGTCGGCGGTGGTGATTGCGCCGCGGCCGCTCACCGAGCTGGTGCCGTTGGCGAAGACCAAGAACGACGAAATCGTGACCGCCTACGACATGAAGGCTGTCGAGAAGATGGGCCTGCTGAAGATGGACTTCCTGGGGCTGACGACGCTGACGGTGATCGACGATTGCCTGAAGCTGATCGAGAAGAGCCGCGGGGAGAAGGTGGACATCGAGATGATTCCGCTGAACGACGAGGAGACGTTCAGGCGCGTGTTTCACTCGGCGCTGACCTCGGGAGTGTTTCAGTTCGAGTCGGGCGGGATGCGGGACGTGCTGCGGCGGTACAAGCCGGACCGGGTGGAGGATTTGACGGCGCTGAATGCGCTGTACCGGCCGGGACCGATGAGCATGATCGACGACTTCATCGATCGCAAGTGGGGACGGCGCAAGGTGGAGTACATGCTGCCGGAGATCGAGGAGATTCTGAAAGAGACGCTGGGGGTGATCGTCTACCAGGAGCAGGTGATGCAGATCGCCAACGTGGTGGCGAGCTACTCGCTGGGCGAGGCGGATCTGCTGCGGCGGGCGATGGGCAAAAAGGATCCGAAGGAGATGGCCAGGCAGCGGAAACGCTTTATGAGCGGGGCCGCGGCGCTGGGACATCCGAAATACACGGCGGGCGAGATTTTCGATCACATGGAGAAGTTTGCCGGGTACGGATTCAATAAGTCGCACTCGGCGGCCTATGCACTGCTGGCTTACCAGACGGCTTACTTGAAAACGCATTATCCGGTGGAGTTCATGGCGGCGCTGCTGACCTCGGAGACTTCAAAGCCGGAAAACGTGGTCAAGTACATCGGCGAGTGCCGGGAGATTGGCATCCGCGTGGAGCCGCCGGATGTGCAGGTTTCAGGAGCGCAGTTCACGCCGCATGGCGAGGCTATCCGGTTTGGCCTGGCGGCGGTGAAGAACGTGGGCGGGAACGCGATCGAGTCGATTTTGAAGGCGCGCGTGGAGGCGGGCGGGCGCTTCAAGAGTTTGTGGGAGTTTTGCGAGAAGGTCGATCTGCGCGTGATGAACAAGCGTGTGCTCGAGTCGCTGATTAAGGCGGGGGCGCTGGACTCGATGGGTTCGCGGGCGTCGATGATGAAGGCGGTGGACAAGGCGATGGAACGGGCGCAGAAGGCGCAGAGGGACGCGGCGCAGGGACAGAGCGGGCTGTTTGGGCTGTTCAACGAAGCGCCGGCGCCGGGTCGCGATGTGGATGACTTGCCGCGCGTGGCGGACTGGGAGGAAAGCGAGCGGCTGGCCAATGAAAAAGAGGTGCTGGGGTTCTTTGTCTCCGGGCATCCGCTGGATAAGTACGCGGAAAAGCTGCGCAATCTGACGGGAGTGATTTCGGTGGCGGAGGCGCTGGAACGCAAGCCGCCGGAGAAGCGTTGGGGCACTCAGGCCGACCCGGCGGACGAGATTCAAGTGGCTGGAATGATCCTTGGGCTGCGTGTGCAGAAGAGCAAGCGGGACCAAAAGCTTTACGCGCAGGCCGCGCTCGAAGACGCGACGGGTAAGATCGAGCTGATTTGCTTTCCGCGGGATTATGAGCGGCTTTCCGGACAGTTGAAGATTGAGGCGCCGGTGCTGGTGCGCGGCGTTCTGATGGGCGATGAGGATACCGCGCAGAAGATAGCGGTCAGCTTGATCCAGGCGCTCGAAGAGGTGCAGGTGAAGCTGCCGTCGGGGGTGCGGATCAGGATTAACCTGGACCGAGCGACGGAAGAGATCTTTGCCGGGCTGAAGCGCGCGGCGGACGGCGCGCCGGGGCCGGGCAAGGTGATGCTGCATCTGGAGAAGAAGGGCGAGTACGCGGTCATCCTGGAGCCGGAGGCGATGAGTGTGGCGGCGGATCGCGGCTGGGTGGAACGGGTCGAGGAGTTAGTGGGCAAGGGAGCGGTGCAGGCGCTGGGATAGATTGAGTTATACACAGCGCCTGGGTTCGAGCGAGAGGTCGCGCGCGGAGACTTGCCGGCCGGCCAAAGCGCCTGACTCTCCGGCAAAATTCCCGCGGAACATTCTTCTGCAGTTACACCACCCGCGCCACTGAAGGAATGCGGCGAATCGTTGCCGCCGTGGCCCAACTTAGCCCCAGCGCGCCGGCTAATACGATCGCCCACTTCACGACCGCGGGAAGCGATGCCGGAAGGAGCGCGTATTGCAGCCAATTCACGAAAGCGTAATGCACGAGATAGATTGCGTATGAATTGGCGCTAAGACTGTCGAAGAGGCGCGAGCTGGATCGCGCGAAGCGCAGGAACAGCGCCAGAAACGCGAAGCAGGAGGCCGCGCAGGAGAGCACAAATCCCGCGTCTGCGGCGATGGCCAATCCCTGCGATTGACTCCCTGATGTGAGAGCGATCAGTGTGACCGCCGTTGCCGCCGCGAAGAAAACCAAAGCGGCCAGGACCCACAGCGGCCAGCGCCGGGCGAGCTTTCCGTCCGGCGCGAGCAGACCGCGATCCATGCCCCATGCTCCCACGCCAACCGCAATCAGAAAGTACACCAGGTAGTGAAGTATCCGGCTGGTCTGGAAGGTAAACGGGCCGAATGCCGTCCAGTTCAGAGGCGAAAAGTGGAGCGCCAGGGGAATGTAGGCCAGAGCGGAGACGGCAGCCAGCGCGGCAAAGAAGAGCACCGGCCTGCGACCCGCACCCGAAGTCAGTGCGCCGATCGCCTGGCCCCACCGGGGCGCCAGGACAAACAGCAATGCGGCAACCAGGTCGAAGGCCAGCAGAAGCCAGAGGAACCATCCGGGTCCGGCCGGCCAGTTACCCAGCGAGAGCCATTGATGCCAGTACCCGGCGAGACCAGCATGCGTCGATTCCTGAAGATACGTCGGATAGTACGCAAGCGGCGCGAGAATGGCGGCCGCCACGACAAACGGAAGTCCAAGTCTCAGCAGGCGGTCGCGCACAAACTTCGCGGCGCCCTTTCTTGCCAGGCCATGCCAGACAAACAAGCCGGAGAGAAAGAACATCAGCGACATGAAGAAGGTGTCGTTGAAGCCGGCGAAGAAGGCGAAACCGCTCCATTTGTGCGCATCGAGAACGGGAAATGCCCCCCACCAGCGGGGCTGATCGACAAGCGAAGCGGGCGGCGACAGTGGAAGCGGGTAATATGCCAGCGCCGCATGATGCGCTACAACCAGCGCAACGATGAAGCCGCGAAGATAGCCGATTGCATAGTTATACTTCGACGCCGATCCGGTCTGGGCGGCGGTAACTTGTACTGCGTTTGTCGTTGTCATTCCGGTCTCCTTTGCATTTGTTAAGGTGCCTACGCCAGCCGTCAAAGGGCTGGCACAGTAAATCTGGGATTCATCTCTGCAAGCTGTTCACCCGGTGAGACAGAAATCTGCTCAGCGCAGTTGCATTCCATGGGAGTTGTTTCTTCCGATTACGGCAAAGAGTTCCCTTCTGCCGGTTTCAGACGCACGATTCGATAGATGCCTGTTGCGATCACCACTAAACCGACGACGATTGCCGCCGGAAAGAGCGTGGTCATCCAGTGATTGATAGCCTGCGCGAGAGCCGTCGCTTTTTCGGCAGGCAGATTGGTGATAGCGAATCCGGCCAGGGCGTTGGCCTGCATGAGCCAGCAGAAGAGCGCTGCTCCCACGGCATCAGAGAAGAGACGAAGCTTGGCGCGAGTCATCGTCCAATAGGGATGCAGCAGGTTTGCGGAGGAAAGCGCGGCATTGCCCAGCGACAGCGCAAGGTAGCCCCAGAAGAACCAAAGCCACTGCGGTTGGAAGGAGATATGGAGAACGGAGCCGAACCGCATTTCCAGAGAGTGCGCGTAAACGGCCCACCAGACGAAGAAGATGAGACTGACCGCAAGTTCGAACGAAGAGGTAGAGCGCGGAATCAGGTTGAGGTTGCGGACGGGCGGAAGTTTGCGCGGGCTCCAGCGGTCGAAGAAATGCACCCTGGTTTGAAACCGCTCCAAAACAGCAAAGACGATGGTGACCGTACCGGCCGTTAGAAAGGTGGCGAACCACAAGTAGCTGAACAACGACGCGAATGCGCCAAACCACGAGGGATGGGTCTGTTCGAAACGATAAGACGGGTTGAATATCATCAGCCCGATCCACACCAGCGTAGCGGGCAGAAGGTAGCCGAAGGCAAATATCTTCAGCACAAAACGGTAAATGGGAAAGAAAACCGGCCCGATCAGGGACTCCTGCGGCAGGAAGCGGTTGGCTACCAGCAGGGGGTGGCCGCGTTGTTTGAGTATCTCTTCGACTTCGGCCTCGGTCAGCTTGCGGCCCAGGGATGTCTCCCGCTCTTCAACCTGGGCGTGAATGTCGTCAGATAGTTCCGCGATGATGTCGTCCTTCTGCCGCTTGGGCAGCCAGAATTTGACGGCTTGCAGATAGCGTTCAATCAGTTCCATGACTTTTCTCCTTCAGGATTGCTTGGATTGAGGAATCGAGGTTGTGCCACTCGGCGAGCAACAGTTCCAGGACTTCGGCGCCGGCAGTGGAGAGCAGGTAGAAGCGCTTTTTTCGCTTCTCTTCCTCGCGCCACTCGCTGGCCAGGAGTCCCTGGCTTTCCAGCCGGCGCAACAAGGGGTAGAGCGTGCCTTCATCGATCTCCAGGCCGTGCTCAGAGAGGGTTTTGCGCAGCGTGTAACCGTACTGCTCGCGGCGCAGCGCCGCCAGGACGGCCAGTACCAGGCAGCCGCGGCGGAGTTCGAGACGGAGATTCTCAAAGTGTTCTGGATTCATGGTGTGTACCAGGTGTTACATAGTGTTTTATACACACTATGTATCACATAGTATCGGATGTCAAGTCTTTTTTTGTGGAAAATTGAAAAAACTGTTTTTCAGCTCCTGCGCGGGGATTGGCAACCAAGAGGAGGGGAATCAGAGACCAGGGTTGGGTGGAGCGCGCCGGGGAGTCGTGGGCAACGGGGCGGTGCAGGCGCTGGGGTAGCGCCAAGCCGCGGAGTGTTCATTTGACCAGCGCGAAACCACGATAAACGTGCCCTGATAAACCTTATACAGGGTGTTGATTTCTCAAGGAAATCAACACTTTAGAGTCGTGGCCTGGGTACACCAATCGTGGTTTCGCTCTGGGCCTGCCGCGTGAGCAAGTGGGACGTGTCCCCGTGTGAAATGCGCAGGCTCACGCTCCTGTCGCGGCGCTCAGTGAGGAGCGACTTTACTCGGACATGGTTGGATTGCCAGTCTCGGTTGCCGCCGCGGTTCCTCAGGCCTTGGGCAGAAAATACGCCTCTACGGCCCGCATCAAGGCCTCGCGATTGAGATACGGCTTTTTGCCTTCATATCGAGCGGCCCAGCGAACCTGGTTCACGATATCCCGGGGATAGCAGGATCGCAACTCCTGCCCCAGGGCCTCGTGGATGAAATCGATCAGGTCTTTGCATATGCCGGCGTCCCCTTCGATTTCATGCTCTTTTGCAACCCGGCGGAAAATGTCGCAGAACTCTTCGTCGGTGCACGCGCCAACATGAATCTTGGTTTGAATTCTGCGCAGGAACGCGGCATCCACTAGCTCGGCCGGATCGATGTTGGATGCAAAGACCACCAGCATTTCGAAGGGCATCTCGATCTTCTTTCCTCCCGCCAGAGTCAGAAAATCGATCTTGCGATCGAGGGGAACGACCCAGCGGTTGAGCAACTCGGCCGGAGTAACGCGCTGGCGTCCGAAATCATCGATGATCAGGACCCCATTGTTGGCTTTCATCTGCACCGGGCCGACATAGAATTTCGTATTCGGGTTGAACTGCAGGTCCAGCATCTCCACAGTCAGCTCTCCGCCGACGAGAACGGTGGGACGATAGCACATCACCCAGCGCTCGTCCCGGTTTTCGGGTTCCGACTCCCGTGAACGCTTATGAATCGCTGGATCGTATACAGTAATGATCTGACCATCGATTTCCACTGCATACGGTATCCATACCGCATCCTCGGCTATCACCCGCGATAATGTCTCGGCAAATGTGGTCTTCCCCACTCCTGGCGGGCCATAGAGGAAAATTGCGGCCCCGGAGTTGAGCGCTGTTCCGAACTGCCGCAACTTCTTGTCGTCGACCACAAGATGGGCAAAGGCTCGCTGCACGTCAGCGGGATGCACCTCCACGTTCTGCACGCCTTGTTTTCGTGTCTGCCGAACGTAGCTATCCAGAGACACCGGCGCGGGGCCCGCATACTGGCTCTGGGATAGCAGTTCCATCGCTCGCGTCCGGCCCTCGGAGGTGATGGCAATATGAGGAATATTGCCGGCCATTCCAGTGATCTGGCAGCACCGTTCCGCTCGTAGCCGGCCAAACAGTTCGTTTGCCACTTCGAAGCTGAGCCGGGTCTTTTTGGACAGATCAAGAATGGACAGAGAGCCGGACAGATAGAGAATCTTCAATGCGAGATCCTCGAGAATTGTCTGACGCACGTCAATTTCCGAAATCGACTCCGGTCTCATCGTTGGACCGGCAAGGGGATCCCCCTTGTAAAAATCGTGTATCGACAGCATGGTCGCCATTTTTTTATCCCCGCTGGTTGGAGCCAATATATCTTCCATGCCTAATCCTTTCGATTCCCTCTTTTTGTCATTCTGAGTCACACGTCCGTTTCCCTGGTGACACTTTTGTGTCAGTTTACATTCCCAGGCAAAAGTATAAAATGAATCGGCTCGTGTGGTGACGAAATTGTAACCGGTTCGCCTGGCTTTGGTAATGTCTTCATTTGAAATCCGCGGGCTCGCGCTCCAATCGCGGCACTCAACGCGCGGCCTATCAACCCTAACACATGACAATTGCCAGCCCGGCCGCCGCCGCCAGATGTGTCCACGACCGGCACGGGAGCTCCGGCAAGGACGGAAGCGCCCGCTGTGTCGGGCCCCGAAGCGCTGAAAGTCCGTCCCGGCTCGTTCATCCGGATGAATGTGGACACAGTGCCGGCGCCGGTTACTGTGACCGATCCCATGAACCGGCTGGTGACGGGAAGAGCTGCGCAACCAATTTATGATCGGCTTCCGGCCCAGGGACCTGACCCGCAACGGCAGGTAGCGTAAAGTGAAGGTGAAGCTGAATCCTCCGCAAGGACTGTCTTCGCTGACCGTCCATGCTCGCACCGGTTCCTATGCGCCTTTGCCATAACGTGGTTCTCGTGGTTCTTTTGTCCGCGGGAGCGTCTTCGCTGCCGGCGCAGCAATCGCCGTCCCCGTCAGTTCCCGCCCAGGCTCCGTCGCTGACCGTGGACCGCGACCCGGTGCGCTCGCCGGATGCCGAGCCGCCCGCGAGTTCCGCAGAGCCTCTGCGCAAGGAGGGAGCGGGCTTCGTTCTGCACGCCGACGTAGAAGAGGTGGTGCTGAATTGCACGGTGCTGGAGGGCAACCGGCTGGTGCCGGACCTGAAGAAGGACAATTTCCAGGTCCTCGAGGACGGGGTCAGGCAGACCCTCATCAGTTTTCAGCACACCGACCTTCCGGTCTCCATCGCCATAGTGGTGGACAACTCCGGGTCCATGTCCCGCAAGCGCCCATCGGTGAACAAGAGCGCGCTGGACCTGATCCAGGCCTCCAACCCCCAGGACGAGGCCTTTGTGGTGAACTTCTCCGACGAGGCCTTCATCGACCAGGATTTCACCTCCGACGTGAACAAACTGCGCGACGGGCTGGCGCACATCGAGTCGCGCGGCGGCACGGCGCTGTACGATGCCGTGGTGGCCTCGGCGGACAAGCTGGTGGCCGACGCCAAGCGCCCCAAGCAGGTGCTCATCCTCATTACCGACGGCGAAGACAACGCCTCGACGCTCAACCTGGAACAGACCATCCGCCGCATCCAGCAGCTTTCCGGGCCGGTCATCTACTCCATTGGATTGTTATTTGGCGACGAGATGAGCCGCGCCGAGGTGCGCCACGCGCGGCGGGCGCTGGAGATGCTTTCGACCGAGACCGGCGGGATGGCCTTCTTTCCCAAGTCCATCGAAGAAATCGATCAGATCGCCGCCGAGGTGGCGCGGGATATCCGCAACCAGTACACGCTGGGCTACCGCTCCACAAAGCCGACCACGGAGCCTGGCTTCCGGCGGGTGGTGGTGACCGCCGAGGGCAAGGGCGGCGGCAAGCTCAATGTCCGCACCCGCACCGGCTACTTCCCGGTAGTGCGTATGGCCAAAAAACCCGCGGCGCCGCGATAAGCTGAAACCAGGAGTTGAAACGCAAACCATGAACCCTTCCCCATACAAATACTCGACCCTTGCCGTTCATGCCGGGCAGTACCCCGACCCTCTTACGGGCGCGGTGAACGTGCCTGTTTACCTGTCATCGACCTTTGAACTGACCGGCATCGGCGCCGACAAGGGTTGGGACTACTCGCGCGCCGGCAACCCCACGCGCGACCGTCTGGAAGAAGCTCTGGCCACGCTCGAAGGCGGACACAGCGGTCATGCCTTCACCAGCGGCATGGCGGCCATCTCCGCGCTGGTGGCCATGCTGCGCGCCGGCGACCACCTGATCTGTTGCAAAGATGTGTATGCCGGCACGGTGCGCCTCTTCAATCAGATTGTGGCCGGCTACGGCATCGACATCGAGTATGTTGACACCAGCAATTTGGCTGCGGTCGCCGCGGCCATCCGCCCTACGACCAAGCTGGTCCACCTCGAAACGCCCAGCAATCCGCTGATGGTATTGACCGACATTGCCGCCGTCAGCAAGATTGCCCACGCTCGCGGCGTCGAAGTCAGCGTGGATAACACCTTCCTGTCGCCGGTCTTGCAGAGCCCGTTGGCGCTGGGCGCCGACATCGTGATGCATTCCACGACCAAGTACCTCAACGGCCATTCCGACGGCTTGGGCGGCGCGCTGATCGGCTCCACGCCCGAGCACAAGGAGCGCTTTCTGCTGGTGCAGAAGGCCGCCGGCGGGGTCATGTCGCCCTTCGAGTGCTTCCTGGTGCTGCGCGGTATCAGAACCCTGCCCTTGCGCATCAGGCAGCACGAGGAAAATGGCCGCGCCGTGGCGGAGTATCTTTCCACCCATCCCAAGGTGAGCCGCCTGGCCTATCCGGGGCTGAAGAGCCATCCGCAATACGATCTGGCCGTGAAGCAACAAAAAGGATTTGGCTCTATGATGAGCTTCGACCTCGGCTCGCGCGAGGCCGCCGGGCGGTTCCTGGGCGCGATCAAGATATTCCTCAGCGCGGAATCGCTGGGCGGGGTGGAGTCGCTGGCCTCGCACTCGGCCACCACCACCCACGCGGCGCTCAGCGACGAGTTGCGCGAGTCTCTGGGCATCACCCAGGGGCTGGTGCGGCTCTCGGTGGGCATCGAGGACAAGCAAGACCTGATCGCCGACCTGGAGCAGGCGCTGGCCGCAGTGTAAGGTCTCCTCCATTCGTGTCCGCTCAGGAGTATTCTGGTTCGTGGGCTCGTACCGGTTCGATCGGGTCAGATCCGGTCAATGACTCGATTCTCGGTTGGAAAGGGAAAGAGAGATGAAGCCGGCTCTTCTGGTGATCGATGTGCAGAACGCGTTTCTGCCTTACATGGCTAAGGACCACAGGAAGATCGCGCCGCTCTTCATCAACTTGGCCATCGACCTCTTTCGCGGGCGTGGCCTTCCTGTGTGCTGCATCTACCATACGGACCCGTTGCGTGGCCCATCGCCGGATTCCGAGGAGTTTGGCTACGATCCTGCGATTAAAATCACGACCGGCGATATCAGGATCGTCAAGAACTTTCCGAATTCTTTCAAGAACACTCCGCTCGAAGGGATATTGCGCGAGGCTGGATGCGATACGGTGTTTTTGTGTGGGTTGAGTTCCACCGGATGCGTGCTCGCCTCCTATTTCGGGGCCAAGGACTTGGGTTTCAAGACGTTCCTGATCAAAGATGCTCTGCTCGGTCCCAGAGTGGCTTACACCGATTGCATTGAAGATATTTGCGACTCTATGAATGTCAGTGCTCTCCAATCAATCTTGGAAGGTTTGAGTCAAGTAAAGTAGCAGAAACAAAACCATGACCTCCAATCTTCTGCTCGCCATCGACACCTGCGGCCCCTCGGGCTCGGTGGCGCTGGGGCGTCTCTCCGGCCAATTCGTTGAGATTCTTGGCCAGATCGAGTTGGCGGGGCGCAGCTATTCGGCCACGCTGGTAGCCGCCGTGGGAGAGCTGCTGAAACGCGAAGGCGTCGAGCTGAGGGAGCTTGGCTGCATAGTGTCCGTGAACGGGCCGGGCAGCTTTACCGGCGTGCGGGTGGGGCTGAGCGCGGTGAAGGGACTGGCCGAGGCTGCGCGGATTCCGGTGGCGGCCGTTTCGCGATTGGAGGTGCTGGCCTGGAAAGCCGGGGTCCCCAGCGACAGGTCTTCGTCGCTGGCGTGTATGGCCGGTGTGCCGTCAGCGGCCCTCGATGCGCATCGCCATGAGGTGTTTTTGCGGATTGACGAACAAGAAGGCCGGGTGCCCCAGGTCCCGATTTTGGGACCTGGGAAATCTCATCTCTCAACCGGCCATTCTTATAGGGAACTGCTGGCCGGCGTCCACGAGCTTGCGGACCTCTCGCACCCGCCGCCGCGGATTGCCGTCTGCGACGATGCCGCCCAGGCGCTGCTGGCCTCGGCGTGGCCGGCTGCACAGTTGGTTCGAACGCTGGCGCCCACCGCGGCGGATGCGTTGCAGCTTTGCGCGGAGCGGGTGGCTGCCGGAGAGTTTGTGGACCTGGCGCTGCTCGACGGGCACTATCTGCGGCGCTCGGATGCGGAGATCTTTGGCGAGGCGGCTGGGTCGGGGCCGCGCGGCGCATGACTCCCGATTCTGGACAAGCGCGGATTCGGCGCATGACCCCGGCGGACCTGGACCGGGTGATGGAGATCGAGCGGCGTCTGAGGGACGCGCCCCACTGGACGCTGGCGGCGTACCTTGCCGCGTTGGAACCGCAAGGCGCTCCGCGGAGGATCGCGCTGGTGGCTGAGGACCCGAAAGCCGGAGTTGTGGGCTTTGCGGTGGCCAGTGTGCTGCCGCCGCGGGGCGAACTGGAAACGATCGCCGTGGCTGCCGGGGACCAGCGCCGCGGGGTAGCCCGGCGGCTCTTCGCCGCCATGGTGGAGAAGCTGAGGGTGGCGCAGGTTACTGAGGTCATGCTGGAGGTGCGCGCCTCGAACTGCCCGGCGCTGGCCTTTTACCACGCCCAAGGATTCGTCGAAACCGGGCGCAGGCCGCGCTACTACGCTGATTCTCAAGAAGATGCGCTTCTGCTCGGATTGCGGCTCGAGTGACTCAAGCGGGCGCGGTCGCCGGTGCTGCGCGAACCCCCCTGGCCGCGATCGCCGGCGGGACTGGATGATTTTCGTCCAGGAATCCGCTGTTTCATATGACTTTCGCTTATTTTCCGGCGGTATCCATCTTGCAGATTGCGCGGCGGCGGCGGTATATGTAATTGTTCTGTAATAAGGGAGGTGCTTGATGGATGAAGTACAGGATCCCACGCTGAGCGAAGAAATCGATCGCCTGCATGCCGAACATCATCGATACGCTCAGCGGCTGGAAGAATTGCTTCAAAAGCCTTATCTCTCCGCAGATGAACAACTCGAGGAAGTGCGCCTGAAGAAGCTCAAGCTGCACGCCAAAGACCTGATCTTCGCCTTGGAGCGCCGGTCGCCGGCCGTCGCTTAAGGCTTTCCTGGAACGGGTTTTGCAGGCAATTTGCGAAGCGGCGGCCACGGGCGGCCTCAGCGCGGGCAGTGTGCGGGCAATCCGCGCACAGGTCCTGGCGGGATGACCGTATAATCGTTGGGGACGATGGTTCGTGACGGTTACATCTACGGTTTGAGCTTGCTGGCGGTGGCGGCGGCGCTCAAGTGGGCCACGGGCAGTTGGGCCTGGGGCATTGCGCCGGTGCTGCTGGCGGCGTTTTTTCTTTGGTTCTTCCGCGACCCCCGGCGGACGGTTCCTGCCGGCGCGGGTTTGATTGTTTCGCCCGGAGACGGGCTGGTGACCGAGACGGCCGCAATCGCCACTCCCGAGGGCCCAAAGCAGCGGATCAGCATCTTTCTCAGTGTCTTTGACGTACACGTGAACCGCTCGCCGATAGGCGGCGTGCTCACGGATGTGCGCTACAGCAAGGGCCGATATCTGAACGCCATGAACCCGGCTTCGGCGGATCGCAACGAGCAGAACGTGGTCACCGTGCGCGGCCAGGGCATCGAGGTCACCTTCAAGCAGATTGCCGGACTGCTGGCCCGGCGCATCGTCTTCAACTTCAAGGAGGGCGATACGGTGGAGCGCGGGCAGCGCGTGGGCCTCATCAAATTCGGTTCCAGGGTGGATGTGCTGTTGCCGGCCCAAGCCGCTTTGTGCGTGAAGGTGGGCCAGCGGGTCAAGGGCGGATCGAGCGTGCTGGCGGCAGTGACCAACGGAGCGGGACTGTGAACGGCCGCGATCCGGCGCTGGCCAAAGCCAGGGCAAAGGCCCGGCTGCGCCGCGGCATGTTCCTGTTGCCGTCGTTGTTTACCGTGGGCAACATCGCCGCCGGCTTCTTTTCCATCACCGAGACCATCAAGGCCATCAGCGGCAACGGCAACGCGGAGACGCATCTGGACTGGGCGGCCATCGCCATCCTCTTCGCCATTCCCTTTGACGCGCTGGACGGACGCATCGCCCGCATGACCAACACCTGCAGCGAGTTTGGCAAGGAGTTGGACTCGCTGGCCGACGCCATCACCTTTGGCGTGGCGCCCAGCCTGCTGGCGCTCATCTGGGGATTCCATTTCCTCCCCGATTCCATCAACCCCCAATTACACCTGCATTTGCAACAGGCTGGGGCCTTCATCTGTTTTCTGTTTCTCATCGGCGGGGTCTCGCGGCTGGCCCGCTTCAACATCTCGCACGATGCGCAGCCGCGCAATCCGGGCAGGCCGGGACGCAAGTATTTTGTCGGCATGCCGATTCCCGCCGCGGCGGGCCTGCTGGCAGCCACCGTCCATTTTTTCTACGGCATTCCGGTGCAAGCGTGGTGGGTCGCCATCCCGTGGTTGATCCTGGTGGGGCTGAGCGGCTTCCTGATGGTCAGCACCTGGCGCTTCTGGTCGGCCAAGGAGATCAACTTCTCCCGCAGCCATCCATTCCAGCTTCTGTTTTTGCTGTCGATTGTGTTTTATTTCATCTTCCGTTACTCCCAGGTCGTGCTCTTCGCGTGGGCGCTGCTCTACATGTTTTCGGGTATCTGGGCGCGGGCGGCCTATTCGTGGCAGCGCCGGCGGCGCAGAAGGCCAGCTGGCGATCCCATCCCCGAAGCAGCCGCGGCAGAACCAGATCCGTTGAGACCCCTGTAGCTTTTCCAACCCCAATAAGGATGCCTGTGTACAAGATCGCTATTGCCGGAGCCTCTACGCTCTTGGGCCGGGAGCTGAAGGAAGTCCTGTCGGAGTCGCCTCTCGCCGCCGCCAGCCTGGTGCTGCTGGACGAGGAAGAGGCGCAAGGCCAGTTGGACCAGGTAGGGGACGAGGTGACCTTCGTCCAGGCCATCGGCGCGGATGCCTTTGAGCGCATGGACTTCACTTTTTTTGCCGGCACGGAGAACCTGACGCGCAAGCACTGGCGGCAGGCATTGCGCTCCGGTTCCACGGTGCTCGACCTTTCAGGCGCGCTGGACCAGGAGACGGGCGTGCTGATCCGCGCTCCGTGGCTGGGTTCTCGGGCGGTGACGCCGGATTTGTTTACGCCGGCGGTTTGCCCGGCGCATCCGGCGGCGCTGGCGCTGGCGCTGGTTCTGGAGCGGCTGCAGCAGGCCGCCCCGGTGCGCTTTGCCGCAGCTACGGTGCTCGAGCCGGCCAGCGAGTTTGGCCGCGCCGCGATGGACGAACTGCACCAGCAGACGGTAAGCCTGCTCAGCTTCCAGAGCATGCCGCGCGCGATTTATGACGCCCAGGCGGCTTATAACCTGCTCAGCAGCCTGGGCGAGAGTGCGGCTGTCAGCCTGGGCGCGATGGAGGCGCGGATTCGCCGCCACTATGACGCCCTGGCTCAAGGGCGCTGGCCCGCGCTCGCCCTGCAGGTGATTCATGCGCCCGTCTTTCACGGCCACACCTTTTCGATTGCCGTGGAGCTGGAGCGCGCGGTGGAGATTTCCGCGCTGGAAGAGGCTCTGAGCGGCGAACACGTGGACCTGGTGCTGGAAGATACCGATTCGCCGTCGAACCTGGCCGCTATGGGGCGCAACGATGTGCTGGTGCGGCTGCGGCCGGAGCTGGCGGGAGCGCGGAACGCAAATCAGACTTCGCGGCTGTGGCTGTGGGCTGCATCGGACAATCTGCGGCTGAACGCGCAAAATGCACTGGAGTGCGCGCTAGATTTGCGCCGGCTGAGGCCGCAGGGGACAGTCCAGTAAGACGGTTCAGATTACTTTGCTTTTCCTTCAGATTATGGCTATCCGACATGGAACAGTTTTGCGCAGAATGGAAAGTGCTACTGATTTACCAACAAGAAATGGGCAGCGAAATCACCATGAGGATTCGATCGAGATTGTTTCAGTTGTTCGCAATCGCGGCAATCATCGGCACAACGCAAACAGTTTGCTCCCAAGCGCCGCTTTCAATCAAACTAAGCCCGTCAAAAGGTGACACAACAGTCGGAACGGGAGTTGTAATAGCAGGTTCGCCCGTGTATGTTCTAGTCGATCTGGCAAATCATTCACACAAGATTGTGTCCAGTATGAGTATCGACTACCCTCCGTACTACGTCATCGATGTTCGGGATGAAGAAGGCTCTCCAGTGCCTGAGACGGAGTTGATGAGAGAACTGCGTGATCCTAACCACAGGGGCTTCGGGAGCGGTATGCTCTTTCAGTATAAACCCGGGGAAAGTTGGAAGGAGGAACTTATGGTTACTCTATACTACGAGATGAGTCGCCCCGGCAAGTACACTATCCAGGTGGAACGGAAATTGCCAAAAGAGTTAGGAATCGGAACTGTGAAATCGAATATCATTACCATCACCATACTTCCCGCGGAAGCTCCGCCGCCCGCGAAGCAGTAAGGCCAAGCCACTTACTGCTTTGCATGCGCTGTTGAGTTGGAACAGCCTATTTGCGAGATAATCAAGGCATGGAAAACGACGAAATCAAGGAGCCGGAAGAGGATTCGCTTCCTCCTGAGTCTGAGTCTAAGGCCTTGGCTGCCCGGCGGCTGTTGGGGTGGCGGCTGATCGAGAAGTTGTGCGTTTTGACAGCCGGAGGCCCCTCCATGTGCGACGAACTGTTGGAAGAGCGGCGCCGGGAACGTGAACGGGAGTTGGCCGAAGAGGGTTGGTAGGATTGCCGGGTCATCAGGGCTTGAGACTTGGCTTTCAGCCCCGCTTCTCAACCACCCGGCGCGTCCGTTCAGTTTAATCAGAATCCGCTCTTTGGCCTTGGGTGTACCGCGGAACCTCCAAATGGCCTCTTGCGCCCACCTGAGACGGGCACGGACCCCTGGCCCTGCGGCAGCGGCGCCAGGCTTTCCTTTGCGTAGAGAATCGTGACTCCGGGGTTCCGCAGGCTTTCTCCCGCCAGGTACTCTCCAAAAGTCTCCGCGTGGGCCTTCAGATACTTGCGCAGTTCCTGCCGGATGCTCCCGCCCACCCCATTCGATCCGTACCCATGGATCACCTCAATGCGTCCGCGGTACCCGCTCCTCACGCAGGCGTTGTAGAAGCGGACAAACTCCCTCATCGCCTCCTGAACAGTGAAGTTGTGAAGATCGATGGATCGGGATAGGTTCATTTGGCAGTCCTGCGGCCATTGTTTGGCCGTCTCGTCAACGCCGAGGTTGCGGCATGCTGTTCGAAGATCTTCGGCTTGAGCGCGAACGGGAGTTGGCTGAAGAAGATTGGTAGGGGTCCTACAA
>Ga0187852_1001606_pt1 | contig 20658 bp, 19 predicted proteins | sample June2016WEW_6_40_FD_134511 | JGI IMG/M metagenome (GOLD analysis project Ga0187852, IMG submission 134511) | Peatland microbial communities from SPRUCE experiment site at the Marcell Experimental Forest, Minnesota, USA - June2016WEW_6_40 | ecosystem: Environmental > Terrestrial > Soil > Wetlands...
CAAATTGCGCTTCTTTGAGCCGCAGCAGTATGTCTCGATCGACTACGCACGGCGCGATCTGCTGGTGATCCGCATCGACCCACCACCGACTCGTCCCGCAGACCTCGTCCAAAACTCTGCCCCACCGCAGGTGGCGAAAGCCGCCGCCCAATTCCTCGCGACCGGCAAGCTCGACTCCTCGACCATTCAGACGTTTCTCGCATCCGGACAGATTTCTGCCGGGCTCATGATGAAGATCGCCGCGGCGAAAAACGATCCCGAGAAGTTAAAAGAGATCGCCAAAGGCCTGGCGGGGGCGCACGCTGGGCCCCACGCCGAGTCCCATGACGGCCCCGCGCCAGGCCTGAGCTTTGTAAAGCCCGAAATCACGCCCGGCGAGCCGCTGAAGCTCGAGCTTACGTCCTTCCTCGAATCGGTCCGGACGCGGCGTCCGCCAAGAGTTACGGCGCAGCAGGGACGCGCGGCATTGGAACTGGCGCTCACCATTCAGGCGCAGATGGCGGCGCACGCCGAGCGGGCGGGGCTCGGGGATTTCTTCAAAGGCAGCTTTTAGCTGTCAGTTTTCAGCGCTTAGTTCGCAGTGACAGGGACTTGCCTCCGGCGCTTGTGCAGTGGGTCGAATTTGTCTCAAGAAGTAATCCTGCTGGTTCTTCTTCCCCGTAGTTTCACCACTATGTCGTGGCCAAAGTGTAAAGTAGCGGACGTGTCACTTCCTCGAACCAATGTGGGGGTTACCACGTGTGGGGCGGGGATGCTACCATCGCGTGCCAGGAGGCGAATGTGGCTCTGAGCGACTTCATCAGCAAGCAATTTATTCGCGTCATTCAGTGGAATGAGGACGTGGAGGGCGTACTGTCGTACCGCTATCCCATGCAGGACATGGAGATTGAGAACGGCGGGCAGTTGACGGTGCGCGAGTCGCAGTTGGCGCTGTTTGTGAACGAGGGCCGGATCGCGGATGTCTTCGCGCCGGGGATGCACCGGCTCACCACGCGCAACCTGCCCATCCTCACCGACCTCATGAACTGGAGCAAGGACTTCGAGCCGCCCTTCAAGTCGGATGTGTACTTCTTCTCCACGCGTCTCGAGCTCGACCAGAAGTGGGGCACGCCTGCGCCGATCACCACGCGTGACAAGGAGTTTGGCATCATTCGCTTGCGCGCCTTCGGTAACTACGCCTATCGCATCGCCGATCCGCGCAAATTTTTTACGGAAGTCACCGGCACGCGCGAAACCGTCTTTGCCGCGGACCTGGAAGGCCAGTTGCGCACCACGATCATCGCCCGGCTGACGGCTATCTTCGCCGCCAGCGAGATCTCGTTTGTCGATATGGCCGCAAACCTGGGCGCGCTGACCGAGAAAGTGACGGCCGACCTGAAGCCGAGCTTTGCCGCGCTGGGTTTGGAGCTGAATCAGTTCACGGTGGCCAGCGTCTCGCTGCCCGAGGACTTGCAAAAGATCATGGACCAGCGCATCGGCATCAGCATGGCCGGAGACGTAACGAGGCTGACGCAGTTCGAAGTGGCCGAATCGATGGAAGAGGCGGCGCAGAACACCGGCGGCACAGCGGGCATGGGCGTGGGACTGGGCGCGGGCGCGGCCATGGCGCAGGCGCTCATGGGCCAGGGAATGCCGGGCCAGGCACGCGTGGCAACCGGCGCGGCTGGACCGGGACAGAGCGGCGCGGCGCCGGCTGCGGGAACCAAGTTCTGCATCGAGTGCGGCAAGCCGATTGCGGAGCGGGCAAGGTTCTGCCCGGAATGCGGGAAGCCGCAATGAACTGTCCCTCCTGCGGAGCGCCCATGCAGTTAGCGGGCGGGCTCGCCAGCCTGCGCTGCGATTATTGCAAAAGCATCGTCAATACTGCGCCAGACGATCAGGGTGTGCGCTACCTGGATGAACTGGAGGAGGTGTTGTGCCCGGCGTGCATGGTTCCACTGTGGAATGCCACTTTCGCAAATGTGCCGATTCGCGCCTGCAAGAAATGCCGCGGCATTTTGGTGGCGATGGGCGCGTTCGAAGAATTGATCGCCCAGGCGCATGCGGAACACCCGGGGTCGGAGTCTCCCGTGGCCGACGACGGCAGCGACCTGAGCCGCAAGCTCGAGTGCCCTCAGTGCCATCACTCCATGGATACCCATTTCTACTACGGCGGAGGCCATGTAGTGATGGAGGACTGCGAGAGCTGCGAGATGAACTGGCTCGATGGCGGCGCATTGCTGCGCATTGTGCACGCGCCGCACTCGGAAGAAGCGGTGGACTAGGGGTCTGCTCAAACCGTCGGCCACCAGCGGTGCACGCGTTGGCAATACGCTTCGTACTCCGCGCCGAAAGTGCGCTTGAGCGTCGGTTCCTCGTAAAGCACCACGAAGCAATGCGTGGTCAATAAAAACAGCGCGACAAACGCGAGCAGTTGGATGGATTCAAAGAAGAGCGCCGCGCCGCCCACGGCGAGTCCTGCGCCCACATACATGGGATTGCGCAGAAAGCGATACGGGCCGCTAACCACAAGTTTGCGCGGCGGATCAAAGGGCGCCGGAGTGCCTTTGCCGATCCATGCAAAGGCGCAGACGCAGGAGAGCGCGACGAAAGCTCCGGCGGCGCCGACGCCAATGCCTGCGATCTGCGGCCATGCATACACGGTTGGCCGTGCGATGCCGCCCCACGCCAGCAGGCGCGCGGGGAGGTAGACGAGCACGAAACCGATAAACAGGGTGGCGTAGGTAATGGTGCGAACGATCACGAACATAATTGCCTCCTGTCAGCTATCAGCACTTAGCTCCCGGCTGTTGGCCCTGATCTGTCGGTACCGGAACTTCCGCCTGTCATGGTTGCGAAGGGCACGGCGGCATATCGTTTGGCCTTCCTGGTCTTCTTGGAAACAACATCGGTGTTCTCGATTTGTAGGCGAGATAGGATGCCCCGAATCGGATTTCCAATTCCCGCTCTTCGAACGCCTTCACGAAGAAGAGCAAGGCAGGCGCGAACAAAACGAGCACCCAGGACACGAACAGCAATGAGCGAAACCAGATCCCCAGCGATATGAGGAAGGCAAGAACCGCGAGCACCATCGGATTGCGCGTCCAGGCGTATAGCCAATCCGCCGCCAGCTTGCGGCTGAGCGCAATGAAGAAGGGCGCGCCCAGACCCCTCAGGGCAAGATTGACCACGGTCAGCAACACCGCTGCTCCAGTGATGAAGACCAGCGCCAATCCGGTTTCGGATGGCACGGGAATTGCCGGGCCGGGCCAGCCTCGATAAGTGGCTATTGCCCGAACGGCAGGAACAGCCAATAGAAACCCCAGAGAAGCGTGGACAAACGTCGTTGTCCAGCATGCCCAGCCTGTTGTCCTGCGCCGGTTCAGGATCGTCCTCCCGAGCCACACAAGGGGAAAGACCAGCAGCGGACCTTCCACGAGGATCTTCAGGTTCGCGACATTCGAAAGATGGGCATGCAGCGCCCATGACACGACGCGCAAGATGATTGACAGAAGGGCAACTCTAGCGAGGAACTCAATGACAGGCTTCATGGCGCGATCCTCTCAACGCGAATCCGGGCGATAGCTTGGTCATGGGTCAACCGTTGCAGGGCGGATTGCCGATTGCGGCCGTGGCAGTTTTGCAACGGTCACGGCCATTCACCACCGGGATCAGGCGATGCCGAGCTCGCAGTTCACAAAGCCGACGACGTACTTCCAGACGAGATAGTACGCGGCGATGCCGAAGCAAAATCCCGTCCCAATGAGGGCGTAAGGCAAAGAAAAGGACTGGAACCATGTGATGCCTGTTGCGCCCAACTGGAGCACGCCCAGGCAACGCGCCGCGAGGGCTCCGCAGGGAAGCAGCAAAAAGGGCAGGAGCGCGCCGTGCACGCCGACATTGACATGGGTACGCGCGCGGCTGGCCAGCCAGAGCATATTCCACAAGCCCCACACCGCGGGGACCAGCGCCATGGGAAAGATGAGGCCGCGCTCGATGGGGACGGGAAGCTGGAGCACGATCCGCAACACGATGAACGCCGTGAGCATGAGCGGAAGGATGAGCGTGGTCACGAAGACTCCGGCAAGATAAGCACGAAGGTAAGGGTGGTTGTTCATCTTGGGCCTCCTTTCAGATCGGCCGGTTCACAGTTCACAGTTCTTAGTTCGTAGATCACAGTTCCGGTTGCCCGCAATGGCCCACAATCTACGAACTGTGAACTAAGAACTACGAGCTGTCTTTCACAGGTAGTAGAGAAACACCGGGATCGTCGCCGGGAATGAGACGGTGAAGACCGCAAGCCCGCCGAGCAGCGCCCAATCGAACCAGGGCATGGAAAACGAATCTGCGCGTCGCGTCGCGCCGGCATCTTCATCGAGTCGCCGCAACACCGCGGGCCACAAATCGCGCTCCGGCTCGGCGTCCGCAGCAACCGGCGGCAGCGCCTGCTTGAGCATTTCCTTCATCCGATCCTCGTCGTGTGCATTCATGGCGTGATTCCCTGCCGTTGCAGATCCTTTCTCAACAATCGAAGCGCGCGAAAGACGCGCAACTTAACGGCCGCGACGGTAATGCCGAGCGCCGCGGCGATCTCTTTATGCGGCTGCTCCTCCACCACGGCCAGAACCGCCGCTGCGCGCAGGCTGGGCGGCAGCCGTGCAAAGGCCAGCGCGGTCCTGCTGCGAATCTCGGCCGCAATGCCGGGATCTCCCGCGGATGCGGAGGGCAAAGCCCCTGCCATCTCCGCCGTCAGCTCCACCTCGGGCCGTTGCGTGCGCAGCCAATCCAGCGCCACGCGCGTAGCGATGCGCCGCGCCCAGGGCGCAAACGGCCGACCCGGCTCAAATCGGTCGCGCGCGCGATGGATGCGCCAGAAGGTCTCCACCGTGAGCTCTTCCGCCGTAGCCGGGTTGCGCACCATGCGCAAAATCCAGCCGAAGACGGAGCGCTGATGCTTGCGGAAGAGCGACTCGAATGCGTCCAGATCGCCCTCGCGGAAGCGATGCAACACGTGGCCCTGAACGTTGTTGGACCCGTCGGGCATCCGTCTTTCCCTTTCTGAACAGGCTTACGCGTGCTTTGGCAGAAAGGTTACACGAATTAGCGGGGTTCGCGGAGTTAGAGAGACTCTGCGCGGGGTTCGCGTTTGACACAGCCGCAAACCGCCCATTAGAGTTGGCCCCTGAGGGCAGCAGAGATTGCGCCGTTCAAATCCACGGCGTGCGAGATCTGCCTTAATCCGGGAGACAATGACGATGGTTCGAATGCGGTGGGTGGCTGGAGCTTTGCTTGGGTTGGGTTTGGCGGGTTCACTTTGGGCGCAGGATACACAGAAGCCCGCATACTTAGATCCAAGTCTACCGGCGGAGCAACGTGCAGCCGACCTGGTAAAGCGCATGACGCTCGAGGAAAAAGCCAGCCAGCTGGTCAATCAGTCGCGCGCTATTCCGCGTCTGAGCGTGCCCGCCTACGACTGGTGGAACGAGGCGCTGCATGGCGTGGCCACTGTCGGCACTACGGAGTTTCCCGAGCCCGTGGGCTTGGCGGCCACCTTCGATACCAAGGGTATTCATCAGATGGCCACCGCCATCGGCATCGAGGCGCGCGTCATTCATGCGCAATCGGTCGACGCCAACGGCGACAGCGAGATATTCCACGGGCTCGATTTCTGGGCGCCTAACGTCAACATCTTCCGCGATCCCCGCTGGGGACGCGGCCAGGAGACTTACGGCGAAGATCCCTTCCTCACCGCGCGCATGGGAGTCGCCTTCGTCTCCGGAATGCAGGGCGACGATCCGCGCTACTATCGCGTAATCTCGACGCCCAAGCACTACGCTGTGCATTCCGGACCGGAGTCCACGCGCCACACGGACGAAGTCGCGGTGAGCAAGCACGACGAGCTCGATACCTATCTGCCCGCATTTCGCGCCACGGTCACTGAGGCCAAGGCCGGCAGCGTGATGTGTGCCTACACCGACCTTAACGGGCAGCCGGCCTGCGCCAATGAATTCCTTCTTGAAGACCAACTGCGCAACAAATGGGGATTTCAAGGCTATGTGGTCTCCGATTGCGGCGCGGTGCGCGATATCTTTGAAACCCGCCACTATCAGCCGACGCAGGAGCAGGCTTCAGCCGTGAGCCTCACGCGCGGCATGGACAACGAATGCATCGATTTCCGCGCCAAGATCACCGACAACAGCGATTACAAGCCGTATCTCGACGCTGTGATGGACGGCTACCTGAAGGAGAGCGCGATCGACACCGCGGTGGTGCGGCTGTTTACCGCGCGCATCAAGCTGGGGCTTTTCGATCCGCCGCAGATGGTGCCCTACACGAAGATCGATGCCGGCGAGTTGGACAGCGCCGAGCATCGCGCGCTGGCGCTCAAGCTGGCCAATGAGTCGCTCGTCCTGCTCAAGAACGACGGCACACTGCCGCTCAAAACCACCGGAACAAGAATCCTGGTCGTGGGTCCGCTTGCGGAGCAGACCCGCATGTTGCTCGGCAACTACAACGGCATTCCCACGCACACCGTTTCGATTCTGGAAGGGCTCAAGCAGGAGTTTGCCGGCGACAGCATCAACTTCGTCGAGGGCACTGGCTTCCTCAGCAAGCACACAAAACCGGTGCCGAACGCACTGCTCTCGATCGACGGAAAGCCCGGCGTCAAAGCCACCTATTTGAACCAGAACATCGTCAGCTTCTACGTCGAGCACACTAAAAGCGTGGCCGCGTTGGCCACGCGCATTGAGCCGGGGATCGATATTGCGGCGCAGCCGTTGCCAGCCGGAGCGGCAAAGGCCGATCCGCTTACCGTGCACTGGGAGACCACGCTTACACCCACCGAGTCCGGCGAATACAACCTGGGCGTCGAGACCGATGGTTTCTTCAGGGTCTTTCTCGACGGCAGGCCGGTGACCATGGCGAATTATCCCCACGGCGTGGAGACGCTCACCGGGAAAGCGCAACTCGAGGCCGGCAAGCCCTACAAGCTGGAGGTCGACTACCAGAGGACGGCCAACGCGGCGCCGCACCTCAAGTTGGTCTGGAGCAAGATCGATCGCAGCGTCGCCCCGGCGGTGACCGCGGCGGCGCAGAAGGCCGATGTCGTCGTCGCGGTGGTGGGAATTACCAGCGAGCTCGAGGGCGAGGAGTTGAAGAACGTGAACGAGCCTGGCTTCAAGGGCGGCGATCGCACCAGCCTCGACCTGCCCGAGCCCGAGCAAAAACTTCTCGAGGCCCTGGCAGCCACCGGCAAGCCGCTCGTGGTGGTGCTCACCAACGGCAGCGCCCTGGCCGTGAACTGGGCCAATGCGCACGCCAATGCCATACTCGACGCGTGGTATCCCGGCGAAGAGGGTGGAACCGCGGTGGCGCAAACCCTCTCCGGCACGAACAACCCCGCGGGACGCCTGCCCGTGACGTTCTACAAGGATGTGAGCCAGTTGCCGCCCTTCGAGGATTACTCCATGAAGGGACGCACCTATCGCTACTTCACGGAGACGCCGCTCTATCCCTTCGGCTACGGCCTCAGCTACACGAAGTTCTCATATAGCAATCTCACGGTTCCCACCTCTGCTGTGGAAGCCGGTCAGCCCGTGGTTGTCGAGGCCACCGTGACCAACACCGGCACGCGCGCCGGTGACGAAGTGGCGCAGGTTTATCTCGAGTTTCCGGCCGTGCCCGGCGCGCCGCTGCGGGCGCTGCGCGGCTTCGAGCGCGTGCATCTCGAGCCCGGCGCGTCGCAAACGGTGCGCTTCGAGCTGGAGCCGCGCGACCTGAGCATGGTGACTGAAGCCGGCGAGCCGATTGTGGCCGAAGGCGCGTACACAGTCTCAGTGGGCGGAGGCCAGCCGAAGACCGGCGCGCCGGCCGTCGCGGGCGCCTTCCAGGTGAAAGGCACGCTCGCGCTTCCAGAGTAAGTAACTCGAAAAGAGCAAGATGGGCGCATTCGCATCAGAATGCGCCCATCTTGGCACAATTCTTGTCAAGTCCTTTCCCAAAACCCGTCCCAAAGGAAGGAGCCATCCGCCTGATTTCCTTTAAGTCTTTATTTTTCAATCGAATTAATCGTTCCTTTACGTGCGCGAAACTCCCCATTCACAACCCGAGAGGCGCCATCTTCCACATTTCTCCGATTGCCGGGTTTAAACTTATCTGTAACCCGGTGCCAACTTCCTCATGATCGGGTAGACAACCGTGCAGGGCTGCGGTTGTTGAGGTTTTATGGACGCCAATTTCGCCGGCTCGTCTTTCTCCCGCCAAAATTCATCTCTATTTCATTTGAAAATTCACGCCGTTGTTGCGTTTCCATCGAGGAGGCCCAGACGGATCCGGAATTCCTCCGGCCGAACTGGAGATTTCTAATGGCCGACCTCGCGACGGCAGTTCATGTCATTCCCGGCTCTCATTCCCTGCCCGCTTCCCAATTGGAGCTGCGGCTCAGCGGTCGTCGCGGCAGGACAGGTTTATGGGTTTTCCTGCTGGCCCTCGCGGCCGGCCTCGGCTATATCGGCATTCACATCGTCCGGGACCTCGACAACGTGACCGTGACCGGCATCGGGCCTTATCTGCTGCTGGGCCTGGCGCTCACCATCGCCCTCGGATTCGAATTCGTGAACGGTTTTCACGATACCGCCAATGCCGTAGCCACCGTGATCTACACCAACTCTATGCCGCCGCAAATCGCCGTGGTCTGGTCGGGACTGTGCAATCTGGCGGGAGTGCTGCTGTCGTCGGGCACCGTAGCCTTTGCGGTCATCACCCTCTTGCCGGTGGAGCTGATTCTCAAGGTAAGCTCCGGCACCGGCTTCGCCATGGTCTTTGCGCTGCTGATTGCCGCCATCCTGTGGAACCTGGGCACGTGGTGGTTCGGCCTTCCCGCGTCCAGCTCGCACACCATGGTCGGCTCCATCATCGGCGTAGGGCTGGCAAGCCAGCTCGTGAACCTGCACGGCAGCGCCTCCGGCCTCGATTGGAGTCAGGTGATGAGGGTTCTCGAGGCTCTGCTGATCTCGCCTCTGCTGGGCTTTGCCCTGGCCGCGATCCTGCTTCTCCTCTCCAAGCGCCTCTTCCGTTTCCCGGCGCTCTACGAAGCTCCCAAAGGCAACGAGCCGCCCCCGTGGCCGATTCGCGCGCTGATGGTGGGCACATGCACCGGCGTCAGTTTCTTCCACGGATCGAACGACGGGCAAAAAGGCATGGGCCTCATCATGCTCATCCTCATCGGCACCGTGCCCACGGCCTATGCGCTCAACCACGACACCAGCCAGGCGGACGTGCAGAGTTTCATCGCGGCCTCCGCGCAGGCTGGGCAGATCCTCGACCGGCACGTCGCGCCCAACACGCCCGATCCCGACGCCCGCACTGAGGTCACTAGCTATATCGAAACCAAAAAACTGCAGCCGACGACGCTGCTCGCACTGAGCCAACTGGTGGACGAGCTGAACCGCGAAGTCTCCGCGTACAAAACCCTCAAGGCGATTCCGGCCCAGGGACAGACGGCCATCCGCAACGACATGTACCTGACCGGGCGTGCGCTGCGCATGATGGACCCGGCCCACGATCCCGCCTTCACCGCTGCGGAGAGAGCCGCGCTCAAGAACTACCAGGGTCAGCTCGACAAGGCCACCAAGTTCATTCCCACATGGGTCAAGGTTGCCGTGGCCCTGGCGTTGGGCCTGGGCACCATGGTGGGCTGGAAGCGCATCGTGGTTACGGTCGGCGAGAGGATCGGCAAAGAGCAGATGACCTACGCCCAGGGCGCCAGCGCGGGACTGATCACCATGGCTACCATCTTCGCCGCCGACACCTGGAGCCTGCCAGTTTCCACAACGCACATCCTCAGCTCCGGCGTGGCGGGCACCATGGCCGCCAACGGCAGCGGCCTGCGCCTCTCCACAGTGCGCAACATCGCGGCGGGGTGGGTCTTCACGCTCCCGGCCGCGGCGCTGCTCTCGGGATCGCTCTACCTGATCTTCCGCGCGATCTTCTAGGAGCCGGTTCATAACCCCGCGTTGAATCGCCACGGCTCCAGCCGTGCCGCAAAAAATGCCATTAGAATCGCGGGCTTTACAGACTGCGGAAAAACTCTTTGTTTTTAATGGGCACGAGTTTACTCCTGCCGCACGATGAGCAAAATCAATGCGGCATTTAGATGGGATGAGACGGCTGGCCTCGCCCTGAGGGAAGTTTTTCAGGAGATTCGTTCGCCGTCCGAGGTTTTTCCGCGGCCTGTCAAAGCCGGGTTCAGAACGGCCTGGCTACGGGCGATTGTCGAGAAACGCTACTTCTTCGCGCCTTTGCGTTTGGCTGTCTTCGGCGCAGCACGTCGCTTGCTTCCGGTCTTCTTCGCCGGAGCCTTCCTGGCGGCGGCTTTGCTCCGTTTCGCATCTCTCTTCGCGGCCGGGCTTGGCGCCGGCTTGCGCACAACAGGTTTGCCGCTGCGCGCCTTGCTGCGTACGGAGCGTGTCTTCTTCGCGAGCGCGCTCTTCAACTCCGCGTCGAATTCGGCGGGCGTAAGTGGGCGCGCCAAATTGCGCAGCCGTTCGATGTCGTAGAAGGCGCGGCGCTCGGCGAGAAAGACGTGCACCACGAAGTCCACATAGTCCAGCAGAATCCACTCGCCTTTGCGCCGCCCTTCCACCGACTGCGCGTACACGCCGAACTCGCGCTTGAGGCGTAACTCGATTTCGTCGGCGATGGCCACGGCCTGGCGGTCGTTGCTGGCCGAGGTAACAAGGAAGAAGTCACTCAACCCCGAGTCGGCAGGATCGAGCTCCAGGATGCGTGTGTGTTGGCCTTTCTTGTCTTCACAAACGGCGGCGGCAGCCTGTACAAGGGCGCGCGTTTGCTTCTGCGCTGGCGTAAGTTTCATGCGGTAGAAGGATTCTCCAGGCTTCATCGTAGCCTGTCGCTTCGGCGCGGCGCAAGCGGGGAAGAACAGGGAACAAGCCACCCCAGCGGGCATCCGCCGCGGCGGACGCCCGCCGGGGCCCCGGCAGGGAACAAGGGAGCAAGAAAACGGCGCATCTCCAGAAAGGGAAAACTAGCGCGCCCCTATGAGCAACACGGTGGGTCCCCTATCCTTTTCGCGTTTTTTGCGGAAAGCCTGGGAAAGCACGCGGAAAGAACACGGCGCGGCGGCCAATTCCCCTACGAGCCATACAGCTTGTGCTCGATGATGTAATCGCGCACCGCCGCCGGGACAAGATCGCGTCCCGCCGCCCCACTGCCCGCAGCCTGCATCTGAGCGCGGATTTCCGACGCGCTGATCCCCACATTCAGTCCGGGAAGCACGTAGAACGGCGCGCGCTTCCCGGACGCATTCACCACGACGAAGGCGCGCACCGCAACGCCGCCTTCCGTGCTCTCTCCTGCCTGAGCCAGCTCCAGCGAAAGGCCTGCCGGCAAGGCATTCCCCAGGCCCTCCAGCGGCTGCCCCGGCCGCGAGGCCACAATCAACGGCGCCACAAAAGGGATCTCCGCGGCGCGATGCCAGTGGCGCAGGTTGAGAAACGAGTCCGCGCCCAACAGACAAAAGAGCGTGCTGCCCGGCGCAAGAGAGATGCGCAAGTTCTCCAGAGTGTCGATCGTGTAGTTGGGCGCCGAATTGCTGCCCGCCGCCGGCCGGGGCGCATCCACGAGCGACACTTCGAAGCCTGGCTCGCCCCCAATCGCCAGGCGCGTCATCGCCAGCCGGTCCTCAAAGCTGGCGGCCGACCCCTCCGGCTTCAGCGGCTGCATGCCCACCGGAGCGAACAGCACCCCGTCCAGCGCCACGGCCGCGCACGCCGCGCGCGCCACGGCCAAATGACCCAGATGCGGCGGATCGAAACTGCCGCCAAAGAAGGCAACACGCATGCCGCTCCGTTTAGCTGTTTCCCGCGGATCTAAGCTGGAAACGCGCTCGGGCAACCTCATAGCTTCATCCTACAGCGTTCGTGGATTGGTTCCACGGCGTCGCTGGTCAAGCTCCTCCAGCCAGGCCCTCGCGTAGAATCAACAAGAGGAAGCATGTAAGCCGCGTCACTCTACCCATCCACTATGCGATATATCATCCTGGTCCTCGCCGTTGCCGGCATTGTCGTCTCAGCGCTGGCATTGCCCCTTCACTACTCCAACGCCACAGCGCCCTGCGACGTCAACGCACGCTGGGACTGCGGCACCGTGAATCACAGTAGCTTCTCAACGATCGCCCACGTACCCGTTGCCATCCTCGGCATCGCCGGGTACCTGCTGCTCGGCTGCCTCAGCCTCGCGCGCCAGCGTTTCCTGACATTTCTCACCGCGTCGCTGGGATTTCTCTTCGCCTTCCGCCTCTCCATGATTGAGGAATACGGCCTTGGCGTCTGGTGCCTCTTTTGCGCCATATCGCAGGCCATCATCGCCCTGATCCTGCTGCTCAGCCTGACCTGGTTTACGGCAGAATATATCGCGCTCAAGCGCGCCGCGCGCAAAGCAAGTTCGTAGTTCACAGTTCGTGGTTCTCAGTTCGCAGTTACGGCCAAGTGGGGAAGGACCCTGTGAACTAGGAACTGTGAACTGCCAACCTCCCTGTATTGCTAAACTGAATCTATAGGCATGTTCACAGAATGGTATGCGCGCTGGATGTATGCGTGGGAGACGCGGCTGACGACGCGCGACGAAAATCGCGTGGTGCGGCCGCTCGAGTGGGGTTTCGAGTGGATCGTGCCCTTTCTTGAAGAGCATGGCTTTGCCTCGGTTGTGCCCGGCCCCGAAGTCGAGCACGACGCTGCCGCCGCCGAGGCCGCGATGACGCGCATCAACCAGCTCCTGATCCGCCACAGCAACTCTTTTTTCGGCTATGAGCGGCCTACGGATTTTCGGCTTGAAGATCGCTATCCGCGGCTCTTTCCCACTAACGTCCGCCCGGAAACCCTCGCTCAGGACGCCGCGCTCAAGCAGCAGGCCGCCGATGGAAAGCTCGCGCGCGCGCAGTATCTGCGCTTCACCTCGCCGGAGCGCACGCCGCATCCGGAAAACGACCAAGTCAATGCGCGCTGGTATCCCGCTCCCGCGCATAAGGATCCCGCACGGCCCAAACAGGCCATTGTGGTGCTGCCGCAGTGGAACGCCGACGGCTTCAGCCACAACTCGCTGTGCGCCATCTTCAACCGCATGGGAGTTTCGGCGCTGCGTCTTTCCATGCCCTATCACGACATTCGCCGGCCTCGAGAACTAGAGCGCTCGGACTACGCCGTCAGCGCCAACATCGGCCGCACCATCTCCGCCTGCCGCCAGGCCGTGGTCGATATCCGCTGCTGCCTCGACTGGCTCGAAGAGCAGGGCTACGAGCACTTCGGCGTGCTGGGCACCAGCCTCGGCTCCTGCTACGCGTACCTGGCCAGCGCGCACGACGCACGGCTCAGGGTCAACGCCTTCAACCACGCGTCGACAGCTTTTGGGGATGTGGTCTGGGTCGGGCAATCGACGCGCCACATCCGCCAGGCCCTTGCAGATGCCGGCCTGACGCAGGAACGCATTCGCGCCTTGTGGGCCGCTGTCAGCCCGGTGAACTACTACGAGCAGTTCCGCAGTCCCGAGGCCAACGCAGCCGGCAAGAACGTGCTCGTGGTCTATGCCAACTACGATCTCACCTTTCCGCTGGAATACTCGCGCCAGGTGGCCGACGCCTTTCGACGCTCCGGTGTGCACCACGAGATCCGCGTGCTCCCCTGCGGCCACTACACCACGGGCGAAACGCCCTACAAATTCATCGACGGCTGGTACATGGGCTCGTTCGTCTATCGCGCCTTCAAGGCGCTGCGCGAAGAGAAAGCGTCGGCCGCCAAATCAGTCACGACGCACTCAAGCGAGGTCGAGGAAGAGGCGCTTTCGCGCTAGCGCACGCCGCTCAAATCCATCTGCAACAGTTTCGCCGGATCGAGGTACGCATTCTGCCAGCGCACAGCCCAATGCAGGTGCGGGCCGGTGACGCGCCCCGTAGCGCCGCTCAGTCCAATGCGCTGGCCCAAGCGCACGCGCTGGCCCTCGCGCACATCGATGCGGCTCAGGTGCATGGAGATCGTGAAGAGACCAAGGCCGTGGTCGATGACGACGCAGTTGCCCTCGTAGTAGAGCCGCCTGGCCAGCACCACTACGCCGCTGTTTCCCGCGCGCACCACCGTGCCAGGAGCCGCGCGAAAATCCATCCCCTTATGCACGCTTTCGAGATCGCCGTTGAAGGTGCGCCGCGTGCCGAAACTATCCGTAGGCGGCGCATGAACCGGCGCGCGAAAATCGCCCGACCACAACGGCGCGGCCGCGATCTGCGCAAAAACCTTCTCCTTGAGCGCCATCTCGGCCTTGATCCGCGCCAATTCTTGCGGCCCCGGCTCAACGAACTTCGGCGCCACGGTCAGCGCGCTGGTGCGGTAGTGCGCCTCGTGAATCTCGATGCTTTGGCTCAGATCAATTGGGTTCGGTGTGGCCGCGCCGCCGCCTTCTGTGTTTAGCGTCGCCTTGATCCGAAGACTTGACGGCCCTACGGGCGCCTCTACATCGACCCCGGCGAGCGCATACCAAGCCTGCCCGTCGCGCCCGCGAAAAAACGCGAGCTTCTCTCCCAGCCAATCGCCCTCGAGCTTTGTATTGGCCGTTGCGCCCGCCGGCGCGTCCACGCGAATCAGCTCCGGCGATCCTGCCTCAACCTCGGCCGGATCGAGCGTGACGGCGGGCGTCTGCGCACTCATCGGAATCGCGCACGCCCAAAGCAGCAGAGTGGCAGATTGAAGCAACAGGTGCAACCGAAGTGCTTGCATGAACGGTAGGATAACGGAAAGATCCGACTCTAGTTGACGCTGCCGGGACGCGGATGCGCAGCCTTCCACGCGGCCACGCGATCCTCCACATCGGAGAGCTCGTCGGCGGTAATACGCTCGCCGATCAACTGGCAATTGTTGGCGTACTTTTCCTGGTTGGGTCCTTTCACGCTTGCAGCCAGGTCCAGCCAGAAATACGCCTCCACGTCGTCGTGAGGCACTCCCTGGCCCATCGAGTAGAGCAAGCCCAGCGTTGCCTGCGCAACCGGGTCGCCTTGATCGGCGGCCTTGCGATACCACGCCGCTGCCTGTTCCATATCGCGCGGAACGGTTCTGCCCCGGCCGTCGCGATAGAGCGCAGCCAGGTCCATCTCCCCGCCAATGTAGCTCTGATCCGCGGCTTTGCGGTACCACTTGAGTTCCTGCCGGTAGTCGTCCGCTATCCGCGACTTGTCGCGCTCGGTTACGGCCGACTGCGCGTACTCCTCGCCCACGGCTACCTGGGCCGCAGGGTCGCCGGCATTCGCCCTGGCCAGCAGCGCCGGGTCAATCGCAACGCTTTGCGCCCCGGCAGGCAGCAGGATGCCGAGGAACACCGCCAGTGAAATCAAATGATTGCCTTCAATCGCCACAAACGCCTCGCGAATCCTCGATCGGGGGCCGCTGCTTTCAGTTTACGCAATGCCCGCCCTCGCGGAAACGGTTTCAACCAAGAGGGGGAGCAGCTAAAATTTAACTATGACTGACCGCATGTCTTTGCCGCTCGCCCAGGCCGATCCCGAAGTTGCCGCCGCCATTGACCAGGAAACCCTCCGCCAGCACGAGGGGCTGGAGATGATTGCCAGCGAAAACTTTGTCTCCGAAGCAGTGCTGGAGGCTGCCGGGTCGGTCTTCACCAATAAATACGCCGAGGGCTATCCGGGGCGCCGCTACTACGGCGGCTGCGAGGACGCCGACATCGTGGAGAACCTTGCCCGCGACCGCGCCCGCCAGCTCTTCGGCGGCGAGCACGTCAACGTGCAGCCGCACTCCGGCTCGCAGGCCAACGCCTCGGCATACGCGGCGGTGCTCGTGCCCGGCGACACCATTCTCGGCCTCGATCTCTCGCACGGCGGTCACCTCACGCACGGCCATCGCCTCAGCTTCAGCGGCAAGCTCTATCGCACCACCTTCTATCACGTGCGCCGGGACACCGAGACCATCGATTACGACGAGATGGAAAAGGTCGCCGAACAGGAGAAGCCCAAGGTCATCATCGGCGGCGCCAGCGCCTACCCGCGCTTCTGGGACTTCGCCCGCATGAGGCAGATCGCCGACAAGGTGGGCGCAATTTACATCTTCGACATGGCGCACATCGCCGGTCTGGTGGCGGGCGGCGTTCACGATTCGCCCGTGCCGCACGCGCATATCACCACCACCACCACGCACAAAACTCTGCGCGGCCCGCGCGCCGGCCTTATCCTCTGCAATCAGAACCTGGCCGCGGCCGTGGACAAATCAGTTTTTCCCGGCCAGCAGGGTGGTCCGCTGGTGCACATCGTCGCCGCCAAGGCCGTGGCGCTTGCCGAGGCGCTGCGCCCCGAATTCCGCGACTACGCGGCGCAAATCGTCGCCAACGCGAAGGCTCTTGCCGAAACGCTGCGCGCGGCAGGGTTTCGGCTGGTTTCCGGCGGTACGGACAATCACCTCATCCTGGTCGACGTCTTCGAGAAAGGCATCCTCGGCTCCGACGCTGAACTGGCGCTGGGCAAGGCGGGCATCACCGTCAACAAAAACTCCATCCCCTGGGACACCAATCCCCCACTCAAGCCCTCCGGCATCCGCATTGGCACGCCCGCGCTCACCACGCGCGGCATGACGGAGCCTGAGATGCGCACCATTGGAGCGTGGATCGCCCGAGCGCTCGAGCAGCGCAACGACGAAACCGCGCTCAGGCGCATCCGCGGCGAGGTGGCCGAGTTGGCCAACCAGTTCCCGCTCTACGCATGGCGTCGCGTTCCTGCCCCGGTCCATGCGTAACGCGGTGCGTAACTCATTGCGAAGGTTGAAAACGTCATCTTCGGGGATCAGGACAACATCGGCAGGTGTCTCGCTTATAACGTCCGCCTCGGCGTCTATGTGCATGTCATGTATCTCGGGATGTAGGCGGCCTTTTCGTGCGACATTGCAGGCAATAGGTTGAGACTTGTGGCGGGACGGGAAGAATCCCTGTCCCGCCGCTGTTTCTTAGGGAAGCTCCGAACAAGATTCGAGAAGGGTACGGCCTTCTGGCCGCACATTGAATCTCCGATCAAGTCAGAGGCGCTAACCCACGAGCAACGGTGTTCGACTGGACGGCGCGTGAAGCAAATGCCCTATCGACCTCGGAAATCCTCTCCCCAAACGGGCCCCTCTGCAGAAGTGCCGCCTCTTATCTTCCAACTTACTCCTCTAAGTCCCCTCCGGATTCGCCAGCCCGCCACGCATGAAAAGTGATCTCTGACGGAGCCGATCTAACCCCGCTAACTCCGTTCTTTCTTATTAGTCAAGAGAAAATACCCTCCCCAGGGCTTTCCTCGGCGAACTAATTGCATTATCCTTAATTCATGGCGATTGAAAACATACTTGCCGGAATTGACGTCGAGATAGCCAGGCTGCAGCGGGCACGCGCTCTGCTGGCCACGCTCGACAGTGTATCCACAAAGGCCGAACGCAAGACCAAGAAAGCGCCGGCCAAAGCCAAGCCCAGAAAAAAGCGCGTTCTGAGCGCCGAAGCGCGCAAGAAGATTGCCGACGCGCAACACCGGCGCTGGGCCGCGCAAAAGGCCAAGGCGAAACAGAAGGCCTAGAGATACAAGGGCGATTCGAACCGCACTGAAGTTTGCTGCGGGACACGGTAAATTTGCCACGGGATCTCCTTCCTGAAGGCTGAAGGGTAGTCTTCGCCGCAACCTCCCCGGCGCTGCTCCCTCATCCGGCATCTGCCCCAAGCGGAATTTCTGTCGCATCTCCCCACGCAACGATCGGTCGTTCAGCCGCACGTGAAAGCCCTGTCTGGGCATCGCCGGGCACTGCTCCCTGGCGTTCTATCCGAGCCGCGGATGGAAAGACCTTGCATTCGCTCGAACACTGAACTAATGTGTGTCCATTCATCCCATCCACGCGAATGGGCGGAGGTGCGCGATGCGCCGTGCTTTTTCCGTTACCGCAACAGCCCTTTTGGTCTTTCTTCTCGCCGTCCCGGCAAATCCGCAAACGGCGCAAGCCGGCGCACAAAACACGCCTCAGGCGCTGAAAGCTACGTACGACCAGGCCATGCTCGCGAAGGATTGGCCGGCCGCCGTGGCGGCTGCGCAGCAGTTAGTCGACGCGAACGCCACGTCGGCCAATCTGTACCTGCTCGGAAACGCACAACTTTACGCCACAACCGGGAAACAGGACACCGGCCCGGAAGAAGCGACTCTTGCCACTTATGACCGCGCCCTCGCTGCGGCCGAGCGGGAGAAGCCCGCGCCGAGCCAACCGGTTCAAGCCCAGCCGGATCAGGCCTGGAAAGATGGCGTGGCAAAGATCTATGTCGGGAGAGGCAATGCTCTGCTCAAGTTGAAGCGCACCCCGGATGCGATCGACAACTATAACCGTGCCGCGGCGCTGTCCTCAACTCCGGGGAAGGCGTTGTTCAACATCTGCGCGGTGCTCTACAACACAGGGGACATGGAGAACGGCCCCGCCGCCTGCCGCAAGGCCGCGGCGGCCGATCCAACGAATGCCAATGCATGGTTTGTGCTGGGATCTCTCCTGTTCGCCAACGCACCGATCGATTCCAACCGTAAAGTTGCGATCGCAGAAGAAGGCAGCACAGCGCTCAAGAAATATCTCGAGATTGCCCCCGGCGGCCCGCACGCCGCCGATGTGAAAGCCATGCTCGACATGTGTGCGAAGTAATTCGCCACCCGCGCAGGCCTCCGCTATGCACAACGCCATGCGCCCCGGCCTCTTTGATTTTTTCTCTTGACCTGTCTATCGCTAGAGGGTTCACAGTAGAGTGGAACGATGTTGACGGTGACCCAACTCGCTCGCCGATGCGGTTTGAGCCGCACCGCGCTTCTGTACTACGAATCGATCGGTTTGATGCCTCCGCCGCCGCGCAGCGGCGGAAATTACCGCAGTTACGGCGAGGCGGATGTGCGGCGTCTGCAGCATATCCGCGCTTACCGTGACGCAGGCCTGAAACTCGAAGACGTTCGCACGATACTCGATCGCCCCGGAGGCGACGCATCCGCGGTGCTGAAGCGGCGGCTGGTTGAAATCAGCGCTGAAATCGGCGCGCTCCGCGCGCATCAGCAGGCGATCCTCAAACTGCTTGAGCACAAAGCTCTCGGAAAGGTGAAGATGATTAGCAAGAACAAGTGGGTTGAAATCATGAAGGCGTGTGGATTCAGCGACGGCCAGATGCATCGCTGGCACGCTGAGTTCGAGCGCTCCGCTCCGCAGGAACACCAGGAGTTTCTGGAGTTTCTGCACATTCCGGCGGCGGAGATCGAAACCATCCGGCAACAAAGCCGTACCGGATTCTGAGTCACACAACTCCGCATCGGGGGCGCGTTATTCGTGGCGCGCCCCGATGCGGAAATTGCAACGTCTTTCTTATCCCATGGATGTCATTGCCAACATGCGTGGCTCGGTCAGCTCTTCGATGGCCCAGCGGACGCCTTCGCGTCCCAGCCCGGAATCCTTGACCCCGCCGAAGGGCATCGGGTCAAGCCGCCAGCTCGGCGTGTCGCCCACGATCAACGCGCCCACTTCGAGTTCGCGATAGGCGGTGAGAATGCGCCGGGAATCGCGCGTAAGCAAACCCGCCTGCAATCCGAACTTCGAGTGATTCACCCGCGCCAGCGCATCTTCAAAATCGTCGTATGGCTCAATCGCCAGAACCGGCCCAAAGACCTCCTCGTCGTGCAGTTTCATGCCCGGCGCGGTCGAGGTAAGGATCGCCGGCGTCATCATCGACCCCTTGCGCTCGCCGCCTGCCACCAGCTTGGCGCCGCCGGCCACTGCCTCCTTCACCCAGGCCTCCACCCGTTCCGCTTCGCTTACCCGGATCAGCGGACCCACCTCCGTTGCCTCATGCGACGGGTCGCCCAGCGCCAGCGAGCCGGCGACCTCCACCACCTTCCAAAGAAAGGTCTGGAAGATGCTGCGCTCCACAAAGACGCGTTGCGTGCTGACGCACGATTGCCCCGCGTAATTGAAGGCCGAATGCGCGGTGCGCAGCGCGGCGTCGTCCAGATCCTTCCAGTCGCTATGCACCACGAGCGCGGCGTTGCCGCCCAGTTCCAGCAGCACGCGCTTGCGGCCCGAGTGCGCCCTCAACTCCCAACCCACTTTGGCCGAGCCCGTGAAACTCACCAGCTTGATGCGATCTTCCTTCTCCGCCAGCCACGCCGTGTCGGCGTTATCGAGCGGCAGCACGGCCAGAGCCTCCTCCGGCCAACCCGCCTTCAGAATCACTTCGCCCAGCGCCAGCGCGGTAAACGTGGCCTGCGGCGCGGGCTTCAAAATGAACGGGCACCCGGCCGCCATGGCCGGCGCCGCCTTGTGCGCCACCAGATTCAGTGGAAAGTTGAAGGGCGTAATGGCCAGCACCGGGCCGACGGGAAAACGCTGCACCAGTCCCCAGCGCCCCTCGTTGCCCTCGGTCAGGTCCAGCGGAAGGCTCTCGCCGCCCAGCCGCGCCGCCTCCTCGGCCGCGGTCTTAAAGGTGAGCACGGCGCGATCCACCTCGATCCGCGCCAGCCGCACCGGCTTGCCCGCCTCGGCCACAATCAGTTGCGCAAAGCGCTCTTTCTGCTCAATCAGCGCGGCGGCCACGTCTTCCAGAATCTCGCGCCGCTTCCAGCGCGGCAGGGCGCGCGTC
>Ga0187852_1001608_pt1 | contig 20654 bp, 14 predicted proteins | sample June2016WEW_6_40_FD_134511 | JGI IMG/M metagenome (GOLD analysis project Ga0187852, IMG submission 134511) | Peatland microbial communities from SPRUCE experiment site at the Marcell Experimental Forest, Minnesota, USA - June2016WEW_6_40 | ecosystem: Environmental > Terrestrial > Soil > Wetlands...
ATAGATGTAGACGAATCAACTGCCGAGGCCATCGCCGACTGGCATTATTGGGTGGCCCAAGGCTACTGCTTCTGACTCACCACCCAACCCCACCGATCTACGCAGCCCTACCGAAAGCTCACAGTCCTTCGAGGATTTCATGATGTGGCATCTGGCAGAACTTGCAGCCAGGTGCGACCTCCCATTTCAGATTCACACAGGCGATGCGCGGCTTCAAGGGACGAATCCATTGTTGCTCATGAAGCTTATCGAAGGCAATCCCAAGACGAAATTCGTCCTCATGCATGGAGGATTCCCGTGGGTTGATGAAACGGGTGCACTTGTGATGGCTGAAGTGAGTCACGCGGGAAATGTCTGGATAGATTCCAACTGGCTCCCCATCATCAGTTACACGATGGCGAAACGCGCTTTCCACGAGTGGTTGGAGGTGATGAGTTCGGACCGTATCATGTGGGGCACCGACTCGCACCATGCCGAAGGGATATACTCAGGTGCGGAGATGACGCGTCGTTGCCTGGCTGAGGTCTTGAGCGAAAAGATTGAGCGTGGGGACTTGACGATGGAAGAAGCTCGGCGGATCGGAAGGCAAATCATGCGTGAAAACGCCCTCGCTGTATTCCCACAACTTAAAGGGAAACTCTGGAAGAATTAATTCCATCTTTCTCCGTCTGGGAGAGAGCGCGCAAGCCCGCATCCCGAATCGGAATTACCAGGTTGATAGGGCAAGGAAGCAAGAGAGTCAGCCATTTCCTCACTCGAACCCGAATTCCGAAGTTGAATTTGGCACTCCCGGGCCAGCTCTTTGAACCTGAATTGCCTGCCTTGATAATCTCGAGAACGGAACGGGTGTCTGGATTCTTCGGAAGCAACCCCTCACCCGCCCCGCACCGGCTGACGACTACGCCGGCTGCGGGCCACCCTCTCCCCAAGGGAGAGGGCCGCCAACGATGATGGATTTCAGCCCTCTCCCCTGGGGAGAGGGTGGCGAGGGTAGCGAGCCGGGAGAGGGGTTTCTTCCCACAGAGCCTCGCAACTGCGGAATTCGGGTTGACCTGTTCGGAGACCTATAGATCTGTGCCGCGGGCCGGTACTGTGCAAACCCGCCTGCCTCAAGGTTTTGGTGGAATTAGGTCTAGCGTCGAGGGTACCCCCCGCGACCGCGGTCGCGGGGGGCCAGAACCGTGTCCAAGTCAGAACGTATACTTCATCGCAAACTGCAGGATGCGCGGAGAGAAGTCGCTTAGGATCGCACCAAATGTGGCGTCCGTTTCGGTGCCATCCGGAACCTGAAAATTCGGATGGTTGAGGATGTTGAAGAACTCGAAGCGCAGTTCCACTCGCTGATGCTCCGAAATCTTGAAATATCGAGTTACTCCCGCGTCGATATCAAAATAGCTGGGCCCCTGCAGCGAATCCGATCCTGAGTTGCCAAACGTGCCGATCGCGTTTTGAGCTAAGGCATTGGGATTAAGCCACTGAAGGGTACTCATATTCCTGAGGTAGGGATTTCCTCCGAGAGCGTTGGCACGATCGTTCCCAACCCCGGTCAGAGAATTATCCACGGCAGTAAACACTGAATACCAGTTTCCAGTATGGTAGGAGAGGAGCGGCGCGATCTGCCAGTTGCCGATCAACCGGTTCGTCCACGGATTGGCAAATTGCGGCATTTCGGCAACGAGCGTCAAGTTGACGTTATGCCGCTGGTCGAATCCGCAGTTGCCGCGGTCGGCATTTCGATTGTACGGATTCTGGGTGTAACCTTGACCGGTATTAAGATCGCCCTCGAAATCCCCCTCACTGATACAGTGGGACCAGGTTTCATTCGCCACGATCGTATAATGTTTGGCGAGACGATGCTGAGCGGAAAGCAGGAGGCCCTGATACTCCCCATTTGCTCCGTCGTCTGCCTGTCCAATGGTGCCGTAGAGGATGCCAGCGACGGGATTGATCTGAGAGAGGAGCCGCCTCTGTTGTAAATTGTCTTCCGTCGAACAGGGCGACCCGCCGCACGTTCCCGGAATATATACGCCGGGGTTCAACTGATATCCGGTCCAGATGTGGCTTGTCTTGTTGCCAAGGTAATTTGCCGAAATCAGCCAATTGCTCGTTAATTGGAGCTGGTAGCTGAGATTCCATTGATCTACGTACGTAGGGTGCGCATTCAGGGGATAAAAGGTGTAAGTGCCCTCTTGGGGGAAAGCAAAGTCCTTGGGGGGAGGTTGAGATTGCGGGAAGGGGTTACCTCCCGGGTATCCTTGCCACGGATTGGTCAGACCTCCCACGGGGGCGGTTAAAGTAATTGTGCTTCCCCAGGGAGCATCGGCTGTCTGATCTTGAAAATAGGCGGTGGGCATCTGCTCCTCGAAGCCACCCACGCCCGCGCGAATCGTCTGACGACCGCTCCCGGTCGGGTCCCACGTCAGTCCCACGCGGGGCTCGAATTCACTCAGTCTGCTGTTCGTATAACCACGGGGCATACCGGGATCGCCGACGAAAAATAATCCCGGCGGACCATCAGTGTATTGTGAAGTTGTAGCGCCGGCACGGTAGGCCGCTGTATTAAAGAATTGAATCCGGTTGAACTGTTCGCGGACGGGCAGGTAAGGTTCCCACCGTAAACCAAACACCAGGTTCAATCGCTTACTAAGCCGAAGATTATCATCGAAGTAAAATCCCAGATAGTCCTGCCGGCCGTTCATATACCCCGTATTTCCCTGTTGAAACGAGTCGTCCAGCCCGAGCATGAAATCCACTAGAGCATCATTGGTGAATTGGCCGGTAAAATTCACATTGCCGCTGTTTAGGGCCCCGCCAATTTGGTTATACTGCCGATGAACCCAATCCGCGCCGACGGAGAGGTGATTCCGGCCACGGATCAGGTCCACGTCATCCGCAGCCTGTATGGCGTTGTTTACGAAATTAGATTCACTACAAAACCCACACCCAACGTTGAAATACCCGGTAATCGACAGATTAGTCACATTCGGAGACTGGGCATACATATTGACGCCGAAATCCGGAAGATTCTTCATGTCAGCCGCAGGTCCGCGCTCAATGGCAAGCCGTGACCAGGTTAAATGTGCGCTGTTAAGAGTGTTCGAATTGATCGAATAAGTGTCGCCCAGTACAACCGACTGGACGCGGTCATGAACGCCGCGTAACTGGGCAAGCAGCAGATCGTTGTCAAAAATGGCCGGACTCTTGTAATCGGTGTAAAAGTAGCGCCCAAACAGAGTGTGCTTGGATGACTGGATCCAGTCCAGTCGCCCGATATATTGATTCTCGCCCTGCGGTTCAGGAATCGCATAGGTCAATTCTCCGCAAGGATCGCTCGAGACGGGCACGTATTTCAACATGTTGAGAGCTACTTGATTGAACGTGGAGGGATCGACAAAACTGTTTTGGAAGGGCTGCGACGTCGCGGGGTTAATGATGGTCTTTGGCGTACCGCCGGACTGGCACGCGGCGGATTCAAGCTGGCTAAAGTCCCCATTGAGCGCAGCCTGTGTAGGAACGTGGGAAATGTAGGAACCCGGCGCGGTCCGGATGCGGGTTCCCTGGTACCCGAAAAAGCCGAACAACTTGTCCTTAAGAACTGGCCCCCCAATCGTCCCGCCAAACTGGTTCCTTTTCAGGGAGTCCTGACTTGCAGCGAAGAAATCGCGGGCATTGAAGTCCCCATTTCGCACGAATTCGAACGCATCCCCATGGAACTGATTGGTGCCGGATTTGGTCAGGACGTTGACCACCGCGCCGCCATGAACTCCATAGCGCGCCGAAAGGGTGCTGGTCTGGACGCTGAATTCCTGAAGGGCATCCGGAAAGGGGAAGGGGAGATTAATGTCGGAGAAGGCGTCCATATGCACACCGCCATCCAGCAAATAGTTCGTCCCATTGGCCTGTCCGCCCGCAACCGAAATGTTCACCGCGCTAAAATAGTTTTTGCTGGATTGGAGGTCATTAAAATAGGCGCCATTTGCCGGGCCATTATTCGATGCTGCGCCCGCCAATAGAATCAAATCCGTTGCTTGGCGGCCGTTCAAGGGCAGTTCAAGAATGCGTGTTTGATCCATGACTTGTGCAACGGAAGTCGTCTGGGTCTGCACCATGTTGGCGTTGGCGGTTACCTCGACTTGCTGCATGACCTCTCCAACCTTCAGCGCGATGTTGATGGAGATGTTGTTGCTGACCTCCAGAAGGATTCCATTTTGAACGTAACCGTTGAAACCGCTAAGTTGTGCCTCGAGCTTGTAAGGCCCAACGGGCAGGTCGGGGAACACGTAGGTTCCATCCGGGCCACTAACCGTCGTCCGGACCTGTCCGGTGTCAGTCTGCGTTGCGTTTATCTTCACATTCGGCACTGCTGCGCCGCTTGAGTCGGTCACGATGCCGGAAATCTGGGCGTTCGCCACCGCCTGACCCCACAGCGGCGCCGAACTCGCCGTTAGCAGAATTAACCCGAGTGTCAGTATAGCGCCTGAAATGCCCTTCTTCATGTGGCCTCCGGTTCTCGCAAAATAGACTCGATAGGCGTTCCGCCCTCGAGTCTAGCTTAGTAATCGATTACGTAACCCTAATGCACACGGTGAGAGTTGTCAAGGAATTCTTTCCGAGACCCGCGTTTGTTGCTTCCATCGTACCGTATCGTCTAAATAACTGTAGATTAGCCCTGTCATTCCGGGGAAGCGGCTTTGGGGTAACCGTGTCGTGGGTTGCCCACGTAAACACGCGATAGTTGTTGTACAGGGAGAATTCAGGTAATCGATTCCTGATGCAGGCTTCGGCCGGGAGCCCTATGGATACCCTTGTGTTTCGCTCCTGGCGCCCACCAGAGCCCCTTCGCAGTGGCTCTTTCACTCACTTCAGGCCCTTCCGCTGGTCAACCGGCTGAGGCGCGCGTTACTGGCTACTTCCTCGAAACGCGGAAGCCCGTGCTTGACTCGACGCGGTCAAACTCGTAAGGTGCTCTAGGACAAATGAATTCACACTTCTCCGAGTCGTCACCACGGAATTCACGACGGAGCTTTCTCTCCACCGTCGGCGCAATTCTCTTTTCGGCGATATGTGCCTTTCGAAAGCCCTTGCGATTTTGGGCTGAGGTGTTCCAAACGAAATCTCCCCACCCCCTTTCATTGACGCAGGGAGCTTCGGACCTGCATGACATTTTCAAGGATGAGATCCGTGCCAACTTCAAAGACAACGTGTACGCCGCGCTGGGAAACAAGCTGCAACTTGACGGAGAGGCCTATATCCGGGTCTCGAGGGCTTTGGCGACCTCCGATTTTCTCGACATCATTCGATCCAGTCCGATGGATGAAAGGGAACGCCAGCGATTGATCGTCGAGCAGACCGCGAAGGCTGAAGCGGCTTTCGTATCCGCTGTCGATAGCCTCGATTGGCCGAAGTACGCGGTGGATTTGGGGAACCAACAAATCCGCGTCTCGGGGCCCGAGCACCTGAATCTGTTTGCCAGGAAGAACCAGTCACTGCTTTTGATCTTGAGGAATGGGAATCCGTCGGCGCTGAGTGTTCGCATTGCGAGTCGCGACCTTCATGTCCCATTAGCTGAAGCGACCGTTGAAGCACATTCGAGCCGATACTTACTGGCCTCGATCACACCGCAGGAAGCAGGCAAGCGGGAGATAAGTGCCACTTTCACAACCGACGAGTGCGCACGCGAGTTTCTCGCGATGGCGGAGGTGGTTGAGACTGCGCTCCTTGAGGGCGTCTTGCTGACCGAACCGCCGGAGACGGAGCCGCCCATTGCCCGGGTTCGAGTTACCGATCTCGAAGGGAGATATTTCCCACCGGAGTTCCAGCCCTCAGGAATTATCCGGATGCCTGCCGCGCCGAATGACTCGAGGGCCGAGCGCTGGGCTTACGCGGAGGGCAAATTCCAAGTGCGCGTGCCGCTGGGGAAGGTGCGCGTGAGCATTCGCCGCGGACTCGAGTACCGGAGTCTGGACGTGGAAATTGATCTCGCTGGCGGCGGACCGTTCCGTCGGGAGTTCATCTTACAGCGCTGGACCCAGATGGAAAAAGAGGGCTTTTATCCGGGCGACATGCACTGTCACATGCTCGACCCTCAAACCGCTTTGTTCGAGAGCCGCGCGGAAGGCCTGGCCTTGGTCAACGTGATGGTGTTCAAGCATCTCGAGAGCACATATGCGAGGGAACATTTCACGGGCGCCCTCGACACCGCATCCGACGCCAGCCACTTCATCTATTACAACGAAGAGTACCGCAACGAGCCGCTCGGGCATATCGGACTCGTGAATCTGAAGAAGATCGTCGAGCCCATTGCCACGGGCCGCCTCGGCCTCCATTGGCCAACGATTATGCGCTTCGACAGCCTGAACATGCCGTTGCCGTTTCATGGGGACGCCAGTTCGCCGGACTTCCCTCTGCTGTTGCAAGCCATGCGCGAGACTCACCGGCAAGGCGGTCTGGTGGATTGGGCGCATCTCCGGTCGAGTCAATGGGAGTTTCCGCTTGACGCCGAAGAAGGGCAGATCGACTTTGCCGATATCATGACCCACACCGAAATTCCACAGGACCTGGCGCTTTGGTATGCGCTCTTGAATTGTGGATTTCGCATTCCGGCGTGCGCCGGGACCGACAGGATTGAGCCTACCGAACCAGTTGGGCACCAGAGGACCTATGTTCACCTGGATGCGGCGTTGAGTTATGAGGCTTGGATGAAGGGGCTCAAGGCCGGTTGCTCATTCGTCACCAACGGACCGATGTTGCAACTCGACGTAAACGGCAGAAAGCCGGGGGGAGCAATCTCCCTTTCCTCACCGGAAACGCTGCGCATCTCCTCACAGGCTCGCTCGCAGCTACCTTTTGAGCGGCTCGAAATCATCGTGAATGGGGAAGTGGTGCAGACTGCCGCCGCGCGAGAGAACGGTAGATCGAGCGCGATCGCGTTTGCGCTGCCCATCAAGGAGAGTTGTTGGGTTGCGTCCCGTTGTATGGGCAAATGGAATAAGGAACTCTTTTACAGCCACCCCGTGTTCGCTCATACTAATCCTGTCTATCTTCGCGTTCGGGAGGCGCGGATCGAAAAAGGCGAAAGCGCGCGATATCTTCTCGGCTTCCTTGAGAAGCTTGATCGCTGGGCCGCAACGGAAGCACATTTCGACACCATCCAACAAAAGGAAGAGGTGTTAAGGACGATCCGCTCCAGCATCGGATATTTCAAGAGGGTGTCACTCCGCACATGACGGCACCCGCTGCGGCCAATCCGTCTTGCCTGAAGCGTTATCGCGTTTGCTTGGCCAATGCTATGCGCAATCCTTTGAGGCGCCAAACGGCGAAGACGAGATAGGTATTTGTATTCCGAAGCTGAACACCGCACCCACTTTGGGAACACTCCAAATCCCTCTCTTCGCCGCCGGCCGTCTCGCCAACCAGATCGGGTCTGGCGGATATTCTGCCGACCGATTCTTTCGACGCAAACTCACCCGCTGGCTTGCCGAGGTAAAGGCGTTCTGGCCTCATTGCCCTGCTCAAATCTCGCCAGACGGCCAAACCCGCATCGTCAACTCATCCAGAAAGAGGGTAGTGTCCTAATTTGGGCAATAATATATATGACTAACCACGCTGGATTATTTGGGATTACCCGATTCAAGGCCCGCAATTTCTGTATAGTCCTCGCACTCTTCATCTATGCAATTGTGGTGGGTGCAGTTTTCCGCGAGAATATCGACATTTTCGGTGACCGGATCGATTCTTGCATGGTTTATGTGAAGGCAGTATTCGGTAACGTGCACGCGCGTGTTGAGGAAAACATCTCTGTAGGCTATCCAGCCCCACATGAAGACATTCTGCTGCACCTTGAAGGACTTGAGATGTTTAATATCCTCCAAGGAGGCATCAAAAATTTGTGTCTCCGACAAGCCTATTGGTTGAACCTCCTTGACGCCTTTAGGGCCGATGGTACCGAAGGCCAGCGCCTCTCCTCTAATATCTTTGAATCGCTCTTCGTCAGGCTCTCCAGGTATTACGCCGATTTCAGAGTGACCTATCGTCCATTTTGCTGGAGTCAATCCGTTGTTTTCGTATTTGCTATTAAAGGTCCAACGCACCGAGTTTTTCAGTGGATCGGATTCCACCCTTTCAACACCTCGATGTGGTGTAAATCCTTCATAAGTAACGAAGGCTCTTTGGACGGATTCCAAGGCTTCTCTCGATATGTGATTAGACTTGCTAAGTTCAATCAGTTGCCAGACAGATGCGAATGCATAAACTACGGTAGCGAGGGCGGCCACCCCGGCGAATACTGCCGTGAGCCTGGCAACAGGGCCGGAGGATTTCCAACTTCTTCGCAAGGACTTTTGTTGATCGGATTCGGGTTCTTTGGAACTATGCTCTTTGGCGTATTGGTTTTCCTTCATATGTGTTATCGCAACCTCACCAAATTGAAAGCGGTTATCGCAGCAATCGCTCTTTTAATTTCGCTAGCTCTATTGAATGCAGGGTTTGTAATCATTGTAAATACATGAAATAAAAGCAAATACAGTACTTGACAAACCGAGATATTTAAGGTACTACGCTAACCATGATGAACACCAATGATACACCCAAAACGCTCTTGGAGGCGGTGAAGTTTTTCAGCGACTACGAGAACTGCCGTAGCTTCATGGTAGAGGCTAGGTGGCCAGACGGCAAAGTCAAGTGCCCGACGTGCGGTTCGGACCACGTCACTTACATGGCCAAGACACGCCGTTGGAAGTGTTACGAAAAGCATCCTCGCGCACAGTTCACCTTGAAGGTCGGTACGGTGTTTGAGGATTCTCCGATTGGCCTTGAGAAGTGGCTTCCCACGCTCTGGCTGATCGTGAACTGCAAGAACGGCATTAGCTCCTATGAGGTTGCGCGTGGGCTCGGCATCACGCAGAAAACCGCATGGTTCATGCTTCACCGTCTTCGGCTCGCTGTGCAGGAAGGCTCATTGACGAAGCTCAATGGCGAGATCGAAGTTGACGAAACCTTCATCGGTGGCAAGGCTCGCAACATGCACCTCACAAAGCGTGACGAGAAGATCACCGGGACGGGCGGTAAAGACAAGGCCGCGGTCCTCGGTTTTCTGTGCCGTGGTGGTGAGGTGAGAGCCGAAGTAATTCCCAACCGGAAGAAGAAGACGCTGCACGCGATGGTGCACGATCAAATCACGCCGGGGGCTGCGGTGTACACTGATGCGCTGGCTTCCTACGAAGGACTGGAGAATTGCTTCACGCATCAAGTTGTGGACCACGCAGTTGAATACGTCAAGGGCCGAGTTCACACGAACGGGCTTGAGAACTTCTGGAGCCTTCTGAAACGCGGCATCAAGGGCACCTACGTTAGTGTCGAGCCATTCCACCTTTTCCGATATCTTGACGAGCAAAGCTTCCGATACAACACCCGGAAGGATGAGGATGGCGATGCAGGTCGATTTCGGCTTGCTTTGTCGAAGGTCGTAGGCAAGAGACTTACTTACGATGAACTGATCGGCAAGGCAGAAATGGAGAAGCAAAAGCATTTACTCAACTAAACGCCAACACCGAGGTAAACTTACCGCGTGAGAATGAAAATCGAGGATGTCGAGGTAGCCAATCCGAAAGAGGCTATGCGGAAATTCAAGGCTGCGCTTGCTCGCGTTGTTAAGGTTCCGAAGATCACAACGAGACGAGAGCACACTGAGGCACATGCTAAGAAGAAAATAAAACGCTAGGATCCTTCTGAAGTAGGGGAATCCTCGTTTTCGAAGGGATTGTCATTTTCAAAGAAGTCAAGCTCGGCATGCCAAACATGCCTGAGTAGTGCGTCAACTTCGGACTTGGAAATGTCATCTTGCCCAGGAGAGATTACAAGGGTGTACCAAACATTGCTCCTTCCGAATGGGAAAGACGGCAAGTGGGTAACGAAAATAAGTACGCGGCTCCCGTCTGGGAAGCGTCTATCTTCGGCTAGTTTAATATGGTGCTTACTAAGCCGAGACAGCAATGCGTCTATCGGCATGCGCTTCATGGCACGTAGTGGCTCTATATACCAGCATCTTTTGAGCCATGATCTGTATTGGCTCGCCCATCACGATGATGTCTGCATTGGCGATTTGCTGCCAATACTCATCTGGTGCTGGAAACAGAATGTCCTCCGACCAATCGTTAGTAAGGCCAAATTCAATGTAGTTCTTAATCGCCAATCTTATTTTCCTGTTGGCTTCTGCCTCATCATCGGCAACGCACACAAGGTCGAAGTCCAACGCATGCATCGTGACCTTTCCAGTGTCGCGATTTGTGCACATCCTGACGGTCAGCGCCATTGGCAACTCAAATGGTCTCCGTCTTGGCATCATTTTTTGTTTCCCCCAGTATTTGATTCAATAAAAGAGCGCAGTGTTGCATCCACCAGTGCTAGCAGGACAGGCGAGACGATAGCACACGGCAGTTCGCTTTGCAACCTCCATCGGTACTAATCGGAAGGAGTGACCCTTTGCATTAAAGTGTTTCAGATAGGAGAGTAACAGCGCGGAGACTAAAAGTCAATGGCCGAGCAATCGGCGGACGAACTTCTGGCATGGTTAGCCAAATATGTTATTGCCCTAATTTGGCCCGTAACGCCGGCTTCCAGCCGGCAATGGAGCCGCCAAGATGTCTGCGCTACGGCCAAATTAGGACAGCACGACACTGCCGAGATCTTTGACAAAAGCTGGCAAGTCGTGATATAGCTAGGCTATAGGGCAGTCCTATAGAATCTAAATTAACGCATCTTGGGGGTTTCCGATGGCGGTCCGTCCGATTCTTCCGCGAACCATCACCCGGGTCACGGGCTTAAGTGAGCGCCCCGTTTTCTTCGTGACTTTGAACAACGAGCCTCAGCCGGCGCTGGTGGTCAAGGGAGAGAACAAGATAGGGGACGAGGAAGATGTCAAGGCGTCGGTCCGGTGGGCCAGCAAGATGATGAAGAACGTCAACAACCCGCTGGTCAATTCCAAGCCCCTGATGCCCGAAGAGTGGACGGTGTTCAAAAAAGCCGCGATCCTCGCTTTTCACCCCACCTCGCCCCAGTCGCGGAATCTACAAAACGCCGGCTACCTCTGGATCAAGATGCCATTTGTCGTGGGTCTCTCCGACGCCGACTTCGTGAATGAAGACGCGACGACGAGCACTTCCGATATCAAAGAGGTATTGAAGAAGTTCCTGCGCGAGCAAGTGTGGCGGGACCTTGGAAAGGTAGTGGCGGTCGACTTGTTCGTTTGCAATTTGGATCGCTTCGATTGGGAGAACTTCGATGAGGGGCAGGGGCGCGGCGTGACGTGGGCGAACCGCGGCAACGTCATGTTCGTCGGCGGCAACGTGATTGGACTGGATCCCTACTTCGCAGATCGAGGAGGCGACGGAAACGCGAATCTCAACAAAGTCCGCCCGGGAGCACAAGCCGGCCTCGAAATCCTCAGGGACCCCCTCAAGAGGCAGCCGTTCGCGCTTGCCTGCACGCGCGCGGTTTCTGGCGAACTCTATAGCCGCATGGGGAGAAGAACGCAGGGTCAAGGAGAGCGTCAAAGAGAAGTGCGAGGCGAAATGGCCCACGTCGTCATCCGCACCGACGACCCCAACAATCCTACCTTGAGAATCGAGAGAGAGGAAGTGAAGGATCTTTTCACCCCCTTCGTCGACGAGTTCCTGGGAGGGTTAAATGCGGGTGTAGACGAATTGAAACGATACCTGTTGGCGAAGAAAGCCAAGTACGCGCGTCCGGTAATGGGGGGATATCGGAATCCGAATCCAGCGCCGGCCAAAAGCATCCCGCAGGGAATACAGGACCGCATGAATTTCCTCCACTGGTAACGTCATAACTGAGTCTCCACGACCATTCAACTCGATGCTCCCGCCATGAATCTCCGCGATGCATTGGTGCGAGAGGCTGGCCGGTCAGGTTTTCAAGTCGTGGTTGACTACGTGTGGGGTCGTCCCGCAGAAGCATTTCTGGCCGCGGTAACCCGGCGGGGAGCAGTTCGAGGTTTATTCCCGCTCCGGTCGGGTGTAGACTTGTGCGGCGAGACACGAAGAACGTCTATGGTTGTCACGCAAGCGAGGGCTCGAGTCTCGGCCAGCAGTCGCTGGAAAGGAAACCGGCTTTTCAGCCGGGAACGAGACCGGGGACGACCAAGCAGCCCGTGAAGGGCGCCGAGACGATTGTCCCGCATCGCAAGCGATGCAGACGGTGATACCTCGGTCGATGGCGGGCATTCAGGTGCGGATGCCATTTTCAAGGTGCGCGATGCCAAAGGCGGAAGATCGTTGGCAAGGAGGCAATCCGTGAGGCGACGAGAGATGTTGAAACTGGCGGCGGGCCTTTCCTTTCTCCCCTGGCGAAGGGTGGCAGGCGCGGTTAACAGAGGCAAGGTGCTTTACTTCACGCGCAGCGCGGCTGGCGAACACGCCGTGGTGAAGCGTCGCGGCGCTGAGCCCAGCGTTTCCGAGAAGAGCATGATTGAGATGGGACGGCTCCGCGGGTTCGACGTGGAACGCACGAACGACGGACGAGTTTTCGAAGGCGACCTCAGCGGCTTTGACGCCATCGCTTTCTATCCTTCGGGGGATTTGACGCGCCCCGCGCCTGACGGTTCGCCGCCCATGTCCGCGGCGGGCAAGCAGCGATTGCTGGAAGCGATCGCGCAGGGCAAGGGCTTTATGGGATTTCACTCCGCTGCTGACACGTTCCATTCGCCCGGCCGGCACGACGAAAACCAGACGGATGTTGATCCCTACATCGCCATGCTGGGCGGCGAGTGCCTGGCACACGGCGCGGAGCAGGAGGCCTCCTTGCTCGCCGGGTCGCCCTTCCTCGGAAAACGCATTGGCGTGCCCGGCCAGGGGCTGTCGTTTACGGACGAGTGGTGCACGTTCAAGAACTTCGCCAAAGATCTGCACGTGGTGCTGGTGCAGGAGACCCGCTGCCTGAAGGGCCGTGCCTACCGGCGGCCGGACTACCCCTGCACGTGGGCGCGCAAACACGGCCAGGGCCGCGTGTTCTACACGTCCATGGGGCACCGCGCGGACATGTGGACCAACCCGTTCTTTCAGGCCATCGCCCAGGCCGGACTCGAGTGGGTGCTGGGGCGATTCGATGCCGACGTTACGGCCAATATCGACGAGGTGACGCCAAAGGCGAACCAGTTAAGCGGGTAGCGCACAGGTACGCGTAGTCTGCGTTCCTGTGCGGCTATTCCTCTCGAATTTGGGACGAACCGCGGAGGAACGCAAACTGCGCGCACCTCCGCGCTACTTGCGCAAGGAGAAATCATGACCAATCATCGAGCTGTTTCACGGCGCGAATTCATCGAGACCGGCGCGGTGATGTTGGCGGGCGCGGCGCTGGGGGCGAAAACGCATGTCCCGGCGGCGTCCGACCCTCGCAAGACGCGCAGTTACAATGAAAACATGGATTATCGCCGCCTGGGCCGCACCGGCCTCATGATCTCCGTGGTCAGCATCGGCGGACACTGGAAGCGCATTCCGTTCAAGCCCGGCAGCGAGGATTTCAAGAAGAACCGGCGGGACGTCATCAATGCCTGCCTCGACTGCGGTATCAACTACATCGATGCATGCTGCGAGCCGGAGGTGGCGGTCTATGCCGAAGCCGTGAAGAGCCGGCGCGAGGAAGTTTACATGGGCTTCGATTGGACGCTGGCGCGCGGTCCGTCCATCGCCGGGTCGATCGACAAGCTCAAGCAAGGCATGGACGACGGGCTGAAGCAATCCGGATTGGAATACGTCGACTTGTGGCGGCTCACGCTGATGGAGCAGACCACGAAGAACTCAGAGCGGGAAATCGAAAACGTGATGGCGGCGCTCGAATGGGGGAAGAAGACGGGCAAAGCGCGATTCACCGGCATCTCGACACACCATCGCCCCTGGATCGCCGAGGCCGTGGCCAGGTATCCGCAAATCGAAGTGGTCGTGACGCCCTACAGCGCAGGCAGCAAGGAGAAGCCCGTGGGTAGTATGTTCCAGGCCCTGCGCAAGCACGATGTGGGCCTGATCGGCATCAAACCGTTCGCCAGCGGCAACCTGTTTGCCTCGCGTGGCACGCCGGATTCCGACAGCAAGGCCGAGGACGACCAGCGCGCCCGCATGGCCCTTCGCTACGTGCTCTGCTGCGACGTCCTGAGCGCCGCCATCCCCGGTCTCATCACCGTTGATCAGGTGAAGAACGCCGCGGCCGCCGTGAAAGAGCGCCGGAAATTTGAAACCGCCGAGGCCGCGCGCTACCAGAATCTGACCGCGCAGATGTGGAACAACCTGCCTGCCGATTACCAGTGGCTGCACGATTGGAGATGGGTGTGATTCGACGGGGACCCGCATGCGTCGGGAACGTTTTCCCAGTCGCATTCGCGTATAAGCTGCATCCGCAGAGGAGGCGGACAAAAATGGACTCAAAACCTAAACCCAACCTGACGGGCGAAAACTCCCGGCGGGACTTCCTGCAAAAGATCGGATCACTCGCCGTCGTGTCAAGTTTCGCGGCAGACGCCTCTCCGCGCCCACCGGCAATTCAGCAAGCGGAAGCGCAGCAACCGGCAACGCAGCAACCCCCAATGCCCATGGTTCGTTTGGGTAAGCATAGGGTCTCTCGCTTGATAATGGGAACCAACCCTGCCGACGGCATTTCGCACTTGTCCCAAATGATCGATGAGGAGATGACTGCCTGGCACACTCCAGATCGACTCGTGCAGATATGGAAGCACTGTGAAGAGTTAGGCATCAACTGCATGGAACAAGCCGAAGATCGCGTGGCCAAGTACAATGCGCAGCACGGCGGTAAAATGCTCTTTTCCTGCACCAACGAGGTGGAACTGGGCAAGGACGGTAGTTGGCTTGATCCCACACCGTCCATCAAGGCCACGGCGGCGCTGGGACCCATCGCCATTCATCACCCCGGCTGGGGCGAGTCCGGCACAGACGCCATGTGGCGAAAAGGCCAGCTCAACAAGGTTCGGGACTGGTGCAAGATAGTGCGCGATACGGGTGTGCTGGTCGCCGTCAACAGCCACCGGCCCGAAGTCTTCATGGAAATCGAGTCCCAGGACTGGGACGTGGATTTTTACCAGACCTGCCTGTACAAGTTTGGCCGCACCAAGGCGGATTGGGACAAGGCATTCGCGTCCAACCCTGAAATGATGCCCGCTGAGTTTGGCCACTCGAGGGAGGGTAGCTCGCCGCACTATGGCGGGGAAATATCCTTCGTTCGCGGCGATCCGCCGGAAATGCTCAAGGTGATCAAGCAGACCAAGAAGCCTTGCTGGGTGTACAAGATCCTGGCTGCCGGCCGGCTTTGCGAGACCCAGGAATTCGTGGAGGCGACGTTCAAAGAGGTTTTCGCGAACATCAAGCCCAGCGATGCCGTCGTCGTCGGGATGTACGACAAGTACATCGATCAGTACGCCATGAACGCCGACTACGTGCGTCGCTACGGGTCGAACACCGGAATATCGTGAAGGCGCACTCTAGGAGGTGCGAAATGGTCAATCGTCGGGAGTTTCTTGTCAGTTCAGCGGTGGCGGTCAGTGCGGCCAGAGCGTGGGGACAACCCACAGATCAAGCCAAATTGGATCGCATCGCGGTGATGAGTTACAGCTTTGATTCTATCGTCAAGTGGGGCGTGCATACGGACGATCCGCAACGCACCATCGACATCCTGGATTTTCCCGCCATCATCGCCCAGCGCTACGGTGTCCATCACGTGGAAATCCAGCACGCTTACTTTCGTTCCACCGAGTCCGACTACCTTGAGGAGTTTAAGAACCGGCTGAAGCAAGCCAAATCGCAGATGACGCAACTCGTCCTGGAATTGGGCGAGCTGAATATTTCGTCTCCGGACGCCGTGCTCCGCGTCGAGACAATTGACTTGACGAAACGATGGATCGACCACGCGGTGACCCTCGGCTGTCCACGGGTGATGCTGAACCAGGGCTCGCTTGCGCCCCAGGTGCGTCAGACCGCCATCGACACTTTGAAGAAGATTAACGCCTACGCCAAAACCAGGAAGGTTTGGGTGACGATTGAGAACCGAGACGATCCCCCCGGAGAAGGCGGTCGTGCGGCGGCAGGCGCACCGCCGGCAGATTGGCGTGACGAGTACGAAGTGATCAAGGCAGCCGGTATCTGGGCTAATCCCGACCCCGGCGGATTCCCGGACAACCCCGCGCGGTGGGCCGGATTGCGCGCCTTGTATCCGCTATCCTCCGGCAGCAGCCATTTACAGTACAACCCGAAACGCTGGAGCGAGGCCAAGGTGTTCCAAATTGCGAAAGAGGCCGGATACAAAGGGCTGTTTTCGATCGAAGCCGTACCGGAAGCTAATGGCAGCGATCCCTACAAGGCGGTGCAAAGCATTCTGGACGAGTATCTCAGGGACATCTAGCGGGTCGCGCCCATGGGAGGCCGGGTGGGCGCCGGCTCTACCTCCGGTTTTGGTAGCCTGATTGGGAGACAAAACGATGAACACGATGCAGAAGTACATTGCCGCTTGCGCCTGCGTGCTTCTCGGCTTGAGTGCAGCTGCCTATGGGCAACAAACGGCTTCAGTAACACTCGAGACCAAGACGATCACCGTCGATTACGCTGGGCCCGCAGCCGGCAACCGCGTCGTCGGCACCTTTCATACTCCTTTCGATCTGGCGTTCAAGGGACTCAACGTTCCGAAGGGGCTCTACACGCTCTACGTTTTAACGGATGGTCCCCGGTGGCAACTCGCCGTCAATAAGGCGACCGGCCCGCAGGCCACCGCCTACGATTCGAAGCAAGACTTGGGGCGCGTGCCGATGCTCATGATCAGGCCTCCTGCGCCCGCGGCGGGCTGCCAGATCACGCTCTCGAAGATCGCGCCTATTGCGGCCGAGATGAAGGTGGTATGTAACGACAAGGCAGCTTCCACGTCCTTCCGTCTTGACCGGGGCGCCAACGACTCGGAATGGTAGTGTGGTCACGGGGAGACTAGCTTTGACGGCCGTGCGCGGCTCTTCCCGCCAACCCGGCGCCGGCACCACCGTTGTGGCGGGACGTCCAGCCGCACGCGCCGCAGGACGATCGAAGCTGTGAATAAACCGACCCGCCACGTCATCCTGAGCCTGCCATGCTCTTCTGCGGGTGAAGGATCTCCGCAGTGGCTCTTCGGAGTCGGCAGGTTGCGAACAACCGCAGGGATGCTTCGCTCTGTTCAGCAGGACAACTTTCGAATACTTTCGGACCTTCTACTGCGCCGTGTTTTCGCGTCCGTCGCACTATTTGCTCTTTTAATTATTCCAGCAGCCGGTCTGCTCGCCGCCGAAAAGCCTCCGAATCCAAAGGTGCAGACCCTCCTCCGCCGCATGACCTTGGAAGAGAAGCTGACGCTCGTCCATGGCACGCGCGACCCCGAGGAACTGGGCGAGGCGGGTTATTGGCCCGGGCTGCCGCGCCTAGGCATTCCGCCGCTTCGGTTCGCCGACGGACCCGGCGGCATAAACGTGAATCGCGAATCCACCGGCATGCCTGCGCCTGTGGCGCTGGCCGCGACGTTCAGCGTCGAGGCCGCGCGCCTTTACGGCGCCCTCATGGGCCGCGAAGCCAGCGCGCTCCGGCAGCAGGTCCTGTTAGCCCCTCAAGTCAACATCGTTCGCGACCCTCTGTTCCGCCGCAACCATACGTCCTTGAGCGAAGACCCATATCTAAACGCACAGTTGGCATCCTCCGAGATCGCCGGCATCCAGAGTCAGGGCATCATGGCCCAGGTGAAGCACCTGGCAGGTTACAACGGTTCCGACAACGTCTCGATCGACGAGCGGACGCTGCACGAAATCTACCTGCCTGCCTTTCAGGCCGCCGTGGAAGCCGGCGCGGCGTCGGTGATGTGCTCGTACAACCGGATCAACGGCCCCTGGGCGTGCGAGAACGCCGATCTGCTCAACGGCATCCTGCGGGGATCTTGGGGCTTCACGGGCTTCGTGACCTCAGACTGGGGCGCGGTGCACAGCCCGCAGGCAATCACCGAAGGTCTGGATCTGGAAATGCCCGGCCGCGAGATCGCCGGGCGCCGGGGCGGCCCACAGTTCACCGATGCGCTGAAAGCCGCGGTCGAGAGCGGCGCGATTCCGATTTCGGCCATCGACCAGGCGCTGGCGCGCATCCTGATCCAGATGGACCGCTTCCATCTTCTCGAAGGGAAGCCGTCCGCGCAGCCGCGAGCCATCGACGTCGAAGCGCATGCGAAGCTCGTGCGCCGGATCGCCACGGAGGGCGCCGTGCTGCTCAAGAACGACGCCGGCGCGCTACCGTTGACCACCGAGGATTTGGAGTCGCTCGCCCTGATCGGTCCCACCGCCGGGCAGCTTGCCGCCGGGTTTCTGGGCGAGCGCGCCTACGGTTTTGAGGACCGTCTGGTATCGCCGCTTGACGCTCTTCGGCGTCTCTCCCCGAGAGCCAAAATCGCCTACTCTGTCGGCGTCGATCTGACCGGCACTGTAATCCCGGGCTCCGTGCTCTCTCACGATGGGCGGCCGGGGTTACTGCGCCAGCCGAGCGCGGGGGAACCCGGACCGCCCCAGGTTGACCAGACGGTGGACTTCCAAGGCCCATCTGCGCTCGCCGCCGGAGCGGACTATTCGTGGACGGGAGTGCTCACCGCTCCTGAGACTGGCGACTATACGCTCATGGTGCAGCCGGCGTTGACGGGCGGGTCTGAAGGGGGCGGGACGCTAGCCATCGACGGCCGTCTGGTCGCAAGGACTGGCGGACCGGGCTTCGGTGGGAGCGGTATGGTAACGAAGAAATGGTCGAGCTTGCTCCCCACGACGGACGGACGGGACAACGGCATTGGGACCTTGCAACTGACCGCCGGTCCCCACCAGATCGCCCTCACTGCGAACTCCATCGGCCAAGGGCCCCTGAGCATCCGTTTCTCCTGGATTACGCCGAAGTTTCGCAGGGCGGGTATAGAGGCCGCCGTCGCCACTGCGAGGGCCGCGCGGACGGCCGTGGTGTTCGCCTGGAGCGGGATGGGAAGCTCGTTTTCGCTACCCGAAGACCAGGACGATCTAATTGAGAAGGTCGCGGCGGCGAACCCCAGGACGGTAGTGATTCTGAACACCGGCGGCCCGGTTGCGATGCCTTGGAGGGACAAGGTACGCGCCATCCTCGAAATGTGGTACCCCGGCCAGGAAGGAGGCTGGGCCACGGCAGATCTTACGCTCGGACGTGCGAGCCCCAGCGGTAGACTTCCGGTTGCGTTTCCCGCGAAACTCGAGGACACTCCAGCGCGCGCGGCCGGCCATTCAGAACGCCTCGGGCCGCCCCGGCAGCCGCCCGCGCCGGGTGGAACGGTTCCTGCCGCACCGTCGGTGGCTTATTCGGAAGGTATCGCGGTGGGCTACCGATGGTACGATCAACAACAAATCGAGCCGTTATTCCCGTTCGGGCACGGGCTATCTTACACCCATTTCGAATACTCCGGGCTCGCCGTGAGTCGGCTCGTGAGCGGCTTCGATGTGACTTTCACGGTCCGCAACATCGGTCCTCGAGTGGGCGCGGAGGTCCCGCAAGCTTACGTGGGACCTGTGGAGAATGCGCACGTTCCGGTGGCTCCAAGGTCTCTCGTCGGCTTCCGTCGCGTCGAAGTCGCGCCCGGCCGTGCCGCCCGCGTGACGTTTCACATCGATCCTAGGCAACTGGCCTACTGGTCGACGGATGCGCACCGGTGGGCACTCGCCCGTGGAACCCGAAAGGTTTTCGTGGGCGCCTCCTCCCGCGACATCCGGCTTCAGGGGACACTCACGCGTTGACGATCAATGTGTTGCCCAGTCCAGCCTTACCCAAGTGTTCTTGCAGCTCAGTAATCCTGACTTGGACTCGACGGGGCTTGAAAGCAGTGTGCATTCAGCTTAACCGCCCGCCGACGGGCACGCTGCGGCAAGGATTTTTCGAGCGTCTCCACGCTGAATCTCCATCCACGGTCGAGCACGCCTGCGAGTCATTGGCCACGGGTGGCGCATACGTCCCGACGTTCTTTGTCGGGATGTATGCGCCCTAACTGAGCATATTATCACCCCGTGTCTAGCCCAAAGCACTATTACGGTTTTAATCACCTTCATTATTTGACCAAAAGCACCTACCGACGCGCGCGCCTATGTGATTCCGGGGCTGGCGCAGAGCGCAGCTCTGCGGTCTCTGTTCATTCCGGCTCCACGCAACGCAGTAGGGGCGGTTCGAGAACCGCCCCTGCAACCTTACGTTTCCGCGGCCAGCCAGACCCTGGTCGACAGCCCTCTCCGTTGGGGAGAGGGAGTGGGCCAGGCACTCTTGCCTGTCTCTAAGGCTGGCGCATGGCGCTCCTCCTCGCAGGCAGGAGTGCCTGCGCCACTTCATCAGCCGGAGCGTGACGGGTGAGGGGTCGTTTCGGGGATCATCCGAACCAGTCAAGAGTCAAAACGCAACCACCAAAGCTAAAAGCAATTCAAACGGCTTTGGATTTGAAAAATCGGCAAATTGCAAACCATTTGAATTTTGGGTGCTGTCCTAATTTGGTCGTAGCGCCGCCATCTTGGCGGCTCCATTGCCGGCTGGAAGCCGGCGTTACGCGCCAAATTAGGACACTACCGGATTTTGCCATTTGCCGCTTGCCATTTGAAT
>Ga0187852_1001610_pt1 | contig 20648 bp, 18 predicted proteins | sample June2016WEW_6_40_FD_134511 | JGI IMG/M metagenome (GOLD analysis project Ga0187852, IMG submission 134511) | Peatland microbial communities from SPRUCE experiment site at the Marcell Experimental Forest, Minnesota, USA - June2016WEW_6_40 | ecosystem: Environmental > Terrestrial > Soil > Wetlands...
GGCGAGATGACGAAGATGCACAATCACGGCTCGGGGCGCGTGCGCCTGGAGTTTCGCGTGCCCAGCCGCGGACTTATCGGTTTGAGAAGCGAGATGCTCACCGAGACGCGCGGGACGATTGTGATGAATTCGCTCTTCGACGGCTACATTCCCTACCAGGGCGAGATTCCGCAGCGGCCCACCGGCGCGCTGATCGCCGACCGCCTGGGAAGCACGACGACTTATTCGCTGAACGGATTGCAGGAGCGCGGCATTCTCTTCGTGGGGCCGGGCGTCGAAGTGTACGAGGGCATGATCGTGGGCGAACACTCGCGCGACAACGACCTGGACGTGAACGTAGTGCGCGAAAAGAAGATGACCAACATGCGCGCCTCCACGGCCGACGACGCGATCCGACTGGTGCCGTACAAAACGCTGAATCTCGAACAGGCCATCGAGTTCATCGCCGACGATGAGTTTGTCGAGGTGACGCCGAAGAGCTTGCGCCTGCGCAAGAAGATTCTGCAGCAAAACAAGCGGCCCAAGCGGTGGGAAAAGGGCGAGCCGTTCGCGTAAAAGTGGATGCCGCCCCTCAATTCCATTTCTTGAACTCTGGCCAGAGCTCGGCGAGAGGCTGCTTCAATCCCTGACAGTAGTAGATATCGACGTTGTTATAGGGCATGGCGTAGGGGTTTTCGTGGCGCGCCATCCAGCGCACCGAGGTAAAGAGTTCTTCAAGCCGCTCGCGACGGTCACCGATCACAATCATGCTTTCGCCCGTGTAGCCGCGCGGACCCCAGAGGAAATGGCTCTGGTGGCCGCTGATGGCTTGCGGCAGGCCGTAGCGCGGGCCAAAGAGGTTGATGGCTCCGGCTTGACCGTAGCTCTGGGCGAAGATCGCGGTGCGTGGGCGGACGCCGGAGGGAAGGCTGTTGTATACCGCGGCGACATCGGCGGCCATCTCCGGCCAGCCGAACTGGTCGGCCATGAGCTGCGGCAGCGGACCGAGCTTGTGATTCTCGATGGCCGGCGGACGGTGATGGGTGCTCTGCATGTAGCGGATGGTGGCCTCGACAGGAAGGACCGGAATGGCGAAGGGCGCAAGCAAGCAGCCCATGGCCACCATCAGCGCGATGTAAGACCAGTGCAGCCAGATGAGACGGGGCCTGTTCATCCAGCGTTCCCAGAGGACCGCGCCGCCGGCGAAGAGCACAGGAAACGCCGGAAAGAGATAGTAAATGCGCGGGCTGACGGTGATGAAGACACAGGCCGTGATCAACCAAGCCCAACCGATACAGCGATAGGTCTTGCCTTCGGAGCGGAAGAGGAAGAACCAGAGACCGCCAAGCCAGATGGGCAGGCTGAGCGGGAGCATGACCAAGGCCTCTTGCAAGAGAAAATGGAGGGGCGTGAGGGCTACGTCGCGGCCGCTGTGCTTAATGTTCTGCTGCAACTCAAGGAACGGGAAATGATAGTGGATGTTCCAGAGAAGATTGGGAAGGAAGATGAGAAAGGCGATGACGCCGCCGACGAGAAGCCACTTCGACCAGAGGAGACGGCGCTGGCTGGTGAGCAGCAATCCCGCGAGGAGGGCGATAGCATAGAGGCCCATCGAGTACTTGTTCTGGAGAGCAAAACCGGAGGCAACACCGAACCAGAGCCAGAGGCGTGTATCGCCGGTCTGGACCATGCGGACGACGAGCCAGGCGCAGGTCATCCAGAAGAGCGGCTCCAGGCTGTTCATGCTGAGGAAGTGATCGGCGCCGAGGAAGCCGGGCGCAAGCAGGACAGAGAGGGCGCTGGTTGTTTGCGCGATGCGCCCGCCGCCGAGCGCGCGCGTGATGTAGCCGGTGAAGACAATGCGCACTGCGCCGGAGAGGATGGGAAGAATGCGGAGGGCGAGCAGCGAATCGCCGAAGAGGGCGCGCTCGAACCACGCCGCGACGGCAACCAGGGGCGGCTGATCGACATAGCCCCAAGCCAGATGGCGCGCGCAGTCGAGATAGTAAAGCTCATCGACGAAGAAGCCGTAGCGGCGGCCTGTGTAGAGATGGATGGCGATCTTGACGAGAGCAATGAAAAGAACAGCAAGCCCCGAACCGAGCAGCCAGGGCCGCGAGGATGCGGGGACGGCTGGTGCGATGGGTTGCGGGGCCGAGGCTTCCACGAAGGATCCTCTCGATCTGGAATTCATCAAAAGAAGGATACGAAAAGAGCAGCGCGGCGGTTCAGCCGAAACAGATTGAAATCCCGAAATGGCTTTCTGCCCTGAGTGGAATGTCGTGAGGATCTAGAGCGGAAGCTCCTGGGCGAGAACCTCCTGCGCGCGCTTGGCGCGCCAGGCGGCCAGGCGCTCGTGGAGCGCGGCGTCGTTCAGTGCCAGAATTTCGGCTGCGAAGAGCGCGGCGTTCGCCGCTCCCGGCTTGCCGATGGCCAGCGTGGCGACAGGAATCCCCTTGGGCATCTGGACCATCGACAGCAGCGAATCCAGACCATTCAGTGGAGTGGCTGCAATGGGCACGGCCAGGACGGGAACCAGCGTCTTGGCGGCAATCACGCCGGCCAGGTGCGCCGCGCCGCCGGCTCCGGCGATCACCACGCGCATGCCATCGGCGGTGGCCTTCTCGACGTAGGCAAAAAGCTGATCGGGAGTGCGGTGCGCGCTCAGCACACGCGCTTCGTGGGGAATTCCAAGTTCGCGCAAAATCTCGACGGCTGCGGAGAGAACTTCGTAGTCGTTCTTGCTGCCCATCACTACGCCTACCAAGGGTTGTTGGCTCATGGAGAAATTATACGAAGATTTGCTTGGCGCCGACGCCCCGCCTAATGCCGGTGCCACGCCTCGACGGCTACCTCAATCACGGCGAACAGGACGCTGACCGCGGCAAGGAAGCCCTTGGCGCGTTGCCAGTTCTGCTCGTGGCGATCCATGCGGCGCTCCAGATCGGCCAGGCGGCCGCCGTTGCCGTCGCCCATCAGGCCGGCCATCTGCGACTTGAGCACACTCAGATCGCTGAGCACCTGGGCTTCGAATTCATTCATCATGCGCATCGACCGCACTCCGTTGAGGGTTCAGGTTTCAGGGGTCAGAAAGCACCCAATTGTTGGCTCGCCTGATCACCTGTCGCAGAAGTCTGGAATCCCGAAGAGTCATTCCTCGTGTTTCAAAAATGGTTATGTAGATCCCGGTTGTCATTCCGCAGGGGCTAAAGCCCCGTGTTTTTCCTGTGTTTTTCGGCCCGGCTAAAGCCGTGCCCTTGTTACAAGGCCGGTCTTTGAAACACGCTCTAAGCAGCTTGGTGAAAAAACCTGCCTGGATGCTTGGAAGAAAAGCCCGTGGCTAAAGCCACACTCAATCGAGGGGATTGATTCGGGAGGCTAAAGCCTCCCGCTCCCTCCGACGGACAAAGAGCTGAACTCTTCACCAGGATGTAAGGTCGTGCCCTGTTACAAAGCCGTGACCTTGAAACATTAACTCCGATTCTGTTCCAGCCTGCTGACTTGCTAACTTGCTGACTCGCTGACTTGCTAACTTGCTGCCTTGCTCATCCGCTCAGCGGCAGGTTGATAAACAGCGCCGTGGAAAACTCCGAGTAGTTGGGCGGCGTCGAGCCGTCGTACATCCGGATATAAAACCGGTCGCTTGCGGAGACGCGCGAGAAGGTCAGGCTCTGTTGGGAGCCGCGCAAGACCAGCGTCGGATCCTCGCCGGGCTGAAAGGCGTAGTCGCGCAGCCGAATCTCGAAGCCGCCGCCCGTTGGCGGCGCGACGCCGGTGTTGACCGTGACCGTGCTTCCGTTGAGCGCCGTCACGGTGAGAGTGTTGAGATTGGCGAGCACGGTTTGATTCGCCGTGGCCGGAAGCCATGCGTTGACCGGCACGGTGGCGCTGGTTTTGATGGCCAGGTCGTCGGCCCAGTCGTTGGCAAAGGCAATCTCGTACTCCACAAGATCGGGCGCGCTCGAACTGTAGGTGACCCTGACGGTGCGCACCACGACCTGGGCATCGAGATTTGTGGAAGGCGCGTTGAGGGCCAGAGCATCGCCCGGCCATACGTCGCTCGCGAAGCTGGTGCGGTTTCCTTTGTATGCGCCGCTCCACAGCGCGCTCACGCTGGCCGCGGCCTGCGCGATCACCTGCGCGGCATTGCGGCAATCCGTTGAACTGCGCGCCGGCGGGGCTGTGACCGAGCCGATCCACGCGGCTACCCACGGCGATCCGGCCTGCGCGAGCGCCTGCTGGCTGGCGGTGTTCACGGCGCGGCCCACGGCGCGGCCGATGGTGCGGTAACTGACGGCGATCTGTTCGCCCGCGACCGGCGTCGAGCCGGTGTAGAAAACCAGCTTGGCGGTGCGCTCGACGTGACACTCCGCCGCCTCCGCCGTAGTGCCGATGCGCCGCGTGTAGGCTCCTCCGCTGGGCGGAGTGCTCACTACCCATCCCGAGCCCAGGTTGGTCAGATTGATGGCGCGGATGGAGCCGACGAGGTTGATGCTGCTCACCGGGATCAGATTGCAGGGCGCGGGAAGGTTGGCGATGGCGCCGTCGTAGATGGTCACCGGGGTTGCGCCGACGCCGTTGACGAACTCCTGAACTTCCATCTGCAGGTTGCCCGGCGCAGCGACCCATGCGCCGCCCTCGCCGATCAGTCCGCTATCGCCGCAGGAGTAGTACATTGCTCCCACGCGGTAGCTTTCAGGACAGCGAATGCGCAGGCGCAGCGTGTATTGGTTGGCGGAATTCACGGCAAAGGTTGTTCCGGCCGCTGTGCCCATCACAATCGGCTGCAGGGTCACGTTCCCCGTGCCTACCTGCGCGGTGGCCTGGATCCCCGCGGTGCAGCCGGACACCGTCTGATTGCCGTTGAAGAATCCGCCCAGGATGCCCGCACTGCCCGGCGAGAGCGTTACGCCTACCAGTTCGAGCAGCAACGTGCCTCCCATCTCGATGGGATTGAGCCAGGCGAGCGTGGTTTGCCCGTCGTTGCCGTTGCCGCCGTCCATGGTGAGGCCGTTCGATCCCAGACCAAAGTAATTGTCTCCGCGAGCGCACCAAAGCGTCGGATTGATCTGAGGCGCGTTGAAAAGCTCGTGCACGATCGTGGACTGCGATGTGGGCGGGAAATACGGATCTGCGGAGAGATAGAATTCCGCAGTCACGCCGTCGCCCAGAAAATACTCAGTCACGTAGGCTGCCGGCTCGTTCTCGCCGCACACTGTTATATCGTTGGCCAGTTCGCGCTTCACGCTCGAAGTAAGCGCCAGGCTGGCAAGATTCAGGCTGCCTTCGGTTTCGTTGAGGGGATGAATCGTGGACTGCACGGAGGAGAGCGTGACGGCGCCGTTCAGCGCGCGATACGATGCCCGCGCCACGTTCGCGGCCTGACCCGCGCTCTTACTCCAGTTGGCGCCGCGATCGGGGACGAAGCTGCCCACCGGCGTTGGCAGGGTGAGCCCCGCTGTGGAGAGCGACGTGGAGCCGGATTCCTCGATGAGCAGGGCGAGCACCTGCCCGGCCGTCAGGTTGCTCACGCCTACGCTCGGCGGCATCAGCACCTGGTCGAGCAGCCACTCGTCGCTCACGGCCTGGATTGCCGTGCGATAACGCGGGCCTTCGAGACCCATCCCCGCGTACTCCGGCAGCGGGCTCACGGCAATGTATCCCGTGAAATACTGCGTGCCGTCGTCGCCGGTCACGGCAAGCGTCTGGAAGCGGGTGGGCGCAACAAGACTACCGTTGGCGGGAAGGCTGAGCCACAGTTGGCAGATGGAGGGCTCGTTGATCTTCCGCTCGATCGTCAACGGACGCACGGCATCGAGGGCCGCCGTATAGTCCTGCCCTTGAATCGTAATCTTCATTGCATCTCTCGTGGTTCGTGTCACATGGTTCGTGAAGCGTGAACCGCAGACGGTGACCGATGTTTACTTCTGAGTAAATGGAGGCCGGCGGAACAGCAGCCTCGATTTAGCCGCCCACTAACTCGGCTACGATCGCTAACTCCGCTATACAAGCGCATTGGACGCGGGCAAGAAACTCCGGTAGCAAACCACGCGTTCGCCGTCGAGCGGATCTGTGACCGGCAGGGCCAGGAACTGGCCTTTCAGGATCACTCGCGACTGACCGCTCTGATTCTTCCCATTCAGCGGGGCGACGGCTTCTTCTGCGCCGCTCATGGACTGCAAGCGCGGATAGTGAAAGAAGATTCTTTCTCCCTGGCTGCCCTGCATCACAAACAGCGCCGACCATTCCTGATAGAAGCTGCCGCCTTCTCGGTCCACAAAGCCCGCGACCGCCTGCACCTTTGCGCCCGTGGCCGGCGCGCCTCCAGGCAATGCCGTGGCAAGCGTCAGCCCTGTTGGCGCTACCTGCGCAACCAGCGCCACGTTGAAGGTAACGCGGCGGACGTAATCCACATCCGTCAGCGCCTGGCGTACATAAGCGCCCGAAACCGGCGTACCCACGTAGCCCGTCTGCCCCGTGTAATCCACGTCCACGGCGACGATCGATCCCTCGGCAAACTTGGCCGCATCGGAGGACGCGAGCAGGATCGATGTCGCCGTCGAGCCGCTCTGCGGAATTACGGCCGGCACGGCCTGCGCCCCATCGGCCGCCAGAGTTGCGCCGCCCGCCGCACCCAGCACATTCATATGCTGCGAGCCCGTCGCCAGCGCCATAGTCAACTTGGTCCAGCTCAGGAATTGCAGGCTAACCCGCGCCTCAAGGGTTTCGCGCACCTGTTCGAGCGCCGCCGCGGGAATGCCCGTCAGCAGCGGCGTCGATTTACTCGCCGGTTTGCGCGCGAAGTCCTGAATCCAGCCCAGGTCGATCCAGGGCGAGGGCGGCGTGTCGAGACTGAACTCGCCCTGTTGCGATGGATCGAAGAGCACGGGTGTCTGGGCGGCACGGTTCACGGGCGCAAAGTAAGCGCGCACCCGCCGCGCCACCGGCGCCGGATCGGAAAACCAACTTGCTGTCATTGCGTCAACCTCTGAAGGCACGGTCGGGTGGTTAGTAGTTAGTGGTTAGTGGTTAATCGCCGAGGGCACAACCAACTCGTTTCATAACTTCAAATCACTTATCACTAACTAGCACTCCATACTCCCTACCTTTACTCCCCCTGCTCCTGGTAGCTGTAAACCAACACACTTGCGCTGCGGCCCAGCACGTCGCGGTTGATCGTCATTGGACCAAACACCGGCTCGTCCCAGAACACCTGCGTCAGCATCGCGGCCGGAGGCGTCGCCGAGTAGTTGAGCTTAGGTGTCGAGAAAGGCTGCAGCATCGCCATCAGCTCTTCATCCATCTCGCTTAAGGCCCGCCCGCGATCCAGGCCGCCAAAACTCTGCGTGCCGCCGGTCTGGTAGACGATCTCGCATTGTTCCACCGCCATGGCGGAGGCCAGATCGAGGTCCGCCGCAAAACCCGTCCAGCGCAGCACGAAGACGTCGTTGGGAAGAGGGCTGAGGGGCGCTTCCGCCTCCTCGACCAGGATTCCCGGACGCACCGCGCCGCGCAATAGGGTAGTCCGTTCCGGATTGATCGCCGTCAGGCGTGTGCGCAGCGCCATGTAAAAGGAATCTTTCGCATTCTGCATGTTGGCTCTCGGTTCATCGTTTTCAGTTCGTAGTTCTTCGTCCACAGTTCATAGTTCTCTACCGTGCTGTGAACTGTGAACTACGAACTGTGAACTGCTAGACCGCTTGCTGCCTTACCTCGCGCAGCAGCAGCCGGTAGAGATACACGTGCCCGAAGGCTTCATTGGAGGCGACGGATTGGATGACATAGTCCTGTCCGGCCACTGTCACCGCCAGCGTCAGCGAAAACAGAGCCTGCGCCGAGGCGAGATCGAGCGCGTCTACCTGTTGTTCCACGCCCGTGGCCGAGACCAGCAGCTCCCACTTCGACTCTCCGCCCTCCTGCCATGCAGGCCGCAGTTTGCGCATTACCACCGGGCTCACCGGAACCTCCGCGAAGCCGGTCGCCACCAGGCCCACTTCCGACATATTGCTATCGGTGTTTACGCCGGTCACGCGTAAAAGCGCCGTGGCGCCTGCCGCGCTTCGCAGCAAGGCATCGGCCAGTATCTGCGGCGCTCCCCTCGCGTTGCGCGGCGCCGTATCACTCATAACTTGCTCCCATCGATGTCCGAGATCGAGGCTTTGTTCCCTAAACCCCTAAATCCCTGCCTTCAATTCAGCTTGTTCGCGACGTACGGCTTCAGCCACTGCTGCACCGTTTCGTCGATCAACGAACTTGAGAAATACTTCACCTGCATGGTGTCGATCCGGCTCATGCTGGCGTTCAGCGCCGGCGTGGCCTGCGCGTTGCGCACAATCTGCGCGCACGCCGACTTCACGTCGTCGCCGATGGTCGCAAGACCGGCCGTATAAGTAACCCGCACTTCGTTGTAAGGCAGCCCCAGCACATTCCAGGGCAGCGTCAGCTCGCCGGTCGCCGGGTTAGCGTCGACCAGCGTCGGATCGATCGCCGTCCATTGTCCGGGCAGTGCGAACGCCCACACAATCTCGCTGATCGGTTCGTGCAGGATCTCCCCGCGCCGCGGCCGGGCGTAGCGGCCCTCGATGGAGACGAGCGGCGAGGTGGCCGGCGCCAGCGGCGCAAGCGGCAAATAGCTCAGCAGCACGGTTTGCGCTCCCGCAGTTACGCGCAGGCGCTCGATGTACTGCACCACATTCAGGTCCGGCCGCCTGCAGTAGCTGTTGATCAACGCCGTGGCGGCCGTAATCCAGTCCGCCGTGGTCCCAGCCGGCAATCCGTAATTCGGATAATCCGTTGGATCGAGATAGGCCATGTGTCCCTCACAGTTCACAGTTCTTAGTTCGTAGTTCACAGTTCACAGCCCAAAGTCTTTTCTGGCGGCCCCATGAATTGCGGACCGTGGAGGACTACGAACTGTGAACTGCGAACTGTGAACTCTTTCGTTTACCGATCCACGAGCACCTGGATGTGGGCGAAGTTCGCGCCCTTCACCACCGGCGCGCCGAACTTGACCGCGACATACTGGTAGGTCAGCGAGTTGGGTAGGCCGAGCTGGAAGATGCGCGGAGCCGGATCGCCGAGCCAGTGATACTCGATCAGGTCCTCGGTAACGATGTAGGCCGGAAGCACCGCGGTGCCCGATCCGGGCGTGCCGGTGTAAGGCAGGCTCCAGTCGGGGATCAGCGGAATGTCGCCGGCTTGCGTCGACAGCATCTTGACCGTGAAGCCCGCCGAAATCTGCGTGGTGTTCAGCACTACGTTGTACTCGCTCTTCATCTCCTGGTCGATCAGGTCCAGTAGCACCGGGTTGGCGTAGATGGCCGTCGGCCGCACGCGATAGCCGGTGTTGGCAACCATCTGTGCGATTTGGGTCTTCATGGTGTCCACGATCTTCATCGAAGTGGTCACGGTCACGGAGTTGCCGCCAGCCGCGATCTGCGCCGCGCAGCCCATGTACTGCGTGGTCGTGGGGGCGCTCAGGCTGGTGTCGTTGCCCTGCCACAGGGCCACGTCGTGCGCCACCATCACGCCGCTCACCGTATCCACCAGGTCTTTGGCCTGCAGATAGGCGAACTGCTTCTGCTGGTCGCCAAGCTCGATGTCGAAGAGGTTGTAGTTGATCTGCGCCACGATGGCCTTCAGCGGCACGCTCAGCTCGGTACGCGCCGGGCTCACCACCGTGGGACTGATGCTGCGCGGATTCACAAAGCCGGCCGTGCCCGGGTTGGGAATCGCCGTCTCCTCGAAGAAGCGCGAGGGATGGCCCGTCGCCGGAACCTGCTTGATGCGCTGTCCAAATGGACTGGAGCGCCGGCAAATATCGAAGATTTCTGTCTGATACAGCGGAACTTCAATAGCGCCCGGCCCGATGTAATCCGCTGCTGCGTGAATGTCTGCAAAGGTTGCGTTCATAGCTCTCTCCGCCCCCTCCATGGGGCCGTTGCTTAGTGATCAGTGATCAGTGGTCAGTGATCAGTTCTTGTCGATCAGCGGTCAAAACAGTGGTCACAAAAGACTGACCCCTAATCACTGACCACTGACAACTGCCTTTACGCGATCGCGCCTGCCCGCAGCAGTTGCGTCTTCACCGCGATGCGCTGCTCCAGGCTCAGGCCCGACAACGCCGCATCCAGTGCGTGCACGTCCACCGGCCCCTCGCCGATGCCATGCTTGGCCAGCATCTCTGCCGTGGCCGCCGGCATGGTCCGGCGTAAAGGGTTCACTACATTGGCCGCGGATGCGGCCTTCACCTCGGCCAGCTCCCGCTCGACCGCGGCCAGCTTCTCGGCCAGTTCCGTCTCTCGGCGACTCTGCTCCACCGTGGCCGAGATCTTCTCCACCTCGCCCGACAGGGCGCCCTGACGTTCTTCCAGCCAGCTCAACGTCCTCTCGAGCAGAGTGGTCGCGGCTTCAAGCCGCTCGACAATGTTCTTTTCGTCGTTTTCCATGTCCTTCCTTTCTCCATTGATTAGTGATCAGTGGTCAGTTATCGGCCCTCGTGGACGCTTGAATCCGCCTGCGAAGGAAACACCCGTTAACGTTCTTTCTTGCCCACCTAATTCGCGCCTTCGCCTGCTAACAAAAAAGGCTCCGTTTTACGGAGCCTCTTCGCTAACCCCATAACTTGGTAACTAGCTAACTTGCTGAGGTGTTGGGGTTCGAACTCCGCCAGCCCCGCTAACTCCGCTAGCTCCGCTGTCTCCGGCTAACTCGCCATGCGGAAGCTCGTCGCCCGGTAAGCCGCTTTGTCACGCAGCAAAATCGCCGCGCCGGTAAAGGTCACACGCGTCAGCTTCCACACCTCGGCTCGCATGTCCTCGACGCGCGCATCGGCCAGCTCATAGCTCATGCCCATCGTCTCCGGCTCATGCGCAGCAATGGCCGCCGAAACCTCGGGAAAATCCCGCGCATAGAGATACCCGCGCACCACCAGCCGCTGCCCAATCACGTTGGCCTCGGTCAACAGGCCGATCTTGCGCCGCGCATCGTGCCCGTCCCAACCCGGCCGGTAATCCACCGCCATGCCCAGCAGCGAGGGCAGCGCCTTCTCCGCCGCCTCGCGCGTCAGCATCACCCGATGCCCGCGCGCCCCGGCAGGCGCTTTGTCGCTGGCCGCGTTCACCACCGTCAGCACACCCTCGAACGGCACCCGATTGGGGTGCTTGTCCACATGAGGAAACTCCACCGCCATCGCTTCCAATCGCATCTGCTCGCTCCACTCGCCAGGTTTCAGGTTTCAGGGATCAGGCCTTAGCCATTAACGGACCCCTGTCCCCTGATCCTTGCCACCTGTTTCCATCGGCGCCAGCCCCCGCATGGCCCGCACCTCGTTCACCGTCAGCACGCCCGCCTGCAGCAGTTGCACCTGCACCTGCAACTCGGTCATCTCGTCGCGCGCGCTCAGCTCGTTGAAGACGAACTCGAACTCGCGCCAGCCGATACACTTCACAAACAGGTCCCGCGTAATGTGCTGCGCCAGCAGCAGGGCCAGCGGCGAGATGGCGCCGCGGAAGGCCTCGTCGGCCATCTCCGAGGCCGTCGATTGATTCACATCGGCTTCCAGGCCCAGCATCAGCGGCGGCAGCCCGAAAGCGTTCGCCACCATGCGGATCAGGAATTCCTGCCAGGCCAGACGCAGGTCCGCGTCGGTGCCCTGGGCAAAGCGCAGTACCTCCGGCTTCTGCTCGGTCGAGAGCAGCGGCACGCGTCCCGTGCCCTCGATCTCGTCCTGCCACCAGTGGATCAGCCGGTCGTGCTGCGCTGGCGTGGCCTCGTTCAGCCACAGCGCATATTGCGCCACCGAGTTCGCCGCCAGCTTGCCCGCGAATCGGTGCGCGCTCAGAAACTGATTTACGGTCTCGAACGCCACTTCCAGCGGACCCAGCCCGAAGGGCGTAAAACTTCGCGGATTGATGCGGATGTACATCAACTGGCTGTCCAGCAGATCGACCGCGCTCGACTCCAGTTGTCCGGGCATGGCCTGCGCATAACGCGGCACATCCTCTTGCCCGTCCCACTTGGCGTTGATGCGGATCGACGCCCCGTCCACCGGCCACAGCATCGCCGGCCGTTCCGGATCGCCCGTCGGCTCCATCTCGATGGCCCCGAAGCCTCCGGTCAGCGCATCCTCGATTGCCTGCTCCATCATGGTGCGAAAGCTGTCCGTCGGGTTCGGCTCTTCGAGCGTGCGCCGCAGGGCCCGCAACTTGCGCGGTAAAAAGGCCACATCCCCGGCTTCCACGCCGCGCCGCACCCGCACCTGCCAATCCATGGCCGCAATGCGATCCTTGATCACGTTGATTGCCCGCCGCACCACCGGCGTCTCCGCGAACCGCCGCAGATTTACCGGCGTGGGCTTGGGCAGGTGCCGCCCCGGAAACTGCACCGGGCTCAGGATCGCGGGCAAAGCCAGCGTCTTGCGCTCCGCCTCCGCCGCGGCCGCCAACTCCGCGGCCCGGGCCTCTCGGCCGCGGCCGCCACGACCTACTTCGCGCCACATCTCCCGCAACTGCTCCCCTACCCTCACATGCACCTTCCTTCAAGCAAAAAGGCATGGCTTTGAGCCATGCCTTTTGAGTTCTCGGTCTTCCTTGGTCAGTTGCCCGTCATGAGTTCACCGTTCATGCCGGAGCATCAAAACCACCTGAAATCCATCAACAAAATCGATCCTACCGCGAAACCAGAAAATTATCGGCAAACTCGCGCAACTTTTTTCCCAGGGCCCCGGAGACACCTCCGACAGCCCTCAGGAACCGCTCGCCTATGCGGTGGCCAAAGCCTGGACTGCGGCAGGGCGCGATGGACTCGATTCTCGAGGACGACGAGCAGCGCCCGCGCAAGCAGCGGCACACGGCCAGGCGGATCTTCAAACGACTGCGGGCCGAGCATGGGGGCACGGACAGCTACACGATTGTGCGGGAGTACGTGCGCGAGAAGAACTTGCGGGGCCAGGAGATGTTCTTGCCGCTGATTATGGAAAAGAACCAGGGCACAGCCTGGGCACAATTCGGAAGACAATCGATTTCGCGATTCTAAAAACCGCTGATTCGAAATGTTTTTGCGTCTGGTGCCGGGAGGGGGGGTCGAACCCCCATGGCCGCAAGGGCCGGCGGATTTTGAGTCCGCTGCGTCTGCCAGTTCCGCCATCCCGGCCTGGGAGGGCTTCGTATCCCAAGTATCGCATAGGCTTTGGCTTACATGCCACAGCGGACGCGCGATCCTGCGGCTTCAAGCGGCGAAGAATCCTGTTCCGGTCTGGCGGCCCGGCTTTCCACACCGCACTTCGGTTCACGGCGCGCGACTGCCATGCGAAAATGGAGGCAACGATGACCAGCGCCTCCTCTGCTGCCGTTCCCGCGTCCACTACCGTAACTCCGCAGTTGCTGGCCCAGCACGGCATTACTGCGGAGGAGTACGAGCGCATTCTCGCGGCCTTGGGCCGCACGCCCTCGCTCACCGAGCTTGGCATTTACAGCGTGATGTGGAGCGAGCACTGCTCGTACAAGTCGAGTCGCGTGCACCTGAAGCGCCTGCCGACCAAAAGCGACCGCGTGGTGCAGGGGCCGGGTGAAAATGCCGGCATCATCGACGTGGGCGACGGCTGGGCCTGCGCCTTCAAGATCGAGAGCCACAACCACCCCAGCTACATTGAGCCCTACCAGGGCGCGGCTACCGGAGTGGGCGGGATCCTGCGCGACATCTTTACCATGGGCGCGCGGCCGCTGGCCGTGATGGACTCATTGCGCTTCGGGCCGATCCGCGAAGGCGAGGGCGCTGAGCGCGAACTGGTGCACAAGAATCATGCCGTTGTCGAAGGCGTGGTGAGCGGCATCGCCGGCTACAGCAACTGCTTCGGCGTGCCCAACCTGGGTGGCGAGACGAAGTTTGAAAGCTGCTATAGCGGCAATCCGCTGGTGAACGCTTTCGCGCTTGGCCTGGTGCGCAAGGACGAGATCTTCTACGCCAAGGCGAGCGGCACGGGGAATCCCGTGATTTATGTCGGCGCCAAGACCGGCCGCGACGGCATCCACGGCGCGACCATGGCCAGCGAAGAGTTCAAGGAAGGCTCCGAACAGAAGCGGCCCAACGTCCAGGTTGGCGACCCGTTCATGGAGAAGCTGCTGCTGGAGGCGTGTCTGGAATCGATGAAGACCGGCGCCATCGTGGGCATTCAGGATATGGGCGCGGCGGGACTCACCTGCTCCACTTGCGAGATGGGCGCGCGCGGCGGCGTGGGCCTGGATGTCGAACTCGATCTGGTTCCGCAGCGCGAAACCGGGATGAGCGCGTACGAGATTATGCTCTCGGAAAGCCAGGAGCGCATGTTGCTCGTGGCGGAAAAGGGCCGCGAGAACGAGGTGCTGCGCGTCTTTGCGAAGTGGGGCCTGGACGCGGTGATCGTGGGCACGGTCGAGCCGGAGCCGCGACTGCGCATTCGCCATCACGGCGAACTGGTTGCCGACATTCCCAATCAGTCGCTCACCGACGATGCGCCGCTCTACCACCGGCCGGTCGGCACTTGGAAGGCGCCGGTGCCGCTCGATCCGCCTGCCGAAGCGCTCGCCGAACTCGCCAAAGACCGCGACTACCTGGCCGATCTCAAGAAGCTTCTGGCCGCACCGAACGTCTGCTCCAAGCGCTGGATTCACGAGCAGTACGACAGCATGGTGCAAACGAATACCGTGCAGGGGCCCGGCGGCGAAGCGGGCGTCATGCGCATCAAGGGAACTGGGAACCAGGAAGAGGGATCGGAAAAGCCCGAGCGCGGACTGGCGATGGCTCTGGATGGCAACGGACGTTGGAGCTATCTCGATCCCAAGCTCGGCGCGATGCATGCAGTGGCGGAGTGCGCGCGCAAAGTGGCCATGACGGGCGCCACGCCCGTGGCCGCGACGAATTGCCTCAACTTCGGCAATCCCGAAAAGCCCGAGATCATGGCGCAGCTTTCCGCCGCGATTGACGGCATTGCCGAGGCTTGCACCGCACTGGGCACGCCGATCACCGGCGGCAACGTCTCCTTATATAACGAGACCAAGGGCGAAGGCATCTATCCCACGCCGGTTCTCGGCATTGTGGGCATTCTGGAGGACGTGAAGAAGGCCGTGCCGGCGAGCTTCCAACGCGAGAAAGACGCCATCGTGCTGCTCTGGCCAATTCCGCGCGGCGAAGAAGCAAATGCGAAGCTTGACGTTCCCTTTAAGCCGCTGCCGATGAACCCCTACGTCATTCTCCCGCTTACTGTGCCCCCGCCTTTTCCCATCCCGGATCCCACTCCTGTTCCGGTTCCTGACGATTTAGAGGACACGACCGAACCTCCCGGATCTCAATTGGCGTGGTTTGGCTCCTCCGAATTCGCCAAAGTCGTTCTCGGCAGCTTCTGGGGCACGCCGCCGGCGCTCGATCTGGATGCCGAAGCCAGCCTGCATAATCTGCTGGCCGTGCTGGCGTGGCGCAGGCTCATCCGCTCGGCGCGCGACGTCTCCGACGGCGGCATTGCTGTCGCAGTGGCACAAGCCGCTTTCGCCAAGGGCATCGGCGCCACCGTCGAACAGGATGCGTCTCTTCTCGCGCACCCGCTCTTCGGCCTTTTTGCGGAGCCTGCTTCCACGGTCCTTGTCACCGCCGCTTCCGGCGATCTTGCGGAGATCGACGCCATGGCCAATGAGTACAACTTCTTTTCCGCGCGCATCGGCACGACGGGCGGAAAGCTGCTTGAAGTGCTGGTCGACGGCGAGGTGTTCATCTCCGCGCCACTCGAGGAACTGCGCACGCTCTGGGCTTCCGCGCTGGAAGCCAGCCTCCATGACGAGGTCATGGCATGATGCGTCGCCTCTATCAGGGCGTCCCCGGCGTCGCCGATATTTCCGAATCGCTTGGCGTGCAGTCCACGGTCCACGGTTCACGGTTCACGGTCCGCGAAGCGGACACCCTCCACGAAGAGTGCGGCGTGGTCGCCATCTACGGCCATCCTCATGCCGCGCGCGAAGCCTACCTCAGCCTCTATGCATTGCAACATCGCGGACAGGAGTCGGCGGGCATCGCTACCGCAGACGGCCATCATCTCGCCAATATCAAAGGCATGGGCCTGGTCTCGGAGATCTTTACCGACGACGTGCTGGCCAAGCTGCCCGGCCGCATGGCCATCGGGCACACACGTTATTCCACGACCGGCGATTCGGCGCTCTTGAATGCGCAACCCATTCGCGTCGACTCCACCAAGGGCCTGATCGCCATTGCGCATAACGGCAACCTAGTGAACCTGGGTAACGTGCGTGCGCGCCTGGAACGCGCAGGCGCGTATTTCCAGACCACTTCGGACTCCGAAATCATCGTGCAACTGATCGCGCACTCGAGCGCCGGCTCGCTGGTCGACGCCATCGCCGACTCGCTCTCGCAGATCGAGGGCGCGTTTTCGATTGTGATGATGACGCGCGACCGCATCTTTGCCGCGCGCGATCCGCACGGCTTCCGCCCGCTCTCGATGGGACGCATGAAAAGTCCCGAGGGGACCGACATCGTGGTCTTTGCCTCGGAAAGCTGCGCCTTCGATCTGCTCCGCGCCGAATTTGTCCGCGACATTCTTCCCGGCGAACTGGTGATGGTCTCGGAAGACGGCGTCACCAGCCGCCAGTACGCGAGCGGCACTCCGCAATCGAGCTGCATCTTCGAGCACGTTTACTTTGCGCGGCCCGACTCGCGCATCTTTGGCCGCTGGGTGCAGGAGTCGCGCGACCAGATGGGCCGGCAACTGGCGCGCGAGTCCGGCGTGCCTGCCGATGTGGTGGTTCCCGTGCCCGACTCCGGCGTGACCGCGGCGCTTGGTTACGCGGAAGAGGCCGGCATCCCGTTCCGTTTCGGGCTCATCCGCAACCACTACGTGGGCCGGACATTTATCGAACCCGAACAGCGCGTCAGAGACTTCGGCGTGCGCCTCAAGCTCAACCCGGTGCGCAATCTGCTGGCCGGCAAGCGCGTGGTTCTCATCGACGACTCCATCATCCGCGGCACCACCAGCCGCAAAATCGTGCGCATGGTGCGCGGCGCAGGTGCCAAAGAGGTGCACCTCCGCATCAGTTGCCCGCCCACCATCTCGCCGTGTTTCTACGGCGTGGACACGCCCAGCAAACGGGAGCTGATCGCGGCCAACAATTCAATCGACGAGATTCGCCAGTTCATCGAGGCGGACTCGCTGGCTTATTTGTCGCTCGATGGTTTGCTCAACAGCGTCCGGGACGAGAAAGAAGTGGGCTACTGTACCGCCTGCTACACGGGCAACTATCCAACGAAGTGGGTGGACGTGGAAGAGATCCTGCCGGTCGCCGCAAGCGTTTAACGCCAAAAGGAATAATCCTGGATTCTCCCATAAGCGCAGAGCATATACTGGCTCGACAACCTCTCCACGTTTTCGCTTTTTATTTGCTTTTCAATGGAGTATCATTGCGCCCATGGAGAACAAGACGTTATTGGGCGAAGACGACGGGCTGCTCATTCCGGATGATTTAGGCCCATGGACTGAAGATAAGTTTGATCTCATTCGCAATTATTGCCAGATTTTTTCATCCGCAATGAAGAACAAGTGGACGAGAGTTTATGTGGATCTCTACGCAGGTTCCGGACTGTGCCGAATCGAAGGTCGTAGGCAAGTTCTTTTAGGATCACCTCTCATTGCGTTATCCGTTGACGCTCCCTTCGATAGCTATATATTTTGCGAAAGCGACCCCGACCGCTTCTCTGCATTAAAGGCACGTGTTGGGAAGAGTTATTCGCACCTCAACACAAAATTGATTCCCGGAAAGTTTGAAGAGCACATTGGTGAGATCTGTTCGCGGATTCCAGCAAAATCCTTGGCCCTATGCTTTGTTGACCCGTTTGATTGTGATTTCAATATTGATGATCTTAAGACCATATCGAAGGCCGCACATGGAGTTGATTTTCTCTGCCTATTAGCCCTACAGATGGATGCAAAACGCAATGTCGAACGCTATCATCAGCCTGACAGCAAGATCGATAGAATGATCGGGAATACGACGTGGCGCGAGCGATGGAACAGCAGGGCAGATATTCACGAGGATTTTGCGAAGTTCCTCGCGATGGAATTCGCAAGGAGTATGTCCGAGGTCGGCTATTTGGAAACCCCATTGCACCAGATGAAGGAGGTCAGGACTCACGACAAGAATGTTCCGCTGTATTACATCGCAATGTTTTCAAAGCATCTCAGAGCCTACGACCTATGGAAGAAGACTCTGACCTCATCATCCCCACAGCGCCCCTTACCGTTCTAGGAGGAGGTCAACATGTCGCTTGGCACATCGATTGAATGGACCGACGCAACATGGAATCCGGTCCGAGGCTGCTCGAAGATCAGCCCTGGCTGCAAATTCTGTTATGCGGAGCGGTTTGCGGAGCGTTTCCGCGGCGTTCCGGGTCATCCATTTGAACAGGGGTTCGACGTACGACTTGTTCCTGAAAAGCTCCCAGACCCACTGCGATGGAAGAGCCCAAAAAAAATATTCGTCAATTCAATGAGCGATCTGTTTCACGAGTCAGTTTCCGACAGTTACATCCTTCAGGTCGCCCAAGTCATGCGCGAAGCAAATTGGCACATCTTCCAGATATTGACAAAGCGCCATGACCGCATGTGCCAACTACTCTCTGGCCCGCTGAGTGATTTTGCCAAGGACTCACACATTTGGTGGGGCGTCAGCGTTGAGAACAGAAAGAATGGCCTCCCAAGGCTGCGGAAGTTGCAGAATACTCCCATCGCAGTGAGGTTCTTGTCGATTGAACCTCTGCTCGAAGATTTAGGGGAAATTGACCTGACCGGGATTGCGTGGACAATTGTTGGCGGAGAAAGCGGTCCAGGTGCACGTCCGATGCATGCGGAGTGGGTGCGATCAATCAAGAAGCAATGTGGACGCCAAAACGTCCCGTTCTTTTTTAAGCAATGGGGCGGTAGCCGGAAGACGGTAGCCGGCAGGGTGCTGGATGGAAAGACGTACAGCGATTTTCCTCCGGTTATCCGCCCAAACCGCACCGGCAGAAGGACCTCGCTCGACTCATGGGCCGCGTTTATTCCGGTCGAAGCCCTGGCTGGCTGACCCTTCACTACGATATCGTTCCCTGTCGTCTCCCCGGTAGAGACGTCAAGCCGAACACTTCCAGTACTGTTCAGCTCAAGGCGAGCGAGGGGTCGGCGCTCAGGTCCGGCGGGGCGAACTCCTGTTTGAGGAGCCGTGGCCATGCGGCGGCGGCGATCATGGCTGCGTTGTCGGTGGAGAGCGCGAGGGTGGGAAAGAGAATCCGCACGCCGCGCGCCGCGGCTTCGCGCGTGAAGCGCTCGCGGAGCTCGCGGTTGGCGGCGACGCCTCCGGTGACAAGAATGCGCCGTGCACCCTGCGACTCGGCGGCAGCGAAGGTCTTCTTCTTGAGGTCGCCAATCACTGCGTGCTGAAAGCTGGCGATCAGGTCCAATGTCGGCTGCGGGCACAAGGCGAGAGCTTCTTCGCGCGTCTGCGGCGGGCGGAAATGCTCGAGTACGCGGCTGACGCGCGCTCGGGCTTCGGCGCGCATCTGGTTGAGTTCCACATAGCGCAGCACCGCGGTCTTGATTCCTGAAAAAGAGAAGAGAAAATGCGGATCGAGACGCGCGATGGGCGCGGTCTTTGCTGCCTTGGTGCGCGGGGGCTGACCGCACAGGTGCACTTTTGGTTTGATTTGTGAGAAGGAAAACGGCACGGCGCGGGGATTGCCGAATCTGGCGAGCGCATCGATCCACGGGCCGCCGGGATAGCCGAGGCCGAGCAACTTCGCGACTTTGTCGAAGGCCTCGCCCGCGGCATCGTCCACGGTGCGTCCCACCAGCGTGTAACCCCACGTGGCGTTCATCGGACGAGCTAGATAGAGATGCGTGTGTCCGCCGGAGACGACGAGCGCGAGGGCCGGGTCGTTGTTCGAGTTGGAGTGGCTCCCGTTCGCCGCGCTATTCTCGGGCGCGCCTTCGGCCTCGCGCTCGTTCAGGAGCACGGCGTGAATGTGGCCTTCGAGATGGTTCACGGCGATCAGCGGAAGACGATTTGCGAAGGCAAGGGCCTTGGCGTAGGTAATTCCCACCAAAAGCGCTCCGGCCAGGCCCGGGCCGGAGGTGACAGCGATGGCGTCGAGATCGGCAAGCGCGATGTGCGCCTCGGCAAGCGCGGCGCGAACCACAGGAACAATGGCGCGGAGATGCTCGCGGCTCGCGAGCTCCGGCACTACGCCGCCATAGCGCGCATGGGTCGAGATCTGCGAGGCGACGACGGAGGAAACCGTGCGCGCTCCCCGCTCGACTATCGCGGCCGCGGTTTCGTCGCACGAGCTTTCAATGCCGAGGATGAGGCCGGAGCCGGGCATATTCTCAGTGTATTGTGTAGCGCCGGTCTCCAGACTGGGGTCCCCAATGAGCGGCATTTTTGCTCGTTGGGGTGGGAGACCCGCACTCGTCCGGAGATCATTACGACACCACTAGGCCAAAGCGGCCCTTCGCGCGCACGGCCGGATGGAGCGAGAATAAAAGCATCAGCGATGGACGGGAACTGGCAATTCGAAGAGGCTTTACGGATCGTGGCGACGCTGCGCGCGCGCGGCTATGAAGCGTATCTTGCCGGCGGATGCGTGCGCGATCTCCTGCTCAA
>Ga0187852_1001614_pt1 | contig 20603 bp, 18 predicted proteins | sample June2016WEW_6_40_FD_134511 | JGI IMG/M metagenome (GOLD analysis project Ga0187852, IMG submission 134511) | Peatland microbial communities from SPRUCE experiment site at the Marcell Experimental Forest, Minnesota, USA - June2016WEW_6_40 | ecosystem: Environmental > Terrestrial > Soil > Wetlands...
GCCGGAGACACCGCCGGAGACACCGCCGGAGACACCGCCGGAGACACCGCCGGAGACACCGCCGGAGACACCGCCGGAGACACCGCCGGAGACACCGCCGGAGACACCGCCGGAGACTCGCAAGGCACCCCTCCCGAGGATGTCTGCTGGGACACCGGAGACGCCAGCCCGAGAACACGTCGGATGTGGACGGCACGCTTGCGTCGCGGCGCACTGCGCGTTCTTCCCCCGGCCAAGCTCTTGCCCGACCGCCAGCCCGCCTACGTCGCGTCGTGGATCTACGTCTTCGGCGTGGCGACCCTGGTCGCACTCGCGGTAGCGGTTGCCTCGGGGTTCGCGATCGCGCTGGGTGGCGTGGACTGGTGGCACACCAACCCTGTCGGGCACTTCTTCAACAGCCTGCATCTCTGGAGCGTCGAGACCTTCATGGCCTTCATGGTCATCCACCTATGGGGAAAGTTCTGGATGGCCGCCTGGCGAGGGAAGCGAGCAAGGACATGGGTCAGTGGAGTCCTGGCGTTCCTAGCGTCGATTGTCCTGTGCTTCACCGGGTATCTGTCTCAACAGAACTTCGACGCGCAGTGGATCTCCACGAACGGCAAGGACGCGTTGAACGCGACCGGCCTGGGTGCGTTCTTCAATCTCATGAACGTCGGCCAGATGCTCCTCTGGCACGAGGTCTTGCTTCCGCTGCTTCTCGTCACCTTGGTCGGTGCCCACATCTTGCTGGTGCGGGCGCGCGGGGTCGTACATCCCTTCCCTGCACCCGTGGCGCGAACTAAACGTCCCCGACTTGACCGCGCAGCCCGACGCGCCGCAGCGGCGGGCGAAGCCGGTGGCTGGCGTGGGCCGACTCGCCGCTATGACATCGTCAAGGAGGGAGCGATCGCAGGGGTCGTCGTGCTGGCCCTTACCTTCCTGCTGGCCGGGCTCCTCTCGTCGCCCGATGTGCCTCCGATCGACGTCCGCACGTGGGCCGGGTTGGCTCCGGCGGATTTCCTGGCCACCACGGCCAGCGAACTTGCCGGGACGAGCGAGACAGCCCAATACGGGCCTCCCTACAACAACGGGAGTGCCAGCGTGCAGGGGATCGGGGTGTCGTGGCAGAACCTGGCCGGTGTGCGCGATCACATCGACCCGGCAAGGAGCTTCGTTCTCGAGCCTTTGTCGAAGGGTGCCAGTGCGAGCCCGACTCTGGCACGTGCACTGACTGATTACAGACTCGCCGACACCGCGACGCAGCAGCGATGGGCACAGGCCTACCTGAACGCTCTCGATCACGTGAGGTTCGTGCGAGGGGTGCCGAGGGTGCCCGCCGCTCCAGACGGCCCCGTCCCGGTCCTCGCAAGCAGCGAGCTGTCTCTGGCGAGAGCCGGCGCGCTCGATGCCGCCCTCATAGCTCACCAGAGCTTCTACGGCACGAACTTCACGAAGCCGCTGCTGTTCCTCGAGGACGGCAGTTACTTCGCCAACCAGGCGCAAGCCCAGCACTTGACCGGTTCGCAGTGGGGAGTGTTGAACGAGACCGGCAGTTACCCGGGCCAGCCTTGGCTGTGGCTCTACCAGCTCTGGTACCAGGTCCCGGGATTCAGGACGTCAGCGAACGTGGACCTGATCGCCATCTACTTGACGGGAGCGGCGACCCTGTTGCTGTTGTTGATCCCGTTCGTGCCGGGTCTTCGCGACATCCCACGGTGGGTCCCGGTCCACCGGCTCGTCTGGCGCTCCTACTACAAGTCGGAACGAACCACTTAGCGCTCTGGCGCTGACGCATTTCACGACGGCGTGCGCGGAGAGGTTCACAGGGTCGTCCAAGGTGTCCTTAATGCTCCGGACAGGAACCGCCGTGCACGATGACCTCCATGGCCCTCTCCCCGACACCTCGCTGCGACGGCCCACCGTGCCCACCGAACGCCGCGCGACCTCCGGAGGAGCCCGCCGTGAGTCACACGAGGGCGCTGGGAACGACCGTTACCCTCGCCGTCGACCGCCCTGATCAGATCGAGCTCGCAGAGTCGATTCTCGTCGGTGAGCTCGATGCTATCGACCGTGCGTGCAGCCGGTTCCGTGCGGATTCGGAGATCTGGAGGCTGTACGCCTCGGGTGGCGCGAACGTCCGGGTGAGCCCACTGCTCTTCGAAGCGATCGCAACCGCCTGTGCTGTAGCAGAGAGGACGGGCGGGGCGGTGGATCCGACCGTGGGTGCCGCCGTCGAGGCTCTCGGTTACGACCGCGACTTCGCCGAGGTGCGCTTGCTCACCGCTCCCCTGCGTGCCGAGCCGCGACCAGCACCCGGGTGGTGGCGTGTGGAGCTGGACGCCTCTAGTCATTCGGTGCGAGTTCCACCGGGCATCCGTCTTGAGCTGGGCGCGAGCGCCAAGGCGCTAGCTGCCGACGGCGCCGCGCGAAGCATCGCTTCGGCAACCGACTCAGGGGTCCTCGTCAGCATAGGAGGAGACGTGTCGGTGGCCGGAGCCCCCCCGCCCGGGGGGTGGCCGATCGGGATCTCGATCGACTCGTCCACGCCGGCCGAAGCAGTCGGGCACGTCGTGAGCTTGTCTTCGGGTGGCCTGGCCAGTTCCAGCACGGCGGTGCGGACCTGGCGTCGGGGGAATCGCCGCCTGCACCACATCGTCGACCCGGTCACCGGGGACGTAGCCAGCGAGTACTGGAAGTTGGTGTCGGTGGCGGCAGCCTCTTGCGTCGACGCCAATGCCGCAAGTACCGCTGCAATCATCTGGGGGGCGCAAGCTGTCGCTCAGCTCGACGCACTCGAGCTTCCCGCCCGACTCGTACGAGGTGACGGTGCCGTCACCACGGTCGGAGGGTGGCCTGCTGACACTGCGTCTTGGCAGCACAGCTAGTTCGGGAAGCTCAAAGCGAGCCCATAGGTCGACTCACAGTTGTTTCAAAGCCGCTCTTCATACGTTGGTCATGTTCCACGGAGCACCATGAGCCGGGAAGGAGTTGGCCATGACGGGTTCTCAGCACAACTTGCACTACGCGAGCATCAAGGAGCAACGAGGCGTGGCGTTCGACCGCGTCCGCCGAGCATTCCGCTGGACGACCGCTGGGGCCGTCACTGCGGTCGCATTGATCGTGGGTGTCGTCGCGCACCAGTTCCCGGGACTGTCGAGCTCTTCGCCAACTGCCACCAACGGCTCGGCGCTCACAACCACTCCGTCTGCATCCACCTCGTCGACCTCCGGAAACTCGAGCGCGTCGGGCATTTCCAGCTCGTCGGGAGCCGCTATCCAAGCGCCGGCGAAGGCGCCGGCTTCCACTCGGAGGACCCCAACTGTGGTGTCCGGAGGGACTTCGTGGTGAGATGACGAGAGCCGCCTCGTTCAGATGATTGCCACATCGTCACACTTGCTGTGGTACACGACGCGCGCGACAGGCGTCGTGGCCCTGCTCCTTCTTACCGGCACGGTCGTACTCGGAGTGCTCACCTCGGTAAGGTTCGGGACGACGCAATGGCCACGATTCGCGCTGCAGGACCTTCACCGGCGCGTGTCGCTGTTGAGCATGATCTTCATCGCATTGCACGTCGTTACTACCGTCTCGGACTCCTACGCCCCGATAGGGTGGGTGTCGGCGATCGTGCCGTTCACCTCTGCCTACAGGCGGCTGTGGCTCGGCTTGGGTACGGTCGCAGTCGACCTTCTGCTCGCGGTGACGATCTCGAGCCTGCTGCGCCAACGCGTCGGCTATCGCGCCTGGCGCGCCCTGCACTGGCTCGCTTATGCGAGCTGGCCCGTTGCCCTGCTCCACGGGATCGGTACCGGCACCGATCCTCATCTCGGGTGGATGGTGCTCCTCACGATCGTATGCGTGGCGGCTGTGCTGGCTTCGATCGGCTGGCGACTGGTCTCTGGGTGGCCCGCCAAGGCGGGGATGCGCGTCGGTGCGGGAGCGGGAAGCGTGCTGGCGGTGATCGCGATGGCTGCGTGGGCCGCGAGCGGGCCCCTACGTCCAGGATGGGCTGCAAGGGCCGGCACGCCGGCGTCCCTGCTCGGCAGGTCGCAAAGCGCGGCCGGCGCCTCACCCGCGACGCAAGCACCCTCTGCGCCATCCCCCAGCCAGGCGAGCCCGTCGAGCCGGTCCTCCACCTTGACTTCTCTTCCAGCCCCCCCTTATAGAGCGAACCTCGCCGGCTCGGTCGTCCGGTCGGTGCAGTCGAACGGCTTGGAGCAGGTCGCCATGAAGGCGCAGACTCAGGGATCGCTCCGCGCCGTGCTCGACATGGTGATCCTCGGCAACCCGGGCTCGTCGGGTGGCGTTGTGATGCAGCAGAGCCAGGCCAGCTTCGGTCCGCCGGACGTCCCTAGTCAGTACCAGGGAAACATCGTCAGGCTCGACGGCTCTCGAATCCTCCTCGCCCTGCGCGATCGAACGGGGGGCTCGCTCTCCCTGCGAGTCGACGTCTCCATCGTCAGCACCCGGCTCACCGGTCAGCTCGCGTCGGTCACCTCTGGAACAGGGGGCTTCGATGACAGTAACTGAGACGGCTCCTGCAACAGTCGCCGGGGCCTTGCCGAGACTTCTCGCCGTCTGGCACGAGACCGCAAGAACCGATCTCGGCGCGCATCTCTTGGTGCACGGCCCGATGCCGTTTCCAGGGCGCGGTGACTCCCACTTCGCCGAGAGACTGCTCGAAGCCGTCAGGCGGTCGGGGCTCACCGGGAGAGGAGGCGCCGGGTTCCCTTCCGCGCGCAAGTGGGACTCCGTGCGTCGCTCCCGTCATCCGCTGCTCGTCGTCAACGCCATGGAGGGCGAGCCCGCGAGCGATAAGGACCGGGTGCTTCTTTCGAGTGCACCTCACCTCGTGCTCGACGGGGCGGAGCTCGCTGCTCTGGCGGTGGGTGCGCGTGAGATCCTCGTCTGCGTTGCTGACGACCGGCCTGACGGTGCGCGCGCGGTGCAGCGGGCTCTGCACGAGCGGGCGACCGCCGGGCTCGGACGCGTGCGCGTCCGGGTGCTTCGGCCCCCGGGTCGATACGTGAGCGGCGAGGAGTCCGCGCTGGTCAGCTGGATCGCAGGAGGCTCTGCGAGGCCGACGTTTCGCCAGGAGAAGGGGGTTCCCCTGACAGTGAGGCACCGCCCGACCCTGGTCCACAACGCCGAGACGCTGGCGCACGTGGCTCTCATCGCGCGCCACGGTTCGGAATGGTTCCGCGCCGTGGGAATGCTCGACGCACCGGGAACGTCGCTCGTGAGCACATCGGGAGCAGTGGAGCGTCCGGGGGTCTACGAGGTGGAGCTTGGCACGCCGGTCGCCCGCATCCTTGAGCGTGCCGGCCTGGTGGCAGAGGTCTCCGGGGTGCTCGTGGGCGGCTACGGCGGCACGTGGCTGGCCCCCGAGCTGATCGACACTGCGTATGCCCCGGGGCCGCTGGCAGCTGCGGGCAGCGCAATGGGAGCCGGCGTCCTCGCCGCTGTCCCTGTTTTCGCGTGTGGTGTCGCCGAGACGGCCCGGATCGTCTCGTACATGGCGGGCCAGAGCGCGATGCAGTGCGGGCCCTGCGTCTTCGGTCTTCCCTCCATGGCCGGCGACCTTGCCGGTCTCGCTCACGGCGACGGCGACAGGCCCACTCTGGCGCGGCTGCGCAAGCGTCTCGACGTCGTGTCAGGACGGGGGGCGTGCCGACATCCCGATGGCGTCATCCGGCTCGTCAGGAGCGCGCTCGGAGTCTTCGCTGCTGATTTCGCCGAGCATGCGCGCCGCAGGCCCTGTCAAGGGTCGAATCGCAGTCCGGTCCTGAGTGTGCCGCGATCGGCGCACGATGCCGTCAGAGCGACGTCGGCGCGCTGGAGGCCACGATGAGCACGCGACTGTCGTGACCGCGACCGCTGTCCGCCTGCGCGTCGACCCGATCGCCTGCGATGCCTTTGGCTACTGCGTCGAGCTGCTACCCGAGATCGTGGGTTTGGACGAATGGGGGTTCCCGGTGCTCGACGATACGCCGGTTCCGCCGTACCTGATCGACTTGGCGAAGCGCGCCGTGCGCGACTGTCCGAGGCGGGCGCTGCTGCTAGAGAGGGCCCCGTCTGGTCCGGGCTAGGACGGCTTCGGCTTCGGTCACGAACCGCAAGACCAGCTCCCCCGCCGGGACCAGCCGGCCGATAGCCCCCACCCCTTGACCCGCCGGGTAGCCCTCTATCGAGGGATCGACCTCCGGGGTCCGGTCGTCGCCGCCGAGATGGAAGGCCTTGTCCCCGATCGAGCGACCCAGTTGCGCAGGGAACGGCTGAAGCTCGTCTGGATGCTCGTCGAAGTAGGACGTGTACGCGTTGCGTAGGACGCGCATCGTCTTGCCCGAGTAGGCGCGACTGATCGTCGTAGCGTCCTCGGAAGCGTCCAGTAATGCTTCTTTGTAACCGGCGACGGCGCGGGCCTCGGGCGTGGCTATGAACCTTGTGCCCACCCACGCTCCGTCTGCACCCAGCGCCAGTGCCGCCGCGAGGCCCCTTCCATCGGTGATCCCTCCCGCCGCGACGACCGGGACCCGGTCTCCGACCGCGTCGACGATCTGGGGCACCAGGGGCAAGGTGGCGATAAGGCCCGTGTGACCCCCCCCTCGGTGCCTTGGGCGACGACGATGTCGCATCCGGCGTCCACGGAGCGGCGCGCGCGGTCCACCTTCCCGCACATGTTGATGACCATGAGCCCGTGACAGTGGCACAGGTCGACCACGTCGGTGGGCACGCCGAGGCCGGCGACGAACACCGAGGCCCCGCCCTCGATGATCTTCTCCACCTGCTCGCTCATGTCTCCGGGCATGGCGGTCAGCAGATCGACGCCGAAGGGCTTCTCTGTGAGCTCGCGTACGCGGCGAATCTCCTCGACCATCACCGAGGTGGGCATCGTGAAGGCGCCAAGGCACCCGAACCCGCCGGGTTCTGAGACCGCCGCGACGAGGCGGTGGTAGGAGACGCCTCCCATGCCGGCGAGCATGACGGGGTGCTCGATCCCGAGGACCTCGGTGAGTCTCGTTCGCACCTGCCTCCGCGCTTTGCCCGACGGACCGCTGAGCCGTTACACGGCCGATGAAGCGCTACCGCCGGAGCGTAATCTTCCAGCGATGTCGCCCGCGGTGAGAGGACTGCGCCTGCGCCATGGGTTGCGCCGCGTCGCCGCCCGCGCGCGCCTTGGAGTGCACGTGCTCGACGACCTGGGACTTCGCATGGTGGGTCTCGTGGTGGTCAACTCCGTGCGCCGCCAAGCGGCGTCGTGGCGCGATGGCGGAGAGCGCGAGGCCGCGCGCCCAGTGGTCACCCCGGGCTCGCTCGAGCGCGTGGATCCCCTGCCCGGAGGTGCCAGCTTCGTCTTTACTCATGCGCAGCTCGAGGTCCGGTACATGGCGAGCGACGTGGTCCTGCTCAGCTGGGGCCCTGGGCCGGAGCCCGTGCCCTACGCGCTGGCAGAGGGGCGGGTGGGGACAGGGGGGCCCGGCTGGGTCGTTCCGTCGGTCCTCCTGCTCGACCGTGACGTTCGGGGCTGGGGTCTTATCAGCGACGTACTGGATGTTCAGGTGGCGAGCGACGGCGCGACCGAGGTGACGTGGCGCGACGGGACGGTGCTGCGCCGAGCGGCGCCACCGATGCGCCGTGGCGGGGGTTGGGAGCAGAACGTCGAGATGCGGCCCGGTGAGCGCTTTGGCGGACTCGGCGAACAATCATCGGGCGTGAACCTGCGCGGCGGCACCTTCCGCGTGTGGAACCGCGACGCCGGAGGCGCGTGGGGACCTGGCGCCGGGCCGCTCTACATGGGGGTGCCGGTGGTCCTCGCCACGCACGGCGAAGGAGACACGCTCACCTTCTACGAGAATTCGACCCACGCGGTGTTCTCCTTCGGTGACGCGCACACGTCTCGGAACCGGCAAGGAGAGGCATCGGTGGCCTTCGCCGGGGGACGGCTTCGCTCGTACGTGATCGCAGGGCCGGTCCCGCACTTGCTCGATCGTTACAGCGAGCTGACCGGCCGGCCCTGCCTGCCTCCACGCTGGGCCCTCGGGTACCACCAAAGCCGGTGGGGGTACCGCAGCGCGAAGGACGTGAGTGGCGTCCTCGACGGATTCGAGAGAGAGGGGCTCCCGTTGAGCGCCGTCCACCTCGACATCGATTACATGGACGGCTATCGGGTCTTCACTGTCGACCGGTCACGCTTCGGCGAGCTCTCTGCGCTCGCGGCGGAAGCCGCCCGCCATGCCACGCGCGTAGTCTCGATCGTCGATCCGGGTGTGAAGGTCGACCCCACCTACGACCTGTACCGCGAGGGCAGGGCTCTCGGCCACTTCTGCTCCGACGTGCACGGCAACCCGGTCCAAGACGTGGTGTGGCCCGGGCGGGTGGTATTCCCCGACTTCACCAATCCGCGAACGCGTGCGTGGTGGGCAGCGCAATACCGGGTCATGACTGACGCGGGGGTGGCCGGCTGCTGGCACGACATGAACGAACCGGCCTCTATCTCCCTTTTGGGCGATCCGACGCTCCCCCTCGACACGCGCCACGACTTCGACGGGCGAGGTGGCGACCATGCCGAAGGCCACAACCTCTACGGCTTGCTGATGAACCGCTCGGGCTTCGAGGGTCTGAGCCTTGCTCGTCCCGAGCGGCGCCCGTTCATCGTGTCGCGCTCGGGGTGGGCCGGCAATCAACGCTGGGCGTGGAACTGGACCGGCGATGCCGCATCGACCTGGGCTTCGATGCGCCAGCAGGTTGCCACTCTCATAGGGCTCGGGCTGTCGGGCGTTGCGTTCTCGGGATCCGACACCGGAGGGTTCAGCGGGGTGCCCGACGACGAGCTTTACCTCAGGTGGCTCCAGATGAGCGTGTTCACGGGTTTTTGCAGGACGCACTCGGTGGTGGGCGTTCCCCCTCGCGAGCCGTGGCGCTTCGCTGAGCCGACGTGCCGGAGCGTCGGTGCTTGGATCCGCTTTCGGTACCGGCTGCTTCCTTACTTGTACACGCTGGCCCACCAGGCGGCCGAAAGCGGCGCGCCCTTGGTGCGACCTGTGTGGTGGCCTGTTCGCGGTGCCGGCTGGGCTGCTGCGACTGTGTCGACGGACGAGGAGGCTGGCACTTCGAGAGAGTCGAGTGCCACAGCAGAGGACGACATCTTCTTGCTGGGAGACGCATTGCTCGTCGCTCCCGTCACCGAGCCCGGCGCGCGAAGCCGCGAGGTCCTCCTGCCGCCGGGGCGCTGGTGGAGCCTGTGGCCAGAGGACCGCGGCGCGGTGGGGGAGGAGGACCGCAGGGCGGTGGGGAAGGAGACCCGCGACATGGTGGGTAGGGATGACGGGAGAGAGCTCGGAGGCGACGCCGGAGGGGTGGTGAGGCTCAGAGCACCGGCGGACCGGCTGCCGGTGCTCGTGCGCTCAGGGACCATCCTCCCTCTCGACGACGCATTTGCCGAGCCGTCGGGTCCGTGCCTGATGGAAGGCGACAGGGGTGGCGACGTGGCCGGCGGCCGCTCCGGACACCTCGATGCGGACCACGCCCCGCGGCTGTTGTCTTTTCACTGCTGGCCGACGTCGCAAGGTGTAGCCGAAGGATTCTGTGTAGACGACGCCGGCGACGGCTTCGGGCCGGCACGTCGCGACGAGATGCGGCTCGAAGACGCGGTACCCGGTGCCACGGCCGTGCTCACCTGGCGCCGGAGCGGGGAATTCCCCTCCCCATCGCGCGTGCGCGTTGTGATCCACGGAAGAGGTTCAGGCCTCGTCGTGGCAGACGGCGAAGAACTCGGTGCGACCGTGGCCGGTGCCATCGAATGCGCCCCCTTCGACCGGCTCGAGCTGCGAGACCTGCCGCCGGCCTAGACGCCCGGCCTCTTCTGGTCGACAGCGGTGACGGCCTCGTCGACCGACATGAAGAAGCTGTCCTCCCCGATCCGTTGCAGAAGGCCGCTTCGCGAGAGGCTCTCGCGCACGTGCTCCCCTGCCCGTGTCACGGCGAAGACGATGTGGTCTCGGTCGAGTTTGTCGAGCGTCTCGCGAAGTGCGCGTGAACCGGTGTAGTCGACGTCGCTCATACCGATCGCGTCGAGCACGACCGCATGCGGGGCTCCGACAGCGCGTTCGCGCGCCAGGTCCAGCTGGACGCGGAAATGCGTCGCGTTCGCGTACCAAAGCGGTGTGGCGAACAACACCACGAGCACGCCCGGCACCTGGGCTGATCCCTCCGCACTGCTCAGGGGGGCCCAGCTGGTGGTGTCGGGTATGCGGCCCAGCACGTGCAGCTGGGGGCGGGCACTCAGTCGGGTGCGGTCCAAGATGGCGAGGCCCACCGCTACGGCTATGCCTTGTTCCACGCCGACGAGGGCCACGGTGAGGAGGGTGATGACGGCGAGAGCGAGCTCGAACAGATCGAACCGGGCGATGGACAGGAGATCGCGCACGTGGAAGATGCGGGTTGCCACGAATATCAGCACCGCTGCGAGAGTCGCCAGGGGCACGTCCTTCAGCAGCCCCGCCGCGGGTACGAGCGCCACGACCGCCACAGCCGCGCCGAGACCGGCTGCCTGGGTGCGCCCGGATGCAGAGGCGACCGCGGCCGTCCTCGCAGGACTCGCGTTCACCGGGAAGGAGCCGGCCAGCCCGGCCACGATGCTGCCGGCGCCCACCCCGAGGAAGTCGCGCCCTACATCGACCTCGTAGCCGCCCTGGTCGGCGAAGGCACGAGTCGTGGCGGCCGATTGGCTGACCACCACGAGCGCGACGACGCCGGCTATGGGCATGACGCTCCCGAGCGCCGACCACGACAGCCCGACGAGGCCGAAGCGCGGAGCGCCGTGAGCGAGGGTGCCCAACACCTCCACGCCGTGTGAATGAAGGCCGAGAACGCCGACCATCACGGTAGAGCCGATCAGCCCGAGGAGTGCGCCCGGGAGCCTGCGGTCGAGGTGTTCGCCAGCCACCACCACGGCGAACACCACAACCCCGATTCCCAGGGCCCATCCGTTTGTGTGATCGAGGTGGCTTGCCACGACTCCGAGGCGGTGGATCGTGCTGCCGCTTGCCGCCGGGAGGCCGAAGAGGTCAGGGATCTGGTGCACCACGATGATCACCGCGACGCCGGCAAGGAACCCCGTGATGATCGGTGCGGAGAGGAACTCTGCGATCCAGCCGAGGCGCAGGAGGCCCACCAGCGCGACGAGCGCGCCGACCATCACGGCGAGGATCCCGACCAGGTCCACGTACCCGTGGGAACCGGTGGGCGCGAGGTGGGCGATCCCAACGGCGAACAGGGGCGCGATCGTGGAGTCGGCGCCGACGGACATCTGGGGGTTCGATCCGAGCAGCGCGAAGAGCACGGTGCCGGCGACGAATGCATAGAAGCCGGTGATGGGCGGCATCCCGGCGAGCCGGGACGTGGCCAGTTGCTCGGGCACGGCGATCACGAGCAACGTGATCGCGGCGAGGACGTCGGGCACCGCCCATGACGTCTTGTACGAGCGCAAGGACGAGAAGATCACGCCTCAGCGCTCCAGCTCTAGCCAGTGCCTGGCACTCGAGAGCACGCTCACCTCGGGGTGCGACCATACGAAGCGCTCGACGTGGTCCAGAACCTCCTCGGCATGCGAGACGTCGGGGGCAACCACGCTGAACCCGATCCCCGCACGCTGCCAGCGGTCGTGGTGGGAGACCTCTGATGCCGACACCGCGAAGCGGCGTCGTGCGGTCTCGACGAGGTGGCGGACCACAGCCCGCTTGGCCTTCAACGAGTCGGAGTTCGCCAGATGCAGCTCCATCTCGAGCGCGCCTACGTGCATGGCGGTGAGCTCTGCCTCAGCCGGTGGCCGAATGGCTGACGGGCATCCGACAAAAGCCACCGGCAGTTGTGCTCCGAGCGGCACACGCGCTTTCCCGGGTGGGCCTGTCGGCTGTGGTGCTCAGCTGCGCGGCACCTGGGCCCAGGCGATGTCCTTGTCGGCGCGCGGCTCACCGGGGAGCCCGAGAACCCGCTCCCCGAGGATGTTGCGCATGATCTCGGAGGTGCCGCCCTCGATGGAACGGCCCCGAGAGCGCAGGAAGGCGACGCGTTCGTCTCCGCCGCTTCGCAACAGGTTGACCGCCTCGGGCGCCTTCATCTCGTAGCCCCTCGGGTAGGTGGTCCCTTCCATGCCCATCAGGTCCATACACAGCTCGTAGATGCGCTTCTCCAGCTCGGCCGTCGTGAGCTTGGCGACAGCCCCCTCGGGGCCCGGCGTGCCCGCACGGCGCATCTCGCGCGCCCGGAGGTTGGTGAGGCGAGCCACCTCGGAGCCCACCCACAGTCGCATGAGCCGCTCGCGGTCGACGCCGGTCTTGTCGGGCTTCTTCTTCCAGAGCCCGAGCGCCTGGTCGATCGGTCCCGACTCGCGCGCCTGGTCACCCTCGCCGATCGCGACGCGCTCGACCATAAGCGTGGTGGTGGCGACCCTCCAGCCGGCCCCTACCGCGTCCAGGCGCATGGAGTCGGGGATGCGAACGTCCGTGAAGAAGACCTCGTTGAACTCGGCGCCGCCGGTGATCTGGCGAAGCGGGCGCACCTCGACCCCCGGCGCGTGCATGTCCACCACGAAGTACGTGAGGCCGCGGTGCTTGGGCACGTTCGGGTCGGTGCGCGTGACCAGCAACCCCCACTTGGAGACGTGGGCGAGGGTGGTCCAGACCTTCTGGCCGTTCACTACCCACTCGTCGCCGTCCGCCACCGCCGAGGTGGCCAGCCCGGCCAAGTCGGAGCCGGCGCCCGGCTCGCTGAAGAGCTGGCACCAGATCTCCTCGCCGGTGAACAGGGGTCGAAGCAGGCGCTTCTTCTGTTCCTCGGTCCCGTGGGCGAGGACCGTCGGCGCCCCCATCGCGTAGCCAATGACGTTCTGGTCGACCACGCTGGGCGCACCCTCCTTGCGCAGCTTGCGCTCGACCGGGTCCTGGAGCTGAGCGGGCAGGCCGAGCCCGCCGTGACCCTCGGGGAACCACACCCAGGCAAGCCCGGTGTCGAAGCGCGCTCCGAGGAAGTCGCGTACCGGGGTGCCGGCGGGGTCGTGTTCGGCGAGGAGCTTGTCCACGCGTGCGAGAACGCGGTCTTCCTCGTCGGTGGTCGGCTCGTCGGTGAAGGGCTTGCGTTCCGACGTGACCATGAACCCACGTTACCGACCCCGCAGGCGTCCCGGCGGCCAGACGTCGTCGAGCCTTCGACACGGGGGCGTCGATCGGCTTCGAGCGCGATGGCCCAATGCTCATCCACGAGGGCTGCCCGCTGAGGACCACCCGCGTTACGCGTTGGTGGTGGTGGCCGCCCGGATCTGGCGTGTGGGCCCGGAGCCGACCGAGACGCTGACCGTGATGCTCGACGGAGAGTACATGAGGGCCTCCAGATAGACCTCCGCGCCGGGATTGGTCGGCAGCACACCTCCGCTGACCGAGTACGTCCCGCTCGTCGCCCAGCTTGCCCAGCTGATTTCCGTTGTCTGTGACCCCGAGCAAATCATGTTGTTCCAGGGCACCGAACAGGCGATCAGCGAGGTGGCCACCGTCGCGGTGAGGACGTAGCTGAGCCCGGTGACAGCGACCGTACCGGTGTTCCAAATGTTGAAGTAGTAGATACTCGAACCGCTGGACGAGAAAGGCCCGCACGAGGACGGGGAGGTGAGGCACGGCGGCGCAGCGGTGACCGAGCTGCTCGTGGGCACCACACCCCATGCCGCCACGCTCGAGACGGAGCTGCTAGTGCTTATGGCTTGCAAGTTCGTGTAGCAGCCGCTGGCAGCGAAGAGGCCGACGGCGAGTGCTACGAGGAGGGCCGCCTTCTTCACGGCCGCCTTTTCCGGCGTCATCGCGCGACTGAGGTGCTCGGACATCTCTCTATCCTTTGAAGGCCCGGTTCGCCGTGTCAGCTGTTGGTGGTCGTGGCTGTGCGTTGGACCTCGGTGAATGTTCAGGTGATCGTCGTGTTGAGCCCCTGGATGGTCGGGCTGGGCAGCGTCCCGTTGGTCGAGGTCTCGCTCCCGACCAGGGTCAGGCTGAATTGCAAGTGGGCGATCCCGTTGGTTGCCGCCAGCGCGGGCACGTTGCTCAAGCTCTGAGCGGACGAGAAGCTCGACAGCGTGGTGCTTGCGAGAAGCGTGGTCTGAGTCGCGGAGCAGGTCCCGGTGGTGACGGTCCAAGCAACGCTGCACATGTTGAGCGAGACCGATAGGCCCTCGCCCGGGATGCTGCCGTTGGTCAGGGCGTTCACCGGGCTCGCTGAGGCTGCGAGCGTGACACCCGCTGCCGATGCCAGCGTGCCGGTGTTGTTCAGGGTCGGATAGACGTTGTACACGTCGCTCGGGGCCATCGCGGTGATCGTCTCGGGCAGACCGGTGCTCGTGCCGTCGTGACCGAGGGTCATGAGCAGCGTGCCGCTCGTCACTACCGAGGTGCCGGTGGTGCTGGCGGTCAACCCGGCGTAGACGCCCGCTCCGGTGAGCCCGAGGACCGAGGCGGCGAAACCCGTCGCCAGGAGTCTGCGGGCCGTCTTCGAGCGGGGGATGAGCTTGTGCTTGGTACGCATGGTCGCTCTCCTGATCCTTCGGCTGTCGGGTGTCTCCGACCGCTTATTCGTTCCCTTCCACCTGATCTCCTGAGCGACCTCGGAGGATCGCCCGGGTGCCGCCGAAGCAGGCACCGAGCCCGAGCACCCCGATCAGCAGCACGCGCCCCCACCGGTTCTCGAAGTCGACCATCACCCAACCGAGCCACGGCACCTTCGCCACCACCGTGGGGACCGTGCTCCCGTGGAGCCGCAAGTGCCACGGGTCCGCGGTCCGGTTGGCATCGCCCTTGGTCGTGATCACCGGGTGGCCGGCAGGTCCCGACACCGACACCACCAGGTGGGCGTACTGGGCGCTCGAGCCTGGCGGGGTGAACACGATGATCTCACCCGGGCGCACCTGGCTTGTGGGGGTCGGGCGGGTGACGATCGCCCAGCCCGGCGCGTAAGTTGGCCGCATACTCCCCGACAGGACAGGGCGGATGCTCAGGTGCAGCGAGAACACGGCCACCGCTCCTGCGGTCAAGGCCCCGCTCACGACGACGATGAGGAGCGCGGCCACGATCTTCGAGAGCGTCCCTCGTTTTTCAGGAGCCGTCGTGTCGAAGCTCATCTGGATTTGGTCGGCGGGACCGCAACGGCTCTTTAGGGCCAAAGGTTCCTAAAGGGGCGCTTGAGCAGGGATTTCACTCTCCGTGCACGGTCCGCAAACACTCCAAGTGTTACTCGGTTCTGGCCGACTGTTGTGTATCTATGTTCACGTGATTATGCGCCCCTCGGGCGCCCTGCCCGCCTGAGCGGTCAGACTGTTGACGGAGGACCCTGTGCCGGAAGACGCGACCCTGGAAGAGATTCCCGAGGAGGAGTGCCTGGAGTTGCTCGCCACCCAGTCGGTGGGACGCATCGCCATGGTGAGCAACGGCCGGCCGCTCATCTTTCCCGTGAACTACGTGCTCGAGGGGCGAACGATTGCTTTTCGCACTGACCCCGGGACCAAGCTGGACGCGGCGACGCTCGGCAAGGTGGTGTTCGAGATCGACTCGGTGGATGCCGAACAGAGCGAGGGATGGAGCGTGATGGTCCAAGGCCTCGGCAGAGAGATCACCGACGCTTGGGATAGCTGGTCGCAGCGGGTGACCGCCCGCCATCTCGAGCCCTGGGCAGCAGGCGCCAAGGAGCACTGGGTAGCCGTGGCCACGCCCGTGTTCTCGGGGCGTCGGATCCGCCATTAGACGCCACCGCGAAACCACGAGAGCTGTTCCTCGCTCCCCGTCCGCGCCGAGTGTGCTCAGTTCGCGCGACACGCCGTCGAAATGGGCTCAGCGCCCGTCCGCGTCGAGTGGGCTCGGCGCCCGGGCGGACTCGAAACCGAGGGTGAAGCCGGCGAGATAGACGTCGGCCTCGGATGTGCGCGGGTAATGGCTGGTCAGCCTCCGAAAGCGCGCCGAGTGCGTGGGCTCGACCAGGTGGGCGAGCTCGTGGACGAGCACCGCGTCGAGGACCCAGCCCGGAACGACCCGGAGCCTGTCGGAGATCCGTATCTCGCGGGTGTGCGAGCTGCAAGACCCCCAGCGGCGTTGCTGGTTCGACACCCAGCGGACTGAGACCGGCTGGACTCCGCCGAGGTACCGGTCGGCGAGCGAGGTGGAGCGGATCGCGAGGTCGCGATCGGAAGTGGTGATGTGAGGGCGCTGGGCCAGGACCCTGCGGACGAGACCCTCGACGAGCTCCACGCGGTCAGCTCGAGGAAGCCGGGCCGGGAGGACGACGACGACTCGTCCATCCTGCCAGAACGCGCTCGCCGTCTTGCGGCGTCTCGTGCTGGTTCGTACTTCCACGGGGGGACGAGAGGTCCGTCGGACCCAGCTGCTCTGCATGCCGTAATAATGACGTGAGGGTGTCGCGTGGTGAAGAGGGGCGGGAAAAAATTCCTGAAAAATTCAAGAAGAATTCGCCAGGGCCTCGGGACTCGCACTGTGGTGACGGTCTGGGGCCGACGGGTGATCAGGGTTTCCCCTTGGCCTCGGACCTGGTCGGCGCCCTGGCGTCGGTGGAGTCGGACGTCAGGGCGCTACCCACGCACGTGTCACCAGTGTTTGCGGCGTCCGCTCGCGTTCAAGGCGGCCAGGTACTCGTTGTAGGCCGTCAGATCCTCGTCGACGTCGTCCTCGTCCGGCGCACCGTCCTCGTATAGGCCGCCCTCCTCGGTGACCGGCCTGTGGCCTGCCGCATTCCGATCTTCCTCGAGCGTCCCTCGGGACGGGTTCGTCGCCGATGACACCGGTGCTGTGGGCGTGCCGTGGTCGCCGTCCACCGTGGCACCTGCTCCGGCCGAGTCCTCCTCGTGTATAAGTTTCCACCACACGAAAAGCGCGTAGCCGGCGAAGATCGGCCACTCGAAGACGTAGGCCCAGCTCAGCGTGTTGCCCGACAAGGCTCGCGTGATCTGCCACCATGTGAGAGCCAAGCAACCGGGCACGACCACGCCCACCGCCAAGTGCAACGAGAGGATGCGTCGTTGACGGGCGTGCCGGGCCACCTGCACAACGGTAGTGGCGGTCCCACCCGCCTCTCAGAGCGCGCCCAACGTCTCGTTCTCCCTCACCTCGGGGTGCTGCCCGTTCCCACCTCGACGCGTCGAAGAGCGACCGAGACCGCCCGCCGTGCCGTTGCGGCGTGAGCCGTTGCCGTCTGAGCCGTTCCCGCTCGTCTGGACTGGACCGGTCCGTGGCAGTCCCGTCCTCGGTGCGTCATGCGCGCTCTGGGTGGCGACTATTCCCGACTTCTCGGCCATGAACCGTTCGGCGTCCTGCGCTTCGAGCGGACGGGCGTAGTAGAAGCCCTGCCCGGCGTCGCACCCCTCCATCCGGAGCCGGCTGAGCTGGATCTCGTCCTCGATGCCCTCCGCCACCGTCACCAGGCCGAGGGCCTTCCCCAGCTGTGCCAGGGTGTGGACGAGCGCCTCGCCTTCGCTCGAGTCCATCATCCCCGACACGAACGACCGGTCGATCTTCAAGATGTCGACCGGGAATTGCTGCAGGTAGGCCATCGAGGAATATCCGGTCCCGAAGTCGTCGATTGCGACGCGCACACCGACCTGCTTGAGCTCCCGCAGCCGGTCGGCAATGGTGTTCGGGTCGCGCATGAGGACGGACTCGGTGATCTCGATCACGAGGAAACGAGCGTCCAACCCGGAGCCGTTGATGGCGCTGCGTACGTCTCTCACCAGATCGCCGGCTTCGAACTGCCGACCCGACGCGTTGACGGAGATGCTCACGGGGTAGCCGGCTTCGTGCCACAGGCGGGCCTGGCTGCAGGCCTCTGCCAGTACCCACCGACCGACCTCCACGATCATCCCCGACGACTCGAGGGTCGGGATGAACTCCATTGGCGGGACGATGCCGCGAGTCGGGTGCTTCCATCGCAGCAGGGCCTCCAAGGCTGTCACCCCCATGTCCTTGAGGTCGAAGATCGGCTGGTACACGAGGAAGAACTGCTCGCAGCGCACAGCGGTGCGTAGCTCGCTCTCGAGATCGAACCGGTCCACCACGGCTGTGTGCATCTCGGGACGGAAGACGACTAATCGGTTCTTGCCGGCTGCCTTGGCTTCGTACAGCGCTATGTCCGCGTCACGCAACAGGTGGCTGGCCGAAGCTCGCAGTCCCGTCGCGACACCGATGCTCGCTGTCATCGACAGGGTAGCGACGGCGCCCTTCACCCGGTACGGCACCGTCAAGGAGCGAAGCACGGCGTCAGCGAGCTGTTCGGGATCGTCGATGGGCCCGCCGTCGGTCAGCACGACGAACTCGTCACCGCTGGTGTGGGCAACGGTGCAAGCGGCACCGAACATCGCCGACAACCGGTCTCCCACCGCTTGCAACAGCTCGTCGCCGACATCATGTCCGAACGCGTCGTTCACGGTCTTGAAGCCGTCGAGATCGATGACGAGGAGCACCACGCCAGGACCGCCGCTGCGTGCTCGGGTCATGGCGTGCTCGGCTCGCTCGTAGACCAAGGCCCGGTTCGGCAGGCCGGTCAGTGAATCGTGGCGGGCCTGGTGCTCGAGCTCACCGGTCTTCTGTTCGACCAGCGTCAACGCCTGGGAGCGGGAGATGGCCAGCACCCGTACCAGCAGGAACATCAGCAGCGTGAGAAGGAACCCGAACAGGGTCACCACCAAGCCCTGGATGTCCGGCGTCAGCAAGCCAGAGGGTGGCGGTACGGCGAGATGCACTATCCAGCGGCCCGATGGGCCCATCGTCACGGTCTGGCGGTACGCGCCGGGGACACTATGACCCACCCGGTCGAGAACTACCGGTGGACCGGTCGGGTCTTGATAGGCGAGCGTGACCGCCATGTCGCGCTGGGAGCTCAGCACGGAGTTGATAAGAGGGTCGGCGCCCACGAGCATGATCACCCAACCACGCAGGTCGGCCTGCCTGCTCGCGGCCGTGGTCGGGACCAATCCGGTCGAGTAGACGGGGATGCTCTCGCAGATCGGATGTACCGGCCCAAAGAGCTCCGTCTGGGCCGCGGCTGCCGCTTCGGGTTTTCCGGTCCACGCCATCAGGTCGTCGAGCGAGGCGACCGTCGCACCGCCGGTCGCTGCCGCCGCCTGGAGGCCCCAGTTGCTTCTCGTGGCTGCGCACTCGTCAGTCCCGGGGGCGAGGAACGCGTTGAACGCGGCCAACGCCCGGGAGAACGCGCTGGTCTTGGTGGGGGCAACGTGGAACTCGATGGCGCCGAGGCGCAGCAGGCAGTACTGGGCGCGCAGTCCCGGCGGGTTCAGCGTGAACCCAGTCCCGGAGGACAGCCCGAAAGGCGGGTCGGCCTTCACCGCCGCAGCGAAGCTCCCCAGCTGACTGGGCCCAACTGCTTCGATGTAGCCGACTCCCAAGATGTCGGGATGTTGCGCTGTTCCGCCGTCGACGCTGAACCACTGGTTCAGCTGGCTGCTGGTCAACCCCGGGCTGACCGTCACGAGTGTCGCGATGGTCCCGGCCACGTCGAAGTTGTCCTGCAGGTTCTGCGACAACCTGGCTTTGGCGCTGTCCGCCGTGGCGGCAGCGGACTTGACTGCACCGTTGTCGGTAGTGAAGCGCCAGGCCAGCCCGGCGGTGGTCGACGCCACCAGCCCGACGGCCAGCAGCACCCATGACAACGTCTCGACGTGATGGATCCACGCGTGCCTGTCAGCACGCCTCGCGCTCTCACGACGAGGTTGCCGAAACGCGCCAAAGGTCCCAGGCGGCACTAACCGCACCTCTGCTGCTTCGGCCACCGGACCTCGAACATTGAGTCTTTTCAGTCACCCTGCGTGAGGTTGAAGGGCAGCGCGGCCAAGGCCATGCTCCTCGATCTGGGCCGGTTGCCCTTCTCGCTGCTGCGAGGTCGTGCTGGCGGGCCGGACTGGTATATCTTTGCCAGAGGCAAGTAATGGTCTTCCTAAGGACGCTAAAGCGACACCTCTGAGTGTTTGACGTGCTTCAGGTAATCGCCCGGTCTCCTGAAGCGAGTGTGCAACGGTCGACGTCGGGCCGTTACCGTCGTGGCCACTCGGATCCGTGGTGCGGGGGGGGTATCGGCACTGGTCACGCTTTGAGCCGACGGAGTTTCCTCGGCAGTGCTGTCGCCGGCTTGGCGGGGCTCGGGTTGAGCGCGTGCAGCCAAGGTGGTTCGAACATACGGAGCCGGGTCGTCACACCCGTGCTGCAAGCGGGAGCGCGCCCATATCCGAAGACGGCGGCTGGTACCGACATGCTTCCCGAGATCGAGCACATCGTCGTGCTCATGCTCGAGAACCATTCGTTCGACAACCTCTTGGGCATGCTCGGCCGGGGCGACGGCTTCAGGCTCGATGTCCACGGCAACCCCACCGCGTCCAACCTCTACCAAGGAAAGACGCTCCACGCGTTCCACATGCCGACACCCTGCCAGCTGCCCGTTCAACCCTCGAACGATTGGAACACCTGCCACCTTTCCTAGTTGAGTCCCAGCCAGTGGTGTATGAGCAGGTGAGCTGAGGGACCATCCCCCAGACGCGACGGTCACCGCGTCAACCTCAAGAAGCAGTTCCAGACAACTAC
>Ga0187852_1001624_pt1 | contig 20531 bp, 12 predicted proteins | sample June2016WEW_6_40_FD_134511 | JGI IMG/M metagenome (GOLD analysis project Ga0187852, IMG submission 134511) | Peatland microbial communities from SPRUCE experiment site at the Marcell Experimental Forest, Minnesota, USA - June2016WEW_6_40 | ecosystem: Environmental > Terrestrial > Soil > Wetlands...
AACTCCCCGTAACGCTCTGCTATGGAGCTTTTTGGAATGAAAATGCTTATTTCGTTTATGCAAACTCAGTGGCCGGATCAATTCGACCTTTCGTGGCTGGTTTTCAAGTGACCGGTGACACATAAAGGTGCATGGCGGAACACGGACGGCCAAATTCAGACTCAAATGAGACCGGACAAGTGGCACACGTTGCGCGGTGGCTCGGCGCATCGCCGCGTGCGACCATCGCGCTCACGCTCGCAGCCAAGGCCTAAGCGTTTCCTGAAAGACGGCGGCTAAAACGTCACGCCGCAAGACGTGAAAAACATCGGCATGGATATGCTGCGCCACCGCGTGGCCATCACCTATGAGGCCGGGGCCGGGGGAAAAAACAGTGAAACATCATCCGGAAAATCTTTGACGAACTGCCCGTGCCGTGAAAACGAATACAGAATTAAATCTGGCGCAATTGGACGCGGGGCTGATCCCTGCTATAGCCTTCCCGTCACAGTTGGCCAAGGCGCGCGGCAATAGCTTTGGCAGCGCTGCTGGCATCGCCACGAGTGCCGGCTCCATGAGTCCATACCGACACACCTTCGGGCGTTTTCTTAAAGTCAACAAAGAGTTGATCGGTGCCATGCACGGTTTTCAACTGGAAAAACAAACGGCCTTTCCAGTCATTATATTGTGAGGGCTTGACTTCGGACGTGAGCGTGCTGAAGCCATTGTTTGCGGCTTCTTCGAGAACTATTTGCTTGATGGTTGAATACTTGGCCTCAAAAGTATCTTCCTTGATTACCAGCCGTTGATTTCCAACGGATATGCAGCCTTGAGTAATCAAGGCGATTCCCGTTAAGCAAAAGGCCATGATGATAATTGTCAGTATTTTATTTTTCATTTTTTTGTTTCCGTTTTTTGTTTCGTTTCAGATCAGTTGAATTGGTTTCTACTGCAAATAGTTGTGTTTGGTCGTCCGCACTCACCTGCCCCCTCAAGGGAAAGGTGTAATTTTATTGACCGTTGTTTAATTGTTGAAGCTCATGCTTTGCACCAGCATTTCCTAGATCGGCAGCTTTCTGAAACCATATTATTGCCGCTGCATTATCTTTATTCACGCCCCAGCCATTTTTATAAATTAACCCCAAATTGTATTGAGCAGGTGCATTCCCTTGATCCGCCGCTTTGCGAAACCATTCAAGAGCTTTAGCATAATCTTTACCGACGCCACGGCCATTTTCATAAGCCAAACCCAAATTGACTTGCGCTGCCGCGTCATTTTGATCCGCCGATTTTTGAAACCACTTGAATGCCTCCAGAAGATTCGTCTCAACGCCGCGGCCATATTGATACTGGATGCCTATATCCCTTTCTGCCTTGGCATTTCCTTGGTCTGCGGCTTTGCGAAACCATTTGGTGGCTTCAATGTAGTTCGTAACCATGCCTTTGCCGGTTGCGTATGCTAATCCCAAGTCCAGTTGGGCTTGGGCATCCCCCGCTTCGGCCTTGTTCAAAGTCTCTTGCAAAGCAGCCGGCACAATTACCGAATTGTTGTCGGGAGGGTTAGAAACCAAACTTGAATAATGTTGAATGTTACTGCTGGCGGGTCTTTCAGCGATCAATGATTTCAAATTGTTCGGAATTTTCCACAAAGCTAGAGAATCTCGATTTCGATCTAACGCTACCGCGAGGTATGCACCGTCTGGACTAAAAGCGAGATTTGAAACTTTTACTCCGGATGCTTCCTTAAAGCTACAAACTATTTTCAATGAATCTATTTCGGCAATGCGAATTAATGGATCATTTTGCGAGGCGTAAGCTATATACTTTGAGTTTGGACTGAACGCAATAAGTGAAGCGTCAGAGGGCACGTTCACGTCATGAGTATCTTTGAATGAAGACCAATTTAAGAATTTGAATTTTCCCGGCTTGCTGTGGATAATCAACGTGCCGTCAGGGCCTTTTCCGGCAGTTTCAAAAGCTCCGAAATCGCCGATCTGTAATTCGCCCTCATAAACGACCGCACTAGATTCGTCAGGCCGCACTGCACACAAAATAAGCATATCTTGGGGATTGGAATTAAACCGAACTAACAACTTTTGCGTTGCAAAATCCCACACCGAAAGGCGATCTGGATATGTATTTCTGTTCTGGGCCGACGGACCCCTATAACCAATTTCGCAAATTACAGCAACCCTGTTGTCAGAAGATATAAGGACATTCTGTATTTGTTGATTATCTGGAAAACCAGCTATCATTATTGGGCTTGATCTTTCTGTATTCCAGAAAATTGTCCCACTAAAATAACCGCTTATACCCCCATTCTTGGAAACTCCAATTTGTTCTGCGGCAGGCCAAAGCCCCCACCGAGATAGGTCTCCTTGTCTTAAGCTGGCTAAATTTGCATAACAAATTGATCCATCTCCACTAAATCCGAAATGGTTAATATAAATAGTGTCCCCCGCATTAAACAAATCGGTGTCACGGTTTGATTCTAAATCCCTAAAGAAAATGCCACGAGCTGCAGGCATAGCAATAATCTTGCCTTGAGCAGAAAACTCCATACTATTGGCGTCTATAGAGTATTCAATAGGCTTAAGAAATTGACTCCCAGCAACGTCCCAAATTAATTCATAGCGAAAATGTGGTATGCTACCGATAGTATTGTGGTCACCAACACCGGCAAATAGTTTTCCCCCATCCGCGGTGAATTTGAGATACAGAGTTTCTACGGATTGCGGTGCAGAACTCTGATCGAAACGGATGTCATGGAAACCCGCCAATAAAATCTTTGGTGATTTGGAAAGCAATTCAACAGCTTTTGCATCATTGGGCTTTAAGTTCAAAGCGAATTTGCACGCGCGAGTAAGTAAATCCCAATCCTCTTGTTGCGAAGCGTCCGTGGCAGCCTTCATCGCTTTCTGGTAAGGAATTTCAATGTTGAGCAATTGACTCAATTCGGATGCAAACTGTGAGGGTGGTTGAAGATCGTTGCCACGTTTTGCAAGATTTTCAGCCAAATCAAAGTTTCCTTGCTTCAAAGCCTCGTTCGCGCCTTTGCTCAAAGCTCCGTATTTTATCTGCGTCATTTCATCAACCAAGTTTGGACTGGATGTTCCGACAATTAAGGCAATGGTCGCAAATCTTGAGGCATCCACCCAATGCCCTGTTTGTAATTCTTGTCTGGCGTTGGATTCAACCGTCGTTTGGTATTTTTCTTTATTCACCCAAAACTTGACTGCATTTCCAAACTGATAAAATCCCGGCTTCAATGGCGTCGCCGGCACATATTGCAACATTTCATTTTGTTTTGGGACCGGCTTCTTCAAGGTTTCAAGGGGCACGGCTCCTTCAGGTATTCCAGTCATTGCAGCCTGCGAAGCGCGCTGATAAGCTTCACCTTGTTGCGCAAACTTCTGCCATGAAAACGAACCGTCATCAGCCGGATGCGGTTCGGTATCAAATCCAATGCTGTAAATTGCAACATCTTCAGCAGCCGCAACATTTTTATCGAAAAGCAAAAATGAAACATTCTCGCCGAAATTGGGAACTTCGCCTTGTTTTATTTGGATGAGTTTTCCTCCATCAATTGCAAAGAGTCCATAAAATTCAGGCAAAGCCGCGCCATCTATGGTTTGCTTGCCGCAACCTGCCAAAAATGTGGAAGCAAGGACTAAAAGAGCGACATAGAGAAAATAGTTTACAGTTTTCATAAATGGCCTGTTTTGCATCAAACAATTTATTTCCCCGGCGTTTGTGGCGTGGGCGGCGGCGTTGTGGGCAGGGCGTGATGATCCGGCGGGAAGATGCCCAGTTTGAATTCGGCGCGGGCGGGGGCGTTGGCCGGGTCGGTGGCCGGAAACTCCAAGTCGGCGGCGTTTTGGGTGGTCAAGATGTGTCCGCTGATTTTTGCCAAACCTGTGACAGTTGTTTTTCGTTTCGTCATACAAAATGTCTGCCTGCCGTTCTGCCCACAACAATCCTCAATCGTTTTCGGAAACGCCGGGCATTATGCCGTTTTTTTGCCGGTGTTGAAAAGTTTTTTCGCACATGACTTTCAAGACGTTCGGTGCGGCTGGCCATTCTTGTCGCAAGCAATTCTCCACGCGCCAAATCCTAAACGCAAAATTTCCCCACCAAATGAGGTCTGCTGGCACTTCTGCTGGCATTTTTCAGACGATTTCCGTTATGCCATTTCCCTATGCAAGCAGAACAGGTTCCGCGCATAAAATATGACTCACCATTCTTACTGCGACTGAATCAAACGGAAAAAGCTCTGGCTGCCGGAAATTGAATTTGTGACGGTGATTTGCAAATTCACGATGACGGGAACATTTGTCAGTGTCGTCCAGGAATTTGGATCAGCGAGATTGGTTGTGGTTTGCAAACTGAAATTCTGCGCCGACATCGGCCATGAAAGAATGAAATTGCTCCCGGAAAGCTGCGTCTGCAAAGCCGGTGCCACGATTGTTGCCAGACGATAAAAGCGGCTGCCGCTGGAAATCTGGTTCGTCACCGTGTATTGCAAATTCACGATGCCCGGCACATTCGCAACCGTCGTCCATGAAACGGGCGGAGTGAGTTGATTGGCGGATTGCAAAACATAACCGTTTGCCGACAGCGGCCAGGTCAAGACAACATTTGTCCCCGCCATTTGGATTTGCAACGACGGCGGGAGCGTGACGTAAAAGGCAATATCGCTGACCATGACGCTGGCGTTGGTGGAGGTGCCGCCAACAATGCCGAAAAACAATTCCGCCTGCTGGCCGGCGTATTGCGAGACATCAATCATTCCGCTGCTCATCGTGACGTTGGTTGGAATCAGAACCGTCTCCACTGCCATCAAGTTGTTGGAATTCATGGCCACTTGGAAGGAATCCTGATTGCCGTTGCCTTGAAGCTTGAAGTTGAATGCCATCGTGAGGGCATTGGACGGCACCGTGACTGGTATCCAGACATAAGCCGGGGAATTTCCAGCGCTTCCGCCCATCGGCATCGGCCCGCCCAGCGGACGCACCAGCCCACCGCCGTTGATCAGGGATGTAGTGACCAATTCAACTTCCGTGGCAAACGCGGTTTCAAATGCGTTGTATGGCCCCGTAATCAAACTGGAAACATTCACGGCGGGGCCGTTCAGCAATTGAACCTGCTGATTATTATTGTTTGCCAAAATGTTTGCCGATGAACTGACCAGATTCACCCCCACCTGTGAAATCAAGTTTTGCGGTCGCGCATTGAGATACTGGTTTGCCTGATCGGAAATAATTTGAACCAGGTTGTAGGCCGGGTCGTAGCCAGAATAGCTGGGAAAACTTGGCGGGCAATTTAGGGATTCAACGTAGTAAGAGTTCGTCGAAGGTCTTCCGGCGGAGCCAGCGCCTTCCCACGACCGGACGAATCCCATCAAATATGGCGGGTCGTTCGGATTATTGATCTGGTTGACCGTGTTGAAATACCAGATGTAAGGATAATCATGATAATCCGTGATTTCAGTCTTGAATTGTCCTGTCCAAGCGCCAATGGAAAAATCGAATAGGTTCTGAATGTTGCTCAAATCGGGAGCCAAATTCGTCAGAATCACATTTACCGCCAGCGGATGCGGCATACCCACAGCCGTGATGTAATTATCCGCCCACGCGCATTGGTCGGGCAGCGGATATATCCAATCCTGTTGCGGTGAGGAATCATTTTGCAGAAGGCTGGTTAGCGTCGCCCATGAGTTGCCAACCAAACCCCAGGCAACCTCCGCGTCATCGAACAAGGTCATTTGAGTATTCGTCCATGAAAACCCATTGGCATGAATGTAATTGGCAGCCCTGGCGTTGACCAGAGTGCCCAGGCTGTGGCCGATGAAGTGAATCCGTTGGGAATAGTTTGGCCCCAATGCGGTGGCCAAATCCTCCCCCAAGGCGTAGCCCTGGCCTTGCGTGTCCAGCGTCGCAGTGGGGAGCGGTTCAGCTGCTACCGTCGTCCAATCCCAAGCCACGATGTTTGGCGTGCTGGCGCCGAGCACAAGTTTTATGTTGTTGGCCATTTCCAGAGGCCAACCGCTGGAACTGTCATTCCAGCCATGTGTAATGACAATCGTGCTCTTGGTTGGGTTCAAGCCAATGCCAGTGACGAAATTGCCGTTGGTGAACACTCTGAATTGAGTGGGATCGGTGGGGATCGTCGGGTTGCCGGGTGGCGGCGGGGGTTCGTTGGTTTGGGCAACAACCAGATTTGTGTAAACCGTCAACTGCGCGATGGCGCTGGTCACGGAACCATAGGCGTTGGTGACGATTACCGAATAACTGCCGGCATTGGCGAATTGAACGTTGGTGAGGGACAGGTTTGCCGTTATTTGCCCGGCAAGTTTTTTGCCGTTGAATTGCCATTGATAATTCAAAGGTAAAGTGCCTGAAGCTATGACAGTAAAAGTGACATTATTGCTAACTTGAAGAATATTGCCTGTGGGTTGTGTAATAATACTAGGTGGTAAAAAAGCCACATTCCCCGATTTCAAAATGGTTCCATTGTTCCCCACCGCTATAAAGCAACCATTACCATAGGTAACGCTTATGAGATTATTTGTTATTCCCGTGTTGCGTGATGCCCAAGATACTCCATCCGAAGAAGTTAAAATCGCGCCAGCATTTCCAACAACGACAAATTCATTGCTACTATGACCGATGCCATTAAGCCATTCGCTGGTGCCTGAAATCTGATTTGTCCATGGAGAATATGGAATTGGAATTGATGTGAGTATGCTACCACTTCCTCCAGCGGCGACTTCCAAACCATTGGCATAATCTATCGCAGTTATATCATAACTGGATGCCTGTTGGCCTGTCCAATATGTTCCATTGGTTGTGTAAAAAACATAGCCATAAAAGAAATTCGCATAATACCAACCAGGCAATACAAATGTGTTGGATGCAAAAGTAATTCCATTGAAATGAGTGAAAAGCCCACCGAAGCTAAACCAATTCCAATTTATGCCATCTGGAGATGTGCCATAACATTTTTGCTGTGTGCCGTCGTTAGCCCACCAACCTGCTGCCATAAATGTCTCGTTGCCGTATGCAACGCCTAAACAGTAGTGAGAATTCGTAATCGCTTCTTGATTTGTCCAAATGATTCCATCAGTGGATGTAAGAGTTATATTATCTCCAACTGCAACAAAAATGTTATTGCCGTAAGTAATGCCGTTTAAGGTCTGTTGCGTTTTTGATATACAATTCGACCAGGAGATTCCATCGGTTGATCTTAAGATTGTGCCATTATTCCCAACGACGACAAATGCTCCATCGGCATAGATTACACAATTTAGATTTGCGAGGGTTCCTGAATTTTGTTGAGACCAATTATCCAATGGATCAGCCACGGAAATACGAGCCTCCAAAAGCAAACTTAAAAGAATGAGAATTTTCAGTTTCATCTTTTTCCCTCTTGCATCGCTTGGCCTGCAAATGAAATGGCGCGGACCTGACGCACCCTCATCAGAGGCACCGCGAAGCGCATTTCACAAGAAGCACGCCAAGCCGCGCCATTTTCCCGTAGGAGACGACGTAGGGAGTCTCTAAATAATTTCCGGTTCATGTTCAATCAGAGTCTCGTCACCTCGACTCCTGCTTTATTTAGAAGCGCATCAGCCAATCGCTTTTCTGAAAACAACCTGGTCGAATGGAATAAATGCGGTCTTTGCGCCGAATAATCCGGCAAGGCAGCCCGGCTTGACTTCGATGTTCACGTCATTGAGGGTGACAAATTCCCAGCCTTGGCCCGCGTGCTCATTTATGACCGCCTGCAATTGTTTGCTGACATCTCCGGCATCCTGAACGCTGAAGAGTCCGCTTTTCAATTTCCCGATAAACGGAATGACTTTGTATTCGTATTTCATGGTGTTTCTCCCGATGCGGTGTTGTGTTTTTCAGCCTATGGATAATCAGTCCCGCCGTTCGGCTGATGACAGCGGAAAAGCCGACCAATGCCCCTGCAGAGACCGCGCAGGGCGCCATATTTTTCAACCGCCAAAATCAGGTAGCACGAACAACTCGGCTCAAATCGGCACCCCGCCCGCACCCGCCGTGGCGCCCGCTGCTGATATTGCCGCACCAATTTGGCGATGATTGTTTTCACATTTTTTCTTTTGGCTCGCCTAAAAATGCAAGGCGGGTCTGATTCGTTGTCCGTTCATGTAAGTATTCTGGCATCCGGCGTCAAGCGACTTTTCCGGTATTGCTTCCGTGTGCCGATGAACAAGCTGCATGATGCTATCAGTTCTCAAGTCGCTTGCCTACTAAAAGAGGAACGCGAAAAGCGCGGCCTTTCCCTGAACGTGCTGGCGCAAAAAGCGGGCGTGTCGCGGCAAACGGTCAGCTATGTGGAGCAGGAAGTCCAAAATCCCACGCTGGACACCTTGCTCCGCATCACGGCGGTTTTGGAAGTTGACCTCGAAAAAATCATCGCCAAAGCGCGAAAGGCTGCTGCCAAGCAGGAATGAAGCGGCAGGCGGGTCGCCCGCGCTGTTTTTGTGGGAAATGCCCACGATGGCATATTATTTAGTGCGCGTATTGCCAAGCTCGGCTTCGATTTCCGCCACGGTTGGCAGGCTGCCTTTCAAATTCCTGGGCAGGGATTCGACCAGTTTGGTCTGCCATTGGGCGACGCCGATGGGTTTTTTCAAATCGCGCAACGCATATTCAACGGTCACATGGTCCCGTTCCTTGCACAGCAGCAGACCGATGGACGGCCGGTCGTCAGCGTGGCGCAACTGGTCGTCCACCGCCGAGAGGTAAAAATTCATCTTGCCCGCGAATTCCGGCTCGAAAGCTTTCATTTTGAGGTCAATCACGACGTAGCACCGCAGCCGCAGGTGGTAAAACAGGAGGTCGAGGTAATAATCCTGGCCGCTGATTTCCATGTGATATTGCCGGCCGACAAATGCGAATCCGACGCCGAGTTCGAGCAGGAATTTCTGGATGTGGTCGAGCAAACCCTGTTCGAGGTCGCGCTCGTGCGCGTCGCTGTGGAGTGTGAGGAAATCGAAATTATATGGGTCTTTGAGCGTTTGCTCCGCGAGATCGGACTGCGGCGGCGGCAGGGTGCGTTGAAAGTTGGTGACGGCTTTGCCTTCGCGTTTGTGCAGTTGCGTTTCAATGTGGTGCGTGAGCACCGCGCGGGACCAGCCATGTTCGATGACCTTGTGAGCATACCAGAGGCGGAGAATCGGGTTGGGAATTTTTTCCAACAGCAACACATTGTGTCCCCACGGAATATCTGCCACAGGCTGTGGCAGATTGTGCCCGTCCAATTCTGCCACAAGCTGTGGCAGAATCTTTGAATCCAAATTCCCGACGGGCTGCCGATGCTTTTGGCTTCCCTCAGTCCATGCGAGATAAAAAGCCCGCATCCGCCACACGTTTCGCGGAGAAAAACCATCCATTTTAGGGAACGCTTCGTGCAGGTCATCCGCCAGCCGTTCCACCACCTGCTTGCCGTAGCCCTTGGTCGTTTGCGCCTCGACAATGATTCTGCCGATGTCCCAATAAAGCAGAATCAACTCGCGGTTGACGGAAACCACCGCGCGAAGTTGCGCCGCGCGGACCCGCGCCTTGAGGTCGGCGAGGAGCGTGGTGTAACCAGCGGGGAGCGCGCCGGGCAGTTTGCCATCCTGTCGGCTCGTTTTTGCCAAACCTGTGGCTGTCGTCTGTCGTTTCGTCATACAAAAAGTTTGCCTGCCGTTCTGCCCACAACAATCCTCAATCGTTTTCGGAAACTTCGGCCATCATGCCGAATTTTGCCGGTGTTGAAAAGGTTTTCGCACACATGACTTTTAAGGTGTCCGGTGCGGCTGGCCATTCTTGTCGCACGCAATTCTCCACGCGCCAAATCCTAAACGGCAGACTCCCGGAGCCGGGCGGCGGGTCAACGGTGGAAGCCGAGGGCATACCGAGGAACGACCTTGACGCGACGACCGGCGACATACAATTGAATCTGGATTCGCGCGCGTCATTCTCAACGCGACTGCGCCCATGAACAAAGTTCAGCGAATCCAATAATGGCCGATGCAAATTCCATAGCCGAGAGCCAGCAAGAACCAAGCGACCGACCGAAGCATCACCCGCCACGCGAAACGGTCTTGCAAGTCGTTGGAGACTTGTTCCAATCGTTCGCATTGAGCCGTGGTGCTGGCCTTGATGTTTTCCCATTCAGACGCCGCGCTTTCCATCAAAGATTTGATCCGACTGGCAACCGCCTCTGCGTCGGCAAGCTGCACCTGGATTTGTTCCGCAGCCTGCCGGGTTGCCTGAATGTGAATTTCGACAGTTTTTTTCAACTCCTTGTTCTGGCCGTCCACTGTGCCGGCAAAATCATCTGCCAGCGCCTGACTCTGCCGCCGGTATTCAGCCAGATGCAGTTCAATCAATTTACGGGCATCATTCATCAGGCGCGGCAGATTGGCCGCGATGCGCCATTGCGCCTTGGTCAGCAATGACAGTTGCACCGGAAAACTGCTGTCCGGCCCGACGCTCCATTCATGCAACAGGCGGTGAATCTGATCCACTTCCTCGGCGGGCGCGTCAACCAACAGGGCGGTCAAATCATCCTTGTCCATATTCATTCGCCCAAGTTGAGCATCGGATGCTTGGGGCGGGCCTGTTTTGCCGCCGGCTCCGGCTGTGATTCGACCTCCGGCACCTGTTGCTCCGGCACCAGCAAATCGGCAACAGCGTCGTATTGCCGGAACATCTGCTGCATCGCCCATTGCATTTCACCGGCCAGCATCAATTCCAAGTGTGCGGCTCCGGGCGTCGCCACTTCCGCAAAACTCAACTTGCGCCCCGCCTTGGCCTCGGCGCGTTTGATGGCCAGCAACGTGATGGAAGTCACCACCGGCAACGTCAATTCCTTCGCGCCAAACTTTTTCAATTCAGCCTCGATGTTGGATTTCTTGAACAGGTTGGTTCGGACCTTGGCCGGGTTGTGGACAATCACGTAATCCACGCGGTCGCCCGCGAAATAAAACAGTTCGAGCAGATTGTTCATGCTCTCGGTGTCCTCGCTGGGAAACAGGAAAAACGTGAAGCGGATGCCCTGCGTTGCGAGCGATTCGAGCAATTGCAACGACTCCAATGCCTGCACGATGAGGCCGTCGGCCTGCGCCCGGCAATCAATGACGTGAACCGGCGCGTCACTGCGCGACACGTTGCGAAATAATCCGAGCAGGGTTGATTTGCTGTCGTCGTCATTACCCAAAACATAAGACTGCACTTGGTCGGGATGGCGGTCGAAAAAGGAACGGTGCCGGTCATCGAGGTCGGAGCCATTCCAGATGATTTGGTGATAATCCAGCCAGGCGGTGCGGAACTCGGCCTCGAAACTTTTGCCGAGGCTGCCTTTGGATTGGGGATTGATGTGGATGCGTTTGGTAATGTTGGTATTCATGTGAATTCTTGGTCGGTGTTAATGTTTTTGATGTTTGGGCGAGTAAAAGGGCTTGGTTTCGGCAACGGCGATTGGCGTGCTTGCGGCCGGCTGGCCGCTGCGTTGGGGCGGGCGGGTTGGAATTCGGAATTATTTTCCGCATCTTCCCAATGCGGTTTGGTCGCCCGCTTCAATCTGCGCCGGTAAAATAGATATGGAGCATGAAACGTGACGCGGATGCCCTTTTCACTCAACAGCAAGTCGGCGATTTCCTGCCATGTCTTGCGCCGTTGGCGCAGCTCGCGGATGAAATCGTAGTGCGGTTCCAAAATGCTGTGGAACGGTTTGCCGCCGCGTTTTTGATGTGCCGTTTCAGTCATCGCCGGACAGAATAGCCCGATAATGAAAAACGGTGGAAGAGAGCAGGTGAAAGTTAAAGTGAGATGAAATCACGCCGCGTGTAGCGGCAAAGGGCGACGAATGGCGACAAATTCAAGTGACGAAAAGCGGCGAGTGCCGACGAAATGTCAGGAGTGGATGCGACAAAAAGTGACAAATGCGTTGTCGCTTTTCGTCGCTTTTGGTTGCCTGGTTTCTGTTTGCGTTTTTCACTACCGATTTTGGTAGGGGATGGTGTCTCGAAAAAATCAAGGCTTTCAAGTTTCAGAAAGCTGTCAGAAATCGCGTTCGGCTGAACGTATCAAATTGGATGATGATGGGCGCACTGACCGGGCGTTCTGAAACCGGCAGCGAAACGGAGCAGGTCGGGAGTGGCATGAACGGACGACGGCGGAGTTGAGCGCGGTTTTAGAACGACCGATGAGTGCGTAACCGTCTAGGTTTCAACGGGGAGGCGATTTGTCTGGCCGGTTTGTGAGGCACGAGCAAAGCCGGTCAGTCAAAGCGCCGACCTTAACGCTGTCTGATTTTCCCAATGGTTGATGCCGGGGATTTCAAACCTGCCTTGCTCGTAATTTTGCTGGTAACGGTCTATACTTCGTTCGCCGACGCTACCCAATCGTAGCCGCCATCCTTGAGGCCAACCGCTTTGAAGTGCGCCTTGCCACACTGGATTTTCTTGCGCTGAATTTCTGGAATTTTCAGCCAGTCGGTGGTGCCTTTGGTTTCACGCACCAGATACAGCTTGTTCTGGCCGTCCGGCTCCTCGCGCACGATGGCCCAATCGGGATTGTAGGTGCCGAGCGGTGTTTCAACCTTGAACCAATCCGGCAGTTTGAAAAATAATTTAATGTCTTTCCGAGCATCCAATGCCTTCGCAAATTCATATTCCACCTTGGACTCAAATTCGACGACATCGTAAATGCTGTGCCCCACTTCGAGCAGGCGCGTGACGTAGCTTTCCAGCTCCTCGACTTCCAGCCGGTGCATTTCCCACTCGGCATCCGCGATACGCTCATATTCGATGCCTTGAACCATCAGGTCGTGGAGTGATTTTTGAATGGCGGCGACGGCGTGTTCCAAAAATTGCTGCGGGTTGTGCGTCACCTCGCCGAGTCGGTCGGATTTATGCAGAATTTCCGCCAGCGTCGGACGCGTCAATTCCGTCTCGCGTTGCAGATGGCCGAGCAAATCCGGTATCGGCGCGCGATATTCTGGTGCGCGGATGGTCTGGGCGGAACGTTCCTGGCCGAACACGCCTTCTTTCAAGGTCATGAACAACTCGTGTTTCTCCCGCCGGATGAACGGTGATTTGATCTCCGGCATTTCCCGCAACTCACCGGCACAGCGGGAAACCAAGTCGGCGGTGGAAAATTTAACGGCATAGCGTGTCTTGCGTTTGATTTTGTCCCAAAGATTCTGGAAATCCGGGTCGAGCAGGCGTTGTTTTTTCAAGATGCCCTTGCGCCGCTCGCGCTTGTTCAAAATGCGATTCTCAAAATTCACACCGCATTCATTTTGCATCTCGTCCTGCAACTTCTTGGCAAATTCCTTGAAACTCTCACTGGCAACCACGGTGAGCCGGTTGATTAGCGGATCAAAGCACCGTTCGCCGTTCTCGCGCACTGGCAGACGCAGGCCGCGCCCGATGGTCTGCCGCCGCTCGCGTTCCGTGCTGATTTCGCGCAGTGTGCAAATCTGAAACACATTCGGATTATCCCAGCCTTCACGCAGCGCCGAATGGCTGAAAATAAATCGCAGCGGCTCGGTGATGGACAACAGACGCTCCTTATCGCGCATGATTAGATTGTAGGCTTCATCATCCGCTTTGGTGGCGCGGCCTTCGCTGCTGTCTTTGGGTTTGCCCTTGTCCACGGCGAAATAACCGTTGTGAACCGTCTCAACTGCCAGCGGGTTCAAGGACGCATAGCGAGGCTGTCGGGCGAATCCCTGATACTCCGCCGTGAACCACTGCCGGAATTTACCATCCGCCTCGGCGTAGTGCGCCACGCGATCCACGAAGAACAGGGACAGCACTTTCATCCGCTGATCCGGCGGTAACTGCGCGATGCGCAGTTCCTTTTCAAAATGTTCGCGGATGGTTTCCCGCACCTGGATGCGCAACACGTCATCCGTCCGCCCGCCGTGCGTGATGCCGGTCGCCAGATTCACGCCGTTCTTGAACTGGAGATATTGATTCCCGGCATCAATCAGATCCACCTCGTAGCCGCGATAGTTTTCGCGCTCGCCAGATAACGCGAACAAATCGCTTTCCTGCGTCACCGTAACGGTTTTGCGTTTGCAGCCGCTCGCGCCTTCGACATCAATTTCCAGCTTGGCGGAAATCCGCGTTTTGGTGGCGGTGATGGATTTGACCGCGATATAGGGCCGGTTGAAATCGCCGCCGTCCACGACCGAATCCACCTCGATGCGCTTGACCAGCCTCAAATCGTAGGCTTTCACCGGATCGAGCCGGTAAACCAGATTGAAATAATCCTTGTGCGTCGCTGAATAACGTAGCGTGCAGAGCGGATTCAGACTTTCGATGGCTTTCGTCCGTAGTTCGGTGGCCAGATTTTGCGGCTCATCCACGACCACCACGGGCCGGGCGTGCTGGATGAATTCGATGGGCCGACGCCCGTTCATCTGATCTTTGGTGTTCTGGATGACGGTGCTGCTTTTATCGAACGCCTGAATGTTCATCACCATCAACTGCATCTGGTTGCTGGCGGAGAACTGCCGCAGCTTCGACACCTGCGCCGAGTCATAAACCCAATAATCCAGCGGCGCGTTGCCATAGAGCGATTTGAAATGCTCCTTCGTGAGTTCGATGGCGTTCAACACCCCCTCGCGAATCGCCACGCTGGGCACGACGATGATGAATTTTTTCCAGCCGTAGCGCGCATTTAATTCAAATAGCGTGCGCAGATAAACGTAGGTCTTCCCGGTGCCGGTCTCCATCTCGACGGAGAAATTCAGTCCCGCCAGTTCCGTCGCCGGCTCCAGACCGTTTTCCGTCTGGATTTTTTGGACGTTGTTCAGGATGGCGTCGTCGCTCAATACCAGCGAATTGCCGACGCCCATTTCCGTGAGCAGTTCGCCGGCGAACACGTCGCTCTGCCATTGCAGCGACGCCCGCATTGGCGGCTGGCCGGAAAAAACATCCACGACCGACCGGATGGCGTCCAACTGGAAATCCTGGTTGCTGTCGAATTTGATTTTCACGCCGTGTGAAATTCAATGCCGTGGGATTTCATTTCCAGCACGATGTTGGCTTTTAGCTGGTCGTTGCCGGCGAAGGCGATGTCCAGACAGATGACACCTTTGGGTTTACGCGCCATGAGGCCGCGCAAGGTTGCTTGCGTGAGCTTGCGTGCCAGACAAATCACCAGTGCGCCGTCGGCCACATCGTAAAATGGCTGCTCCCCGATTTTGCCGGCGGTGATTTTGCTGGTGAGCGGCAGATTGCTTTTGAGCACCAGTTCGTAAAGCAGGGCATCGTCGGGACGGCCATCCTCGACGTTGTGGGCTATGAGTTTTAGTTGTTCGGCCAGCGCCTCGCCATCCTTGGGCGCGGCGGCGGCATCCCAAACCTTGAAATTGCTGCTGCCCAATTTGAACACCCTGAAGCCCAAATCCAACTCACGCACCGGCACAGTGCCGCCTAGTTTTAATTGTGATGCGGCTGCATCCTGTTTTTCCCCCTCGGCGGCGGATAATTTTTTGATGACCCGGCGGACGCGCTCCTTGGTGATGTCCGCGATGGTGGCAAAATCTTTGCGCCCGGTCGGTTCGGGCAACTGGACGAGGATGAATTTGCGGTTGCCGCCGTCCTGCGCGTTTAATTCCAGCACCGCCTGCGCCGTTGTGCCGCTACCGGCGAAGAAATCGAGGATGACAGAATCCCCGCTCGAACCCAGCTTGACCAATTCCAAAAGAAGTCCACTCGGTTTCGGATTCTCAAAAGCGGTCATGCTGCCCAACAACTCGGTCATTTCCGCAGAACCTTCGGTATTTAACGGAACAAAATCCCAGATAGTCGGATAAGTGATTCCAGCCTTTACGTCGCAATAGAACCTTTTCAGTTTTGGACGGCCTTTTCCATCTTCACCAAAATAAATTTCATTTTGCGCCATCAGCTCGGCGATTGTTTCGCGGCTGAATCGCCAGTTGCCGTTTGAGGATGGCAGATGATCTTCCCCGGTATTTGGGTTCTTGATTGGAAAATTGAGCGATTCAACGTAACGGCCTCCTTTTACATTTGCCATCAAGTCGCCTGCCGTCCACGGACCTTTGGGGTGATTGTCGGGATTTTGGTAACGCGCGATTTGTTCTTCCGAACGTTGTCTCAAATTTAATCCTGCGGTCTGGAGGTTACGCGCGAACAGAAAAATGTAGTCGTGATCCGCACCGATGATCTTGTCATTCGGTGGCGTGCTCCGCTTTTTCCAAATTATCTGCGCTACGAAATTTTCCTCGCCGAAAATCTCATTCATTACGGCGCGGAGGTTATGCACTTCGTGGTCGTCAATGCTGACGAAAATCACGCCGTCCTCGCGCAGGAGATTCCGCGCCAGAAACAGGCGGGGATACATCATCGTCAGCCATTTGCTGTGGTAGCGACCGTCCGTCTCGGCATTGGTGGTGAGTCGGATGCCTTCGCCGCTGACCTGGCCGGAAAATTTCAGGTAATCGGCCAGCCCTTCCTTGTAGTTGTCAGGGTAGATGAATTCGCCGCCGGTGTTGTAGGGCGGATCAATGTAAATCATCTTCACGCGCCCGTGGTAGCCGCCTTGCAGGAGCTTGAGGGTTTCCAGATTGTCGCCCTCGATGATGAGATTTTCCGTGGCGTCAAAATTCACGGACTCGCGGGGCAACGGTAGCAACGTGCCGGGACTGGTGGTCTGAATGGCACGGATGGCATCGGATTTGCCGGCCCACGAAAGCCCGTAGCGCTCCGGCGCGTCGGTGGCGGCCTCGCCGAACAGTTGCGCGAGTTTTTTGAGATCGAATTTCCCCTCGGTGGACGCTTCGGGAAACAGTTCGCGGAATTGCGCCAGCCGCTCCGCGTTCACATCGCGCGAAGTCAGCGGCAGTTTTATTTCGTCACCCGTGGGCATCGTCATTTCAATCGTTGCTCGCGCAACCATGACGACGGGAAACTTCTAAAAATGGAAAAGAAGAGGCGCGGACTCAACGCACCCTGACCCGAGGCACCGCGAAGCGCCTGTGAAAGAAGCGCGCCAAGCCGCGCCCACTTGGGCGCGCTCGGTCGGATCTTTCACGGGCTTGAAAATTCGCGGTTTTCGGGTCAGCCCGTAGCCGTAGCTACGCAAAATTGTTTTGGTTAAATAATAATCGTCGTTTTAGTTCTATGAACTTGGCGAGGTTACGCCGAACGCGGGCGCACGACAAGCAAAGGAAATCCTGGACACGACACCGTTCCCATCCGGTCCGGTGGCTGATGCCAGACAATCGGACGATTTAACTACGGGTCTGCTTCAGTCGGTGATGAGGAGGTAAAATAATTTTGTGCAATGATTGCACAATTTTCGCCCTGAAGTCTGGCAGGCTGGCCGTTGTGAGAATGACGTTCACTGTCCCCGTTTCCGCTGCCGGAGATCGGCGGAAAACGGAGGTCTCATTTTGTGTAAAGATTACACAAATCGGGAGATTTCTTCGGCCATGCTTGTGCCGAATGAAAAAATCACTGGCCAAGTGCATTTCGTGTATCAGCTACACCCGCGCGGGAAAGGATTCAGGCAAACTGCCCGGCATGACTGAATTGGCGGAAATACAAATGCGTGTCTGGCACGCCTTTGCCGGTTCGCCTGCGGATAAATTGGTAAAACGTGAATGAAGAAATTTACGATTGTTCAAAAAACGAACAAAGCCTTTTGAAAAACCGATAAAATAGCGCCTTATGTTTACTGCCGTTGCGCAAAAAAATCTTGGCGATGGCGAGAATTATTTCGACGAGCACCTGTCGCAGAATGATTATTACGCGGCGGGTGAAATCCGTCCCGGCCAGTGGATCGGCGCGGGCGCGGAACGGTTGGGATTAAACCAAGCCGTCACCCGCGAACAATTTCATGCGCTGTGCGAAAATCGAAATCCTGAAACCGGCGAACGGCTGACGCAGCGGCAACTGAAGGAGGGTCAGCGGCGGGTGTTTTATGATTTCACCTGTTCCGCGCCGAAATCGGTGTCGGTGCTGGCGGTGACGCTGGCGGATGAACGGCTGGTGACGGCGCATGAGGAGGCCACGCGCATTGCGTTCCGCGAACTCGAAGCCTTCGCCGCTACCAGAGTCCGTAAGCAGGGCAACCAGCGTGACCGCACGACCGGCAATCTGGCCGCCGCCGCGTTCACGCACACGAGCAGCCGCGCGCTCGACCCGCAACTGCACACACATTTCACGGTGTTCAACGCCACGTTTGATGACAGCGAACGGTCCTGGAAAGCTCTGCAAGCGGGCGGCATGTATGACGCCATCCGTTACGGCACGGCGGTTTATCGGAATGAACTGGCGAAACGGGTGCAACAAATCGGCTACCGGATTCAACCGTCCAAACATGGCTTTCAAATTGAGGGCGTAAGCAATGAAGTGTTAACGGTTTTCCAAACGCACAGAGCAACGTGACGCAGTGGTGAAGGAGTTGGAACAAAAGCTGGGGCGCAAACTTTCCAACAATGCCATTTCTCTCGCAGTCCACCAGAGCCGGGCGGAAAAAGTCAAAGGCATCTCGACGGCGGAAGTGCGTGAACGCCAACTGGCACAATTGCAGCCCGATGAATTACAGGCGTTGAAAAAACTCTCGGCATCGGTTCAACCCGTCCGGCCAGTCCGTGTCTTTGAACCAGAAAACCAAGTCTTGAACCATGCCGTCGCCCATGTGTTTGAGCGCAAGTCGGTGGTGCCGGAGCATGAACTGTTGAAGGTGGCCCTGTCGCACCGTCCGGGCGAAGTGGATTTGCCGACGCTGAAAGCGGCGGTGGAACATTCGGCGGACCTGGTGAAAACCGAGCGCGGATTTTCCACGCGGCAAATTCTGGCAACGGAACTGGATTTGATTCAGACGGTCAACGCGGGTTGCGATACGGTTGCACCGTTGCATCCCGGCTATCGCCCTGCCGACTGGCTTGGCGAAGATCAGCAGCGGGCAATTTATCATGTGCTGCGCACCAGTGACCGGATCACCGGCCTGCGTGGTCTGGCGGGCACGGGCAAAACCACGGCGTTGCGCGAACTGGTTGTCGCCTGCAAGGAAGCCCGCGTTGAACCGCTGTTCTGCGCGCCGACGGCGGCGGCGACGGATGTTCTGCGAAAAGAAGGATTCGAGGCGGTGACATTGCAAAACCTGCTGATGATGAAACCGGCGTTGTCCGCCCGTCAGTTGGTGGTGCTGGACGAAGCCGGGGCGGTCGGGATGGACGACATGAAGCGGCTGTTTGACCTGGCGCGGGACGCACGCATTGTGCTGTCGGGCGACACCGGCCAGCACGCCTCGGTCGCGCGTGGCGATGCGCTGCGGATTTTGGAGAACCATTCGGATTTTCAATCCGGCCAATTGACCCGCATCCGGCGGCAACGCAAAGCCGAGTATCGCAAGGCGGTTGAACTGGCCGCGCAGAAAAATACCAATGAAGCGTTCGCACAATTGGAGCGCATGGGAGCGGTGAAAGAATTTCCAAATGACAAACTTCACGACTCCGCCGCGCAGTCGTATGTAAAAGCATTGCAGCAAAACCAATCCGTGCTGCTGGTCGCGCCGACGTGGAATGAAATCGAGGCGGTGACGGAAAAAGTCCGCGCCGCGTTGAAAACGTCCGGTCGGCTGGCGGGTGACGAAAAGGAATTTCAAGTTTTTGATTCGCTGTCGTGGACGGAAGCGCAGAAGCGGGATGCGCGGCAATACCGTCCCGGCATGGCAATCCAGTTTTACCGTCGAAAATCTGGTTTTTCCAAAGATGAAACCGTCGCGGTGGTCGCCGTTGAAAATGACGCCTTGAAAGTCCAACGCGCGGACGGTTCCGAAAGTATTTTCTCTTTGGGTCAAGGCTCTGCCTTGTTTGATGTGGGAGAGAAACGGAAATTGAAAGTGGCCGCTGGCGACAAGCTACTGCTGCAATCGAACTGGCAGAAAAAATTCGTGAACGGTGAGTTGGTAGAAGTGAAGGCGATTCAGGGCAATTCCGTGGTGCTGGCCGATGGCCGGGTGATTCCAGAGAATTATCGCACGTTCACGCACGGCTACGCCGTCACGTCGCACGCCGCCCAGGGCAAGACCGTGGATGAAGTGTTGGTCGTCGCGTCGTTGCGTTCGCTGCCGGCGATCAATCAGCAGCAATTTTACGTCAGCATCTCGCGCGGACGCGATGCCTGCCGCGTGTTCACTGATGATGCCGAGATGTTGCGCTCGCACGTCACCCGTTCCAGCGCGCGGCTGGCGGCGGTGGAAGTTGTCCCGCCCGCCCACCGCCGAAAATTCATCATGACTGTTTTGCAGCGCGGGCATCGCTTTCTGAAACAGTTCCGCCAGCGCCTCGGAATGCAACAGACCATTTTACCTGACAAGCGCAGCCCTCAAATGAAAACACCCCGTTATGAACACCAACGAACCTCCACCCACCGAATCGGCGTCTAACCCGCGCGACAATCCTTCTTACGGCACGGATTCCACGGTCGCCACTTTGAACGTGGTGGCCGACGACGGCAGGAGTTACCAACTGCCTTACGCGCAATT
>Ga0187852_1001633_pt1 | contig 20443 bp, 15 predicted proteins | sample June2016WEW_6_40_FD_134511 | JGI IMG/M metagenome (GOLD analysis project Ga0187852, IMG submission 134511) | Peatland microbial communities from SPRUCE experiment site at the Marcell Experimental Forest, Minnesota, USA - June2016WEW_6_40 | ecosystem: Environmental > Terrestrial > Soil > Wetlands...
CCTGCTCGCGGATTGCGCACTGGTGCAATCGCGGCGCGAGGGCAAGCGGACGTTCTACAAGCTCAACCCGCAGACAGACGGCACAACGGGCGAATTCATCCAGCTTGCCATCCGCGGCGCGAAAGAATTGCCGGAACACGGCGGCGACCAGATCAATCTCAAGCGCATCCTTGCCCGCCGCCGGGAGCAGGCGCAGGTTTATTTCAACCAGGTCGCCGGGCGGTTTGACCGCGTCTATGGCCCGGGCCGGTCGTGGCAGGCGTTCGGGCATTTGCTGTTGCGCATCCTGCCGCCGCTGGTTGTGGCCGACCTCGGCGCGGGTGAAGGCTTGTTGAGCGAACTCCTGGCGCGGCGCTGCAAAAAGGTCATTGCGGTGGACAATTCGGAAAAGATTGTTGCATTCGGCGCGGCGAAGGCGAAGAAGAACGGGCTGAAAAATCTCGAATTCCGGCTCGGCGATTTGCAAAAGCCGCCGATTGAAGCCGACAGCGTTGACCTGGTAATTTTGAGCCAGGCGCTGCATCACGCCGAAATTCCGGCGGTGGCGATTGCCGCCGCATACAAAATTCTGCGTCCGCGCGGGCAGATTTTGATTCTCGATCTGCTCAAGCACAACTTTGACAAGGCGCAGCAGCTCTACGGCGACCGCTGGCCCGGTTTTGCCGAGAGCGATCTGCACCGCTGGCTGGACGAAGCCGGCTTCAAGAAAATTGAAATCAGCGTGGTGGCACGCGAGGAACAGCCGCCGCATTTCCAGACGATTCTGGCGGGTGGTGAGAAAAACTAACCGTGTAGCGCAGGCTTTCCAGCCTGCGGGTTCACGCGACATTCCTGTCGCGTGTTTCAAGAGCCTGCGCAGCCGCTTCGCATCAAAAATGGCGACTGGAAAGTCGCCAGAACCCACAGACAAGAATGTCTGCGTTACGCCACCACAATATTCACCAGTTTTTTCGGCAAGACGATGACCTTCCTGATCGTCTTGCCGGCAATGTAAGGCTGGACTTTCTCGTTCTTCAACGCAAGCGTCTCCAGTTCCGCCGGCGTCGCGGTGACGGAAACTTTGATCACATCGCGCAGCTTGCCGTTGACCTGCACGGGGATTTCCAGCGTGTCCTCGACGAGCAATGCCGGATCAAACTTCGGCCACCGCGCGTAAGACAACGAGTCTCCAGTCCTGAGCCCACTGTCTCCAGTCCGGGCCGGCTGTGGACTGTGGACTGTGGACAGTTTTTCCCAGAGTTCTTCCGCGACATGCGGCGCGAACGGCGCGAGCAAAATCAAAAAATCGCGCAAAACGGGAACCGGTTTCGTCTCCCACGTTATCGCGTCGTTCACAAAAACCATCATTGCCGAGATGGCGGTGTTAAAGCGCAGACCATCGAGGTCTTCAGTGACTTTCTTGATGCAGGCATGAAGCGTTTTCAACTGCGCAGGCGTTGGTGGCGTATTCTTGATCGCGGGGCTGGGTTTGATCAGTTCCAGCAATTCTTTGCGCTTCTCTGCGTTCTCTGCGGTCGTTTCAGCTTGTTCAAACTCCGTTTCGCTCTGTTCATCCACGAACAACCGCCAGACACGGCCGAGAAAACGATAAACGCCCTCGACGCCTTTGGTGCTCCACGGCTTCACCATTTCGAGCGGCCCCATGAACATTTCGTAAAGGCGGAAAGCATCGGCGCCAAATTCCACCAGGATGTCATCCGGATTCACCACGTTGCCGCGCGACTTGGACATCTTCTGTCCGTCCTCGCCGAGAATCAGGCCTTGGTTGACAAGCTTGAAAAATGGTTCCGGCGTCGAGACGTGGCCGAGGTCGAAGAGAACCTTGTGCCAGAAACGGGCGTAGAGCAGATGGAGGACGGCGTGTTCCGTGCCGCCGACATACAAATCAACTCCTGGCGTCGTTGATTTGAGTCCTGAGTCCGCAGTCCGCAGTCTGGAGTCTTGAGTCCTGAGTCCTGAGCCAGACTGTGGACTGTGGACTGTGGACTGTGGACTCCCGACCGCTCCCATCCAATAACTTTCCGCTTCCTTACTGACAAAGGCATTTGAATTTTTCGTGTCGAGATAGCGGAGATAATACCAGCAACTGCCGGCCCATTGCGGCATGGTGTTGGTTTCGCGCACGGAGCCGTCGGGCAGATTCACCCAATCCTTCGCGCGGGCGAGTGGCGGCTGACCGTCGGGCATGGGTTTGTAATCGTCGAGCTTCGGCGGCAGGACCGGCAACGCGGATTCCGGCAAGGCTTCGTGATAAAGATTTCCGCTGGCATCGCGCTTCCAGACAATCGGGAACGGCTCGCCCCAGTAGCGCTGCCGCGAAAAAAGCCAGTCGCGCAACTTGAAGTTGACCGTCTTTTTACCCAGCCCTTTCGCCTCCAGCCAGGCGGTGATTTTCTTTTTGGCTTCGGGCGTGGGCAGGCCGGTGATGGAAATATCCGGGCCGGTGGAATTCACCGACGTGCCTTGATCAACAAACGCACTCTTTTGATATACACATTTAGTTCGGTTCTCGCCCAGCACTTCTCCTGCAATCAGTATGTCACGGTCGCTATGCTCGGGACTATATGCGTCCTCAATGGTTAGTCTGCCGTAGTCAGAAAACTTGATGCTCTCAGGCATGACGACTTGCTTGATTTCCAACTGAAACTTGGTCGCGAATTCGTAGTCCCTTTCATCGTGCGCAGGCACGGCCATGATGGCACCGGTGCCGTAGCTGGCGAGAACGTAATCGGCAATCCAGATGGGAATCTTTTCGCCGTTGACGGGATTAATGGCGTAAGCGCCGGTGAAAACACCGGATTTTTCCTTTGCCAGCTCCGTGCGTTCCAGATCGGACTTTTTGGAAACCTCAGCTTTGTATTTCGCAATCGCTTCGCTCTGTTTCGGCGTCGTGATTTGTTCAACCAGCTTGTGTTCCGGCGACAGCACCATGTAAGTCGCACCGAAAAGGGTGTCGGGACGCGTGGTGAAGACGCGGATGCGCTTCTCCAAATCCGCAATCCGCAATCCGCAATCCGCAATTTTAAAGTCCACTTCCGCTCCTTCGCTCCGCCCGATCCAGTTCCGCTGCATTTCCTTGAGCGAATCGCTCCAGTCAATCGTGTCGAGATCGGCAAGCAGTTTTTCCGCGTAGGCGGTGATGCGGAGCATCCATTGACGCATCGGCTTGCGGACGACGGGAAATCCGCCCACTTCACTTTTGCCATCCACGACCTCCTCGTTGGCGAGAACGGTGCCGAGCTGTTCGCACCACCACACAGGTTGCTCACTCACATAAGCAAGCCGCTTCGAATCACGGTAAGCGCGGCGGCGGGATTCGAATTCCGCCGGGTAGGGCGGGCAGTCCTCTGCCCGCCGCTCTTGCGCTGACGACGGCGCGCACGGAGTGACGCGCCCTACCTCGATGTCTTGTGGATACTTCAGCGTTTCAATCGGCTCGGCCTTGTTCGTTTCCGGATTGAACCACGAGTTGTAGAGCCGGAGGAAAATCCATTGCGTCCACTTGAAATAATAGGGGTCGGTGGTGGCGAGTTCGCGCGACCAGTCGTAACTGAAGCCAAGCGACTGAATCTGCCGCTTGAACGTGGCGATGTTCGCCTCGGTGGTATTGCGCGGATGCTGGCCGGTTTTCACGGCGTATTGCTCGGCGGGCAGACCGAACGCGTCCCAGCCCATCGGGTGCAACACATGAAATCCCTGCGCGCGTTTGTAACGGGCGAGGATGTCGGTGGCGGTGTAACCTTCCGGATGGCCGACGTGCAGGCCCGCGCCGGAGGGATAGGGAAACATGTCGAGAATGTAAAATTTGGGTGGCAACTGCGTGGCGGCCACCTTGCCGGAAAGCTGATGGCGTTGGGCAAAGGGATGCCCGTCCGGAAGGGCATCGCCCGGATTGAAGGCGCGAAAGGTCTGTTGTTCGTCCCAAAATTGCTGCCATTTCGGTTCGATCAGATGAAACGGATATTGTCGGCGGCTGCTTGCCATAGGCGCGGGATTTTGCGGAAAGCGTGGCGTCGGGGCAATGGCGGAATTCCCGGCGACGCCTGAATTCAAGCATTTTGGACTTTGACATGGTTGAAAAGAGGTTGTAATTATTTACATTAGACATTCGAAAGGAAGATACAGCGGATTTGTGCCATGAGCATTTTGCCCGTTTCCCGAACTTCAGCGCTTGCAATCGGAGCGAGAGGGAGAGGCTTTACCCTGATCGAACTGCTCGTGGTGATTGCCATCATTGGGATACTGGCGGCGATTTTATTGCCGGCATTGTCACGCGCCAAAGAGCGGGCGCAAGGCATCCTTTGCCTCAATAACACCAGGCAGCTTGATCTGGCCTGGCAAATGTACGCGAACGATTTCGAAAACCGGCTGCCCTACAACATCGGCATGGCCGGGTCGTCATTTCGCACCCCGCTGAACTGGGTCAATAACGTCATGACTTGGGCGTTGGATTCGGACAACACCAACTTCGCCACCCTCACCGGGGCTAGTCTCGGCCCTTTTGTCAGCCAGGCGACGGCCATTTACCGCTGTCCCTCCGACCACGTTGTCAGCGCCGCCCAAAGCGCCGATGGATGGGACCGGCGCATCCGCAGTTATTCGATGAACGCGATGGTTGGCAACGCCGGCGACTTTTCCACCAACGGTTTCAACATCAACAATCCCGATTACGTGCAATTTTTTAAAATCACGCAAATTCCGCAGCCCACCGAAATTTTTGTGTTTCTCGACGAACATCCGGACAGCATCAACGACGGCTATTTTCTCGAACGCGACTATTATCCGGAGTGGCACGACCTGCCCGCCACGTATCACAACGGCGCAACGGCGTTTTCGTTTGCCGATGGACACAGCTCGCTGCATCGCTGGACGCAGTCCACCACCTCCCGTCCGCCGCTGCCGGACGGCGCGAATCTCCCCATTCCCGTTCCTTCCAACGGGAAGAACGACCTGGAGTGGGTGCTCGATCACATGAGCGTGGATCACAACTGACGACCGGCCGTGCTCACAAATATTGCCGCAGGGTTTGTTCGTCTCCTTCCATCCCCAACACGTACAACTTGTCTCCCTGAGTCCAGGTCACGGTCATGAGTTTGTTGACCTGGACAAACCGGCGCGAATCCATCGGCGGCGCATTCTTCACCGTGGAACGGTCAATGACGAACAGCCAAAGATCGCTTTGCTGTCCCGACGGCAGCGGCTTGCCGGTGCGAAAACAAATCATCGAAACCTTTGCGCCCTGCCAGCCTTCAATCGCACAACCGGTCACGGCGGTTTTTTCCAAAGGCGCGGGCAAAACGTAATCCGATGGCGCGTGATTTTGCGCGAGGTAGGCGCGGACCTGCGCCGGATTGTTCGTGGCCAGATCCATGCGGTAAGGTCCGCGCAACGCCACGCCCGCCATCCGGCTTCGGTAAATGGCGAAGGTCTCTTCATTTCCACGGTGCTGGAACCAGAGCGGTGTCAGGACAACCAGCGCCACAACGGCCGCCGCCGCCGCGAGAATTGCGTTCCGCCGCCAGGTAGTAATTTTTTCCTGTGCCGCCTGTTCGGAAATGATTTGCTCCTTCAATCCTGCGGGCGCGGTGATTTTCCGGAATCCGGCGCGCACCGCTTCCTGCCGCGCGCAATGCTCCACCAGCCAGCGTGTCAATTCCGGGTCCTGCTTGGCCAACTCGAGCGCCCCGGCGATTTGTGGATCATTGGCGTCCGCCGTGCCGGGCCGGTAGAGCAGCAAAATGGTTTTGGCTTCGTCGCGATTCACAAGTTTGGTGGCTGGGGTTGTATGTTGGTGGGGGTGTCCGCCAGCAGTTGGTGCAGCCGTCCGAGACCGCGGGTAAGGCGCGATTTGACGGTGCCCAGCGGCACGTCGAGAATTTCGGCAATCTCATTGTAGGAACAATCCTGCAGGTAAAACAACGCGACGGGCGCCTGATAAATCTCATCCAGGTGCGCCAGGGCATCAAGCGCCTGTCCGGCGTCAAGGCGGTTGATGGTTGGCGGCGACACGACGGGAAGTTCCGCCGCCGCGTACTCCAAATCGATGTGTGGAAAGCGTGTTTGCTTTCGCCGCGCGCCGAGGAACTCGCGGTGCAGGGTGGTGAACAGCCAGGTTTTCACTTTGGAGGCATCGCGCAACTGGTGGCCTTTGGCCGCCCAAATGCAAAAAGTTTGTTGTGTGAGGTCACAGGCGTCCGATTCGTCACGTGCGAGGCTGAAGGCAAATTGGTACAGCGGCCCGTAATAACAAGCCACCAACCGCTCAAAATCCAGGCTTTCAGCCATATCGCAACATTGAAATTAAGAGTCCATGCTCCGTCATTTGTTCCCGGAAATTTGCGGGAACAAATGACATCTTTGTCCATCTCACCTGTTAATGGGAGTGAAATTTTTTACTCAAAACGTCTTTGGCCGTCACAGTTGGCTCCAATCCATCGTGCTTCGGTCAGGTGATAGGCACCAATTAACTCGATGAAACATTATGAAAGTAATACGTTATCTATTCAAAATGGCGCTCGTAAGCGCGGCGGTTGCGGTTTTCAACAGCCCGCTATCCAGTTTCGCCGCCAGCACCAATGTGACGGTGGGGAGCCCAACCGACCGCTTCTCGCCCGCCAATGTCACCATTAACGCAGGCGATCAGGTGATATGGACTTGGGCTGTCGGTAATCACTCTTCCACCAGCGGCACGAATGGGGTAGCGAGTGGATTGTGGAATTCGACCATACTCCCCATCAACTCCAAATTTACCAACTCATTCCCTTCCGCCGGCAATTTTGTGTATTATTGTATGGTGCATGTTGCCTTTGGGATGACCGGCTCCGTGCTTGTCGCGACGGCCAATCTGCCGCCCACTGTCACCATCACCAATCCCGCGCCCGGTATGGTTTTCGCCGCGCCGGCCAACGTGACCATTCAAGCCTCGGCCTCAGACAGTGACGGCACGGTAACCAATGTGCAATTCCTTGTCGGTCCGACGGTTTTGGCCAATGACAACGCAGTCCCCTTCTCCGCTGTCGCCAACAGCCTGGCTGCGGGCGGCTATACCCTTTTCGCCATCGCCTCGGATAACAGCGGCGCCACCGCCACCAACCAGGTCGCGATCAGTGTCGTCGATCCGGTGTCGGTGCTGCTCAGTGCGCCGCAGACGGTGCCGCCCGGGAAATTCAGGTTCAGTTACACGGCTAATGCCGGACTGAATTACATCGTCCAAAGTTCCACCAATCTGGTTTCGCCCAATTGGACCACCCTCGTCACCAATGCGGCGGCCAGCAGCTCGATCGACTTCACGGACCTGAACGCGACATTCAACCCGGAATTTTATCGGGTCGGACGTCTGCCGAATCCATGATTTATCATAAAAAATGCTGGAAGTGCGGGGCAGAAAGAAACAATCATGACCATAAAATATGAGGCTGTGGGCGCCATTTATCAGCATATTGCCGTTCACTTTGTTGATGCTGATTGCATGCGGTGCAAAATCCGCCGGCTCCCTTTCATCCCCGAACGGGGAGGCGACCAACGCGCGGATGTTCATCGCCAAGGGAGTGGTGCAGGAGCTCAAGCCGGCCGACCGGACGGTGGTCATCCGGCACGAAGCCATTTCCAATTACATGGCTGCCATGACCATGCCGTTCAAGGTGAAAGACTCAAAAGAACTGGCTGGTTGGCAGCGGGGCGATGAAATTTCGTTCCAGCTTCACGTCACTGAAACGGAAAGCTGGGTGGATCGCATCAGCAAAATTGGAACGGTTTCGTTGCCGCCCATTCCAATCATGGCCAATTCACCAATCGTCCGGCCGAATCATCCGTTGCTGGATTACAAGTTTACCAATGAACTGGGCCAGGCGGTGAGCCTGAACGATTTTCGCGGGCAGGCGCTGGCCATCACATTTTTTTACACCCGCTGCCCGCTGCCCGATTATTGCCCGCGGCTGTCGAAAAATTTCCAGGAAGCGCAGCAAAAACTCGAATCCCTGCCCGGCGCTCCCGCCAACTGGCATCTGCTTTCCGTCTCCTTCGACACGGAATTTGATTCGCCGCCGATGCTGAAGGCGTATGGAAACAGTTATCAATACGATCCGAAACATTGGAGCTTTCTCACCGGTCCGGCGGACAAGATCGGTGAACTCGCCCGGCAGGCCAACGTCACCTATCAATACGATGCCGGCACCTTCAATCACGATTTCCGCACGCTCATCATCGACGCCGCCGGCCATTTGCAGATGGTTTTTCCAACAAGCGGAGACCTTTCCGACCAGATTGTCGCCGAAATCATCAAGGCCGCCGCCGCAACCAACGCGCCGGATGCCACCGGCAATCAAAATCATTGAAACGGAAACGAACATGGATCGCAGTGATGGCTTTGAGCGTCGCCGGCGGCGTGGTGTTTTTTTTAAACTCGTGCTCCACCATGCCGGTGGCGGTGGTTGCGCCACTTGAAATTCCCGGCGCGCACAACGTGGGCAACCATGTCTGCTTCGAGTGCCATACCAACATTGTTCGCAAATTCGAAGCCAGCCCGCACGCCCATCTGTACCTGGAAAACGCCGGCCTGAAGGACGGCACCGGCTGTGAATCCTGCCACGGTCCGGGCAGTAAACACGTTGAGGCCGGCGGCGGCATTGGCAAATTCATCATCAACCCGGGCCAGACGCCGGAAGCCTGCTTCCGCTGCCACCTCGCGACGCACGCGGAATTTCAATTGCCCGTTCATCATCCCGTCGTGGAAGGCCACATGAACTGTGTCCAATGCCACGACCCGCACGGCGAAGACATCCTCAAACCGGAGGGCGGTCTGGCCATGGCGCAGCTCAACGAAACCTGCGCCCAATGCCACCGCGAACAGACGCGGCCGTTTGTCTTCGAGCACCCGGCCCTGCGCGAAGGTTGCACGGCCTGCCACAATCCGCACGGCTCGATCAATCGCATGATGCTTAACCAGGCCGACAACAACCTTTGCTTTCGCTGCCACTCGCAGGTGCAGGGTCCCGGGGTGCCGCGCGGTGAAATTTTCATCGGCAAATCTCCGCATTCCTCCTACCTGCAAATGGGCACCTGCTGGGCTTCCGGTTGCCACACGGCCATGCACGGTTCCGATATCAATCCGATTTTCCTGTATTAAAGCACCCGTTTAAAACCAATGTGAATCCGGGAACCAACAGGCGAATTTGCGGGAAAAGTTTCGTTGCGGTATTTGCTTTGGCGGCCACGTCTGCCGCTTCCGCCGCCGAAACCAATTCCGTCAGCCCCGCATCCGACCGGAGTTCAATCCTTTTTGACCGCGACGTGCGACCCATCTTCGAGCAAAATTGCTTTCGTTGTCACAGCCCGGAAAAGCCGAAGAGCGGTTTCCACCTCGACAACCGCGCCGACGCTCTCAAGGGCGGCGATAACAACCAGAACGACATCGTTCCCGGCCGGAGCGACCAGAGCAAGTTGATCGCCTACGTAGCCGGGCTGGACAAGGACATCCGGATGCCGCCGCCCGACCATGGGCCGCCGCTCACGCCCGCGCAGGTCGGCACGTTGCGGACCTGGATTGACCAGGGCGCGGACTGGGGAACGAATTCCGCGCCGGCGCCGGTTGCTTTTTCCATCGAGCCGGTCTCGGGCTGGATTGGGGTGTCGGGAGACAACAAAAAATTCCGCGAATTGGAGGGTGTTCAGGAGGGTTGGAGCGGCGGTGCAAACCATTTTTCGTACAGCGAACAAATTGCCCCGGACGAGAAACTCACCATCGAAGGCCATGCTCTGGTGCCGGAGCACGATTTCAAAGTGACGGTGGCGCTGGACAAAAAGGATTCCGGCTTCGTGCATTCCGGCTTTGAGGAATGGCGGCGGTATTACGACGACACCGGCGGATATTACCCACTGTTCACGCCGTCCAGCTTTTCCCTGGACCAGAACCCGCATCTCGACATCGGCCGCGCCTGGATTGATTTCGGGCTGACACTGCCCGATTCGCCGCAATTGGTCTTCGGTTATGAATACCAGTTTCGGCAGGGTGAGAAATCCACGCTGGTCTGGGGAACGGTCAATCAGAATGGCTTGCCCAAAAACATCTACCCCAATATTGAGAACGTGGACGAACACACCCACATCTTCAAAGTGGATCTCACCCGCGAGTGGGACGACTGGCGCATTGAAGACCGGGTTCGCGCCGAGTTTTATAAACTCACCGACCAGCGGAACGACGTGATCGGTTACTCCGCCGGCCCCAACCCGGACCTGATTCAACGCGTGAACCAGGGCGTCCAGTACTCGCAAGGCGCGAATACCTTCCGGGTTCAAAAACAAATCTTTGATTGGTGGTCGGCTTCCCTCGGCAGCCTGGTTTCCGTTTACAACGGCACGTCGTCCTTCAACGAAAATACCACGGATGGATCCGGGACGGCGGCCTCGGGCTCCGCCTGGCAGGCGCAGGGCATCACGCTGCAACGCAACTCGTATATTGTCAGCGGGTCCAGCCTGTTTCTGCCCGCAAGGGGATTGAGCGTTTCCGTCTCCGCCCAAGGCGAATGGACTCATGAAAACGGTTTCGGCAACGTAAACCTGGCTTTTTACGATTCAACCGTGCCCGGCTATACTCAAGTTCCCGGCACCGAAAACGCGAACCTGGACCGGACCACCAGCTCGGAAAATCTCGACATCCGGTTCAACCGCCTGCCGCGGACGGTGCTGTTTGCCGAGGGACGAATGCGCCAGGAAAGTGTCGGCCAATCGTCCGATCAAAACACCGGCGGCGTGTCGCCGTACGACTTTCAGCAACAGACCGACGCGATGAATTATTTTTACGACACCCGCGCGGGTTTCACCTCATCGCCCCGGCCCTGGATTGAATGGGGCGGACATTACCGGTACGATGACAGCAATACCGGCTACAACCATCTGGTGGACACCTCCCCCTTTGGCGGTATCGGTTATCCCGCCTTCATCACCCATCGGGACATCACCACGGACGAAATCGAAGGGCGGCTCGTGCTGCGTCCCGTCTATTGGCTGAACGCCCGGCTGACCTGGCAATGGGTCGAATCGGATTTTTCCTCGACCACCGAGCCGGTTCCCTTCGGGATTTCTCCCGGCGGAACCATTTCGGACGGCAGCACCATGGCCAATAATTTTGGGTTGAACCTCACCTTTACCCCGGGACAACGATTTTACTGTTCGTGCTCGTTCACTTACGGCTATTCCCGCACCACCACCGCTGCCGACCAGAATTCCGCCGTGGTGCCGTATCGGGGAGACACCTACACCGTCGGCGCCAGCGCCGGCTATGCGTTGAATGCCAAAACTCATCTGGACACCACCTACGCCTATTCGCAGGCCGGTTACGGACAAAACAACACCGTGGGATTGCCGCTCGGCATCAATTTCACCCACCACGACCTGCTCGTCGGCCTGACCCGCCAGTTCAGCAACCGGCTTTCCGGCGCCTTGCGCTACAGATTTTCCCAATATTCACAGCCGAGCAACGACAACGTGAATAATTTCACCGCAAACGGAATTTTCGCCACCCTCAATTACAAATGGCCATAACAATGCATTGCTTTAGCAAATCCTCACGACTGCAAGGTTCTTTCCGATAAAGTTCCCGCACGGTTTAACCATGGGCGAGTCCGGCCCCAGCGGCGTCAGGGCGCAGTCGTGCCGGAAGGGTTGGATGGCAACGGATTTGTAACAAATTTTTCCGGGAACTTTTTTAGCGGACAATCCTCTCACCTTTCGTAAAACAAGTCTGGTTCAAACAAAAACAAAAGGAGAACATGTTATGATTAAATCACACCTTAAAGGGTCGGCCAGGTTTTCGTTCCGCGCTGCTCTCACCGCCATCAGCGTTCTGGCACTGGTCGGCACGGCTTCGGCTGACGGCATGAAGCTGAGCCGCCACTTCAACCAGCCCGGAAACATCCTGATTGCCGACCAGTTTAACAACCGCGTCATCGAGACTGATACCGCTGGCAATATCATTTGGTCATTCGGGCTCGGGCCGAACGACTTTTCGGACCAGTCCATCATCGGCGTCAACGACGCCCAGCGCGTCGGGGAATTCACCCTGATGGCCGGCACCGGCACACCCGCCGGCGTGATTCCACAGGCCCCCGACGGCGCTCCGGACAACCGTGTCGTTCTGGTGGATCCCAAAGGCAAAATCGTCTGGCAGTATGGCCAGTTCGGGCAAACCGGTTTGGGTTCCAACCTGTTGAATACACCGGTGCAATGCACGTGGCTCCCGGACGCCCACGTCCTCATTACCGACCAGGCCAACAACCGGATCATCGAGGTGAACCTCAAGAAACAAATCGTCTGGCAGTACCCGGGTTCCAACACCAACGACGCGGACCAGCTCAATGGCCCGAACTCCGCCGAACTGCTCGAAAACGGCCACATCCTGATCGCCGACCAGGGCAACAACCGTGCGATCGAGGTCACGCGCGGCGATCAAATTGTCAGGACGTTCACCGCCGGCGACACGGTTAATATCGTCGCGTTCGCCAGCCGCCTCAAAAACGGGGATACGCTGCTGACCGATGCCGGCAACTCCCGCGCCGTCGAGGTTGATACCAACGACGTCGTGGTCTGGCAATACGTCACGGATACCGACCCGTTGAGCGTTCCGGCACCCCTGCCGACCCGGGCAATCCGGCTCAAAAACGGCGACACGTTGATCAGTGACCAGTTCAACAACCGCATCATCCGCGTCAACATGGCCGGGGAAATCGTTGCCAGTTACGGACTTCCGCTAGCGGGTGGGCCGGTGAACCCGTTCCCGTTTGGGAACAACGCTGGCTACGATCTCCACACCACGCAGAACGGGCTTTATTCACCCTACGATGCGAAAGTGGTCGGGGACTACACCGGGTTGACGCCACCGTTTGACTGCGACAAATAGGGTGGCGATGAACCGATGGTTTTTTAGACAAACACTGTTCTGCTCTCTCGACACACGGGAGAGCAGAACGGCTGAAGAAGAACTATCACCACATGTGCGGAAGTGTCGCGGCTTGGGTTGGCAACTGAGTCACAGCCATCGGAAGTCAAGCGCCGACGAAGCAGGGGAACATAAACGGTTCTTGATATTGTCATGTTGACCGGCCGTTCCTGTTTGCTTTCCGGCGGCGATACAAAAGGTGATTCACATAACCCGGCGCCCCATCCGCTTCCCACGTCAATCGCAAACCTTCCAACGTCAGATTCGGTTCCACGGCTGAAATCTCCGGCAGTTTGGACGCCATCAGCTTCGCGTAACCGCCGGTGGCGACAACCGGCAGATGTTTTGTTTTCAACCCGCGCTTCAGTTCGCCGATCAATTCACGAATCAGCCCGCGATAGCCATGCACCGCGCCGACCAGCATCGCTTCCTCGGTGCTTTTGCCGATGCTCGTTTTGATTTCGCGGATTTTGATGCGCGGCAGCAAGGCCGTTTTCTCGTGCAAATAATCCGTCATCGCCGCCAGCCCCGGCGCGATGATGCCGCCCGCGTAATTGCCGGCGCGATTAACCACATCGAGCGTGACCGCCGTGCCGAAATCCAGCACCACCACCGGCGCGCCAAACCGGTGCCGCGCGGCCACCGCATTGGCCAGGCGATCCGGACCGATGGTGTCCGGTTTCGGATAATCAATTCCCACGACCTGCAAGGTTTTCGGCGTGAGTTCAAACACGCCCAATTTCCAAAGGGCGCGCGCCGTTTGGTGAACGAACGGCGTCGCGCGCGGGACGACGCTGCAAAGCGCCACGCCGTCGAGCGGGGCGCGGCCAACGAATTTTCGCATCAGCTTCGCCGCCGTGCCGTTGACCCAGCCCGCCGTGGGAATGTTGGTCTGCTTCACAACCCGCCGGTCGTTCGCCAGACCGGCGTGCGTGTTCGTGTTGCCGATGTCGAAAAGCAAAAGCATGGAGTAATGGAGTAATGGAGTGTTGGAGGGTTGGAAATCTTTTTCAGCATCCCAGAGTTCCACCACTCCATCACTCCGTTCATTTTTCAAGCGTCACATCGCCGCCCATGACACGCTCCAGATGCCCGTGCTCGGTGCGCAGCAGCAACGCGCCGTCGTCATCCAATGACTCGGCGCAGCCGCGAATCCTGCGCTCGCCGGTTTGAATCGTCACGTTGCAGCCAATCGTCTGGCAATGCGCTTCCCATTCGTCCGCCACCTCCGCGAAGCCGCCGCCGCAAATCCGCGCGTAATCGCCATCGAGTTCGCGCAAAATCGCCGTCGCCAGCCCCGGGCGCGAAATCGTTTTGCCGGATTCAATTTTGAGCGAAGTCGCCAGCCGGCGCAACTCCGGCGGAAACTCGTTCGCGCCCAGATTTACGTCCACGCCGATGCCCAGGATGACGTGCCGAACCCGGTCCAATTCCGCGTTCAACTCGGTCAATATGCCCGCGACTTTTTTCCCGCCAATTAAAATATCGTTCGGCCATTTGATTTCGGGATGCAAACCGGTTTCGGATTGAATCGCGCGGCGCAGGGCCGTTGCGGAAGCGACCGTCAATTGCGTCGCTTCCTGCGGGCGCAAATCCGGTCGCAGCAAAACGGAAAACCAAAGCCCTTTCCGTTCGGGCGAAATCCATTTGCGGCCGAGCCGTCCCCGGCCCTTCGTCTGCGACTCGGCAAAAACCACCGCGCCCTCCTTGACGCCGTCGCGGGCGAGTTTTTCGATCACGTCGTTCGTCGAGGTCGTTTGCTCGAACACGCGGATGTCGCGGCCGATGACCTTCGTTTTGCCGAGGCGCGCGAGCAAATCGTCGGCGTGCAACACATCCGGCGCGCTGACGAGCCGGTAGCCAAAATGCGGACCGGCCTCGATTTCGTAGCCGAGCTGGCGCAACTGCTCGATACGCCCCCAAATCGCCGCGCGCGTGACACCCAATTGCCCGGCCAGGTCTGCGCCCGAAACGCCGGCGTGATTCTCGCGCAGCGCCGAAAGTATTTTTGCGTCCGTGGTCATGTCATTTCGTCCTCGTCCTCCTCCTCGTTCTCGTAATCGAATAATCGAGGACGAGGACGAGAACGAGGAGGATTAAAATCATTCCTCAAAATCCAATCCCATGTCCACCGCGTGCGCCGAATGCGTCAGCGCGCCGATGGAAATGAAATCCACACCGGTTTTCGCAATCGTCTGAACGCCGGCCAGGTTCACGCCGCCGCTGGCTTCGGTTTTCGCCCGGCCTTTGACTTTTTGCACCGCGAGCCGCAATTGCACGGGATTCATGTTGTCGAGCAGAATGATGTCCGCGCCCGCGGCGGCGGCCTGCCCGGCCTGCTCCAGCGTGTCGGCCTCGACCTCGATTTTCAGTTGCGGAAATTTTTCGCGCGCACGCCGGACGGCGGCGGCGATGGCGTTCGGCTGTGCGTCACGCAGCGCGGCGAGGTTGTTGTCCTTGATAAGCACCATGTCGAACAGGCCCAGGCGATGGTTGTGTCCGCCGCCGCAGGTGACGGCGTATTTCTCGAACCGCCGCCAGCCGGGCGTCGTCTTACGCGTGTCGAGAATTTGCGCCGGCGTGTCTTTGATGGCATCAACGAATTGCGCGGTCAATGTCGCCACGCCGGAAAGTCGCTGGACAAAATTCAATGCCACGCGCTCGGCGCTCAAAATCGCGTGCGCCGGGCCGGAAATTTTCAGCAAAATGTCGCCGCCGTTGACGCGCTGGCCGTCTTTGGCCAATCGCTCAATTTTGATTGCGGCGGAAAGTTCGCGGAAGGCGGCTTCGGCGAAATCGAGCCCGGCGACGACGAGCGGTTCACGCGCGCGCATGACGGCCCGGGCCGTCGCGGTTTCGGGCACGGTGGCAAGCGTTGTGGCGTCGCCGTCGCCGATGTCCTCGGCAAGGGCGGCTTGTACGGCCTGGCGGATTTCTGCGGCGGACAATTCCACACCGTCAGGATGAAGGCGAACGGAAAAGGGGAAAAGGAAAAAACGGGCGGCGCCGGGCGCCGTCATTGGCCGGCGACCTGTTGCGACGCGGTCTCGTCGCGCAACCGGGCGGCTTCCATGAGCAGAGATTCCCACTGGCCTTTGATGGTGCGCTGCGGCGGCGGCTCGAAGGGCAGGAGTTCGAACGAACCGCCGGCCAGGGCCAGTAATAGTTGCAGCGCGTGTTCGCCCGTACCGTCGCCGGCGGCGGCGTGGATGATGCTGCCATTTTCAATGTAAATCCGCCCGCGCATCTGGTCGTTGTGAGCTTCGAGGATGGATGAGTTGCGGCCAAGGCATTCCATCTGGATGACGTCCTGCAAACCGACGCGGCGCAGCACTCCCTGAAACCCTTCCTGCGGCGTCCAGGTGACCAGTTCGTCCAGCATGACAAAGATGGATTTCAACCCCTCGGACGAATGGGGTTTCTCAATGAACAGGTCGGCGCCGTTGGCAAGGCAGTCGGAACGGTTTTCCTCGGTGGCATTGCCGGTAAGAATGGCTTTTTTCAGATCGGGATAACGCCGCTGGAGGATGCGTAGAAATTGCGCGCCATCCAGCACCGGCATGACGATGTCCACGATGGCGAGTTCGATCTTGTTTGTCTTCAGGATGGCCAGGGCCTGGTCAGCCGAGGCGGCGCAGTGGACCCGCCAGGTGTTATTACTCAGGACGACAAACAAATCGCGAATGGTTTCCAGGAAAACATCCTCGTCATCCACGAACAAAATCTGGCGCTGCTTCGGGCCGCTCATGTTTCCATCATTCAACGGCGCCGCCGGCCGCAAATCACGGTCAGAGTTGATGGGCAAATCGGCCGGGATGGGCAGGGCCGCTGCCGGCAAATCACGGGCCGGGGGTGGCGGCAACGCCGCGGGGGGCACAGGTTCCACGGCATTCGGATCAACATTGAGTTGTTCCAGCAACTTGGCGGCGCTGTTCCGGATCCAATAATCCCTGTGATTCAAGGCCGCCTTGATCTCCGGCAGCGCCTGCCGGACGCCTTCGGCGTTCTTCCAATGCCGGTCCACGTTCTGCAATGAGTTGGCGGCGGCATTGCGGATGCAGCTCTCGGGATCGAGCAACGACAAGACCAGCAGGTAAATCGCCCGCGAATCGCAGATTTGCCCCAAGGCCACGATGGCGCTTTCCCGCACGTCGCGGTCCCGATCGCGCACCAGTTCGCAAAGTCCCTCCACCGCCGAGGTTCCGCCCAAAAGACCCAGCGCCTTGGCGGCAGCCTGACGGACCTCCCAGGAGGAATCCTTCAAAATGCGCAACAACGGTGGCACCGCCTGAGCTCCACCGCAACGGGCCACGGTATCCACGGCGGCGCCACGAACGTTGGCATTGGAATCCCCCAGCAACCGTTCCACTTCGTTGTAGGTGGACGGGTCGGCGAATTGTTCCAAGGCTTCCAGCGCCGCAATGCGCACGGCCGGGCTGCCTTTCTTCAACGCCCGCAGCATCGCATGGACGATCGGCGGTTCGTTGATTTCCCCCAGGGTTTTGACCGCTTCGAGTTGTTTGTTCGGCGGGCCGGTGTCCAGCATTTCCAACAGCGGTTCGATGGCTTCAGCCCCCAACGCCGCAATCTGATGTCGTTTGCCCGTCGCCAGAATTTGCAGCACCCGCTGGGAATCCGTATCGGGCCGCCAGTCGAGTTTTTCCAGACTGCGGGAGGCGATGGTGCGCACCTGCGGATCGTTGTCCCGCAGCATGGCCACCAGCCAGTTCACCACCTGCGGGTCCCCGAGTTTCCCCAAAGCTTCCGCCGCCGCCGCCCGGGCCAGCGGAACCACGTCGCGGAGCATCTGGATCAAAGGTTCCGTCGCCCGCCGGTCTTTAAAGCGTCCCAACGCCCGCGCGGCCGCGCAACGCACGCCGGTGTCCTCATCCTTGACGGCAAAAATCAGCGGCCCGACGGAATCGGCGTTTTCCGATTGGGCAAGTTTTTCGACCGCCGTCAGGCGCGTTGAGGCATTGCTGGCGCGCAGTTGTTGATACGTCCACCATTGCATGATATTATTGAAAACAAAGCGATTTTTGGGCCAATTGCCTGCCCCATCGGACATTATGGGCCACAATACAGCCCTTCTTTAGCCCGCGTAATCCCTTCCATCGGGCGGAATAATCAACCGTGGAGAAGACGGTTGAAATTGCATTGGCCCGGCTGGAGGCAGCAGCGCCGTAGGGGCGGCATATTTGTAGAATATTTTCCGCAAATAAATTTTAAGCTCCGTCAGAAGCGACATAATCGGAATATGCCGCGCCTACGGCGCTGAAGATGGCAAAATAATTTTCAGCTCAACAATTTTTCAAACCGCGTGGCGGCGGCGTCCCATTGCGCGGCATCCTGCGGCGTGACAGTTTTCAACTCGAATGAATTCCGCACGACTTCGCGCGCGGCGGCGTGCGACGGCAGGTGACCGAGCGTGATGGCCTGGACCAGGATGTTGCCGAGCGCGGCGCATTCGGTCGGGCCGGCCAGCACGGGGATTTTCAACGCATTGGCGGCAAATTGATTGAGCATCATGGCCTGGCTGCCGCCCCCGACGATGTGCAATCGCTCAATTTTCCTGCCGATGAGCCGTTCCAACCGCCGCAGGACGACGCGATAGGACAGCGCGAGGCTCTCGTAAATACAGCGCATGAACGCGCCGTGATCAGCGGGCACGGGCTGCCCGGTTTCCCGGCAAAATTCGGCGATCTTTTTCGGCATGTCGTCCGGGCTGAGAAAGCGCAGATCGCTGGGGTTGATGAGCGAGACAAATGGCGGCGCGGTGGCGGCAAGCTGTTCGAGCGCGGTAAAATCGTATTTTTCCCCCTCTTTCACCCACTGGCGGCGGCATTCCTGCACCAGCCAGAGTCCGACGGTGTTTTTGAGCAGGCGCACGGTGTTGCCAAAACCGATTTCGTTGGTGAAACCGAGATCACGGCCCTGTTCGGTGATGACGGGATGCGGCCATTCAACACCCATGACTGACCACGTGCCGGAACTGAGACAGGCCCAATGGTCTCCACTCGCGGGAACGGCGGCGACCGCCGAACCGGTGTCGTGCGAACAGGACGCGACGACTTCGATCTGCGGCAGGCCGACCTCGGTGGCGAGATTTTTTTTCAGCGGGCCAAGCCGGGTGCCGGATGGACAGATGGGCGCAAACAATTCCTCGCTCAAACCCAGCGCGCGGAAAAGTTTCTTCGACCACATTTTGGTCTGCGGATTGTAAAGCTGCGTGGTGCTGGCAAGCGAAACCTCGTTCCTCGCCACGCCAGAGCAAAAGTAATTGAACGCATCGCCGATGAGCAAAAGCTGCTTCGCGCCGGCCAGGCGCGCAGGGGGCTCGGCGGCGAGCTGGTAAATCGTGTTCAACGCCATGAACTGGATGCCGGTCTCGGAGTAAATCGTCGGCCAGTCCACGCGCGCTTTGGCGTTTTCCACGCCGGCCGCGGTGCGCGAATCGCGGTAGTGCCACACCGGCGGCAGGATTTGGCCGCGCTCGTCGTAAAGCACGTAATCCACGCCCCAGGAATCGGTGCTGATGCTGGCGATGGGCAACTGGCGCGCGGCGGCCTTTTTCAGGCCGGCCTTCAACTCGTTGAACAGGCCGTCAATGTTCCAATGCAACGTGCCGGAAGCCTTGACCGGGCCGTTGGGAAAACGATGCAGTTCCTCCAAAGTGATTTTCCCGTTGTCGAGCGTGCCGAGCATGAGGCGCCCGCTGTCCGCACCGAGGTCGCAAGCAAGATAATGTGTGGGCATGGTGAAAAATTTGCTGGCGCATTTTACGTCATGCAAACGCGACGTCAAAGGGATTGGGAATCAGATGGTGTCTTAATTTGTCACGGAGCGTGGATTGTCCTCAATCCGCAGCGGCCGGGTTGGCTGGAAATGCTGCGAGTTGGGACAACTCGCGCTCCGGCTTTAACCTCGGAATTCAAATTAAGACGCCACCGGGAACCAGCCGCCGGGAATCGAAAAATTGATTTCCCGTCAACCGCAATGTTAAATTTCTCGACTCCGGCGGCGTTGTTTGCAAAACTGGGGTCATGGATGGAGACGAGCGCGACATTTTTCAATTCCTCAAAACCCGGGGAACCGACTTTGTCGGCGCAATGGAGATTTGCCGGCGGGCCGGCAACAAAAAGAAATTTTACGAGGACCCCGACTGGGCCAAAATCGTCCTGATGCGGATGCAGGAACGCGGGATTCTTGACCACGACGCCGCGGGGCGCTACCGCATCAAACTGATTTCCAGAAAGGACAAAAACAAGCGCTGGGTTGCGCCAGACATCGCCAAAGTCCTCAACGAAAGCGGCGTGGAAGTTGAAGCCGGCGGGGACATTGCCTCGGACGAGTATTACGAGGACCTCTGACCGCTCATCCGCCCGGCGTAATCGCCAAACCGGATTTGCCACGCCAAAAATTTTCCGTTCGCACCCGACATGTTCGCCGCGCTGCTCACCACCCTGTTGTTTTCCATCTCCGCCATTTGCGGCCATCGCACCTCGACGCGGC
>Ga0187852_1001635_pt1 | contig 20436 bp, 18 predicted proteins | sample June2016WEW_6_40_FD_134511 | JGI IMG/M metagenome (GOLD analysis project Ga0187852, IMG submission 134511) | Peatland microbial communities from SPRUCE experiment site at the Marcell Experimental Forest, Minnesota, USA - June2016WEW_6_40 | ecosystem: Environmental > Terrestrial > Soil > Wetlands...
CGTGAAGGCATCCATGATCCACGACAGCCGGCCATCGTCGCCGAGCACAATGTATGGATCGGGGTCGAAGGTGAGAAATGGTGCCAGGGCGGTTACGCGATCGCGAACGTTGCGCCGCATCAGCAGTCGGCTATCTTTATTCACGTCGTCGCTGAATGGCAGCTTTGCGATATCGCCGCGCTCGAATGCGATAACAATGCGGCGCAGGAAACCGCCGAGAACAATGCCGCCATTACCCTCGTACGAGGTGGGCTGTTAGACGGACCTTGCGGGTAGTCGAACTCCTGCTGCCTCGTCTTCACGTAAACGTCGGCGTTAGTAAGCTCGCCGAAATAAATCTGCGGACGTTTCAGCACAAGACTCGGCACCGTACTCTGCACTGGCATATTGCTGAGAATCAAGGTCGGCAGCCCCTCCGGCGTGAATCCATTCACAGGGTTCATCGTAATGCCGTAGCCATGGGTGTAGATCAGCTTCTCGTTGATCCAATTGCGGCTGCTTTCGGGGAGTTTGTCGACGTTCAACTCGCGCGCGGCAAGCATCACCTCTCGAGTTTTGCCGTCGATTTCGTATCGATCGATGTCGATGTCGGGGAAGTCGTAGTAGGTGCGGATTTCTTGAATCTGCCTCAGCGTGTCCTGGAGTGCACGCCAGTCCCACAACCGAATGTTCTGAAGTGTGGGCTGATTGTTGGCCGCGTCGGCGGCCTCAACGGTGGTCTCTGCGGGAAACTCGCGCTGCGAAAAGCGGTCCAATCCATAGGCACGCCGCGTCAGCTCGATGTTGTGGGAAATATAAGGTTGCTCGCGAACCAATTCGTTTGGCTTGACGATAAAACTGCCGACGTACCAGCCGACCACTTGAAGAGCAACATAACAGACCACAGCGGGCAGAATCGCGATGACCAGCCTGCGCCCCCCCGGCAGCACCGACGTGGCGTTAGAAATCGCGATTACCGCGCCTACTAGGAGCGCCGCGCATACAAGGAGCATGCCGGCAAGCGTGACGTGTGCTTCACGTAAGTGACGCCGCCAAAGATTGTGTGGTCCTCGAACAACTGCTCGAATCGGCTGATATACAACCGCAACGCGAGAAACAGCAGCAAGAATGCAAAGGTGATGGAGAATCCCCGCCAAGGCAATGGAATGTAGCTGTCCTGGCGTTCGGCCATAGCGCGGCCGCCGCTGGTCATAACGATAAAGGAAATAGCGAGCCCGCAGGCAATCACAGCCAACGACAGCAGCCACCCATTGATGAGCTGCCACGCCGGAAGCGTGAATAGATAGAAGCTCAGCGGCTTGCCAAAGATCGGATCCACGACACCACCGCCGGCGCGCGGAGCGGTCCAATACAGAGCGAGTGTCGGCCACTCCGCCATCATGCCGGCGCCAGTCAGTGCGGCGATGACAAGCGAGGCCCCGGGCCCCAGAATGCGCAGAACAGACTCAATTGGCAATTGCAACGGCTGTCCGCCGACGAGAATCGTGTGGCTACTGGGCAAGCTCGAAAGGCATGCCCGTTTTAAGGCCAGAAACGTTCCATACAGAATGAAGAAGGTCGCCGCGCCAAACACGGCAAAGACCGCCCATTGAAGGCCGAGGGTCTTCCAGAACACGCCCCCATAGCCAAGCGAACTGAACCACAGCTCGTCGACGTAGTAGGACAACGCCCTTCTGCCGCCGAAAGCGAGCAGGGCAAAGAGTGCGAGAACCCAAACAAAGCGCCGACCACGCCGTGGTGATCTTCTCTGCGGCCACTCGATCGACCTCGCCATTGCTCTACCTCGTTCTAACTGTGAATGATGTTATCGAAATACTAAGCCACGGTATCACATAGCACGGAGAATGAAGTCCCGTCAGCGAATCATGAGCCAGACGGCTGCAAAGTGGCAGGCAGTTCCACCCAGCACCCAGAGATGCCAGATAAAGTGCATGTATTTGCGCTTGCAGGCGTAGAAGGGAATTCCCACCGAGTAGCAGAGGCCTCCCGCGAACAGCAGCACGAAGACCGAATGTGCCAGCAGTAAATAGATCGGGCGGACGGCGAAGACGCAGGCCCAGCCCATAACCAGATACATCGCAGTGGAGAGCACTCCCCATCTGCCCACGAAAAGCGACTTGATGACGACACCAAAGAGAGCGCAACTCCAGACAATGCCGAAGAGCGTCCAGCCGAGGGCACCGCGCACACCCAGCAGGGTGAAGGGCGTATAGGTCCCGGCGATGAGCAGGTAAATGGAGCCATGATCCAGCGAGCGAAAGACGCGGTATGCACGAGTGTAGCTAAGCGAGTGGTACAGCGTGGAGCTGAGGTAAAGCAGCGTCGCCGACGCGCCGAAGATGGCGCAGCAGACGATATGGCGCGCGCCGCCAACTCCGGCGGCGCGAATGGTCAGTAGCACAAGCCCGGCAATGGCCAGAGCTGCACCCAATCCGTGCGAGACACTGTTGGCAATCTCTTCGCCGATGCTCTGATCCGTTACCTGCATGCTTACCTGTTCATCAATCCTACTCCGCGAAAGTGTAAGAGTGCGCTTGTTGGAGCCGGCGGGCCCTACAGAAAAATAAAACGGACGCCCGCAAGCGCCCGCTCAGTTCATCGAAAAGGAGTTACTTCTTGAGTGCTGCCGCGTAGCGCTTGTTGACCTCGGCCCAATTAACGACATTCCACCAAGCCTTGAGGTAATCGGCGCGCCGATTCTGATACTTGAGGTAGTAGGCGTGTTCCCACACATCGTTGCCCATAATCGGAGCGAGGCCTTGAGAGATAGGACTGTCCTGATTCGGTGTCGAGAGCACCTGTAAGCCGCCGGAACCGAGGGCAAGCCAAGTCCAGCCGCTACCGAACTGCTTTAGCCCGGCATCGTTGAGTTTTTCCTGAAACTGGGCGAAGTCGCCGAATGTCTTGGTGATGGCGTCGGCAATAGCCCCGGTGGGTGCTCCGCCGGCGTTTGGACCCATGATGGCCCAGAACATAGAGTGGTTAACGTGTCCGCCCACGTTGTTGCGAATAGCTCCGCGCACTGCCTCGGGAACTGCGGCCAGATTAGCGAGAATCTGTTCCGCCGACTTGCTCTTCAGCTCAGGGGCCTTCTCAATGGCGGCATTGGCGTTATCCACGTAGGCCTTGTGGTGCTTGTCGTGATGCAGATGCATGGTCTGCGTGTCGATATGGGGCTCGAGCGCCTCGTAGGCATATGTGAGAGCAGGAACTTCCAACGCAATTGTCTGTAGCTCCAAGGGTAGATCCTCCACCCTGATGGATGACCTCGGCGGGGCTGCGGTTTCAAAATGTCCCGCCGTCCGGAGATGGAAACCGGAATGGAACTACGCAGAGTCTCCAGATGCGCGAGCAATTCCGCAGCGCTCTCCAGGGAGGCTGCTCGAGCTCCCTGCCTTTATTAAAAGACTGTTACATTTCCTTGTCACAGGTCAAGAACTCTCATGCTATCATCGGCCCTTTCCTTGTATGTCATAAAGAAATAAGGAGTCTGGCCAATGAAATGCCGTTCAGTTGCTCTGCTATCTTTATTTTTAGTCCTGGTTGCCTGTTGTTCCTTCAGTCAGACCTTTCGAGGCAGCATTCAGGGCACAGTGACAGATATTTCCGGCGCAGCCGTCGCAGGGGCTGAGGTTAGAATCTTCAGCCCAGGTACCGGATTGTCACGCACCGTAACCACCAACGATCAGGGCGAGTATCAGACTTCCGAATTACCGCCGGGCACCTACAGCATCACCGTTGAGAAACAGGGGTTCCAGACCACCACATTGAACCAGATCCCAGTGAGCGTGGGATCGCCAGCGCGCGCAGATGCAAAGCTTGCCGCCGGTCAGGTGAAGGAACAGGTTGAGGTGAACGCCGATATTCCGCTGGTGGAAACCGCCTCGAACACCACGGGCGGCACCATCGCTGCGACCGAGGTTGCCGAGCTGCCCATCAACGGCCGCGACTTCACCAAGCTGCTGGAACTGGTTCCCGGCACGACCAGCGATCCAGTAGGCTCCACCGAATCGGCGGGCTCCTACGGGCTGTTCAGCCTCAACGGCAATCGCGGCCGCTCCAACAACTATCTGCTCGACGGCACGGACATGAACGACGGCTATCGCAATCTGCCTTCCATCAACGAGGCCGGTGTGTGGGGCTGTCCTTCCACAATCCTTCCCGTCGACGCCTTGGCCGAGGTTCCCGTCATAGGCAGTCCCAACGCCGAGTTTGGCCGCAGCTCCGGCGCAACCGTCAACATCGTCACCAAATCAGGCACCAATCAGATCCACGGCAGCTTCTTCGAATACTTCCGCAACGACGCGCTGGGCGCACGCAATTTCTTCAACACCACGGATCAGCCGAAAAACTCCTTTACCAATCATCAGTTCGGCGGTTCAGTCGGTGGTCCAATTGTAAAAGACAAATCGTTCTGGTTCGCCGCCTATGAAGGGCAGCTCGAAAACGGAGGCCTGCCACAGGCGGGAGTCGTACCCACGCAGGTTGAAATTAACGCAGCAGGCGGAGCCACCAATCCCGTAATCCAAAGACTTCTTGCGATGAACGGCGGCAAAGGACCATGGGGCGTGCTGCCGCTCTCCGGCAGCGGCAACGAGACTTTCACCACGCCGTTTTCCAACGATAGCAACAATCTGATCTTGAAGATCGATCAGCACTTGCACCTGTTGAGCCCGGGAGACCTGCTGACCGCGCGATATTTCTACAGCCACGGAACGCAGAGCTTTCCGCTAGGAATGCTCAACACCGGCGGCAGCGCTCCGGGTTACAACACCAGCACGCCGACGCACTCGAATATCGCATCGCTCTCCTACACCTCAGTCCCGAAGTCCAACGTGATTGTTGAGTTGCGCGGCGGCTTCAACCGTTACCTGCAGGATTTTATCCCGCAGGACATCAGCTTCGACCCCACCAGCATCGGCCTCGACACTCTGCCTCCGGGCTTCATCGCATCGCGCGACCTCGGCCTTCCGTCGATCAGCGTCAGCGGATATAGCCCGATCGGCGCCACCAGCACTCTCGCTCGTGGGCGAATCGACACTAACTACCAGCTCTTCGGCAATGTCTCTGTCACCAAGGGCAAACACAATTACAAGGTGGGCTATGAATGGCGGCGTACGTTCATCAATAGCTTCATCGACTCCGGACATCGCGGCAGCCTTGGCTTTGACTCACTGGCCGATTTCCTGAGCGGCACCATCGACAGCGGCAGTTCGGCGGCAGGCTACGGTACGCGCTACACCTACCAGAACGGCGACGGCGTTTACTTCCAGGACTCCTGGCGCCTGACCAACCGGATGACGGCGAATTACGGCCTGCGCTGGGACTATTTCGGTGTAGTCGGAGAAGATAACCATCAGTTCAGCCTCTTTAGCCCCGTGACGGACGCATTGCAGCAGGTCGGCGTCAACGGCGGCCCTAGCACGCTTTATCCGAAGGATTGGCGAAACTTTGCGCCACGCTTCAGCCTTGTCGACGACCTTCTCGGGAACGGTAAATTTGTCGTCCGGACCGGCGTCGGCATCTTCTATGACGGCGCGTCGCAGGACTTCTTTGTCGGCAACACGCCGGACTGGAACATAAACGCGGCGATAGCCGGCCCAGCGTTTAACAATATCGGCATTGCGCAAGGGGTCTCCCCTTCCATCGTCTCGGGCCAGCCGATTTTTAGCGATTACATTACGAACAGCGCGTTTACGGTTGCACAGAATCTGGTCACGCCCCGCTACGTCTCTTACAATCTGAACATCGAGTCACAGGTCGCCAAAGGGGTAGCGGTTCAGATCGGATATGTGGGTTCGCAGGGGCGTCACCTCTTCCACTTCGTCGACCTCAACCAGGTCAACAATGTGGCGGGCAGCATCGACAGCTGCGGCAATGGCCAGACCATTGCTTACGGCCAGCAGTGCTTTGCAAATGGCCCATACGCCGGTGGGTACATCAACCAGATTCAAACCAGTGCACTTTCCAATTACAACTCGCTCCAGACAAGCCTCAAGCTACAGAGCTGGCATGGGCTGAGTTCAACTTTGAACTACACCTGGGCACACTCGATTGACACTGCCAGCGACGGGTTGGATTTCGTACCCAACGCCGCTCAGCCCGATAACAGCTTCAACCCACACGGTGAACGCGCCAGCTCGAACTTCGACGTACGGCAGCGCGTGCAGTGGTACTGGAGCTACAACGTGCCAAGGTTTACCACTGCGAAGTGGCTGACTAATGCTGGGCGCTGGACGGCATGTTTAACTTCGCAACCGGCCAACCCTACACCGTCAGCTACCTCTATGAAGGCGACTTCAATGGTACGGGCGAACTCTTCGGACGCCCGGATATCATCGGCAATCCGCAGGTTGCGCATAGCATCAACCCGGATAACCATGGCCTCAACCTGTTGAACGCGGCAGCCTTCGCCGCGCCATGCACCGTCGATGGATCGGGCAACTGCATCCCCGGAACACAGCACCCTGGCAACGAGGGCCGCAATATGTTCAACGCTACTGACTTCACAAACTTTGATTTCTCGCTCACCAAGCTCTCACACGTGAGCGAGAAGGCGACCATGCAGCTTCGGGCTGATTTCTTCAACATCTTCAACCATGCGAACTTCAGCAATCCGTTGCTGCCGGGCTTCTCCGTAGACGCTTTCGGAAGCGGCAGCAACCACGTCGTCGGAAATCGGCTAGTGGCAGGCGCCGACCCGACGGTGAACGGGCCTCAATTCGTGCAAAGCCTCGCCACTCCAGACGTCGGCAGTGGCAATCCGTACCTTGGCGGAGGCGGTCCGCGCACCGTGCAGTTGGCGGTTCGCTTCGCATTCTAGGACGAATCTGTATCTTCAATCGAGAGGCCGCCATCAGCGGCCTCTCATCTTTTGAGCGAACAGGAACAGAAGAAGTGTGCTTTACGGCTCGTCGCTAAAAATGTGATTTGCGTTGGGGCTGCTCAGCTTTGAAAATCGGGAGCCAGCAGGACAATCTTTCCAATCCCGCCTCTCTCCGCCAGCACATGTGCTTCGGCCGCATCGCGCAGCGGAAGACGGCGAGCGATCGGCAAAACAAACTTGCCATCGCGGACATCGTCCGCGAATTCACGCACCTTCGATGGATCAGGCTGGGCGAAGACGCGAGTGATCTTAACGGTGGGGTTCAACGCCGTTGCGCTCTCCGGCAATACCGAGGCATACCCAAGCGAGCCTCCCGGCTTCACTTTGGCAATCAATTTCGCCGCAACCTCACCGCCAACAGCGTCGGCAATGGCATCAACGGAGCCAAGCTTCGCAATCGCCTCGTCGTCATCAATGGCTACCACGCCAAATACGCCGAGGGCCAGAGCCGCCGGCAACTGCGTCTTGCGGACCCCGGCAATCACCTGCGCTCCCATCTTCTTCGCCGTATGCACGGCAGCTCGGCCCACGCTGCCCACAGCTCCGGTAACCAGTACCGTCTGTCCCTTTTGCAAGCTCGTCGCCCGTCGAACCAGTTGGTCCCCAGTTAGAGCAATCAGCGGAATCGCCGCGGCATCCTGCAGGTCGACTCCGTCGGGCAGGTGCGTCAGGTTCGAGTCAGGCACCGCCACCAGTTCGGCATAAGTTGCATTCGACAGCGCAAGCACGCGATCGCCGGGTTTGAAGTGCTTCACATTCGCTCCCACCGCCCGCACAATCCCACTCACATCGCGGCCAAGAATAGCCGGAAACGTTAAAGGAAAATCCTTCTGCCGCGCGCCCGAACGAACCTTCCAGTCAATAGGGTTCACACTCGTAGCCGCCGATGCAACCAACACCGTATCTCCGCTCACCTGCGGATCGGGAAAGTCATCTTCAAACTTCAGCTTCTCGGGACCGCCATACTCATGCAGCACAACTGCCTTCATGGTGTTTCTCCGGGTTACTCTACAAAGCTACTCCAGAAAGTTACTCCACATCAGCAGCTGTTCGGATGGGTGCAAGCTTCTCCGCTTCCGAGATCATCGATTCCAAGCTCACGCGGATGCCGTCGGCCCAAAAGGTTTCTTCCGTAGGATCGAGGCCGAACGGTTGTAGAAGCTCAAACACGCTTTTCGTCGCACCGGAACGGAGCAGGTCAAGATAGAGCGGTTCAAACTGGCTGCCGAGGCGAAACTGCTGGGCATACAGGCTCTGTGTCAACAACTCGCCAAACGCATAACCATAAACGTAGAACGGCCTGTGAAAATGCGAAACATACGACCAGAGGTGGCTGGCATTTTCATAAGTGAACACCTCGCCCTCTGCTCCGTATAGCTCTTTGGCCGTAGTGAGCCACAATGCATCCAGCTCTTCCACTGAGAGTTTCTTTGGGTCAATCCATTTCGTATAGTCTGCGTTCATGCCGTGTATGCGACGTTCAAAGTTCGAGAACCCAATTTGCCGAACCACCGTGTTTAACATCCCTTCGATCTTCTGAGTTATCAGCGCAAGCAGCGCAGGGTTGTCTCCCTTTTCGGCGAGTTGCGTCCTCAAGAAATTGAATGTCGTCATCTCACCAAAGACCGAAGCGGTTTCGCAGTATGCAATCGGCGGATGGAACATCAGCGGTCCCTGCGCTTCGCCGGCCAGAATGCCATGAACGCCGTGGCCGAGTTCATGTGCGAGTGTCATCACGTCGTGATTCGAACCCAGGTAATTCAAAAACGTATACGATTGCGGCCTGCTTCCCGGAAGCACAAGCGAGCAGTTAAAAGCTCCGCCGCGCTTGCCCGGAGTCGCCGGAACGTCGATGTGTTTTGACCTGATAAAACCTTGAATGATGCCGCTAAGAGTGGGACTGAAACTTGCATAGGCCGCGAGCACCGTGGACATCGCACTGTCATACGGCACGACCGTGGTGTCCGCATATGGCAGCGGTGCATTGCGATCGCTCCAGCGGAGCGTCTTCATGCCGAGCAACTCTGCCTTCAGACGATAGTATCGGCGAGCCAGCGGGCCTGCTACGTTCGTTACAGCATTATGGAGCGCATCGACAACCGCGTCCGGAATGCGGTTCTCCTTATTCCTCGACTCCATGGGATTACGGTAATGGCGTTCCTTACGCTCCACCGCGCTTTTGCCCACGATCATATACAGCGTCTGCGCCGAATATTTCGCGAAGTATCCTCCCAGACCCTCGTTGATCGTCTTCTGCACTTCCGCACGAAGATCGGCATCCTTGGAGTTCGTCAGAATGTCGAGCATCTCGGTCAGGTTCTTCTTTTCGGCCTTGTGCTCAAAACCCTTGTAATCGAATCGAAGATCCGCCTCGCATTCGTCAAAAAACTCATCCCACGACTCCGGGCCAAACGGAGCGCGCTTGGTAAGAGCAGCTTCCACAGACTCACTCAAGAAGTGCGGCTTGAAAACTCGTTGATGTTCAATCCAGGGCCGATGCCGCTGAACCACCGCGTCGCTCGCATACCATCTCTCAAGCGTCTCATCGTCTAGCGCGACTAACTCAAGTTCGAAGAACGTCAAATACTCGCCCTGAACCTGGCTCATCGTCCGTTGTACTTCGGCGATCTTCGCCTTCACCACATCATTGGTCACGTCCAGGCTTTGCTGGAGAGAAAGATAGACCATGATCTTTCCGCCAAGCATGTCCAGCTCAGAATAATCGGAGATTGCCGAGCTCAGTGTATCGGCCAGCTTTCCCTTGTAATTCAAGTTGAATTGCTGCGCTTGTTTCGTGAATTCCGCAATGTCCAGATCGATTTGCGGATCGCTGATTGCGGAGTAAATGGAAGTCAAATCCCAACGGACATTACTATCGCTGAAGTGAGTAGGCATTGTTCTGAGTTCGGATAGGGTCCCGAATTCCAAATTGTAGCAAAACTCCCAGAACGAAGGTCCAGCACAGAGCCTATTCCAATTCCACCATGATTGGGGCGTGATCGGAGGGCTTCTGCTGCGCACGCGGTTCCATATCGATCTCGCAACTCTTTAACCGTTCGGCCAGCTTCGGGGAGAGCAGGAAATGGTCGATGCGAATACCGCGATTATGTTCGAACGACTGCCGGAAATAATCCCAGAAGGTAAACAGCCCGCCCTGTCCTGGATGCAGCGACCGGAACGCATCCGTGTACCCAAGACTGAGCAGTGCCCGATATCGTGCTCTCGGTTCCGGCTGGAACAGTGCGTCATGGATCCAGGACGAAGGCTTATGGCAATCGATATCCTCGGGAATAACATTGAAGTCGCCGCCGATCAGCACAGGCGCATCTTCTCTCAACCAGGCTTCCATCTGACATTTCAGCCGATCCATCCAGGCCAGCTTGTATGCGAATTTGTCGCTCCCCACTGGATTGCCGTTTGGAAGATACACGTTGACGACGCGGATTCCCACGATCGTCGTTTCCAAAAAACGCGCATGACTGTCCGCCTCGTCGCCGGCAAGCGTCGTGCTGATCGTCTCGATCGGTTGACGCGACAAGATCGCGACACCGTTATACGTTTTCTGCGTGACAGCCACGCTTTCATAGCCCAGCGCTTCAAACACCGCAGCCGGAAACTCTGTCCCCTTCAACTCCTGCAGCAACAGCACATCTGGCATGCGCACCTTTAGCCACGCCGTCACATGGTCCTGCCGCGCGCGAATCGAATTAACGTTCCAACTGGCGATCTTGATAATCGTCACTCCGTAATCGGCATCCTATTTCACATCCGGCGGATACTCCACCGACCCAATCTCTCCAGTCAGATTATCTCTCACCGCAAACCGTACGTCATACTTTCCCGGAGCGAGCTCGGGCGAACTCTGAGCCTCGGTCGCGGCATTTTAACGGACCTAGGCTGAGTTTTGGCGGCCACACAGACTCAGGCCAACCAGGAGGGCCAGTGCAGTCAGAGTGACCAGGACTACAGGCATCCGCATAAGGTTGTACCTCGATCCGAAGCTCGTCAAGCCCGGCATTGCGCCCAATAACAGCATCCCGGAAACGAATCCAAAGACGGTCGCAGGCCGTGTTGGAAAACAACCAACCGTTGCTGCCAGGGTAACCGCCATCGTCATCTGGACGAGGAAGATAGCCGCCGTGGCCGCAGGCGCACTGGTTGAGGCAGCATGGGTAATCGGCGCCAGCACCAAGAGGGCGCCGACAGTACACACACGCCAACCCAGGTGGTCTGCGATAAAGCCTCCCAATACCTTGCCCGCCAACGCCGCCAATGCCAAGAACAGGCTCATGACCCACACCCCCCGCCAACCGCCTGCGATTGCGCCGCCCACCAGCGAACGCACCGCCCACCAGCGAACGCACCGCCCACCAGCGAACGCACCGCAACCACGGCAGCCAGCATGCCGACGCCGGCCACCACCGCGCTCCGCGAGTTACCGGGATTCAGCGTCTCCATCGGTGGCAGCGACGGAATTCGCCGCACGAAGAGCAGGAGAGCGGAAGCCATCAGGGCCAGCATCATCGCAAGACGCGCCGAAAACCCTGCGCCGCCCAGCCAGACTCCCAGCAACACGCCTGCCGTCCCAGGGGCAACAAAAATACCGAGTCCCGTTGCGCGGCCATTGCAACGTTGCAACACGAGAGCTCCGGCGCCGATATGAAACAATGCATTTCCAACGGCCACCATCACAACGGCAACTTGCAGCCAGCCATTTAAGCTGAGTGCGATCATCGTGGCCAGCAAGCCTGCGCATGCCACCGAGTTGTAGGATCGGAGAGAATCTGCCAGCCATCCCAACGGAAGCTGCAATCCGAAGGCGAGACAGTTGTACAGCAGAATCAACCGGCAAATCTGCTCCCAGGACGATTGCCCGCGAGCGAGTTCGCCATAAAGAAGAGCAGCCGGCGCCGCGTCGACCAGCGCATGCATGAGGCCAAGTTGGAGCGGAATCATCATCCCGTAGCGCAGCAACGGCGCGGCGGCTAGGGACCACCACATTGGACGTTTGTTCTCCGCCGATTCCATCGTTATGAGACGGGCGTGATCTCGACCGTCACGTCGTCGGCTGGTTTCTCGTTGTCGATTTCCCACAGGACAGACCCATCCGCTTGGCGCTGCGGATGCAGGGCAGAGGAGGTTGGCTGCAGATGCAAGCCAACCTCCGGCTTAATATGCACGGCTTCATGGCCGATCGGCCCAGACCACGCCGCACCGGATCTCAAGATATAGGTGAACCGCCATCCGCCCCGCGGATTCGCCTCCTGCGTCAGTTCATACGCGATCGTGACGGTCTGCTCGGAACCCCGATTTATCGTATCCGGCCAGACAAACCCTTGATAGGAGGCTAGCCGTCCGGCCAAGGAGGGCCAAGAAGTCTTGCGCATCCGATTCGCCGCAACAGACTTGCCATCAATTTTTAGGTAGAGAAGTCGGTACCTCGTCTTTTGACTGCTTTCGACTACCGGCATTGCCATGTCAAAGTCCACGGGAGGCTGGCTCGCACCGGAACAAGACATCTTGAATTCAGCCTCGACCACAGCCGTCAACTTGGAAGCATGCCGTTTGAGGACGACCTCGACCGTGGCTCGCTGCATGCTGATCGCTGGAAGTTGCCATTCCGGTCGTGATCTCTTTTCGCCCGGATAAGGAAGGATGTCGCCCCATGCAAGCCCACACAGAATGCACGCCACGATGCTCCACCGCAGAATGCTTGAGAGTCCTCTCATCGCTAGTCGCCGTGCTCCTGATCTGTGCGAGACAGATCCTGCGTAACTTTCTATACATTCGGGATCGGAAAACTTGCCGAATGCTGTGTAAATATGGCGAGAATGAGACACACTGTAACACTCCCGTCTCAACGATTCAATTCAACATCCATAGGCATAGAGCAGATTCGTATATTACCGGCTACGGGGCAGGGTCAGAAACAAGCTTAGGGGAAACCGTGATGTGAGGTTTTGGGGCGGATTGTCGCCTACTCGGAGATTGACTCGAAATCTGGTCGCGTTTAGCTGACACAAAATCGCCGAGTCACTCAGCATCTCAATCTGGATACTGAGCTCCTTGAACTGTTTGCAACAGGCACCCACTGCAAACGAATGCAGGAAGGCTTGGAAATGTCGGGGCCTAATTTAAGGGGTCGGCGGTTCTCTGAGCTTCGCGAAGGCCGCTAGCATTTCACGCAGGGTGCCGAAAATCCGCGCTCGCCCGAGAGCCTCCGTCAGGTGATGCCGCTCTAAGTCGGGCATCAAATCCGACTGCACGTGTGCAAATACCAACTCTGTACCACGGCGGCTCAGCTCTTGCTGCAGTCCCCGCACAATCCACGCGGCGGTGTAGTCGACACTCGTGATCGCTCCGGCATCGACGACCAACCAACGAACTGGCGAGCCCGCTGGCCCCACGAGGCCTAGGATCTCGTCCGCAAACCGGTTGGCATTTGCATAAAAGAGAGCCGCCCCAAAGCGGTAGATCACCAACCCAGGCTTGGTGACCGCGCCTGGAAGGGCGGGAATTAGCTGCCAAATTCCTGATTCATCCTCAACCAGTACTGCCGTGTGAGGATGATAGCTGTGTCGCACAACCCGAAGCAGCGACAGCACCATTGCCAGCACGATGCCATCTTGGACGCCGGCCAGCACCACGACAGATGCCGTCGTTACAGCCAACGCACACTCGCCGGGACTCTCGCGGCTAATGCTCCAGAGGCCACGCAGATCAATGAGTTTGATCGCGATGATAAACACTATGGCACCCAGCACGCAGCGCGGAAGATACTGCAATGGCTTGGTCAGGAAAAGCAGTACTACCGCAACCACCGCCGCCGTCGCAACCTGTGCCAGCTGGCTACGCCCACCGGAGTCTTCTACCATTGCCGTCTGGGTGGGGCTTCCGTTGACCACAAACGTTCCGCTCAATGCCGCCACGGCATTGGCCGCGGACAAGCCGACAAGGTCCGCGTTTTCATCCAACTGCTGCTCGTGACGCACCGCGTAGACTCTGGCCGTGGCCGCGCTTTGGGCAACGATCACAACCACGCAGGATGCCGCCACGGAGAGCAGCGGCTCGACGTCTCTCCAATTCACCTCGGGCAGGCCCAGATGCGGTAGTCCCCCGGTGATCGGTCCGATGGTAGCGATACCGTGGCCTGCGAAATTCCAGGTCGCGCTGGCCGCTACCGCGCCCGCCACAGCGATGAGCGCGCCCGGCACTCTGGGCGTAAACCGCTGGAGGGAGTAGACACCTCCCACGACGATCGCGGACAGAAACACGGTTGTCAGGGGTGCCTGCGGTAAACCGCGCAGGACCTGAACGAGTTGTACAACCGTTTTGCGGGAGTGGACCTCGATGCCCAGCATTTCGCCAAGCACGGCAATTCCCACCTGGAATCCCACACCCGTCAAGAACCCAACTAGAACTGTTCGAGAGAGAAAGTCGGCCAGAAAGCCTAACTCGAGCAATCGCGCCAGCAGCAAAAAACCTGCGGTCAGCAGCGCCACCATTCCCGCGAGCGCCACGTATCTCGCGCTGCCTGGAGACGCCATGCCAGAAATCCCTCCGGCAAGGATGGCTGCCGTCGCGGAGTCGGCAGCGACCACTAGGTACCGCGACGATCCAAACACCGCGAACGCCAGAAGCGGCAGCAACAGCGTGTAGAACCCAGTCACTACCGGCATGCCGGCAATCTTGGTGTAGCCCAGCGCTTGCGGGATGTTCATCGCCGCCAGTTCGAATCCCGCCCGTACGTCGCGGATTGCCCCGGCGCGGTTGAAAGGCCGTACGCCTTGAAAGAAGAACGTCAGAAAACTCCGATTTCGATAGGGTCTTCTCACCGCGTGTCCTCTGAGTCTCCCGGAGGCATTCATTTCTGATCATATATCGATCAGGATGTTCCGCCCGCAGGCGCCACGTTCCTCCGACCCGGTGGTGGACCGGTACGGTTTCCACGGACCACGTGCTGATGGCATGCAACCGTTGGGATCAACCAGAACAACTTATGTTGACCGAACCGGGCGCAGCGCCCCTGTGCACACGTGGGACCATTCGCCCGGAGCCCTGCCTTTCAGGGCAGAATGTCTGAATGCTCGCTCATCCCGATTCACGGGTAATAATTAAATCAGCAAGTTGCTGGGCAGCTTCGATGGCCAGTGGGAAATCAAAGCCGCCACGCTTGATCACGATATCGCCGCGAAAACCTTGAATCTGGCTACTCTCGGACCTATGAATACTGTTTCCGAATTGCACTTATTCCAACACGAATTTCATTATTCTCGGCACTCCTCCGTTATTGGCGCAATTTCAGGCACGAATTGCGCAACCCTACAGACGCCGCGCGCCCACGGTTAAATCCTGGACAGGGGTGCGTTCCCTTCGATGAACCTTCACTAGGAATCGACGATTTCGCCCATCAGTGAACGATTTTAAAGGCACAAAATTAAGAAAGGGCGACTAAATCGCCCTTTCTTATCAATGACTTTTACGCCGTGGTCCAAACTTTCAAATTAGCCGTCAACCCACAGAGTCATCAGTTGTGGGATTAGGGCAAAATCCGCAAGCTCGTCTCTAATAGATTCAGGCACATACGCGAGCCTGATCACATTCTGCCGCAACCGGTTCGCATCCAAAAGGCACAAGTTTCGCCGGATTTAACTCCAAAAGGCGCAAGTCTTAATCGGGGAGCTGTTGTCAATACAAGACAGAGTGCATGCAGAGCACGAGAAGCACCCACGATTGCTGTATCCTCTCTCTTGCGTAAAGCATTCTACCTTTTCTAATCCACCCAGCAGCATCGGCAGAATCGCAGAGGTCGCCAGGGCTCCCGGTCATTTCATCGCAATCTCCTGTTACGCGCGGCCCGCCGGAACGGCCTCGCCCATTTCGCCGAAACTCCGTCCTCAGACCCTCTCCGTACCCCGATTATGCAAGTGTTGGATTTGCAAACCGAGAGCGGGGATCCTGCATCCCGGCAGGGAGAGGTGCTCTGCGACGAAGGGGCAAGTTACCGCTACAAGCAAAACAAAACAAATAGCTTGTACGCCATTGCGGAGGTATTGCTGCGTTGAGCGCTGCACTCGAAGTTTCGTAGTAGCACCTCGAAAGTTGCTCATTGTTATCCAGTTCTCGCGCGAGTACAATTTTGACGCACGACGCCCCACAACACACGGGGTAGTGCGTGCGCAATTCTTGGGTTTGCGGTGTATCGGTACAGGAAATCGATTTTGGGGGCTACCAATGAAAGTCCAAGTGTCAGCCGTAGCAGAGTCACCGTCGATTGAACGGAATACCGAGCCTGCCGAAGTCGGCGCAATCAGCATCACGAGTGAGGAATTAGATGTCCTGTTAGAAGACGGCGCACCTGCGGACTATTCACTGTGGCGCGGCGTTTCGATGGCAGTGTTCGTGTGCACGCTGATCGCAATTCTAGGCACGCTCCTTACTGCCGACCGAACGAGAACAATAAGGTTTTTTATTTTCTTGCTTTTAAACGGCATCGGTTACGGCATGTCAATAGTAGGCTGGACAATCTGCCATTTTGCCATCCACCACAACGCAACGAGTCAACGGAAGCAAGGGTTGCAGGAACAGTTAAAGAAGCGCCTGAAAGCGCAAGAAACCTTAGCAGAACGCAGTAGCGAGTAGCTAGTGACTGGTCTGGAGAGCAAAACACGTATCACGTTGCTGCTGCTGATAATCCTGAGCAGCGCCCTCTCCTGTTCACGCCAGACTCCGCGCAAGATTCGAGTTGGGTTCAAATACAATGCCGCTTACCAGCACTTCTTCGTAGCAAGAGAAAATCGCTATTTTGAACGTTACGGTCTTGACATCGAGGGCGTGCCATTCGAATCGACGAATGAGATGGTGCAAGCCGTTGCGAGAGGAGATATTGATGCAACCGCGGGAAGTTCGACAGAGCCGATCGCGCTCGTAGAACAAAATGCACCAGGGTTGATGAAGATTTACTTGACGGTAGTGGTCGACAAAGATCATCCCTTCTTTTCGTTTATCGTGCGCCCCGATTCTCCGATAACGACGTTGGCAGAGTTGAAGCATACGCGCATAGGCACCCTGCCCGGATCTACAGCTGAATCTTGGCTTGAGGCCGTGCTCGGTCACTTCTTTGATCCGAAGCACGATGTGACGATACTTCAAATCGACCAGCGCCTGCAGTTACAAGCACTGGCAGCGGGGCAAGTTGACGCACTCTACACGGCCGATCCCACTGTGAGTCTTGCTCAGGTGAAGAAGATCGGAAGGGTACTCGCGAAAGGTGCCGAGAACGACTACATTCTGAAGGTCATGCCTGCTGGCGGTTCTGTCGTTTCGGAGCGCCTAATTCAGACCGATCCGGCAGCTGTTCGTGGTCTCATTGCCGCCATGTACGACGCGGTAGACTTCATGCGCCTCCACGAAAGCGAGACCAGGCGGATATTTGCAAAGCAAACAAAGCTTGACCCCTTGCTCGCGGACCGCATGGAAATACTCCAGTATTGGAAGCTATCCGAAACAAATCTGGTTATGGTTCAGAAGTATTTCGATTTCTTACAGGGACGGGGTATTCTGCAAAAACACATTGCAGTCGACCAGCTGTATTTGCCGCCTACGTGGAGCCCACAATCACGGTGACTATTCCCATTGCCATTGAAGCCAAAGGGCTCTCGAAGGGTTTCCAACAAGAGACCGGAGAGGTTGTTCAAGTCCTCGATGGGTTCAACCTGACAGTGAAATCTGGCGAGACTGTCTGTATTTTCGGTGCGAACGGATGCGGGAAGACAACCCTGCTCGGAATCTGCGGAGGGATTGAGAATCCCGACTCAGGGAGCATCACTGTTCTTGGTGCAATGGCGCCACACGCACGGGTGGGATACGTTCCTCAAGCCTATGGAGAGTCCCTGTTCCCTTGGATGAGCCTGTTGGACAATGTCGCCTTTCCGCTTCGTGTTTGCGGCTCAGGGTGGAACGAGGCTCGGGGACAAGCAGCACAGTTGCTTCAGGAGTTTGCTCCTTCTCTGGTGGCGACGAAATATTCATATCAATACAGCGGAGGACAAAAACAGGTTTCGGCTGTCGCAAGGGCGTTAGTGGCGTCTCCTCGTCTCCTTATTGCCGACGAGCCGTTTTCGGCATTGGACCACTCCGCCCGAATTGCCGCCCAAGATGTCTTTGTTTCGCTTGTCGACCGTTTGCAGCTGACCGTGGTGGCTGTTACTCACGACGTGAAGGACGCAATATATATTGCCGATCGTGTACTTATTGTCAGCGGACCGCCACTCCGCGTGGTGGATGAAGTTGCAGTTGCTCTTCCCCGCCCTCGGCCGCCGTCGATTCGTGCCAGCGCGACTTTTCTTTCTTTGGTAAGTCGGGCCATTGACAGCTTCTTGGCGGCTCAGACATGAAACTTACCCGCGCATTGCTGATACCGGTCATCGCCGCGCTTTTGTGGATAATCGTGACTGAATTGCACTTGGTGTCGGAATTGTTTCTCCCGGGGCCATTCGCGGTGATTCGGTCTCTGTTCTCTCTTGTAGTCACTGGCAATGTGATCTCAGATTTGCTGCTGACCGTTGGCCGAGTATTTGTTGGCTTTTTTTCCGCAGTGCTCATCGGCGTCCCGGTCGGGGCAGTCATGGGACTTTCGAATGGCGTGAGAAAGTTGATGGAGCCCTCTATTGATGTACTACGGTCTATCCCGACGACCGCTATGCTCCCACTGTTCATGCTTCTTCTCGGTATCGGTGACAAATCGATTGTCGCACTAGTCGCGGTTCCGTGCTTGTGGACCATGATCATGAATACTATGTACGGCGTTGCAAATGGAAGCAAAGCAAGACGAGACATTGCACGGCTCTACAGAGCATCTCGCCTGCAGACTCTGGTGTACGTGGTTATTCCAGATTCCCTGCCATTTGTCGTCGCCGGGCTGCGCCTTGGGATGGCTTTAGCACTTCATATGGCGATAGCGGCTGAGATGATAGCCGGTGCACGCGTCGGATTGGGCCGAAGACTCTTCGACGCCGAGATGCTCTTACGAGTGCCAGAAATGTATGCCTTGCTTCTGATCACCGGAGCACTCGGCTACACTTTAAACCGAGGATTGGTGGCATTCGAAAGGGCCGTTGTTCATTGGTCAGGGAGATGATGGCCGGAGTGACCACCGAGGGATAAAGATACATCGCTATAAAGTTCGTCAAATTGCATAGAGCGCGTATATGCGATTTGCCAACGCTTAAGGCAATGCAGCCGTCGCAGTCCGCGATGCCATTTCTTTTTTAGTGATTTAAGCGGAATGAAAAGGGTACCATAGGCGGCACTTCTTCTATCTATGAGGGTACGATCATGAGCGCTGGCTCCCAACCGGGACTCGATTTAGCCGACTACCAGGGTCTGAGATACGCGAAGAGGCTCGAAACGATCTCCAGGCTTGTCGTGGCAATCGGTGCTCTGATATACGCGACTGGTTTTCTCGTCGTGATTACGTTCCTCGGCAAAATGGGGATCAGAGATTTCGGCGACATTTTTCGGGCCAAATATATTCATGTTGGCATGCTGTACTGGCTTATCCCCGTACTGCCCGGTGGCCCCATTTTGGCCTTCTTTGCCTTGAAGCGGCAGCAAACGTTACGCAGGACGAAAGAGCTGATGAGGCCGTCAAGCCTCTTCCTTACTATTCAACTCGTTATCTTTATTTATGTTGTGGTTCTCATTGCGCGCCCTGAATTTGTTCATCTGGAATCGCATTGGATTGCCGGCACGCTCCTGTGGACGGTCGTCGGGATGCGGATAATCAACGCCGCTGCCGATCGATTGAAGGAGAGAAAACCAAGATTATGGAAATGGGCGGCAATGCTACGCATGCCTCATATAGCCGTATCATTAGGGCTCGAGCTCATTTGCATATACCCTCTCCGCCAGCAAATTTTCGAGATGTTCTGGAGGTCGGTCATCACTATGTCAGTATTCGTCGTTGCAGGCATGCTGACTTGGCGTTTCATCTCCTTAGCAAATTATACGAATGATCTGGACGAGAAGTCACATCTATGGGTGGCCGGCAGCGCGCTTCTGTGCGGACTGTACTTATTCAGTGTATTCTCCTTCGCGTATTCGATTTACCCGTTTGTACCTGCGGAACGTGGCGGAGGTAACTATTCTTACACGGCAGATGTCCTGGTCTTGCTCGTTGACACAACTGGAATTCCGAGTGACCTGCTCTATAACGCCAAACGTCCAGGCGCAATTTCGTACACGGGCATTGATCGCACAGCAGAAGATAACCCTAAGGGCCAAGAAGTTAACCCTCGCACAAAAGCGGTCAAACTGATCGAGCAGACATCTTCCTGGGTGTATATTGCCTCACCGGATGGCTGCAAACAACCGGCTGAGTGGAAGCCGCACGTTACTGCCTTGCAGACTGCTGCGATCAAGAGCATCGTCGCATTACCCGTGGAAGAAGATGGAAGCAAGAGAGCGAATCAACTCTGTTACGAGTGGTGGCATTCTTTCAGATCCGCTCTCACTCGTCTAATTTGACAACGTGAAAGCGAGGCGGGCAG
>Ga0187852_1001636_pt1 | contig 20421 bp, 17 predicted proteins | sample June2016WEW_6_40_FD_134511 | JGI IMG/M metagenome (GOLD analysis project Ga0187852, IMG submission 134511) | Peatland microbial communities from SPRUCE experiment site at the Marcell Experimental Forest, Minnesota, USA - June2016WEW_6_40 | ecosystem: Environmental > Terrestrial > Soil > Wetlands...
ACAGCAACGGCGATTCGGTAGGGGAACGTCTGGGCTGTTTGTGCATGCCGGGATAATACCGGAATTCCGCACCCGGCAGGTGAGAAATGCACGCCCAAACCCGTGCCATCCCAGCCCGCGCACTCCCTTTGTCCACAAAAACCTGCGGCGCTGCTGGAAAGTCTGACCGAAGAACTTATCAACGGATCGGGGACACATTTGACCTTCCCGCACAATCCTGACTTCGAAGGTTTTGGAAACCATAAGCGGGGCCGTACCTCCTGCGCTCGAAAGCGCATCACATGCACCAATTTCGTGGTTGAAAGTTAATTGTACCACGCGCTTCCACACTGCAAAAGCGGACGGAATTGGTTAGAATAGATTGGTGGAGTTTGAGTGGGATTCTCGCAAAGCGGCTGTGAATCTGAGCAAGCATCGCGTCTCATTCAATGAGGCTGCTACGGTATTCGGAGATTTCTTGAGCATTACGGCCGCTGACCCTGGCCACTCCACCGGCGAGCATCGTTACATCACGGTCGGAATGTCGAATTTGGGCCGGCCCCTGATGGTCGCGCACGCAGAACGGGGCAACCGGATTCGGATCATCAGCGCCCGGGCCCTGACCGCAAGAGAAAAAAGAGCTTATGAGAATAAAGAAGGATAAGATCAACGACGACTTACGCCCTGAATATAATCTCGGCACCTTACTCAAGGGTGGCGTGCGCGGCAAGTACGCCAAGCGTTACCACGCAGGTACCAACCTTGTTCTCCTCGACCCGGATGTGAGCAAAGCCTTTCAAAGTGAAAGAGCCGTAAACGAAGCCCTACGCTTAGTGATAGAACTGCGCAAGGTGGGAAGTCATACCTAGCGCCAGGTCGGACCTGGTTGACGCGTCTCCGGCCCTTGCGCAGAACCGGTGTGGCGACACCGCAGTGCACCCCTTACCGCTATAGAGCGCGCGGTTTTACCCATGTCTCTGCCGGGAGGTTGAACGACGGGGCGATGTTTCAGTCGCTCGATCGGTAACATTCCGCTTCCAGTCTTCGAGGCCAGGCCCTTTGATGGCTTCGGCTCGCTTGCGAAGCGCGGCCATTTCTTCGGATGTGAACGGCTTGAACTGCTGGGCGATGCGAACATCGTCTTCCAACTGGCCGATCGTGGTGCAGCCGAGGGTAACGCAGTTGACGGGCAGACTTAGGGCGTAGCTCAAGCATTCTCGCGCGCTGAATTCCTGCAAGAGCTTGGCGTTGGCCAGGGACTTCATTCCTTGAATGGCCATACCGCGTTCGGCGGCGAGCGGCAGGGTGAGTTTTTCGAAGCTCAAATAGCCGGGGTCGGCGATGTTCAAGGGCATCAATATGGAATCGAATTTCTCATAACCCTTGAGCATTTCCACGTGAACGTTAGGATCGTGGTGGCCCGTGAAACCGATGAAGCGGCACTTCCCCGCCCTTTTAGCAGCTTCGAAAGCCTCGATGGCTCCGCCGGGGCCGAAGATCTGCTCGACCTCCGCTTTCTCATCGACGCCGTGAATCTGCCACAGATCGACATAGTCAGTTTTCAGTCGTTTCAGAGACAGGTCGAGTTCCTCCGCCGCGCCGGCGCGAGTGCGCTTGTTGGCTTTGGTCGTAATGAAAACACGCTTGCGAAAGGGCGGAAGAACAGCTCCGTAAACTTCCTCTGACCGGCCATCCCAGTAATCGATGGAATTGTCAAAATAGTTGATCCCGAGGTCGTAGGCGCGCAAAGTGATTGCCTTTGCCTCTTCGAAGGATATAAGCGGGAAACGGCCGCCGGCCTGGCCGATGATAGTGAGTCTTTCACCCGTCTTACCAAACGTCCGCATGGGAATATCGCCGGCCTTGGCTTTGGGCGGCTTCGCCCCGAACGCCGAGGCCGTGAGCCCGGCGAATACTCCGCCGAAAAACGTTCTGCGCCGCATGTGACCTCCTTCGCTTTGATGGATTCGCCCTCAGGAAGAGTATTACAAGGCCCGGCGAAAAACAACGCGGCAGCCAATACGGCTGGTAGGGGCGGTTCGCGAACCGCCCCTACTCTCAGCGGGTGATCAATCAACTCAATCGCCCGGGAAGATATTGGCGGAGAAAGCGCGCTGCCAGGATAAAGCCGTCTTTGCGTTCCTGAGCCATTTCGGGACCCTGGTCGCCGCGGGGGGCGTCCCAGAAATTGTCCTCGTGTTCCACGGCCATGCCGCCGCGAAATCCCGCCTGCAAAAGCACGGTAATGAACTTGGGCCAATCAATCAGGCCCTGTCCCGGAATGCGGTAACGCCACCAGCCTCGGCCGTGAATGCCGACTTGGGCGAGCACCGGCTGGATGATTTCCGTGTCCTTGGCATGCACGGCGAGTATTCGGTCGCGAAAGTCCCAGGCCGTCTGGATGGGATCGATGTATTGCCGCACTAGATGAGAAGGGTCGAACTCGAGCCCGAAGCGATGGTTCGGAACCAGGGCAAACACCTTCTCCCAGGTGGCGGGCACGGTGGCGAAGTTCTCATCGCAGGGATAGTTCTCAGGCCCAATCCCCACATCCAACTTGTCGCACACGGGCAGGTACTGCTCGTTGAGCACTTCCGCCAGTTCCTTCGCCTGTTCGTCCACCGATGCGCCCGGCTTGCCCCCGCTGAACGTGCCCACAAACCTGCACCCCAGCCGATGGGCCAACTCGATGCACCGGACGAAGCCGGCGCGCGTTTGGCGACGTACGGCGGGATCGGGCGCCAGATGGTTCACCATGCTTTCGATGCTGATGATGCGCACTCCGGCATCTCGAGCGGTGGCCAAGACCTGATCAATCTGACTGTCGGTGAGCTTATCGGGATCGAAGTATTGGTTGACGTCCACAATCACGCCCTCATAACCTGCCGAGGCCGCGAAGGCGAGTCGCTCGGGAGAGTACCGCGTCTTAATCGCCAGCTTCGGGTATTTGGTGTCTGCCGGGACGGACGCGGTAGCGCTGCTTTGCTCCGCATTCGAGGCGACGGGCCTGCCCAGGCTCGCCGCAGATACACCTGCCGCTTTCAGGAATTCGCGTCGTTGAATCATCGGATGTTGCCTCCCTATGGTCGCTGTTGCCGCACAGCGTGGGAGCGGATGGCCATCCGCCCCTCGATTACAGCGGAAAGCAGCTTATCAATTCCCGATGTTTCGCGCTAGAAGATGTTTCAAGAGTTTCTCTACCCGATCGTAACGGGGTCGGTCGACTGCGCGTGAAGCTGGGCCCCCCGGAGGGGAGCAAGATGAGTAGCCGGGGGTGAACCCCCCGGACCCAAGCCCCCACACCCCGCCGTCGGCACCCTCTCCCCGCAGGCGGGGAGAGGGGAAGGGGTGAAGGGCCGACGTTTCCGGGGGCGCTGCCCCCGGCTACTCATGTTAAGCCCCTGCGGGGCTGAGCCCACGAGCAGCCGCCTGAGATCATGAGCGGCATTCAGTGACCTCTTCTGTGCAGGGCGGTTCTGAAATATCTTCCAGTGCCTTGGCTCGCTCGATACTCCTGGGGTATTATGCTGGTCTGCCGTTAGATCAAGATACAAATTCAGGATGTAGGGACGAGCCCTGCGGCGCCTGAAGGCAGCCACAAGCACTCCCCTACAGGAATACAGGTGAAGCTTATGGAGACCATTACTGAACAGGACCGCGCCATGGCCCAGAAGTGTGTTGAATGCCCCGTGTGTAACCGCGCGCGCAAGAATCAAAGCGGACTGACGTTCTGGTTCGTTAAGTGCATTGAAGGCGGCCTTTGCCCATACTGCCAAGCTTACGAACGCGTGTACGGCCGCAAAGCGCACGAACCGGTAGAGAGGTCAGGAGGGACGAATTGAGAAAACACCCGTACCAACGGGCTTTGCCTGTGCTTGCCGTGCTGGCAGCCATAATCTGTATTTGCCCGCGCGCCGGGGGTGTGGAGTCGCAGCGCGGCCGTAAATCTCCGAGCCGGGCCGATTCCCGCGGCCCTTCAAATGTCGTGTGGCGAATCGGCAGTTTCAACCAGTCTCCGAGCGAATTCAATACCGGGAAACAAGGTCCGCCGCTTTTCGGCTCCCGCTATCCCTCCGGTGAGTTGCTTTACGTGGTGGGAAAGAGCCGGCCGGAGACCGATTGGCCTGCCTATCAGGAAGGCGCAGAAGTCGAAAGGCCGGGGAGCCATGCTCACCCCTACACCATTCAGTTCAATCTACCCAAACAGCCCAGCGGCGTGTACACCCTCAAGGCGGGGCTCTTGTCGGAGACGGCGCGCGTTGCCCGGCTGCAAGTGGAGATTAATGGGCACAGGGGTATTTTTTATCAGCGCCCCATGTTGAGCTACACGGGAGGCGATCGGGAAATGGTGGTCAGCCCGATCGCCGCTGCCGATACGATCACTTGCGATTTCCCTGCGCAGTTTTTGCGGAAGGGAACCAACAGGCTCGTTTTAACGGCCATCGACGCGTCCTCCGCGAGCGACGTCGAAATCCACTCCGTAATCGCCTACGATGCCTTGGAGCTTGACCAGAATTCCCCCCAGCGACGTCACCCCGCAGTCACGGCGGAAGTTGTGCCCACGGTTTTTTATATGCGCCAAGGCAAAGACCTGGTGGAGTTGGTGGATATCTACCTGCGCCATGACGTGGCAATACGACAAGGAGAGGTGAGCCTGCTCGTAGGCACGAACAAATACAGCGTGGACCTGGCCAAACGGGAGTTCGGCGAGCAGATGCTCGAGTTCGCGATTACCGAATGCAGCAGGCCGTCGAAAGGTGTGGTCACGGTTAAAATCAACGGCCGCTCGCAGCGCTTCAAGGTGATGGTGAACCCGGCGAAGCGCTGGAATCTGCTGGTCGTCCCGCACGTGCACGTGGACGTGGGATACTCCTACTACCAGGAAAAGGCGGCCGAAATTCAAAGCCGTGAACTTGATGAAGCGATGGATTTGATTCACGCGCATCCGGACTTTCGCTTCAGCCCGGATGGTTATTGGAGCGTGCGACAGTATCTGGCGGGACGCAGCGAAGAACAACAGAAGCAGCTTTTCGAGATGGTAAGAGAAAAGAAGATTTTTGTGCCCACGGTCGAAGCAAGCCTGCTGACCGGCTTTCCCACCCTCGAGACCCTTATCCGCTCTCTTTATCCCGCATTCGACTTTAACCAAAAAAGCGGCGGAGACGCCAACTACGCAAACATAACGGATGTGCCGTCCTACTCCTGGTCCTACGCCTCGATCCTATCCGCGGCCGGACTGAAGTATTTTGTTTCAGGCTGCGACAATGACAATGGGCCGATCCTGCTTTACGGCCGCCTGAATGAGAGATCGCCCTTTTGGTGGGAGGGCCCCGACGGCGGCAGGATCTTGATGTGGTACTCCTGGGTCTATTCTCAACTTGCCGTGTTGTTCGGCGGAATGCAAGGTGAGGTCGTGGCAGGGCGCGACTCCATTCCGGTTTTCCTTCAAGCCTATACCCGCCCGGATTACAAGGCCGACGCGGTTTTGGTTTATGGCACGCAATGGGAAAACACCGACCTTCTTCCCGGCCAGGCGAGCCTTGCCGCTGATTGGAACAAGATTTACGCCTATCCCCACATCCAGTACTCGGGGTTTGCGGAAGCGATGGAGCAGATCGCACGGCAATTCGGAAATACCGTTCCGGTGATCCGTGGAGACGGCGGCCCGTACTGGGAGTACGGCATTGCCTCGACGGCGCGTTCCGCGGCTATCGAGCGCGAGACGGAGCAGCGGGCCCTCGCGGCGGAGAAGTTTTCCACTCTCAGCAGCCTGGTTAATCCCGTTCGACAGCCCGAGGCCGAGGCCTTGAAGCGGATGTGGAACAGCATGGTCCTATACGACGAGCATACCTGGGGAGCCGACCGAAGCGTATCGAATCCCAAGAGCCAGGAAGCTCGAGACCAGTTGGCGATTAAGGAGAGTTTTGCCGGCGACGCGAAGCGCGGAATGGACTATGTGCTCGAGCGGGGGCTGGCCGCCTTGGCGGACTCTGTCTACGACCCCGCGGGGACACTGTTGGTATTCAATCCCCTGAGTTGGTCGCGCTCCGGCATGGTTGAAATGGACCTGGACAAGGGGCGGGAACTCGTCGACCTCGCGACGCACCGCACCATTCCCTACCAGATTCTTGCGACCGGACAATCGTACAACCACATCCGTTTTCTCGCCCCGGACGTTCCATCGGTCGGTTACAAGGCCATTGCTCTGAAGGAAACCACGCTAGATGCGCCGCAGGACCCCGTAGACCGCCGAGGGACGATCGAAAATGCCTACTACCGGGTTGTGCTGGATGCCAAGAGCGGAGCCGTCAAGAGCATATTGGACAAAGAACTGAAGAAGGAACTGGTGAACGCCGCGAGCCCTTACCGCTTCGATCAGTACCTTTACGTCAGGGGGGGAGACCAGACTCCCAACCGGCTTGTCGAATACAGTTCGGGATGGCCTGTGCCTGAGCTCACGGTCCGTGGGGCCGGTGGCGGCCGCCTGGTTTCGGTGTCCGAACAGCCTTTTGGAGTAGTCGCACATCTCGAAAGCTCCGGCGTGAACACACCGCACATCGAGACGGAGATAATCCTCTTCAACGGTCAGAAAAAGATCGAATTCGTCAACCACGTGCACAAGACGGAGGTTTATACCAAAGAAGGTGTCTACTTTGCATTTCCGCTGGCCATGGGGCATCCAGAGTTTAGTTACGAGACTCAGAACGGATCCGTGGATCCCAGCCGCGACCAACTGCCCGGCGCCGGTAAGGAATGGTTTTCGGTGCAGCACTGGGTGGCAGCGGACGAGGACGGCGTGATCGCGGCGCTGGTGCCTGTGGATGCCTCGCTGGTCTGCCTGGGCGATATCGTGCGAGGAACGTGGCCGGCCAAGTTCAGTCCGCGCTCCGGCACAATCTTCTCCTATGTCATGAACAACTACTATTTCACTAACTACGCAGCGGGCCAGGGAGGAGATTTTAACTTCCGGTATGTGTTCACCAGCGGCAAGAACCTGTCGCCTGCGTATCTCAGCCGGCTGGGCCGGGAAGAGATGTCGCCTCTCGAAGTAGATCAGATCACTTCACAAGATAAGGCCATCAACTTCGCCAGGCCTCTCAGTTCGGGGCAAGAGAGTTTCCTCGAAGTGCGCGACCCCGGCGTGGTGCTTGAAACCTGGAAGACGGCCGAGGACGGAAAGGGAACGATTCTGCGGTTTCTGGAAGTGGCCGGTAAAGAAAGCACGGTGGAGGCCGAAACTCCACTACTCGACGTCAAGGCGGCATGGATGAGCGATGCGCTGGAGAGAAATCAAGGATCTCTGCCGGTCTCTCCCCATGGATTCCAATTCTCCGTTAGGCCATTCCAGATCGTGACGGTGCGCCTGGAGGCGACGGCGAATCTGAAGGCGAGAGAGCCTGAGACTGCGCCGTAGCCTCAGTCCCAGGGCTTCCTCTCCAGGTCATCAAACTCTTTGTCATTCCGAGCGCAGCGAGGAATCTTGCTCTGACCGGCCTTGCGCGATCCGTGCGAAGCAGAGCGAGATTCCTCGCTGCGCTCGGAATGACACGCTGGCCTGGTTGACCGAACGCGAGGTTTGACTCGGGACGCTTCCGGTGAGAAAATCTCGGAAGGTAAAGCTGGACTGAAACGACGGAGGGATCATATGGGTTCGAAAAGATTGCCTCTATTTCTTGTCGCAGCCTTCGCGATCGCCTTCAGTTTCTTCATGCCCAATTTCGCCTCGGGGCAACTCCATCGCCCGCCTTCCCTCGAAGAAATGACTCAACCGAAGGCAACCGCGCCGGAAGAAGCGCCCGACGCGCCCGAGGCTCAATTCATCGCCACAACCACGCAGCGCATCGACCGTGACCACGTGGGGATTCACGTCTATAGAAATGGCAAGCCGGTGGTTTTATTCGCCCACTTTCACGAATTAGTCACCGCCACGCCCGCCGACCGTCGGAAGGCGTTCGATAAGCTGGTCGGAACGAGCGTCACCCTCGTCCCTTCGGAAAAGCAGGCGGACCAGTCTGATGTCTTTACCGGCGTTGGGGGAGTCTCCGTGAAACCATCGGCCGGATCGAAGCTGAGAGCGCACCAGTGGCACATCTATACGGGAGTGGGCGGAGTTGGCGAACTCGTTTTGGCCGATAATATCTTCAAGGTCCACCAAGTGCTGCTTTCTTCACGCAAGAACCCAATCGAAATACGCATCGATGGCCAAATTCAACATTTGAAGCCGGGCCAGGCGGTGCTGGTTCTGTAACTTTTCAGTGTGCCCGTAATTCCTCACGGATCACCCGCCGGAGAGTTTCTTCCAGTGTGGGCTTCTGACCACCCTCAATAAAGGCGCGCAGCGCATTGTTGATCAAGGTCTGATAGTTACCGCCGCCGGCGCGATCCACCGCGTCCCGAAAATGATCCAGGATATCGGCGTCTAGACGGATGGTGATGCGCTCCTTGCCGGGAGGGGCAGGTAGTACCGGACCGCGCTTTCCTTTCCTGAATTTATGGACCCTCATTGCACTTTCCGACCCCTCGCTCCACGACCGCGTCATGCCGCTAATGTACGTTTGTATGCACAGCTCGTCAAGACCCTGGCCGCTGGCTTAGATGCCTAAGTGGAGATGGGAAGAGTGGAAGCTCTTCATTTCCGCAGCGGATAGCCGAGCCACAGCATCAGCCCGCCAAGTACTCTGTCGAAGGCGTCGGATTCAAGCCGGCCCATTCGGTGTAGGGCGCGAACGCTGGGAAAGGTTGTGACGCCCTGAACCAGAAAAGCTCCAGGTTTCAGGAAGGGCACGTGGACGGAGATCTCGAAGGGCGAGCCTCGCAGGCTCGTCGTGTGCGGAACAACCGTGACGAGGGAGCGATCAAGATCGCCGAATGGTACGCTGACTACCAGCGCGGGTCGAGTCTTGCCGGCGAAGCCGAAGTCGATCAGCCAAACCTCACCGCGGCGCGGCGTCGCCATCTTCTTCTCCGAGGGATTTAAACAGAGCCGCCGAAGCAGAGTTGATCTCCTCATCTTCGAGTGCACCGGAATCGAAAGGGAGCGAGCGGCGCAACACTTCCTCGGTAAAGGCGCGTTTCTCCTCCGCGGGCAAGTGCTCAAAAGCTTCCAACAGAAGCTGGGTTTCGTGGCTCATGATCCTATGATAACAGGAGGTAGCCGTAGTAACCAAGGGCCCATTCACCAGACGCCATTACTGACCAGCCGCTTGATAGGCTTTCGTCTTCCTGTTCCGGCCGTTGGTTACCGTGAAATGGCCGTCCGGTTCAGCGGAAAGCTTGATCCAACTCCCCTGGCAATGTTCTTCCAGATTGGCGATGAAGTCGTCCGGGGCATTGTTCGCCTTTCCTGCTTCGAGCGCGAAATGCAGTTGCCAGAGGTCCTCGAGTCCAGGCGAACTGTGCATGGTTTGCCAAGCCTCGACTGATCCGCCCTTCCTCGCACCGTTGTTCATGATGGCCACGAGAGGATGCAAAGCGTGTACCAGCGGCGGCGCACTGGATTCATCAAGTCCATGGTGGGTGCTCAGATACACGTCGATGGTGCCGATTTTGTTGTCCGGGCAAGCGAGTCCGAGTTCCTTATTCCACGTCAAGTCCCCCAGGTCGATCATCCGAAACTTGCCGTATGTAATGAGCATCCCGACGGACTGGGCGTTTTCCGAAGGGTCGGGCTCCTTGCGCTTCGCTCCGGCGCAGAGCGGGTTGGACTGCCCCGCTCCCGGCAGGGGAGTTGAGATCTCTTCCCCGGCGGCGGTCAGGATTTGCACACTGATTCCCCGGATTGGAATCATCTCGCCGGGTTTCGCCAGAAGGTGTTTGCCTTTGTCGCTGACGCTCTTGTAGGCCGCCACAAGCTGGTCGGCTTCCGCGCCGTGCTCCACGCTCGGCCCGTGATCTACAAAGGTGCGGATGGGAATGAGCGCCGCGAGTTGCGGAACGCCTCCCACGTGGTCCATGTGGTAATGCGTCACGACCAGGTAGTCAATCTGTTTCACGCCCACGAGCCGCGCAGCGGAAACAATGCGCTCCGCATCGCGGCCCTTCGCATCCGGCCAGCCCGTATCCACGAGCATCGATTCCCCCGAGGGCGAGACGAAGAGCGTGGACTGCCCGCCCTCGACATCGATGAAATACACTTGCAGTGTCTTTGCGGCACGCGCCGAGCCGGAGAGAAGCACGAAGAGTAGCGTGGTAAGAGTTGTTCGCATAATAGTTGATAGTCGAGAGTCAAGAGTCGAAAGTCAAGGGCAAAGAACCGAAAATCGAAAATCGAGAGGTGTCATTCTGAGCGAAGCGAAGAATCTGTATTAGTTCGCCACGAACCGGAACTGCAGATCCTTCGCGCAGTTTACCCTGAGCGACGCGAACGGGCTCAGGATGACAGTGTTCAGGAGTCCGCCGCAGCCTCCACAGGCCTAGACCGCAAATTGGAGTGCCACCCCAGGCACCCGCGCTAAAAAGTCATTGCGTCCGGTTTAAGGCTGCGCTATACTCGTTTCGATGTTCAGAGCTTACGCCAACTGGTTTAGCTACCGCTTTTGGGGCTTTAGTCCCAAGTAGAGTGGCGTTGGCCTGAGCACGGAATTAAATCTTAAAACAGCCAACCCACTCGAGAGAGTGGGTTTTTTGTTTTTGGGGAGGCGCACGGTGATTATTTCCATGAGACCTCATGCCACGAAGGAAGAGATCGAGCACGTTTGCGAGCGCATCCGGGAGTTTGGCTACAAAGTTCACTCGATCGTGGGCGAGGAACGGGTGGTGATTGGCGCGGTGGGGGTCGGAGACGTTACCTCTTGTCTCGAATCCCTGGAGGCTGCCCCGGGCGTGGCGAGCGCTGTCCGCATCTCGGCGCCCTACAAGTTCGTGAGCAGGGAGTTCAAGAAGGAGAGCACCATTATCCCGGTGAATGGCGTCGATGTGGGCGGAAGCAACTTCGCCCTCATGGCCGGGCCCTGCTCGGTGGAAAGCGAAGCGCAGATCATGGAAACAGCCCAGGCCGTGGCGGCGAGCGGCGGTAAGATTTTTCGCGGCGGCGCCTTCAAGCCTCGCACCTCGCCTTACGACTTCCAGGGGCTGGAGCTCGAGGGCTTGAAACTGTTAGGCAAGGTGCGCAAAGAAACAGGTCTCGCGATCGTCACCGAAGTGATGAGCGAGCAGGACGTAGGTGTGGTGGCTGAGCACGCCAACATTATGCAGGTGGGCGCTCGCAACATGCAGAATTTCGCCCTGCTCAAAGCGCTGGGCAAATGTACCCGGCCGGTCCTTCTGAAGCGTGGTATGAGTTCTACCATCATGGAACTCCTCATGTCCGCTGAGTACATTACCGCTCATGGAAACCCCAACGTGATTCTTTGCGAGCGAGGCATACGGACCTTCGAGACGGCCACACGTAACACTTGCGATATCGCCGCCGTGCCCCTGCTCCACGAACTCACTCACTTGCCGGTGATTCTCGATCCCAGCCACGCCACGGGCAAGCGCAGCCTGGTGCCGGCAGTGGCGCGGGCCGCGGTGGCCGTCGGCGCAGACGGCCTGATGGTCGAAGTGCATCCTTCCCCCGAAAAGGCTTTCAGCGACGGCGCGCAATCCCTTACCCTCGAGCAGTTCCGCGGCCTCACCAACGACCTCAAACCCTATCTCGAATTGTGGAAGGCAGCACGCCTCCCCGCGGCTGTGGCCGTGGGAACCGCGCACTGAGTGGCGTGGCTCTTTGTGTTTTAAATCACATCGTAGGGGCGGCCCTTGTGGCCGTCATCGTGATGCCCCCAGGGCGGCCACAAGGGCCGCCACTACCCGCTGAAATCCTCTTGCAAAGCCTGGGTCGTTGGGAATACCGTTGGATTTTGCGACCATCGGTGGAAAAGGAGAAGCCATGAGTGCGCAACAGACTGCCAAGAAAGACGATTTGATCGTCATCGGTGGGGCGGGCGGCTTCATCGCAGGAGCGCTTACGCGATACTTTCATGACCGCGGGTTTACCAGAATCCGCGCCATCGATAAGAAACCGCTGTTGGACTGGTACCAGAGAGTGCCGGGCGTTGAAAGCCTCTGCATGGATCTAAGCGAGAAGGAAAACTGTGTGCGGGCATGCGAGGGTGCAGTCGAGGTCTACAATCTGGCCGCGGACATGGGGGGCATGGGCTTCATCGAGCGGTTTAGAATCGAGTGCCTACGCAGCATCCTGATCAATACCAACTTCCTTGAAGCGGCTTACCGGGCGGGCGTGGAAAGATATTTCTTCTCCTCCTCAGCCTGCGCTTACAACACCGACTTGCAGAAGGACCCTCATTCGCGGGCGCTCAAAGAGTCTGACGCCTACCCAGCCATGGCAGAGCGGGGCTACGGCTGGGAAAAACTCATGTCCGAGATGTTCTGCCAGGAATATTGGGCGGAGCGTGGTTTGAAGACCTTTATTGCGCGTTTCCACAACGTTTACGGCCCTGACGGCACCTGGGATGGCGGGCGGGAAAAAGCTCCCGCAGCCATCTGCCGCAAGGTGATTGAAGCTAAGGATACGGGCGTCAAGGAAATTGTGGTCTGGGGCGATGGCACTCAGACCCGCAGCTTCATGTATATCGACGACTGCACGCTGGGGATCGATAAGATCACCCACTGCGAAGATCTTATCGCAACTCCTATCAACCTCGGCTCCAACGAGCTCATTGCGATCAACAAATTGGTAAGCCTGGCGGAAGAGATCGGCGGGATCAAACTGCAGCGCAAGCACGATTTAAATGCGCCCCGGGGCGTCGCCGGCCGTAACAGTGACAACACCATGATTAAGCAGATTCTGAATTGGGAGCCTTCGACTCCCTTTCGTGAGGGACTGGCAAAGACCTACGCGTGGATCGAACGGCAATACCATGATCGGAAGGCCGGCAGAGCGACGGTGCGAGAGAACCATCGCGCGGCAGGGACTTAAGCGAGCCCAGCGATTCCCCTCCTTGTTAAGGAGGGGTCAGGGGTGGTTGGACGAGCAATTTTCTTGGGGAAAACCATTGGAATTGTCATCCTGAGCGCGGCGAAGGATCTCTGCAGTTACTCTCGTTGCAGTCGCGTTCAACCAACTGCAGGGACGCTTCGCAGCGCTCAGCATGACACGGTTCAGGCTATTTCTCGTGCTCCGCGTCGCAGGAGCCCGCCACCCCTTTCCTCTCCTCATCCGAGGAGGGAAGTTAGATTCAAATCTGGAGGCCGCGTGCCACATCCCACTGACCTCACTTCGCTGATCAGCGAGATTCCCTACCGGATGGCATTTGCCGGCGGTTGGATCGATCAACCGTTCGTTTCGAAACTCAACCCTGCTCCGCCGGGGTCCATGGTGGTGGTTGGACTGGAGCCGACGTTCCGATACATGGACCGCTGCGGAATGGCAACCAGCACGCGCGAGGTGGCGAGCAGGCTTTGGAACGGCAAACTGCCGGACCGCGATCCCACGGAACTGACGCGGGAACTTTACGAGGCCGAAAACCAAGGCAAGCGGGAGCCCTCAGGTTCTCAGGACATGGCGGGCTTGATTCATCCCGGAGTGAACCGGTTAGACTACGACTATAGCTATGAAGGCGGCTATTTCCCCGTCCATGTCGAGTCCAACAATGACCCGGAAGTCGTGCGTTGGCTCGAAAGTGTGATTTACATGCTGCCGGTGGCGCAGCGTCCCATCGGCTACAATCCCCTGGGGCAGAAGAACCTTGAACCGGAGTGGATCAAGAAGCTGGGCGAGACCGGCAAGCAGTGCTTTGACGCCATCATCAGGAAAGACAGCAAGGCGCTGGGCGCCTCCATGAATGAGTGCATGAAATGCTGGGAGCATATCCTACCCCACACCATCCGCCACCCTACCATCACAATGGACCTCGCAGGAATTCTGGGCTGTTACCAGTCGCGATATGCTGGAGCGATGTATTCAGGCTGCGGCGGCGGATATCTCTACGTTGTTTCCGAGGAACCGGTGCCGGGGGGAATTCGTGTGAAGGTCAGGTCCTCGAAGAAGCATGGCTGACGCGAAGGCCGTCGTAGTGACGGGCAGTTTTGACGAATTCAGGTCAGCGCATGTGCGCTTGCTGGAGGAGGCGTCGAAGCTCGGAGATGTTCACGTTTTCCTCTGGCCGGATGAGGCCGTGCGCGCCTTCGAAGGCCACCCTCCAATCTTTCCGCACGAGGAGCGCTTCTATCTGCTCGGTGCCGATCGGTATGTCAGCACGGTAAGTCTGGCAACCGGGCAGGCAGATCGCGACTCCATCCCACAGGCGGACGGAATCAAACCGGATATTTGGGTTGTGGAGGAGCGAAGCGACAATCGACATAGGCAAACTTACTGCCGCCAACACGGCGTTGAGTATCGTGTTTTTACGAAGCAGGACCTGAAAGGTTTTCCGGTTTTGCGTGACGCCACACGAGGCGAGAGATCGGAAAGGAAGCGCGTGATCGTAACCGGTTGCTACGATTGGTTTCATTCCGGCCACGTGAGGTTTTTCGAGGAAGCCTCGGAGTTGGGCGATCTTTATGTGGTCGTAGGGCACGATGCCAACATCAGGCTGTTGAAGGGCAAAGGTCATCCGCTGTTTTCCCAGGATGAGCGCCGCTACATGGTTCAGTCAGTACGCTTCGTCCGGGAGGCCCTGATCTCCTCCGGGCATGGCTGGATGGATGCCGAACCGGAAATCGCCGTCCTCAAACCGCATATCTACGCCGTGAACGAGGATGGCGACGTGCCGGAAAAACGCGCCTTCTGCAAAGAGCACGACATCGAATACGTGGTTCTGAAACGGATTCCAAAAGCAGGCCTGCCCAAACGCCAGAGCACCACGCTGCGGGGATTCTGATCCTGTTCGTTGACTCTTGACGAAGTAGGCTTCCGCCCTGCCTAGTCCAGCTTTCAGTCCGTGTCATTCTGAGCCCGCAGTTCTTTGGCGGGCGAAGAATCTCCGCAGTTTCCCTTCCGGCTGTTCGTGCGTCTTCGAACTGCAGGGATTCTTCGCTTCGCTCAGAATGACAGACCAAGGACCAAGCACTGCGATAAACCATAGCGGTGGTTTTGGTGTACAATCTCGCTGACGTTCTGGCATCTTAATCCAGCGTTTTTCCAATGAGGAGGAACTCGATGAGAAAAAAGGTTCTTACTATTGCGTGTTTAGCGACCGCAACAGTGGTTGTCTTGATGGCTATGATGAGCGTGAGCTGTTCTCAACCAGCCTCTCCGCCTCCGGCTCAGCAGCAGGCCACTCCAAGCGTGACGCTGCCGCCGTGGGGCCCGCAGCACGACCGTAATGCGCCCCAACCGCCCGTCGTCAATCCCGGGGAGCCAGGCACCCAAACCCAAGAGGGAAAGCCACCGTCTGACGCAGTCGTTCTTTTCAACGGCAAAGACCTGAGCAACTGGGAAGCGGTCAACGGCGGCCCTGCTGAATGGAAAGTCGAAAAAGGAAACTTCGCAACCGTACCCGGAAAGGGTGACATCAGGACGAAGCAGGCTTTTGGCGATTGCCAACTGCACGTCGAGTGGTCCACACCCAATCCGCCGCACGGCGAGGACCAGGACCGCGGCAATAGCGGAGTCTACCTGCAAAGCAATTTTGAAATTCAGGTTCTGGATTCCTACCAGAGCAAGACCTATCCGGACGGCCAGGCCTCCGCGCTGTACGGCCAGTATGCTCCGTTGGTCAATGCCTGCCGCGCTCCCGGCCAGTGGCAGACTTACGACATCGTATTCCACGGGCCGAGATTTGACGCAGCCGGCAAGCTCACCCGCGCGGCCACGGTCACCGTCATTCATAACGGCGTGCTGGTTCAGGACCACGTCACCGTCCTCGGCCGCACGGACGGCGAACACGAGCCGTACCAGACGACTCCAACCAAACTGCCTCTGAAATTGCAGGACCACAACCACCCGGTCCGCTACCGGAACATCTGGATTCGGGAAATTCCGGAATAATAGGGTCGCAGGGGCGCACGGGGCAGCACACCAAGGAGATCCTACATCCTCATTGATTCAACTGCCCTCTCCCTTGGGGGAGAGGGCAGTGTGTTAACGAAGAATGCAGAAAGCGATGCAAAGACGTGATGTGCTGAAGATGATCCCTGCCTCTGTTGCCGCGCTGGCGGAGTATTCTGGAACCCAAGCAGCGGGACAGATGCCTGCGTGTGCGACACCGACCCCACCGGTGGTCGCCGAGGTGAAACTGCACACTGGAACCCCGACTCTTTTCTTGAATGGCAAACCGGCATTTGGCGCCATGTGCTGGGTCTCCCCGCCCTCAACGGAAGGCTGGCGCGACGCGGAATGCGCGGCGGCGGTGGCGAAGGCGGGCATCCACATTTACTCATTCGATGCCGGCAAAGGCTACGAATGGGTCCAGCCGAAAGCGGGCTGCCCGGATGGCTTCGATTTTTCCGCCGTCGAGGCCCGCTACGGGCGCATTATCGCGATCGATCCCGACGCCCGGTTTCATCTGCGCTTGAATTTTGAAGTACCGCCTGACGACTGGTGGATGAAGGCTTATCCCGCCGAATGCGAGATCACCTCCGAGGGCAAAGCGTTCGGCCAATCCTTTGCCTCCGAAGTGTGGCGGCGGCAAGTCAAGGAGTTCCTCGAAGCATTCGTCGCTCACCTCGATCGCACCGGACTCATCGACCGAGTCACCGCTTTCCAAACCGGCGCGGGCCACACCGGGGAATGGGTAAAGGGCGAGACCTCGATGTCTGCGCTCTGCGGAGACTACAGCAAGCCCATGCACCGCCACTTCCGCTCCTGGCTTCGGCGGCACTATGGTGATGACCTCTCGGCGTTCCGCGCCGCCTGGAATGACCCTGGTGCGAGCTTCGACACGGCCCAGATCCCGACCGCTGATCAGCAACTTCAGGCAAGGCTTTACACCTTCCGAGATCCCGCGCGGGAAAGAAACGTCATTGATTACTACCGCTGCTTTGCGGATCTCACAAGCGACCTGCTGATCGACTTCTGCCGCACCGTCAAAGAGGCCACGGGCGGGAAGAAACTGGCGGGGGCGTTCTACGGCTACCTGATGGAGTTGGCCTGGAATGGCAGTTTTTTCAACGAGCGACCTGGCAGCGACTACTCAACTTATCAGCGTTGCGGGCACCTGGGGCTAAGGCAGGTACTGGAATCGCCCTTTGTCGACTTTCTCGTGTGCCCTTACAGCTACGGCTTTCGCGGCATCGGGGGCGACGCACCGGCGATGCAACCCGCGGAATCCGCCCGCCTCCACGGAAAATTGTGCATCATTGAAGATGACACGCGAACCCACATCAGCCCCGATCTGAACTACGGCCACGTGAACTCGCTTGCGGAAAGCGTTACGATCCTGCGCAGGAATTTCGCTCGTGTGGCCACTCATGGCCAAGCCATGTGGTGGTTGTCCCAGTCGATCGACCCGGCAAAAGAACCGGCCTTCGCGCCTTTGCTCGCGAGCTTTCGTGAACTCGGAGAAGTTCTGATTCAAACGGACCGCACGTCAGCGGCGGAAATTGCCGTGCTGCTGGACGACCAGAGCTTCTTCTATGAGTCGGACCGAAACGATCTCGATGTGCCGCTGATTTTCGAGCAGCGGCTCTGGGGTCTGGCTCGAATCGGCGCACCCTTCGATACGTTCCTTTTGCAGGATTTCATTGAAGGCCGCTTGAGGCCCTATAAACTGTACGTATTCCTCAACAGCTTTCAACTGGACAGAACTCGGCGCGAGGCGTTGAAGCGGGAACTTCGCAAGGACGGCCGGATGGGGTTGTGGATCTACGCGCCCGGATATCTTGACAAAGGGCCGTCTCTCGAGAACATGCGGGACCTCACGGGCTTCAATTTTGCCATGAGCGCGACGCCCTGGGGCCCGCTCATGCACATCGTGGACTTCAACCACCCCGTCACCGTCGGCCTGCCGCAAGACCTCTCTTGGGGCACGAACAGCAAGCTGAGCCCGATCTTTTACCTGAACGATCCCGAGGCCCGGGTGCTGGGGCAAGTGGTGTTTTCACAAGGAAACTGCAAGCCCGGCATGGGGATCAGGGTCTTTCCAAAATGGACGTCGATTTACGTCGCCGCCCCCAACCTGCCGGCCGCACTGCTGCGTGGGATCGCCCGTTTCTCAGGCGTTCACTTATACAACGAAGCGGGCGATGTCCTGTATGCGACTCGAGACCTGCTGGCCGTTCACACCGTTTCCGGAGGCGACCGGACCTTCAGCCTGCCTCGAGAAGTGGAAGTCGTCTACGACCTGTTTGAACGTCGAACCGTGGCGCGGAATACGGCAGAGTTAGAGGTGAATTTGCCACGGGTCTCGACCGCGTTTTACTACACTGGAGGCGCGGCCCTCCCTTCGAAGTTAACCTAGCGCTGCCCTGGCTTCGTGAGTCGTAGGTGCTCTGGAGTAGTCAGCCCGCGGAGCGGGCGCAAGAATGTAGCCCACGGCGTAAGCCGTGGGTCCGGTGTGAGGCCCTCTCCCCCATCCCCCTCCCCCGCCGGGCGGGGGAGGGGGAACAGAAGGGGGTGGAGGCCGATCTTCCCAGGGCTTGCGCCCTGGGCTACTATCTTCCGCCCCTAACGGGGCTCTGGGAACGCTGCTAGCAAGAAGTGACTCACTTGGCGAACTGCGGACTCAGCACCCCAGCAACTGCGCGACTGTCTTGGCGTAATAAGTCAGGATGATATCCGCGCCGGCCCGGCGAATCGAGGTGAGGGTTTCGAGGATCGTCCGTTCGCGGTCGATCCATCCCATCCGGGCTGCGGCTTCGATGAGGGAGAATTCGCCGCTCACCTGGTAAGCAGCGATAGGGACATCGAACTCGTGGCGGGCGAGTGCGATGATGTCGAGGTAAGGAAGCGCGGGTTTCACCATAATGATGTCCGCGCCCTCTTCGATATCCAAGGCAATCTCGCGCAGAGCCTCGCGTTGGTTGGCAGGATCCATCTGGTAGGACTTGCGGTCTCCGAACTTGGGCGCCGAATCCGCAGCCTCACGGAAGGGTCCATAGAATGCCGAAGCGTACTTGGCGGAATAGGCCAAGATGGGGGTTTGGGTAAAGCCCCGAGCGTCCAATTCCTGGCGAATGCGCGCCACGCGGCCGTCCATCATATCGGAGGGAGCAACGATGTCGGCCCCGGCCTTGACCTGGGTCATGGCTGTCCTGGCCAGCAGCGGCAGGGTCGAGTCGTTGTCCACTTCACCGTTCTTGATCAGCCCGCAGTGGCCGTGGCTCGTGTATTCGTCCAGGCACACATCGCAGATCACGAGCAAATCCGGCAGTTCTTTCTTGATCGCCCGCACCGCGCGCTGCACGATGCCATCGGGGTCGTAAGCGCCCGAGCCGACGTCGTCCTTGCTCTCCGGGATGCCAAACAACATCACGGCGGGAATGCCCAGGTCATGCGCCGACTTGCACTCCTCCGCCAGCAAGTCAACCGACCAGCGGTAGTTGCCGGGCATGGACTTGATTTCGTCCTTGACCTTCGATCCGGGACAGACAAATAACGGGTAAACAAGCGACCGCACACTTAATTGAGTTTCGCGCACCAGCGCGCGCAAAGGTTCGGTCCGCCGCAAGCGGCGGGGCCGGTGGATTGGGAAGGGCATGGCATCTCCCTAATAGAGTCTGTCGCGCGGTTTGAAGTTCCCGAACGTGCCTACATTTGCCAACGAAATGGCGATCCGGTAAATGTTTTCTATCCTCAAGGTCGTTAATGAATACCGCTGGTACTCAACATTCACGCCAAAGCACCCAAAATTATAGCTGAGCTGTGCCACTCCGCCGGCTGCAATTTTTTGCACAAGGTTGTAGTCCGCGCCTAACGCGCCGCTCAACCCTTTGCGATTAAAATCCCCAAAGGTCACGAGGGCGTTCAAGAGGTGGTAAGACGTCGTAGCCGTCGCAGGAGTGGTGGTGGCAGGATGGGGCTGCAAAACAAGCGCATCCTCAAGGGACAAAGGGGTAGACGAAGCGTCCGCAGCCGCCGCAGTGGAACTGGTCGTGCTGCTCAGAAGACTGATATAAGTGTTCTTGTTAATATAAAAATCGGTAAAAGCGAGTCCATAAACTCCGTGCCGGATATGAGAGGTGATGCCGGCATCGAGAATGCCCTGGCCGTTGGGGCTCAAGTCAAGCTTCAGTTCGGTGTCGTAAAACGAGAAGGGGGCCACCTTCAGGTCGGAGACGACCGGAGACAGGCGCCTGCCTGGAATAAAGTGAAATCCGGTAAGGGAGAGCGTGGGTTCCCACACGATGGGATTATTCTGCCCCAGGACGCCGGCGAACGTGGGATCGAAATAATATTTCTGCGAGACACGCCAGGAGACCAGTTCCTGCGCCTGGGGCTGATCGGTTGTGCCGGCTGGAGCGTCTTTGCGGGCCAGAATAACGTTGGTTACCGAGTACTCAATCTCATTCGTCTGACAAAGAATATCCAGGTCATCGTTCCGCACCACGTCCGCAAGCTCC
>Ga0187852_1001639_pt1 | contig 20403 bp, 21 predicted proteins | sample June2016WEW_6_40_FD_134511 | JGI IMG/M metagenome (GOLD analysis project Ga0187852, IMG submission 134511) | Peatland microbial communities from SPRUCE experiment site at the Marcell Experimental Forest, Minnesota, USA - June2016WEW_6_40 | ecosystem: Environmental > Terrestrial > Soil > Wetlands...
CCCCACGGAAGTCATGAAGCCGGTCAAGACTTGGCACGAGGTCAGCCCTATAGTGACGGAATAAAATTGTAACCCCATATAAAAAAAGTATTTCGCTCAGCGGAGTGGCGAAGTTCGGTTAGGATCGCGCTCGACCCTGCTCCGGACGGCAAGACGAGCACGCGGATACGCTATCTCTACACCGGACTTTCCCCGGCGGGGAACGCTGTACTCGATCGTTACACAACGGAGTGGTTCCAGAGCAAGATGCAGAGCTGGGAAACTGCCATAAATTACTTTCTGCGCAACGGCAGCCTGATTCCGGCGGCGGCGCGGGAGTAACCTCGAGAAGGACCGAGAGGGTTTCCCCATCAAAGTGGGAGAGAGCAGGCGGCAAGCAGAAGGCAGGCAGCAGGCAGCAACAAGGGTTGGCTCGGTCGAAATCACTTCCGACCCTTTTTGCTTTGGTAGCTTTGGTAGCGCGGAGTCGTTCTTGAATTCCGTGGCTTGTATACTTGGAAATTGTCCGAGTGCCGCAGGATGTCAGCAACAATTTGCATTTCGAGCTTCGGAGCGAGGGAGGCCCGTGTGAAAGCTCGGCATATCATCCTGGTTCTGGAAGGGTGCCTGCTTGTATTTCCTGGCACCGCGCTCGCATCGCAGGCCACAAGCGGGCAGCCGCAGCAGAAAACTTCAGCCGATGTTCCGCGGCGCGTTCGTGTCGGGGGACAAGTGATGGGATCGAAGCTGATCCGCAGGATCGACCCGGAATATCCCGAAATGGCCAAGAAAAACCACATTAGAGGCACGGTTCACCTGCAGATTGTGATTGATCGGGACGGCAAAGTAATCGAGACGAAAGTGCTGGGTGGGGACCCATTGTTGGCCCAGGCGGCGATCGAAGCTTTACGGCAATGGGTCTACCGGCCCACCACGATCAATCGGGAACCTGTTCAGGTGCAGACCGATGTTGACATCGATTTCAAGCCCCATCGATGAGGAGTAAAGCCACGTCGCCTACGGCGCCCAGGTGGCCCGCAATTAGACTGGTGCCGCACGCATTAAGCAGAAGGCAGTAGGCAGCACCAGAATTGGCTCGGTCGCACTTGCGCTTGGGCCTTTTTTTGCTTTCAGGGCAGGCACAGTTTAAGATACTTCGATACAAGGGAGGATTTGAGACATGCCAAAATATGTCATCGAACGGGAGATTCCCGGCGCGGGAAAGTTGACGCACGAAGAGCTGAAGGCGATCTCGCAGAAGTCCTGCGCAGTGCTGCGTCAGATGGGGCCGCAAGTCCAGTGGGTTGAGAGCTTCGTGACCGACGACAAGATATATTGCGTCTACCTGGCTCCGAGCGTGGAGGCCGTCCGGGAGCACGCGCAGCGGGGCGGCTTCCCAGCCAATCGGATCTCAGAGGTAAAGCATGTGATTGACCCCAGCACCGCCGAGTGAACCTGACATTCGTCCACGCCGCTCATCGGCCTACGGGATATCGTGGATGATTCTGTGGGTCCTGCGGTGGTTGTGACGGCCTCGCTGAGGAGTGGCTGTGGCCTATCCCAAATCTTTCAATTCTATGCGGGTCATGGATGAAATTATCGCGCACGGTTTCCCGCGCGACCGCGGACGCCTGATCCATGCCTTGGTGGGGGGCTCGCAGCTTCATGGCGTGAAGCTGGAAGGCACTGACGACCGCGACCTCTACGGAATCTACATCGAGACGCCGGAATGTTGCTTCTGGCAGGCGCTCGATCACTACGTCACGTCCACGGCGCCGGACAGCGTGCGCAATCAGGCGGGCGATGTCGATGTAATCTGCTACTCGCTGCGAAGATTCGCCCGACTGGCGGCTGCCGGAAACCCCACGATCCTGCACATGCTCTTCACGCCTGCCGATAGCAATGAAGTGTTTTGGAGCGCGGTGATCGCATCGCGAAACTTGTTCCTGGCCAAAGCCCATGCGCGCAAATACCAAGGCTATGCAGATGCCCAGCTTCGCCGGATGACGGGCGACCGCGGCCGTGGAAAACACGGCCAGCGGCCGGAGCTGGAAACGCAATATGGCTACGACGTGAAAGCCGCGATGCACGTCCTCCGTCTTCTGCACGAAGGCATCGAGTTTGTAAGCCGGGGTTGGGTAACGCTACCCCGTCCCGAACCCGAACGGAGCAAACTCCTCGCGATCAGACGCGGGGAATGGTCCCAGGACCGAGTCATAGCAGAGGCCAATCATCTGTTCGCAGAGCTCGATGCTGCCGTCGAACGCTCACCCCTGCCCGAGCACGTGGATCTCGACGCCATCGGCAAGCTCGTGGCACAAATCTGTCTTGATGCTTGGGAGCAATGGGGATGGAGCCGGAAGCGCTCCACCGACTCCCGTATCGGTGATGTCTGACCCAAAGACTACAAGTTGGGGGTGTTCCTAAGGTACGGAACATTCGATTACGCGGATCCGCGTTTTCGCCGATGCCTCTCGCTGAAGTGATCCTGTTTTCCGAGTGCAATTCCCGTCCCAAAATAATGCTTGACAAAGGGATAACCAAAGAGTATACTTTTGGTTAGAGGGCTAGGCCCAAGTTCATGCGAGGCGGACAGACAGATCCTCTCTCGGGAGGGGGCAATGGATGGGGATGAAAATGACGGTGGCTGGACGCAAATCAGGCCATGGGGGCTACGGCTTTGGCGACAAAACGACGTTTATCTTGGCGCGGGTCGCCAAAGGGCGATGAATGGAAGCACGTTATCAAAAATGAAGATTGCTCCCCAGATGTTATTGAAAACAAAGGACCTCTGAACGACAAAAAGTCACCAGCCCTGAGATGTTGTTGTAAACAAGCCTGTTACTAGAAACCCTGCGATTTTATTGGAAATAAGCTAGATAAAGTCAATCATCCACGCCAAAAATGCCAGGCACCCTGCACTTTCCCACGCAAGTTGCTATCTTCCAGAAAGATAATGAGTTAGGCGCGTCAAATCCATGAACCCCAGGATGTTCATGAAAAGCAATGGGTTAGGGAGCGCCCGGTTTCTCGCGCTTGGGCTCATTGAGTCCGAGGGCCGGACACCGCCTTGCGATGTGACCCGACTTGCGCCCGATGCAAGATTCGAACTCAAGCCAGCTTGCGCATGACGCGGGGGGGCAGCCACCACATCAGGCGGCCCGGTGATTTCGGGGGAAAAATGGTGAAGGTGATCAAGCAGCAGCCGCCTTTCTTAAAAGGCATGTTGGCATTGCGCCCGGCGCCGATCAGCCGCGCGGCCAGTTGACTTAAATCGGGCTCATGTCCCACCACCAGCACGCGCCGGCGGTTGGAGCGTTTGGCAAGATAGGTCACCAGCGCTTCCGGGTCGCCGCCGGGACGAAGAGCCTCGCAGAGATCCAGGGGAGGCTTGGACTCCTGCGCGTCCGCTACTAATTCCGCCGTCTCTACGGCGCGCACCAGCGGGCTGGAGACAATCCAATCCGCTTCCAATCCCGCGCGAACCAGCCCGGAGGCGATCTCGCGCATCTTCTGCTTGCCCTCTGGGGTCAGCGGTCGCTTGGCATCGTCCATCACGGTGGTGACATTGCGTACGACGGCAAGGCCGTGCCGCATGATGTAAAGCTCGTAGTCCGCCTGGAGCCCTGCCCGATCCTCATTATTTTCCTTCATTGTCATAGCTCGCTTCCCGAACCGGAATTACGGTAGTGGGCCAATATGATGTCGCGGCGGTGAGTTTATCTCGAGATCTGGTGGCGTAAAGCCGCCTGTACATCATATTGACCCAATACCGGAATTACGATTCATCCTGGCCCGCCCCCGTCCACAAGGCTTCAAACTCCTGCGTGTAGGCCTCGACGGGGAGCAAGTCCCGAAGGATGAGGAGATTCTCGTGGTTCTCGTCTTCTGATTCGTGCGTCCAGTTATAACTTCCGGTGAGCACCCTGCTGATCCAGAATGACGAACTTGTGGTGCATCTTGGAACCGCGTCCCTGCCGCCCGAAGGCGAGGCGAAAGGGAATGATGGCGCCGGTCAAAAGTTCCTGCGTTGTGCGGCTTTCCTTGTACTTGTTCCCATCCACCAGCAGACGAACGCGCACCCCGCGCTCGGCCGCCTCTTCCAGCGCCCGCGCGAGGCCGGGATGATTGAAGCGATAAAGCGCCCCGTCGATGGAGTTCGACGCCTCATGCATCAAACCCATGATAACGTCGGCGACGGATTCACTGCGTGCGAATTTTATTTCCATCATCACCCTTCAAGCCGAAGTAGACATTTCTATTTGATCTTAATTAACTCGACGTCGAACGTCAGCGTGGAGTTAGGCGGAATGGCACCCGGGTATCCACGCTCGCCGTAAGCGAGAGCGGGAGGGATAATCAGCTTGCGTTTGCCGCCCACGTGCATGGTTGAAAGGCCCTCATCCCATCCCTTGATGACTTCGCCGTGGCCCAAGTGGAGCTCAAAGGGAGATCTGCCCGGTGCGAGAGAGCTGTCAAAAACCTTGCCGTCGGGAAATCGCCCCGTGTAGTTGACCAGCACGTCGTCGCCGGGCTTCGGCTGCGGCCCCTTGCCCACGACCACGTCCTGATATTTCAGGCCGGAACCCGTGGTGATCCACTGCGCGGCTGTGGAAGTCTTGGCAACGGCGGGCTTGGACCCCGTCACAGAAGGCGTCTTGGTGGTAGCGACATGGGTAGTCGCCGTCTTCGAGACCGCCGGGGAATTGGTCTTGCCAGTTGGCGGGTTGGAAGCGGCAGGTTTGGCCGTGGTCGAGGAAGTGGTTTTGGGCGTACCCGTCTTTGCTGTGGTTGTAGAGGTCTTGGTGCCGGCGGTGGTCTTCGCCGTCCCGGTCTTGGCAGTGCCGGTCTTGGCGGTGGTTGAGGAAGTCTTCTGGGTTGTTGAGGGTTTCGTGGGAGTCTGCGGCGAATCCTGCGCCAGCAGGATCGCGGCCGAAACAAAGCTGCAAACCAGAATTATGATTGAACGTTTCATAGTCCATCCTTTCGATGATATTGAAGGGGTAAGGTATCAAGTCCGTAGAGGTAATTCAAGACACGCGTTCTAAACCCGCTTTGAAAATGGACCAGATCCCCGCCTTGCACCGGTGACTCACAAGGTGACCCGGTGTTGTAGTCGAAGTATTCTTCGTTTCCAGCCCGACGAGTTTCGTGGGGCTCGGCGTCATGAGCAGCGCCGGCCGCGGCCCTGCCCCTCGTCGCCCGGCTGAAAGCAATCGCCGCCGCTTCCGTCCGTGATGCAACGCCCGCCGAACTCGCAGCACGAGAAAAGAGCGCGCGGGAAGCTTCGAACAACGGCGGCTTGACCGAACAGTCAATGGTGGAAAAGCTCCAGGCGCGCGCGCGCGAACTGGGCAGCGCCGCGTCGTTCGCCAACCAGTTGCAGGCAAGGCAGGAAATGACCGACCGCCTGCGCGACAAGCTCCTCTGCGACCCTTCTTCCGAACGCGTGACGGAAGCGCAGCTCAAGCTGCTGCTCTACACCGATCCTCACCTCATCCCCCGAAAGGGGGGGCTCCAGCGCTAATGAACAAGCCGCTTCCGCCCTTGACGGGCCTTGAGATAATCGCGATAGTGGGCAGGGTCGAGCAAGCGTGGCCCGGACCGATCTTGCAGAGATGGCGAGCGAGCCCTCCGCTACCAGTATCGAGGATTTACGATGCAAAAATTTCTCACCACCCAGGTATTGAGCGGCGCGCTCGCACGTGTCGCCGCCAAAATGGAATCATGCTCGGATGAGTTGAATGCGCTGGATGCGCAACTAGGGGACGGCGACTTGGGGGTCACCATGGTGCGCGGCGCCCGAGCCGTGGCGTCCGAACTTCCCAACCTCCCCCACGACGTGGGCATGGCGCTGCTGAAGTGTGCGCAAGCCTTCACCAAGGTTTCGGGCTCGACGTACGGCACTCTGCTGGCCACGGGGTTGATGAGCGCGGCAAAAGCTACGAAGGGGCGGAAAGAGGTTCCCTGGTCCGAAGTTTCGTCGCTACTCGCGAATGCCTTGGGGGCGATGGCGCAACGTAGCGGGGGAAAATTGGGAGAGAAAACCGTGCTCGATGCGCTCGAGGCGGTGCGCGCTGCCACCGAAGGGATTGGCGATCCCGCCGCGCTGGTTGCGGCGGCCGACCAGGCTATGGACCACTGCCTCGACCGCCTCCGCAATCAACCCGCGCGTCAAGGGCGCGCGCGCATTTTTGGCGAGAAGACTGTTGGCAGGGACGACCCGGGAATGGTGGCCTTCCAACGGATCATCGAAGGCTTGAGATGATGCCGCTCCTCTCACAAGGGCTTATTGCTGCTGGCCACGGGGGGCGGGCTGTTGGGGACCGGCGTGCGAGTCGCTTTACTGACTGCCACCACCAACACGTTGGCCTCTGCCGGAGTGGCCACCTTTCCGTCGAGGATATTTTCCTTGTTGGCGGTGGGGCCGTAGAAGGCTTGATTGCCGCTATCATCCGCCTGCACGACGGCGCCGCTCAGGCTGATCCCGGCAAAAGCTCCCCGGCTGCGCGAATAGGTGAGAATCTCAGCGTGCAGCGCAATATCCGTGCCCGCCGCCGCGCTCCTTCCCACCGGGCCTGCCGCCGCGGACACGTCGCCGCCGATTTTAAATTTGTTGCCCAAAAGCTTTTGTAACCCCCTGCGCCCACGGAATACCAGGATGTAATCCGTCGAGGAGCCGCCAATCTGGAAACCGAGACTCCCGCCGCCCACCGTTATGAACAGCGGCGAACTCCAGCCTTTGGCTGAGCGGCAAGTCACCAGGCCCTTGCCGTAGTTCCCCCCGACGAAAAAGGCAAACTTCAACTCGGCAGGAATGACGGCGATGCACTCTGCCGATTCCAGCAGCTCCTGGGGGATGGCCTTATCTGGTGCTCCCAGAATTTCCTCGAAGATCTGGGCGGAATCCTCAACGCGGTGGATGTCGTCTTCGCGCGTTGAACTAGCTCGCGCGGAGAGGGTTATCGCCAGGGTCATCATGAGGTACAGCGTGGTATGTTTGCGCATGTTTCAAGTCTCCAATCGAGTCCTCAAGCGTTTTGGATCTAAAGGTATGATGCAATCTTTCTTCCAAAGGTCAGGGGCTTGGCCCGTAAGCACTCATTGCCCATATACGAAGTCAGGCAAAGGGTAAATTCCATGCGAAGGGTTATTGTAATATGAAAAAAGTGTTGAAATCAGGAAAACGCGTGGGACGCGCGTCCCGACCGAGAGCAGCCACGCGGGCGCCCCCGCCGCACTTCAAAGTGACGCTCGAGGCGTTTTTCCAGTAAACTGCTCCGGTCCGATGGAAGTGCAGGGAAATTCATCCCGGCGCTACGTTATCTTCGAAAGGATTCTATGGAACATCACTCACCGATAGACGCTGGGGCGAAAGCCTCACCCGCGCCAGGTTCTGCTCCCGGCCGCGCAACCGTGGTGCTCACCGCCGTGGTTGCTGCCCTGGGAGGGTTGCTGTTTGGGTATGACACCAGCGTGATTTCCGGCGCGATGCTTTTCCTCCAAACGGATTTCCACCTTTCCGACGTCCAACTGGAATTCGCCGTGGGGATCGCGCTGGCGGGTGCGCTGGTGGGATCGGCCTTGGCGGGCTACTGTACGGATCGCTGGGGGCGCCGCTGGATGCTCCTGGTGACGGCGTTAGGATTCGGCCTGTTTTCAATCCTGAGTGGGCTGGCCGCGGGACTGGTGTCGTTCTCGGTGGCGCGCTTCTTTGTGGGCGCGTGCATTGGAATAGCGTCGCTCGCGGTGCCGCTCTACATTGCGGAGATGGCGCCGGCGCGGATTCGCGGCGCGCTCGTTTCGCTCAATCAATTGGCCATTACCGTGGGCATCGGCGTGGCTTATTTCGTGGATTACGCCTTTGCGACTTCCGAGAGTTGGCGGTGGATGTTCGCCAGTGCGGTGTTTCCCGCCATCGTCTTGTTGGTCGGCATGATCTTTCTGCCGGAAAGTCCACGATGGCTCGCGCGCAAAGGATTTCGCGATCGGGCGCTCGAGAATTTCCGCCGTCTTGGCCGAGGGGACGAGGCGGAAGCAGAGTTGGCGGAGGTGGAAAGCGCCTTGCAAGAGGAGCAGGAGGGGTTCGGCATTCTCTTCCAGCCGGGATTCCGGGTGGCCGTGTTAGTAGGAGTAGGGCTTGCCATCTTTCAACAAATCACCGGCATTAATACGATCATCTATTATTCGCCCGCCATCTTGCGGATGTCGGGTTATTCCTCGGCGAAGGCTGCCATCCTGGCCGCGGCGATCATTGGCGTGGCCAACATCCTCATTACGGTGGTTTCCATAGCGCTTGTCGATCGACTCGGCCGGCGATTTTTGCTCCTGCTGAGCACGGCCGGAATGGGTGCGTCCCTGGCGTTGATAGGCGCCGCGTTTTATCAGAAGGCGGGGAGTATGGTGGTGTTTTCCGAGGTCGTCGCTTACATTGCTTTCTTCGGCATCGGCCTGGGCCCGGTCATGTGGCTGCTGATTTCGGAGATTTACCCCACCAAAATTCGCGGCAAAGCCATGTCGCTCGCGGCGCTCTCGGTTTGGGGATCAAACTGGATCGTGGCGGGAACATTCCTATCGCTCCTCAACCACGCAGGGCCGGCGAAGACATTCTGGTTGTATGCTTGCCTGTGTGTAGTGGCCTTCATTTTTTGTTACATCTTTGTTCCTGAGACCAAGGGCCGCACCCTGGAAGCGATTGAACACCATTGGCGCCACTTTGGAGAGAAGCTGCTTTAGGACAGCAAGGGGGACAACATTATGGTGGATCGCCGCCGCTTTCTGAGCACCGTTGGAAAAGTTGCCGCGGGAGGCGCTTTGGGCCCCGGCGCATGGGCGAGCACCGGCCCTTCACCCGCTGTGCCGCAGGCCACGCCAAGCAGCCCAGGCGCCAAGCCTCACGGTTCGGGGTATTTTGGCGATTGGATTGAAGACGAGTTCGGCTTGCCGGCATACCATTACACCTGCGACCAAATCTCGGATCCCAAAGCCATCAGCCCGGTGAACAAGGCGTGGCGCTCCCCGACGGATCACACCCACCAAGTCGGCAATGACCGTTTGGTGGCGGCCGTGTCGAATTACGGCTACGTCCAGGTGCGGCAGGATGAAGGGTCACCGAAGTTCCTTAACGATTACGCGCCCGAGCGGGGCCAGTATGGAGGCGGAATCGGCTACCTCTCGGGCGGCGAGGCCGCGTTCAACACCTTCTATCCAGGTAACGCGAAGACATTCGACCGCGTCTTCGGCGCTGGGTATTTTCGCAAGAAAGTCGCTCAGGGTGATTACGCCGTTGACCAAGTGATCTTCGCGCCGTTCGGCGACGATCCCTTGCTGATTTCGCAGGTCACGATAACGAACCAGAGTAAGTCGAGAGCTCACCTCAGGTGGGTGGAATACTGGGGATGCCAGATCTACCAGTTTTCGTTTCGATCGTTTATGCAAGGAACTATACAGGGGAATGCAAGTAAAACGGCGGAACTCCGCCGCAAGTTTGGCGACCGTTTTGGCCACAAGTTCGAGACCCTTGAAGGTAATGCCGGACTCATGGAACGTAAGCACTTTCTGGGGCGGAAAGAGGAGGATGGGAAAGCCTGGGCTTATGTGCAAGCGGCGCTCAAGGTAAAGCCCACCACGTTCTTCGGGCCACCCGTCGAGGAGCCGGGAAACGGCGCCACGATGGAAGACTTCAATCCCCCGCCGACCTTCCTGGTTTCATTGGATTCCGCCACCGATGGGTTCAGCACGAACGGCAAGACTTTCTTCGGCGAAGGTGGCGTACAGCACCCATCTGGCTTGATGAACAAACTCGATGGCGACCTTTCCGCGTCGGGCCCGGAGAGCGCTCTGCTGCTGGAGCGTCATGTGGATCTCGAACCGGGGGAGAGCCGCACGCTTTACTTTGCCTATGGCTACCTCCCGGAGGGAGTGCAACTGAATGCCCTGCTCGAAAAGTATCGCCAGGATCTGCCCGGCCTCTGGCAGCGTTCGAGTCGCGCGTGGAAGAAAGACGGGATGCGCCTGGCGGTCGAATCCGAACCTTGGGTGGAAAGAGAGCTCACCTGGCACAACTATTATTTGCGCAGTAATGCCACATTTGATGATTTCTTCCACGAGCATATCCTCTCGCAGGGACACGTTTATCAATATATTTTGGGATTTCAAGGCGCCGCCCGCGACCCTTTACAGCATGCCTTGCCCTTCGTGTTCAGCTACCCGCAGATGGTCAAACAGATCTTGCGTTACACCCTGAAAGAGGTGCAACCCGATGGCACCATCCCCTACGCCATCGTAGGGCATGGAATGCCTATGCCGGCTCTTTTGCACCCGAGCGACCAGGAGATGTGGCTCCTGTGGCTGGCGTCGGAGTACATTCTGGCAACGCGGGACCGTGACTTCTTAGATGAGGTGATCCCCACCTATCCCCCTGCCGGCTCGACTGCCGGCAAGGAGAGCATTCGCAATCTTCTGGCGCGGTGTTACCGCCACTTGACGGAAGAGGTGGGAACGGGCAAGCACGGCCTGATGCGCCTGGTAATGGGGGACTGGAACGACAATATGGTTTGGGGCTATATCAAAGCCGAGCAATACGAGGAAGTGCGCCGCGGCGGGGAGAGCGTCCTGAACGCCGCGATGGCCTGCTACGTTTTGGACTATTACGCAAGAATGCTGCGGTATGTGGGGGAAACCGGTCCGGCCTCAGACGCCCACGAAAAGGCGGAGGCGCAACGTCAGGCGGTGCGTGCCCAGTGGGCCGGAAAGTGGTTCCGCCGGTCCTGGCTCACCGCGGAACTGGGCTGGGTTGGGGAGGATCAGCTTTGGCTCGAACCGCAACCCTGGGCGATCATAGGCGGCGCCGCCACTTCCGAGCAGACCAGGGACTTGGTTCAATCATTGGACGAGAAGGTCCGGCGTCCCTCCCCCATCGGCGCCATGCTGCAAAGTTCAGGGTTGAAGATGCAAACCTCCCAAGTGGGAGTCCTAACCAACGCAGGCATCTGGCCTTCCATAAACGGCACCTTGATCTGGGCCTTGGCCTTGGCCGACGGGAAGATGGCTTGGGACGAGTGGGCGAAGAACACCCTGGCGCGCCATGCGGAGGTGTATCCGGAAATCTGGTACGGCACCTGGAGCGGACCGGACTCTTACAACTCGGTGTTGTCCAAATACCCCGGCCAGACGTTTTTCACCGACCCTCAAGGGGAAAAACTTTCCGAGGACCTCGGCACCAATTGGACGGATTATCCCGTGATGAATATGCATCCCCATGCTTGGCCTCTGTACAGTGTGGTGAAACTTCTGGGAGTCGGGTTCAATGAAAAGGGCGTCGAACTGGCTCCCACCCTGCCGCTCGACGCTTATGAATTCACTTCACCGCTAATCGGACTGAAGAAATCCTCACGAGGATACGAAGGCTGGTACGCACCCACCGTCCGAGGGACCTGGTTGATCACGCTACGGCTTCCGGCGGCCGATGCCGCTCGAATGGCACGCGTGGAAATCAACGGTCGCGAGAAACCCGTGGTGCGCTCGGGCGTTGGGGTCATTGCAATCGAGGGTGCGAGCACTCCCGGCGAGCCACTTCGCTGGTCGGCACGTGCGTAGGCCGCGACGGATAGAAGGCAGTAGGCAGTGGGCAGTAGGCAGTAAGCGAGAGGTTTCCGTAGACGCGCTCCTCAAGGTGGAGGATCGCTATCTCCTGGCATTCGGTGCGGAGCTTTGGAGTGCGGCAGCTTGCTGCCGCTTTATCCCCAGCCAGCTTGCTGGCGGCGAGCTGTGCGCCGATCCGAAATCCACGCGAGCGAGCTCGCGCGGAAGAAAGCGGCAGCAAGCTGCCGCACTCTAAAGCTTCGCACCGCCTTCACAGCCTCTAAAACCGGCGGCCACCCACGGTTGGCCCCTGCCGGGGCCTTATGCTTTCCGCCTACTGCCCACTCCCCACTGCCCACTGCACTCGGACCGCCGTCCGGGCCTCCGGGTTCTTGCGGGAAGGGACTTTGACCGTCTCGAGCATGAAGCGGGGAAGCTTCAGGGCGGGAATCTCAAAGTAGTTCTCCAGCGCCACCCGGCCTGAGCCTAAGAGACTGGCTTCGCTCCCCAGGCTGCCAAATCGCACCGTTAAACCTTTGGCCGAGTGGTACAGCGCCTTTCGGCGGATGACCCGCAGGAGCTGATCCAGCAAGCCCGGCCCAGCCAGGCTGAGGCGTTTATCGACGACGATCACGGCGGGGTTGAAGAGGTTCACAAGATTGGCCAGCCCAACGCCCAGGTAATCGGCTGCTTGCTCCACAATCGCTGCACAAATCTTATCCCCCTGGCCGGCCGCCTCGAGGACCGTCCAACCAGTGATCTTGTCAGGGTTGCCCTCCACCAGAGCCAGGGCAGACGAAGTCCCTCCTTCGGCGACCGCTTTGCGCAGGCGCGATTGCAGCGCCGAGGCTCCCGCAATGGCTTCCAGGCAGCCAAAGCTACCGCACTTGCAGGCAGGGCCGTCTTCGACCATATGCGTGTGCCCAAACTCGCCCGCCACATAACCTGCTCCGTAGAAAAGCTTGCCGTCAATGACGATTCCGGCTCCGATGCCCGTCCGCCCGTATTCGACATAGATCATATCCAGTGCCAATTCACCCGTGCCCATCCCTCGCTCCGCCACGGTCTTAGCTCGCGTGATGTTTTCGACCGCCGTGGGAATGCCAAACTCCTTTTCAAAAATCTCCTGAAGGTGGAAGTCCTGGCAGAACTCCATGGTTGAAGACATCACCATGACCCCGTCGCGGCTATTGACCAGGCCCGATCCGGCCACCCCGGCGCCCACCAGCGATTTGGGATCAACCCCCGCCTTCGCCAGGGCCTGGTGAGCGAGAGCGAGAAGTTGGCGAGCCAGGCCTTCCTTTCCATGGTCCAGCACGGCGGGCTCACGCACGCTGGAACGCATCAGCAGATGAAGATCCAGAATGGCCGCCAAGGCGTACTCATCGTCGAACCCCACCGCCAGAACGAAGCGGCGATCTTCGTTCAGCCGAAGCAAGACTTGCTTTCGCCCCATGGGATTGTTCGCGCGCCCTGCCGAGACGAGGCGGCCCTCGGCGATCAGTTCGCGGACCAGCCGGGAAATCTCACTGCGTTGCACATGGGTCAATTCGTGGATTTCAGACCGCGAGAGCTGGCCATATTTAAAAATCAGTGCTTCGATCATCATCCGATCGCGTTTGTTCTTGGTGGCGACATGTTTCATGACGCGCCTTTCCTAATGCCGGTTATGGCGGCAAGAGTAGGTCAGCATTGCCTGAAACCGCAGTTGAAGGGTTAATGGTAACAAATGAGGCTGCAACTCCTGTACGTTCGCCCCTATTTATACCAAGTTTTGGGAAGACGCGCCGCAATAAAGTCGCGGGGGGCGCGGGGCTTTGGCATTTGCGGGAAAACGCCACCCTGCGGGGATACAATGCGGCAGCCCGTCAGATGATGATTCTCCACCCCCCGGGGCTACGTTTTGAACTGCTCGTCAATTTCCACTTGATAGCCGCTGGCCAGGCGGTTGGTTTCGTTGGCCATTCCCACCACGGCCATAAGCTCTGCAAACATGGAATCGGTCATGCCGGCTGTGCGGGCGGCCGCGGTGTGCGAGGCGACGCAGTACCCGCACTGATTGCTGGCGCTCACGGCCACGTAGATCATTTCCTTGGTGAGCGGGTCCAAAACGCCCGAGCCCATGATCTGCTTCACGCTTTCCCAGGTGCGGCGCAGCGTGGCGGGGTCGCGGGCAATCGCCTTCCAGAAATTGTTGATGCGGTCCGTTTTCCGCGTCGCCATGATGTCATCGTAAACGGCGCGAACTTCCGCGCTGGCGTTCGCGTACTCGATCAGTCCTAAGGTTGCCATTACAACTTCCTCCCCACGAAAAGAAAATGGTCCGACTGGCCGATTCCTTCCGGTGTTTGCCCGGTCTCTTCCACGAGGTCCAACCACAGTTCCCGCTCTGCCGCGGGGAGAGCACCGAAAGTCTTCTGCCACGGCGCGGTAAACGACTCGACGCCCAGGAACGCCGTCGTTTCGAACTGGTCCTCGAACAGCGCCCGGAAATCTCGGGCGGTGGTCAAGTGTGCGTAGCCAATGGGCGGCGCGTGCTCGGGGTCCAAATTCCCATCTCGCAGGTACTGCTGGTGGAAAGCCACGCGCTCGGAGGCGGGTCCGAAACTCAGCCGCAGCAAATCGCGCAGATAAGCAAGGCGATTGATGCCCGCGGCGAAAATCGTGCCGCCTCGCTTGAGAATTCGAGTGGACTCCCGCACGCTGCGCTGGCGTTCGGCGAGCGATTGCAAGTGATAGAGCGGCCCCATCAGGAGAACCACGTCAGCGCTTGCGGAGGGCATTCCTTCCAAGTTGGTGGCGGATAGGTCATAGCGGCCGAAAATGCGGCCTTCCAAGCCGGCTCGATGGAGCTTTTTTTCGACTGCGTCCAACAGGCGCGCAGAAACGTCCACGAGGTGCAGACGGCAATCCACCTTTGCCAGGAACTCCGTGTAATGGCCGCCCCCTACGCCGATCTCCACGACCACGTCCCCTGCCTTCGCCATGCGCCCCAGCCATCGGAGCGTCACCCCCAACTCCACGGGGCAATCTTCCGGCAACCGCACCTGCTCTGCGTCGAATGCTTTCTCGCTGTAATGCTTCGCGACGTTTGATTCTTCTTCGCTAAACGGAGCCATAATCACGAGATTCCTGACTTCAGTGCGTCTTCGACTCTCGCGCTGAAAGTGTCAACTTCTTGGTCTGCATAGATTTTCGCCGATTCGGAAGGTCGCCTCACTTCAAACTAGAAATCATCCGTTTCCTTCACCGTTCCGGCGTGGACCTCTTTGTCAATTTGCAAAGGGATGCGGGCCGCCTGCAAGGAATTGCCATTCAAGTGGATATTCCGGCTCTTTGCGCCCTTAACCTCGAGGAAAATCTTCGTTCCCGGCGGGGTCGTCGAGTCGACGATGGTGGCGCCGTCCACTTGATCCAAAACCACCGCAGGATGATCGGACTCCGCCTTGGCCGGCGCGCCCGAGAACCCTTCCAGCTTCAGTCCCCGGATATCTTGGAAGTACAGAGCACTTTGCCATTTCGCCGATTCGGGCTTTTCCCACTGCACCTGAACATCTTTCACCCTCAGGTTTTTGGCGTATTGGAAATACAGGGCGTGAACCGACCGGTCGTATGCCGCGGAGGGGTCCGTCGCCATGTAGAGCTTGATGTTTTCGAGACTCACATCGTCGAGCCAACTGTCCGGATGTCCCAGAATCAGGCAGGAGCCCTGGCCGTGAGCAATAATATTGCGAACGATCACGTGGCGAATCGCGCCGGCTGGTGGCTCGTCGGGTTTCAGCGGCAAGCCCAGGCTTTCGCTGCGTCTTTGCACCGTGAAGTAGATGGGGTCGCCATTCCCCCACCAGAACCAGTCGAAGCGATTGGTGTTGATCACGATATTTGAGATCACCACGTTTTCCACCACCCCGCCGTCGTAAACCATGAAGGCGATGCCCCGATTGGAGTGGGTGATGACGCAGTTGTCGATGGTGACGTTGCGGACGGCGACGGAATTGCCGTCACAAAATTTGATGGCGCTGGAGGAGGAGGAGAGGCGGCAGTTGGTGATGGCAATGTTTTCGCAAGCCTTGGGCGGCCCGCCGGAAGCGCTGGAGGAATAAAACACGATGGCGTCGTCGCCGGTCTCAATGGTGCTGTTGGCGATGAACACATCCCGGCAACTGTCCGGATCGATTCCATCCGCCCACACCCCGTACTTTTGGCTGGTGTGAATATAGATGCCGTCGATTCTCAGCCGCTCGCAGTCGTAGGGGTACACCGTCCAACTCGGCGAGTCGATGATGGAAATTCCCGCGATGCGGACGTCTTTGCAGCGCAGCAGCTTGATCATGTGGGGGTAGATCTTGCGTTGGCCCATCTCTTTGGGGAAGGACCGCATCAGCGGGACGCCCGCTGCCTCCGCCGCTCGCTGATTGTCACGGATATACCCGTCATCGATGACGTTCATCCGCCAATCGTATTCGGCTTGCCCGTTGATGGCGCCGCGCCCTTCGATGGAAATATTTTCGAGATCTTCTCCGAGCAGCAGGGCGTCCGTCGAGAAATCGGATTCCGACTTCGATCCGAAGAGGGTGGCCCCCGCTTCCAGGTACAGCCGGACGTGGCTGCGCAGGTGCAGAGTTCCTGACGTGTAGTCGCCGGAAGGCAGGTAAACTTCTCCCCCACCGGATTTGGCGCAAGCGTCGATGGCCTTCTGAATGGCCTCGGTGGCGATCTCGGCCTTGCTGCCCGTGGCCCCGTAATTCCTCACATTGAAAATGTCGCTGCGTGCTTGCGCGCGGAGAAATGATGCCGAAACCAAAACCTGCAATGCCAGACACACCCAAACTGGTCTCAAGTGAAATCGCGCCCCCATCTTCATCCCTCTGCCAGCGTGATTCGGGAGTCCTCTAAAGGCTCCGGGGACTCTATCACCACGGTCTTGGGTGGGCAAGATGAGTCTGCGGATGAGTCTGCGCTTTGGGGAGTGGTGCGGGACGTAGCGCGGGCGTCTCGCCCGCTGTGGCAGGGGCGTCCCGCCCGTGCAAGAGCGGGCAGGATGCCCGCGCTCCCAGGGCATTTTCACTTCGATGTCGCGCACACGCGTGACCCCTCCTTCCCTTGGGTCCGTCATTTTGGTTTGACTCAGGGTTGTGGGGGCGGTCTCGTCACCAGAGGTTGAGTCGTCAAGTACCCGTGCCGAAAACCTACGAGAGGGGAGCCCAAGATGAATATCTTCGGGAAGAGTTTATCTGATTACGTGCGATTCGAAAGAGGATTCCTGATTCTGGTCCTGGTTGTGGGCGTGGCGAGGCTCGCCTTGTCTCTACTCGGCGTGCCCAACTCGACGGCGAAGTTTCTCAGTTTAACCGTCATGTTTCTCCTGGGGATGGCCTACTACTCGGTCCGAGTCTACACGAGCGGTTTTGGGAGCTACAAACAACTGCTGCCGGTATTGGCGTTGCCGGTGATAATCGGTAACTGCATTATCGTCGCTGGGATCGTGATCGCGATTCTGACCGCCAAGGATAACATCTTCAGCGCCCCCGAGTATTCGCCTGGCAAAGCCGATGGCAAAACCTGGGGTCATGCCGCCGCCCATGTCGTCGCTATGATCATCCTGCCTCTCATCCTTTGGGCGGTCGGATCCTTGATCATGTTCGTGACCAAGAAGCTAACCGGTGGCCGAAAGCAAAGCGGCGGCGCGGCCGGCGCCTAGTGTACCGTCTCTAATGCCGGAGCAGACAGCGGGCTCTTTCCGCATCCCTTTAGCGGCGGTCCAGATTCAACTTCCCTTGGCCGTTCATCTGGCTTGAGCGGTTTGATCGAGCGGGGGGGCCGATTCCCCTTGATCAGCTTTCAAGGTCAGACTCGCTATCGACGCGCGCCTTTCTTCTGGCCGATCGAGAGCGGCCTCGGCGCGAGTTTTCTCCCAGATTTCCTCCGGGATCGAAAGGAACACGTCGACAACCGCCGGGTCGAATTGCTTTCCCGCCTCACGCTGGATTTCGGCGCGCGCCGCCGAATAAGGCCGCCCGCGGCGGTAAGGGCGGTCGGACATTATGGCATCGAGCGTGTCAGCGACGGCGAAGATTCTTGCTCCCATGGGGATTTCTTCGCCGATCAGTCCTTGCGGATACCCCGTGCCGTCGAAATACTCCTGGTGGGTCCGAACAATGAGCGCGGCAACAGAGAGGAAGGCGACACGGCTCATCCATTGATACCCGATCCGCACGTGGGACTGCATGACGGCGGTCTCCTCCGGCGTCAACTTCCCCGGTTTGAGGAGGATCGAATCGCGGATGCCAATCTTGCCGATATCATGCAGGTATGCGCCCCTTTCCAATTGTTTGAGCTCGGTGGGGGAGAAATTGAGCCTGCGGGCCATTTCCAGGGAGTAAAGAGTGACTCGCCGGGAGTGTCCTGCGGTCTCGTTGTCGCGAAGGTCCACGGCCGCAGCCAAAGCTTCCAGTGTTTCATCATAGGTCAGTTCAATTCTCTTCGTCGCGGCCATGAGCTGATTAGTCCGCTGCTCGACCATGTTTTCCAAATTCTGACGGTATTCGGCGAGTTCCGCTTCCATTCGTTTCATTTCCAAAGCCCGCCGGAGACTGACCACTACGGCTTCCATTTGGAAGGGTTTAAGGATGTAATCTGCCGCACCTTGCTTCATCGCAGTGATACCCACCTCGATCTGACCCTCGCCCGTCGCCATCAGGAAAGCCGTGTGGGGGGCAAGGCGGCGTGCAGACTCGAGCAGTTCCAAGCCTGACATCCCGGGCATGTTCAAATCAGAGATGATCGCGTCAAACCCTTCCATCGAAAGGAGCTTGAGAGCCGCTTCACCATTGGTACAGGATTGGGAGGCAAAGCCGGAGAGATTTAACTTAGTTGTTAGAAGGTGACAAATTCTTGGGTCGTCATCAACCACTAAGACCCGGAATTGGTGGGTCGATTTCATTGCCAGCACGCCTTCCAGCCACTGTCCTTCCGCAATCCGTTGACTTCTTAAGTGTCTGTGAGGTTTAGCAAGACTAGCAAAATCCTTGAAGCAAAGCAAATAGTTGACACATTGTCGACGGTTAGTTTGTAAAGACTGTGTGGGCCTGCACCCTGACATCGCTCGTCAGGTCCACCCAGAGCACCGTGCCGGTGGGGTCGATCAGGAATTCGGCTGGCCGTGCAATGTCCCCAATAACCCCGGTAGAAAATCGACACCACCCCGCCGGACTTATTGTCTCCTGACCGCGGCTTTAGCCGACCTTCCAGTGAGGCCAGCGTGTTGCCCAATTGCGCCCATTTGTGGGCTGTAGCCCTTTATCCACAATTGAGCCCTCACCCAGCTTCGCCGGAACGCGAAAACGCCTTCAGGCCTTTGGGTCAATCATAATAGCCGAATGTCGAGGGTTGAAAGTCAGATGTAAGGATGTCATGCCTTGGACTTTCGACGGATCCCACTCGATTCCCCCCGGCATAGCGATTTGAGCGCACGCGTGGCATAATGCCTACAGCCTTCATCTTCCGAGATCCCAGCAAGGAGGTTTTGTATGAAGCGCTGGGCGGTCTTAGTAGTTTTTCTCTATCTCCTCGTTCTCGTTGCCCTGACTTCGCCGCTCATTCTCGTTGGCTTTTATCCGGGAATGACGGTGCGTGACGCGCTTTCGACCTTTTCAGAATGGATGTACTGGGCCGGATTGGGAGTGATGATTGTGGGGCAGGCGGTCATGTTGCTGGCCCCGGTTGACCTGGCCTTGCAACGACCCACGAGCCGGCGGTCTGTGCTCTGGCCGACCCTCGCATCGGGGCTGATGGTGGGCCTGCTCGTCGTCGGGGTGGTGATTTCGGTCGACGAATACATCAGAAAAGATAAAGCCACAGGTAGTTTGACGATTCTGTTGCCGGTGATCATCGTGGTGTGGGCGATCTGGACCCTTGTCTTCTACCGGACCAGCCGCGATGCTGCGCCGATGGACGTCATTACCCGGCAGTGTCGCTTTCTCTTGAAAGGAAGCATCCTGGAGTTGCTCGTCGCGGTACCGACCCACATCGTGGCCCGAGCGCGGGATTACTGCTGCGCAGGCTTTTGGACCTTTCTGGGGATCGCCTTCGGCGTGAGCGTGATGCTCTTTTCCTTCGGCCCAGGAGTCTTCTTTCTATTCGCGGCGCGCTGGAAACGGCTCCATCCTCAGCCCATGCACACAGCCGACTGATCCGGCCGCGACCAGCCTGCGCCCTAGTCACCGGAGCAGACTGCCGAATTGACACGCATGCCCGCGCAGGGTTAGCATCCAATTACCATGTCGCGACGACAACATGAAGCAAGAAAGCTCGAAGTGGTCTGCCCGTGTTGTGGCGCCACACTGACGGTGGACGCGGAGCTCGGCAAGGTCCTCTTCCATCAAGCGCCTCCCAAGCAAGACAAGGGTCCCGATTTGGACTTCGCCGCCCAACTTCTGAAGAAGGAAGCGGACCGCCGCGAAGCGATGTTCCGTCAAAGCGCCGACGACGAAAAAATCAAATCGGAGTTGCTTGACCGCAAATTCAAGGAGGCCTTCGAGAAGACCAAGGATCAGCCCACCGGGCCGCCGATCCGGGATTTCGATTTGGACTAAGACTTCTTATCCCTTTTTATCCCTTACTCCATCCTCAGCCGACCACCCAATTCCAAACTATCCCTTTTATCCTCAGCCACTTTCATCGAACCAAACTACTTCTGAAGTCCGGTGGACGCGCCTTCCCAAGAATCGCGATTGGTACGAGCGGGAGACCGCAGAAAAGGCGTTCACCCTCACGGGATGTGTGTTATAGAGATTTTGCGAAGAAATCTAGACCCACACCCGGAGGGTGAACGATGGAAGC
>Ga0187852_1001650_pt1 | contig 20247 bp, 14 predicted proteins | sample June2016WEW_6_40_FD_134511 | JGI IMG/M metagenome (GOLD analysis project Ga0187852, IMG submission 134511) | Peatland microbial communities from SPRUCE experiment site at the Marcell Experimental Forest, Minnesota, USA - June2016WEW_6_40 | ecosystem: Environmental > Terrestrial > Soil > Wetlands...
GCATCTCAACGGAAGCAAATCCCCGCTGCTCGCGGTACGCTTCCTTGGCTGCGTCACTCCGCCCAGGGCGCGCATCGCCTCCGTCCGCGCCTCTTGCGCTGACATGCCGCGCTTCACCTTCTCTTCCACGGCAAAGTCGATATGCGAACGCAACTCTTCGTCAAGCTCTTCGGCAAGCTTTTGCCTGCGAAACAACGCCGTGCAACGGCTGAATAAAATGCGGATCAACCCCATCTCGGCCTCCTAATTCGAGGGCGCGAGGAACCGCGCCATGGTTGCCGCAGTGCGCTCCCAGTTCTCGGTTTCCGTTTCGATCTGCTTGTGACCGATCCTGCTCAGCGAATAGAACTTGGCACGGCGATTCGTCTCTGACGTGCCCCACGCGGACTTAATCCATCCGCGCTGCTCCAGGCGAAGCAGCGCCGGGTAGATGGTTCCCTGGTTCAAGCTCAGACCGTCCCCGCTTACCTGCTCGATCCGCCGCGCAATGCCGTAGCCGTGCAGCGGCCCCATCGACTCCAGCGTTTTCAGGACCATCAGGTCCAGCGTCCCTTGCAGTACCTCTGATTTTTCGCCGCCCATTGCCACCCTCCTGTTGACAATCTACACATAGAATGCTCCCGCATAGGCAGAATGTCAACAGGGAATACGCAGAGGCCGCGCCAAAGTTCCCGCATGGAGGCGTTCAGCGGCTGTTCTTCCCGCTATTTCTGCGGCGCGACTCAAGTCGTGCCGCAAAGGTTGCAAAATCAACGCGGGCTTTAGCCCCTGAGGGAATGTTGGAGCGCAACAAAGACTTGTTCAGAGGTTCCCTGGGATGAAGTTCCGCTACGCATCAAGCAGTCATGTCTCTCATGGGTTGCTTGCCGGCTTCGCAGTCCGCAGCCGGAAGATGATTCCGCCGGCCAGCATAAGCAATATGGACATGAGAAGATAACCGGCGCGCGAGTTGCCGGTGAGCGCCTGAAGAAGGCCAACCAGCCACGTTCCGGCAAAGCCGCCCAGCGCCCCGCAGCTATTGACAAGGGCCATCACTTCGCCGGCTACATTCCTGGGCAGCATTTCCGGCACGATGGAGAAGAAGGGTCCGTAGGGCGCGAACATGGCGCCGCCGGCGACGACCGAGAACGCATAGGCCAACCAGAAGCTGTGGCCCGCGGTCAGCGAAGAGATGAAGAGCGCAACTCCGGCGATCAGCAGAAACGGGCCGATATAGCGCTTGCGGGCGAGCGTCCGGTCGGAGATATGCGCAACCACCAGCATGAGAACGACGGCGGGCAGAAATGGAACGGCGCTGAGCAGGCCAACCATCTCAATGCCGCGCGCCGATCCAATTCCAACCATGGTGGGCAGCCAGAGCACGAAGCCATAGATGCCGGCGCTCCAGCAGAAGTATTGCATGCACAGCAGAAGCACGCCGGGGACGCGCAGTGTGGCGCGGAAGTTGGCCACCAGCGGAAGCGACTTCTGCTCCATCTCCATCTGGCTGGAAAGCGGGCCGCAGGAGTCCTTGCTCATCCATTGCGCCTGGCGGGGATGGTCGCGCACGATGAGAATCCAGATAAACGCCCAGAGAATGGCTGGAATCCCTTCGAGAACAAAGGTCATCTGCCAGCCGACGGCATGGATCAGGAATCCGGTCGCAGCTGACATCCACAGGAGTGTAACCGGATTGCCCAGCATGAGAACCGCATTGGCCCGCGAGCGCTCCGCGCGCGTAAACCAGTGGGTGAGCAGGATCAGAATGGCCGGAAAGATCGCGCTCTGCGCGACACCGAGCAGGAAGCGGTCCAGCGCCAGCAGCCAGAACTCCCGGATCACGCCGGTCAGAGCGGCCAGCGCTCCCCAACTGAGGAGCGCGACAAAGACCAGCCGCATGGCGCTCTTGCGCTGCGCGTAGGCCGCGCCCGGAATCTGAAAGAGGAAGTAGCCGAAGAAGAAGAGCGAGCCTAGAAAGGCCGACCTGGAGTTGTTGATGTGAAGCGCTTCCGCCATCCCGGCCGCGGCGCCGAAGCCGTAATTCGCCCGATCGAGATAGGCCAGGCTATAGGTAACGAAGACCGCCGGCATGAGGAATAACCAGCGGCGGCGCAAACCCTGCCGCTGCTTCGCCGCATCCTGGACCTGTTCATGGGGCACACCAGCGTTATAACATCTCTGAGAACAGGCGCTTCAATTTCGTGCGCTTCTGTGCACTGAGCCGGCGAGGATCTTCCCACGCCGGGAGGGAAACGGATGGCAAAGGCAGACGAGATCCGGAGGATCGAAAGGATAGCGTGCGACCTGCGGGCTAACGTGGTGAGGATGATCGGCGTCGGCAAAGTGGGACACCTGGGCGGTTCGTGCTCGCTCGCCGAGATAGTGGCGGCGCTGTACTTCGAGAAGATGCGCTTCGATCCTCAGGCGTTGAAGGATCCATGCCGGGACCGCTTTCTGCTCAGCAAGGGGCATTGCGTTCTGATTCAATACGCTGCCCTGGTAGAACTGGGCGTCATCCCCAGGGAAGAGATGGGAAAAGTGAAAACCCTCGCGGGTAATCTGCAAGGCCATCCCGACCTGATGACCCCCGGGATGGAGGCGGTGACGGGCTCTCTGGGACAGGGACTTTCCATAGGCGTGGGCATGGCGCTTGCTCTGCGGCTCAAGAAAAGCCCTTCCCGGGTGTACGTCGTGATGGGAGATGGCGAGCTTGCCGAAGGCCAGCTTTGGGAAGCGGCCATGGCCGCCGCGCGCTACGGGTTGGATTCCCTTACCGGCATCGTGGATCGCAACCGGATCCAGGCCACGGGACCGACAAAGGAGATCTTCGACATCCCCTCCATCGCGGAGAAATGGCGGGCCTTCGGATGGAACGTGTTGAGCGTGAACGGTCACGACGTGGGCGCGGTCCTGGATGCCCTGGATGAGGCGGCCGCGAAAAAAGGGACTCCCACCGTGATCGTGGCGGATACGATCAAAGGGAAAGGGATCTCATTTGCCGAGAATCTCGTGGCCTTTCACAACGCCGCCTTGACCCAGGAGCAATACGACCAGGCGCTCTTGGAAATAGAAGAAGCCGGGAGAAGGCTGCAATGACGCCGCCGAATCAAAGAAGCGCGTATGGAGCCAGCCTTGTCCGGCTGGGGAAACAAGACAGCCGCGTCGTGGCTCTGGAGGCGGACCTGGGCAAATCCACACAGTCCGCCATGTTCCAGGCGGAGTTTCCTGACCGGTACTTCCAGATGGGAATCGCGGAACAGAACATGGCCTCCACCGCGGCGGGATTCGCCCTGGCCGGAATGATCCCTTTCATGCATTCCTTTGCCGTCTTCGCCGCCGGGCGGGATTACGATCAACTCCGCAACTCCATCTGCGTTCCGAATCTCCCCGTCCGCATCTGCGGCTCCAGCGCCGGGCTTTCCGACTTCGGCGATGGAAAGACCCACCAGGGCGTGGAGGACGCCGCCCTCATGCGGGCCCTTCCAAAGATGACCGTGCTCTGCCCCGCGGATTCCATCGAGGTGGAGAAGATGATGGACTGCCTGCTGGACTGGAAGGGGCCGGTGTACATCAGGATCAACAGAAACGATCTGCCCTTCGTGTATCCGGCCGACGAGCCTTACCACATAGGCAAGGTGACCAGGCTCCGGGAAGGGAGCCACGCGGCGATCTTCGCCTCGGGGATCATGGTGTCAAAGGCTCTGGAGGCCGCGGCGGCCCTCGAGTCGGAGGGAATCTCGACAAGAGTGCTTGATGTTGGCACGCTCAAGCTCCTGGACCGCGACGCGGTGATCCGCTATGCGGGCGGAGTGGAGGCCATCGTTACGGCCGAGGAACATTCCGTGATCGGCGGACTCGGTTCCGCCGTGGTGGAGGCGCTGCGGGGAGTCGCGCACGCGCCGGTGGAGTTCGTGGGCGTCCCGGACAGCTTCGGCATATCGGCGGCGCGTTATGACGATTTGCTGGCGCATTTCGGGCTTACTTCGGAGGCCGTTTCCAAGGCCGTAAGAACGCTTTTGAGAGGGAGGAAAAAATGAAGATCGGCTTCATCGGACTGGGCATCATGGGCAAGACTATGGCGAAAAACCTCCTCAAGGCGGGCCACCAGCTCGTCGTATACGACATTGTCGATGTGCCGGTGAGGGAGCTGGTTGAAGCCGGCGCGGCGGCGGGCGAATCGCCCAGGGACGTGGCCTCGCAGTGCGAGCTCATTATCACCATGCTGCCCAATTCGCCTCACGTGAAGGAGGCGGTGTTGGGCAAAAACGGCGTGATCGAAGGAGCCAAGCCGGGAAGCGTGCTCGTCGATATGAGCTCCATAGCGCCCCTGGCGAGCCGCGAAGTGGCCGCCGAGCTTGCCGGTAAGGGAATAGAGATGCTCGACGCTCCGGTCTCCGGCGGCGAACCCAAGGCCATCGACGGAACGCTGGCCATCATGGTGGGCGGCAAGGAAGCCGTTTTCGAGCGGGTAAAGGACGTGTTGCTGAAGATGGGAACCAGCGCGGTCCTCTGCGGAGAGATCGGCGCGGGCAACGTGACCAAGCTCGCCAACCAGATCATCGTCGCGCTGAATATCGCCGCCATGTCAGAGGCCTTCGTCCTCGCAACCAAATCTGGAGTGGATCCCGAGCGGGTCTTCAATGCCATCAAGGGCGGCCTGGCGGGAAGCACCGTCCTCAACGCCAAGGCCCCCATGGTCCTGGAGGGAAACTACAAGCCCGGATTCAGGATCGAGCTGCACATCAAGGACCTGCAGAACGCGCTCGATACGGCGCACGAGAGCGGCGTTCCGATCCCGCTCACGCACCAGGTGATGGAGATGATGCAGGCCCTCAAGGCTGACGGGAAGCAGGGCGAAGACCATGGAGGCCTCATTCAGTATTACGAGAAGCTCGCCGGGGTCAAGGTCCGCAAAGGGGGCGTGAAGTGAGCGCGATGCGCCTTTCCGGCAAGACCGCCCTGGTCACGGGCGCCGCGGGAGGGATCGGCGCGGAGATTGCCCGAAGGTTCCAGGAGGAAGGCGCCTCGGTGTTCGTGTGCGACGTGAACCGCGCGGAAGGGGAAAAGGCGGCCGCGACGATGGGAGCGGTCTTCCTGCCGCTCGACGTCACCTCGGAGGAAAGCTGGAAGGCCGCGCTTGCCGCCGTGCTCCAGCGGAGCGGGCGCCTCGACATCCTGGTGAACAACGCGGGCATCAACGTGAGGAAGAACATCGAGGAGATGCCGGTGGAGTCCTTCGACGCCATGATGGCGGTGAACGTCAAGGGACCGTTTCTGGGCATCAAGCACTCCCTGCCGATCATGAGGGCCGCGGGCGGAGGAGTCATCCTCAACATGTCCTCGATATGCGGGCTGGTCGGCCACAAGTACACGAACGAGGCCTATACGACGACCAAGGGCGCCCTGACCCTGCTCTCGAAATCGGTGGCCGTGCGATACGCGAAGGACAATATCCGCTGCAACTCCGTCCATCCCAGCACGGTGGAAACCGCTCTGGTGCAGGCCATGCTCAAGGACCCCGAGCGCCGGGCAGAGCGACTCGGCGAAGTGCCTCTGGGAAGGCTCGCCGGCGCAACCGACGTCGCCAACGCGCTGGTCTACCTAGCGAGCGACGAGGCCTCGTTCATCAACGGGGCCGCGTTTCCTGTAGACGGAGGCCTCACGGCGGGGTAGGCGGCCTCACTCCTGTGGGGTGAACCCCTCCATTGAGACAGTTTGCTGTTGCTACACCGGCAGTGGTTCTTGTTGTTGAACTCTTCAGGTGAAACATTTCTGTCTTGATTCAGATTGCAAGACGGGTCTTCCTTGGAAGTCATGTTGTTGATTCTCCCAGCCGGGGAGGGGCGTGGGGAACGCTGACGGTTCAGGCAGGATTACGTCTTTGCAGAGTTCAGGACCCCAACAGCTCGTCTCTCGCGGCTGAGTACGGCGCTATAATCGATTTGATCTGAAAGTCCGCCGACCGCCATGTCCGCCGACCGCCGATCTGCCGCTTCCTCATTAACGCCCAAGGGCGTTTTGCTGGTCAGGCTCTGCAACTGGGTTGGCGAGACAGTGCTCTCGCTGCCAGCCTTGCGCCGCCTGGCGGCAGCCGGCTACGAACTCCATCTTTACGGAATAGGCTGGGCGCCGGTCTTGCTCGAAGGCACCGGGTGGCCCGTGACTGTACATCGCGCTGGTCTCCAGGCCGCGATCGCGCAACTGCGCAGCCTGCGCCAAACGCTGGATTCTGCCGGACCGTTCCCGGCGCTGTTGATGACCAAATCCTTCTCCTCTGCCCTGGAGATGCGTTTGGCGGGCTTCGCGCCGTCAGGCTATGCCCATGAAGGTCGCAGCCTGCTTCTTCATCTTGCATACCCTCTGCCCAGCTTCGATCATGCCGCCCACGCCTACTGGCATCTCGCTAGTTGCTTTCTCGGCACCGATGAGCCATTTCCAGGGTCCCTGAAATGGAGCCCCAGCGAAGTCCAGCGCATGCAGGCGCGAGCTCTCTTAGCCCAACACGGACTTGCCCCCCGATCCTTTGTGGTCCTCTGTCCGTTTTCAGGTCCGAATGATCGCGAGAATCGCAAGGTGTGGCCGGGCTTCAAAGCACTCGGCAGCGCGCTGCAAGCCGTAGGCGTGCCGGTTGTCCTCTGCCCCGGTCCCGGCGAGGAAGCACCCGCGGCCGCATTGGCTTCAAACGCCATCTGCCTGCCCGGTGTAAACCTTGGCGTCTATGGCGCATTGTTCGAGCTTGCACGCAGCGTAGTGGCCAATGACACCGGCCCCGGCCATCTGGCCGCAGCCGCCAGCGCCCGTCTCATCAGCCTCTATGGTCCGCATTCGATCGCAGCCTGGGCGCCGATCGGCCCCAAAGTGCAACTCTTCCACGATGCCTCGAAGTGGCCCACCGTGGACAGCATCGCAGCGGCTGCCCTGGCAACCAACTAGGGAAGATTTCAGGGTCTAAAGTACATATCCCCGGTAGAGCCGGGGGCTTCAGGTTGTGATCTGCCCAACGCGGCTTGATTGGGGTGGATTACGCGGCCCCTGTTATGTTGGGCCACCTTTTCCGTGGCAGGTCATTGCCACATGCGCAACTGCTCCAGGCGCTGATCCCTTTTCCCTGGTCGCGGACGTACTCCCGAACCACGGCCTCATCGCGGCCTACGGTAGAAACCAGGAACCCGCGGGCCCAAAAGCTCTGGCCTACAGAATTCTGCTTCCACTCCCCATACGCGCGCTCCAGGCGAATCGCGCTCTTGCCTTTCATCCCAAAAACAGCAGTTGCCTAGCAGCAGTGCAGCCGTTTCGAGGCGCTTCGGGGTCGGTGCGGGATGATTTAGGCCCCGAAATAATCCCGCAGGGTCTTCAGAGGCTCCCTGATCAGGCGTTCAGCGACGTTTCTGCGATTGCCCTGAGGGGTCGGTCGGACACAGCAACTTCAGTGGAGCGATTTGGTTCCCTGTAGGGCGCCGCGGATTCTTTTTGAGAACGCGCTTGGATCTGATTTCGATAGGTTTGCAGGTTGCATGAGCGCGGGGATACTGTTTGGCTTCCCTGCCGCACTTCAGGCTGCTTGCGACGTCCATCCGGAACGATTTTCAACCGGATCATTCCTTCGCTTCGGCGGCGGCTTTTGGCCGCGCCGGCCAAAGCCGCCGCAGCACCGGCAGCGTGAAGCCCCAGCGCACCTCCGCCTGCTGAAAGAGAAAGACGCCGAGCAGGGTGATGAGCGGCTCCAGCGGGTGCCGGAAGCGGGCATGCGCGGTCACGATGTAATACACCGCCGGAAGAAGCAGAAAAGCCGCGGCAAAGAGCCCCGCGCCGGGAGTGCGCCGCCGGAGCGCCAGCACCAGGCCCAATAGACCGGCCAGCGAGGAGAAGCTGTAATTCAGTCCGCGGCCAAAGTTGACCAGCAGGCTGAAATCGGCATTGGGAACGCCGAACCAGAAAAAAAAGATGCGCGTCAGGCAGAGCCGCAGAAAGCGCGGCGGATCGGCATATATGGCCTGCCGGGCCAATTCGCCGCGCCAGGCCGTGTAGCGCAGCTCGCCCATCTGCCGGTAGAGCTCGAACTGCCTGGGATTCTTGACCGGGTGGTCATAGAGCATCATGATGCCGTTCGCCCCTGGACCGTTGCCCAGGTAAAGCTCCGCGCCAAAGTTCGTGCGGAAGAGAACAAACTGATGAAAAACTCGCTCGTTTCTCCAGGTCCATGGGGCGATCACGGCGAAAAACAGCAGACCGGCGGCGATGGCTTTGGGCAGGAGCGCGCTCCACGCCCTCCCGCTACGCGCCAGCATCCAAAGGCCGCAGACCGGCAGAAAGAGCAGCAAGCCGGGATTGGAGAGCGCGATCAGCCCCCAGACAAGCCCAAATCCAAGCCAGCGCGGCCAGGTGGGGCCGTCGCCGCGGCGGGCTCCCACGCAGCCAACCCGCAGCGCAATCAACAGCGCCAGTTGGAAGAGCAGTGCGGTCAGCGTCGTCTCCCATATCCACTTCACCGCATACTGCATGGCCGCCGGATAGAGCGCCCAGATCCACCCCGACCAGCGCGCCGTGCGCAGGCCAAAGCAGCGCTCGCCGGTCTCCCAGATCACGGGGATCATCAGCGCGTTCAGGAGGCTGTCGAGCAGGAGAACCGCCCAGGCCGAGAGCGTGGAATAGACTCCGAAGAGCTTGAAGATGCCGCCCAGGATCAGGGGAAAGAGCGGCGTGACCCAGGCCGTTGGGCCGGTATGGCCAAAGAAGGGATCGGCGTAGCCGCTGCCCGTGGCCAGCGCGCGGGCGATGCGGCCCATTTCGGCGCCGAAGTGGAAGTGGTCATCCTCTGGATTGATCCTGAAGTAGTGGCAGAGGGCGACGACCGCCAGCCGCACCCCCAACGCCAGCCAGAACAGCCGCCACGGCCCACATGCGCGTGCGCCCGCGGCCAAGTGCGCGCGATGGGATTGCTCCGTGTTGCCGGATGCCGGGTGCGATGAACTCTGGCTCATGGAATCCAAACGAAGCGAGTGTTGCGACGGCGGCGATTGCGCGGCGCGAAGTGCTGAAGCGTATCGCCGTTTCGCCTTCATCATAGCAGCGCGCTCAGGCGCTGTTCGGCCTTGCGCGCGGCTCCGGATCGCAGTTTCCGTAAGGCAACAGCCTGGTTTCCTCAGCCAACTCGTTTGCCCTGAACCTTGGCGCCGGGGCTGACTACTCTGAATAAGAGTATTTCCGTGCGCATCCTGCGTCTCGATTATCCACACACAGACCTGCCCAACAACACAAGCAACTGGCAGAACAATCTCCGCATCGGCGCAGGCCTTACACTGCATTTCTCTCGTTAGCTGTCCCTCGCCGAAATGCCGATCTTGTGGATGTGCTGAGCTTTCACGATTACGCGACGACGCGGGTCTCGGTTGAAGAAGCTTACCGCACGGCCGAGGAGATCGCAAAGAAATACAGCAAGCCAATTCTCAATACGGAGACGGCCTGCATCGCGCGCGCGCGAATCCGTACGACGAGGTTCTGCAAATTGCCCAGGAGCACCACACTGGATGGTATCTGTTCAACCTGATGATCGGCGGGTACTGGGGCGAAGCGCCGCCGCAAAAATGCAATTTGAAGGTTGCGGGAGGGAAATCCGCGTTCCTGCCCGCGAAGACGGCCCTGGCGCCCGCGCCACCATCCGGCTGCCCGTGACGCCGCGATAGCGCGTTCACCCCTCGCGTCTTCCTTTGAAACCATAGGAAAATCAAAATCTCATTTCATTAACCACGGACTTGCCTGTCATGTCACTGCGGAAACGCTCTAGCGCGCGGGCGGCGCGGCCGGCGGCGGCTGTGTCTGCTCCATGTATTCCACGTAGCCGAGCAGGGCGCCCCAGTGGTAGAAACGGTCGCTGCTTTTCACGTCGTCGCCGCTACCGGTCATCGCGTTGTAGTTCTCGTGCACGTGGCCGTTCTCCTTCCACTCCTTGAGGAACAGCTCATAGGACTTCTGCGCGAAGTCGCGCCGCACCTCGGGGTCGTCGTAGTTGCGCAGGCCAAGGTAGACCAGATAGTTCATGGGACCCCAGATACGGCCACGCCAGTAGTTCTGATCGGAAAAAGCGGGATCGTTGCGCGCGATGGAGGGAATGACCCACTGGCCCCAGAACTCATCGGTGTTGAGTAGGTGCTTCTGAATCATGGTTTGCGCCTGGGTGGGCGTGGCGGCGCGGGCCAGCAGCGGATAGAGGTTGGTGGGCGAAAGCCGGTGGCTGAACTGGCCGGTGTGCAGGTCCTTGTTCAGAAAGATGCCGTCCGACTCGCTCCACAGCGTGGCCAGGCTGGCGCGGTAGCGGTCAGAGCGCGCACGCAGCTCGCTGGCTTCGGCTGACCGGCCGAGCTCATCGGCAATCTGGGCCAGCGCGTCGCAATCGGCGATGTACATGCTCATGAGGCCCACGTCGGCAATCTCCATCAGATGCAACTTCTGATCGTAGGCCGCGCCATCGTACATGGGGCTGTTGTCGAGGCCGGATTCGTAGATGGTCCCCGCGCCGGTTTCGCGGAAGCGGTCGTCGAGATTGGTGGGGTCGGTGGGGCCGTCGTTGCCCCAGGCCAGGTAGCCCTGCGTCTGGCGATGCTGGTCCCACCAGCGGTTCCAGCTCAGCAGGGACTCGAAGGTGTCCTGAAGAAACCAGCGGTCGTGAAACTGCCGATAGAGGCCCAGCACCGTGATGGCGCCCACGGGCGGCTCGGAGTGATCGAAGGTCTTCCAGCCGCCGGGGCGGGCGAGGTTGGGAACGAAGCCATTGGGCGTCTCCTCGCGCAAAATCTCCATGGCGTTGGCGTAGGCCAGGTCGCGGTCGCCAATGGCGGCCAGAGTGGCGGCGAAGAAGGTATCCCAGTCGAAGAGCACGTAGCCGCCAAAGTTCAGGTTCCAGGCGCGGCTCACCGGGGAGATGACGCGGCGCAGGTTGGGCTCGTAGATGGTGTCCCAGCCGAGCGTGGTTTCAATCGCATCGAGAATGGGCGCAGATGAGCCGGCGGCGGCTACGGAGTGCTCGTAGGCCTGGCGCTGGCGATCGACGATGGCCTCAATATCGGCCAGGGTGCGGCGGCGTCCCGTGGCGATGCCGGCCGGCGCGGTGAAATCCAGTGAAAAGTAGGGCGCCGCAACGGGAACATCGGCGTAGTCGCCGCTCTCGGCATGGGCTGAGGGCGGGTCGCAGGTGCAGTACACGGACAGCGGGCCCGAGGCGCCGCGGGTCTCGATGAAATCCGCGCGGCGTATCGCTGTGCCGGGCCGGTTCCAGAGGAAATCGACGGAGACCACCAACGTGGGAGGCAGAGCGGAGATTGGCTTGGAGGGCAGAGGCGTGGCCAGCAGAACCAGGTCCGCCGCATCGCGCGCGCTCTGGATGCGCCAACTGTGGCCCTTCCAGGTAACGCGCAGATCGGTGTAGCTGCCATCCCAGGCATGCGGGCCGGGAACCACCTGCTCTGCGCCGGGCTGCAGGCGGCCGATGAGAACATCGCCAAGAAACGCATCGCCGCCCAGGGCGGAGTTGTGCTTCATGTCCACATGAATGGCCAGACCCTCGGGGAGCAGCACCTGCGTAGTCACGCTGTTTGTGTCCCACGTATTCCATCCCCGGGCCAGGCGCTGCTGCACCGCGCGGTAGTTGGCCGATGGCGGTGGAGGAGCGGGTTGATCCCCTGCGCGGCGCGAAGAGGCGATTGGAAACGAAGACCCGGCCTCTGTCTGCGCCAGCGCGGCGACGGAGATTCCGCAAGCAAGAAGCAGGACCAGGAAGGCACGAAAAGACGCTTTCGATGAAAGATTCATGGCAGATCGACTCCCACCGCATTGTAGTCGGTCAGAGTTCGCACGCGATGTGCGCGTGGCGACCGTCGCGCTATGATAAACAGAAATGAATGCCGTCACCGCCAGACTCGGCCACCAGCGAGTTGAGTGACCGCAAGGACAGGCGGGGGAAATCGGTTCGACACAAAGGCCGGTCAAGCGGGGCTGACCACTGCCGAGATCAGGCTCGAAGAGAAAATCGGAGGAAACACGATGAAAGCATGTGCTGTTCTTGGGATCGGAATTGCTTTTGCTTCAGCTGCCGGCCTTGCTCATGCAGAAAAGCCATTGAAGGACTACAGCTCCATTCGAGGCGTGAATTATGGAATGTATGGCGACCAGGCCACGCTGGAAAGAGATCTCGGCTATGCCAAGCGGATCAACCTGAACGGCACACGCATCTGGCTGAGTTACAAAGCCTACAAGAAGGATCCCCAGGCATTCATCGAACGGCTGAAGAATTATATCCGCACGGCAAACCGGATGGGCTTTACAACGATGCCTATCTTGTGGAACGGGAACGACCTGAATCCGGATAGCCTCAAGCCCGCGTTCCGCGTGGAGGGAGACGCATACGTGAAGGCCATTGTCGAGGCGGTCAAGGATGAACCAGGGCTGCTGATGTGGGACATCATGAATGAGCCCCTCTGGAACGACTATTACAACAAAGCCAGCGGCGAGGAGAAGAAACAGCACGAAGGCGAGATAACCGCGTTCGTGCGCTACTTCCTGACCTATGTGAAAAAGATTGACCCGGTGAATGCAATCACAGTTGGATATGCATTTTCGAGTGAACTGGAAGGCACTGCCGATCTAGTTGATGTGCTAAGTTTTCACGATTACACGACTACGAGAGGCGCGGTAGAAGACGCTTACCGCACGGCCGAGGAGATCGCAAAGAAACACAGCAAGCCAATTCTCAATACTGAGACGGCATGCATCGCGCGCGCGAATCCGTACGACGAGGTTGTGCAAATTGCCCAGGAGCACCACACTGGATGGTATCTGTTCAACCTGATGATCGGCGGGTACTGGGGAGAAGTGCACGGAATCTTCTACCCTGACGGAACGGTGCGCGACCCTTCCATCATCGCGGCGGTTATGGGTTTCTACAGGAATCGCAACCTGGACACGATCGTTAAGCCTATGCCGAACCGGGAGGGCGCGGCCGAGAAAGCGCTGAAGGCAATTGAAGATGCGTTAAATGAAGACAAGGGGACGTTCGGCCGGCCTCCATCCGCGGCGGCGACGGACAAGATCCTGGATGCGGCGGAATACGCGGCGAACCTGCTGGAAGCTGCCGAGATGGTTCCGATGGACGTGCCGCCGACCGCGCAGATCCTTTATTGGCGACAGCAGCCACCGGAGAAGCGCGATCGGGGGGCGATCAGGAAGTTCGCCTACGAGTTGGGGCTGGAGCTTAAGAAAGAGTGCCAGCTTTACTAGCCGGCCACCTCGAACCTCAATCTCCCTTCGCCAGCTTCCTGTATAGGACCGGATCGAGTCCTTCCAGGCCTGTAATGCCGTGCAAGTGGTTGACCGATATCCACGGCAGCCAGGTACGGTGAGCACCAATGCCTCTGATCTTCGGAGATACGCTGATCGATTTCGTCGTATGACCGTATGGGCTGCCCGGTTCCCATGCGGCGATCGCTCAATCTTATGCAATCTCGAATTCGTAAAGGTTCACGCTAACGGGCGGAACCTGCACGGTTTCCGGAAGCATCTCTTGCGCTGTTTCAACGATTTTGACCGCAGGCTCTTTGCCCGCTTCATTGGTTGAGTTCACGCCGGGCGGCGCAATCCGATACAGTTTGCCCTGTCCGCGCAGCTTGACGCCGCCGATCTTCGCGGTGAAGCTGTGCTCCTCTTCCGTGGGGTTCACCACTGAGATGAGGAGCTTCTTGCGATCGCTGGAGAAGGCCGCCAGAATATCCAGAGGATAGGTCGGGCTTCCAGTGGGCTTTGTGCCCCGGTCAACAAACGGCGTGCCGGGCACCAACTGCTGCGGCGAATCCCCGTCGACGGCAACGGGAAGAGCGTTGAGAAAGTGAGTCTGCAGGAGCTTCATCACCACTCCCTCAGCCGCAAAGCCCACGGCCTCGCCGGTGTTGTCTGTCAACAAGCGCAGCCCTCCGGTCGCGCAACTGGCCTCCACCATGCCGGAGTGGCGGAAGATCTCATGCAGGCAAAGCGCGTAAGAGAGCGGCATCAGCATTCCGGTCTGGCGGAAGAAACTGGCGCCGTTGTTATTTCCGGAGGCTGAAAAGAGGCGATTGCCCCACTCATCGAAGATGAATTTGATGCCTTTGTCTTTCAACCACGGCATCTTTTCCACGTACTTGTCCCAGGCTTCGAAGGCTTCGCCGATGCGGTTGGCCAGGCGGCGCGTCCTGAATTGCAGCGGGTCGTGAACATCCACGAAGAGCTGCTTTTCAGCGTCGAAGGCCAGTTCGGGATAGGCGTAGGTATGCTCGGAGAGAAAGTCGATGTTGCCGGGGCACTTTTCCAGCAGCCATCCGTCCCAGTCATTCTGGGAGCCGAACTCGTAAGGGAGTTTGTCGCGCATCGGCGCTTCCCAGGGGTCCGGGAAGAAATTATTTCTCTTTTCCGCGCCGCCCACCGACTTCTCGCAGATGCTCGCCCCGGAGACCGTGACCTTAATGGTTGGGTCCACCTTCTTCATGGCTTCGACGATGAAATTGTGCTTGACCCAATACTGATCGAGCGCCATGTAGCCGAACTGCCAGTCGCCGTACATCTCGTTGCCGATGGTCCAGAGACGAACCTTGAAGGGCTGAGGATGGCCATTGTCCGCGCGCATTTTGCCCATGCGCGTCTCGACGGAGCCATTGCAGTATTCGACTTCTTCGGCCGCCTCGCGCGCCGAGCCGAATCCGCTGTTGATGGCCAAATCGGGCTCGGCTCCGACCAGCCGGCAGAGGGCCATGAACTCATGCAGGCCGACGTCGTTCGATTCGACGCGATCGGACCACATCACCTGCAGGCGCGGCGGGCGCTTATCCCGATCGCCAACCCCGTCGCGCCAGTCGTAAGCGGAGACGAAGTTGCCGCCGGGCCACTTGAACATTTTGAAACCTTCTTCTTTGAAGAGGCGGATCATCCCGGAGTGGAATCCCTCCACATTGTCGGCGGGCATCAGCGAGGCGGTCCCGATGTGAAATGCGCCGCTGCCAGTGCCCAGGATCTCGAGGCGCGCATCCACGGTTTCGGCCGCCGGAGTGAACTTCAACGGAAACTGTTTGTACTCGCGCGAGAGCGGCGGGATGTGGATGGTTTGAGAGTCGCCGGCGCCTGTTCCCCATATCAGGCGGACCACAATGCGAGCGCCGGGATCGCCGGCAAGATAGACGCGGCCCACATATGTCTTGCCTTTGCCCAAGCGCAATTTGGATTGCCGGATGCCGCACGGCTCTGAGCCCTGGAGCTTGACGCGCGGGCTGTGCTGGCCCACAAATGGCCGCACAGTGTCCATCTCGACCGTTCCCGCCGGCCCCACCGGCTTAAATGGCTCGCCTAGAAAGCGGCGGAAGGGGGAAGTGGCCGGCGCTGCCGCCGCATCCGTCACCGGGTTGGCAAACTTCCTGTCGGTCAGCATCTCGGCCCACACCTGAGTGGTAGCCGGCTCCATGTACCCCCCGAAGATCAGCGGATTAACCGGCTCACCGCTCTTCGACGCATCGATTGAGACATTAAGGCTTCCTGACGGCTCGGCCCAGGCCGTTATCCCTTGTTGCAACAGGGCGGCGCCTGCCACCGAAGCCGCTAAGAACTCACGCCGATTCATTGCCATGTCCTATCTCCTTTGGTCCTGATTGGTTCGCTGATTCACTGGCCGTTCGAATTGGACTCGAAGCATTTCAACAAGAAAATTACCACAGAGACGGAGAGGACGATTTTCCACTGCCTTCTTCTTCAGGTTTTGCCAATTCGATCTGCTTGCATTCCATCCCTGGAACCGTGAGAATTCTAGATGCCGGAAGAAACCCTGCAAGGCAGACGGGATAAGAATGAAAACGAGAATCGATCGTGCACTTATGCTCGCGGTGGCGCTGACGATGACCGGCGCCACGTTGACGATGGCGGCTCAGACCGGGGCGGGAGCCAATGTTGCTCCGCCCAGGCCGCAAGGCCCATGCGACATCTACGCCGCCGCCAGCGACGCCTGCGTGGCCGCCCACAGCACCACGCGGGCGCTCTACGCCGGGTACAACGGCCCGCTCTATCAGGTTCTGCGCCAGTCGGACGGCAAGACCCTGGACATTGGCGTTGTTCAGCCTGTGAAGTCGCCGCGTCCGGATGCGGGCGGGTACGCCGACGCGGCCGCGCAGGACAGATTCTGCGCCAACACTTACTGCTGGATTACGAAGATCTACGACCAGTCACCCAAGCACAACGACCTGACCCAGGCGCCCCGCGGCGGATTCAACGGACCGGCGATGGGTGGGTTCAACAACGTGCCGGTAGCCGACATGGCGCCGATTACGATCATGGGCCACAAGGTTTACGGCGTGTTCATCGAGCCGGGCATGGGCCTGCGCCAGGACGACGCGAAGGGCACCGCGGTCGACGACCAAGCGGAGGGCCAGTACTGGGTCATCAACGGCCTGCACTTCAACTCCGGCTGCTGCTTCGACTACGGCAACGCCGAGATCGACAGCCGCGACGACGACAACGGCACCATGGAAACCGCTTACTTCGGCGACGCTCCCTGGTGGTATCACGGCACTATGCCCGGACCGTGGGTCATGACCGACCAGGAGAACAACCTCGTCGGCTGCGTCAACGCGGACGGCTCCAAGAACTGCAAACTGCCCGACATCCAATGGCGCTTCGTCACCGCGGTCGCCAAGGGCGAGCCGCACCACTGGACCTCGATGGGCGGCGACGCGCAGCAGGGCGCGCTGCAAGTGATGTTTGACGGCGGGCGCGTCAACGGCACCTACGACCCCATGCGCAAGCAGGGAGCGATCCTGCTGGGCAATGGCGGCGACAACTCGAACGGCTCGCAGGGCACCTTCTATGAAGGCGCAGTCACGGCCGCAGGCACTTTCCCTGCCGACGCCACCGACCAGATGGTGCAGGCCAATGTCGTTGCCGCGCGCTACGACGTCGCGCCTGTGAGCGTGGCGCCTCCATCGGCCGCGGCCGAGCCGCCGGGAATTCAGATCTTCACTCTGGGTTCTTCGCAGGAAACAACGGTTACGTTCACAAACACGACAGGCGCGCCCGTTGCCGGGCTTCGGTTGAGCCTCTCGCTGCCCGGCAAGCAATGGTCTGCCGTCGTCGCCGGGGGCAAGGAAACCTCGAAGACCTTCGCCGACCCGGTTGCGCCCGGCGCCAGCGTGAGCGCGACCTTCAAGGTCACCTCCGGCCCGGCTGCCTGCAACGGCGACCTCGTCGCCAAAGCCACATGGGCCGATCAAGCCAAGGGCAAATCGCAGACCGAGACAGCGGTCGAGAAGGCGCGCAACGCGAGCCCGGTCAAGATCAACGAGTTCCGCATCAGTTCCGGATCGCCCAGCAATCCGACGAACTCCTTCATCGAGCTTTACAACGCCGGCGCGAGCAGCGTTGACCTCTCCAACTGGACCCTCACCGAGCACCCCGCCCAGCAAGCCATCTTCTCCGCCGTGAAGATACCCGCCGGAACCAGGCTCGCTTCGCATGGCTTCTATCTGCTCGGCCTCGCTGACTCTGGACTGGCGATCCCGGCGCGGGCCGGCGACTCAACCATCTACGTCCGCAGCACAACCGGCATGTCGGCCGGCGACACCATCTCCATCGACAGCGGCGCCGGCCTGGAGACGCGCAAGATCGCCAGCATCGGAACAGCCGCCAGCAACCATACGACACTATGGCAGCCCCTCCCCGAAGGCCCGGTCATCACCATCCCCACGGGCGCAACCAACGTGCCCGTTACCAGCGCCGCTGGCTTCGTTGTCGGCCAGAAGATCGCTCTCGGCTATGGCGCGACGTACCCCGCCGTCGCAAGATCCCAGGAGCAGTACGAGGTAGCTACAGTTACTGCCGTCGGCAAGCCGGGCACGCAAGCCTACCTGGCGGCCGACGCGCCCGCCGGAGCCACCAACCTCAAGGTGACCTCGGTTGCCGATATCTCGGTTGGCGACACGATCCGGCTGGACATCGACAGCATCGGCCACGGGATTGAGACTGTTACAGTCACTAAGGCCGGCACGCAGGCCCACCAGACCAGTCTTTCTACCGACGTGAGCGCCGGGGCCACCCATCTCTTTGTCCGCAGAGTGGAGGGCTTCGCCGCCGGTGACAAGATCACGGTGGGCACTCCGGCGAACAAGGAAGTCGTTACCGTCACGGCCGTCAGTGCCGCGGGACCAAACGGCGCGGTCATCGTTTTCGCGCCTGCCCTGGCCAACGCCCACATCCGCGACGAGTGGGTGGTCTCACCGGGCACGGGTCTCGACCTGGCCGCTCCGCTGAAGTTCAACCACGCGGCCAATCTGCCCTTCAGCGATCGCGGAACGGGCATCAGCTTCCAGCCGGCCACGGCCTTTGCCCACTCCAGCAACGAACCCATTCAGCCGCTTGGCGCCGGCATTACGCTCGACAAGCCCCTGGCCGGCAACCACGCAATCCACGCGGCGGTGCGCGATGCCGCGGTCACGACCGCCGGCTACCAGGGAACGCCGGAACCCAACCAGTGGTTCGGCGGCCCCGAACTCACCACCAGCGTTCTTCTCTTCGGCCGATTCAATCTCACCATCAGAGAAGGCAGCATGGTCCTGCGCGATGCCTCGGGCCTGGCCGTCGACAGCCTCAACTACGGCAGCCTCGTCGATCCCTGGGCCGCCGAAGGCTATCAAGCCGCCTCTGGTCTCAACCTGGGCGGCTGCTTTGCGCCCACGCCAGGACCGGCCGGCGGCGGTTTCGGCCAGGCCCCCGCCGCTGCAACCACCACAAGCACTGGCCGCTTCCCGGATGGCGCTGACAGCGCCAGCAACTGCGCCGATTTTCTGACCCAGGCCGCCACAACCCTGCCCGTCGCCTCGGTTGCAGGCGCCACCAACATCAAGGTCGCGGGCGTGGAAGGCTTCGTTGCAGGAGACTCGATCCTGATCGACTCGGGAGCGGAGCTGGAAACTGCAACGATTGCGACTGTCGGCACCGCGGGAGGCACAACGGTGCGCACGGCCACCGCCGGGGGCGCCACGGCCATTCCCGTCGCCAGCCCGGCCGGCTTTAACGACGGCCAGACCATCACCATCGACAGCGGCGCCGCCTCCGAGACAGCAGTCGTTGCCTCTGTCCAGAGATTCCCGGCCGCAGAAATCACCGTCATTGCGCCCCTCCGGCAGGCGCATGGAGCCGGCGCGCAGCTCTCAGGCACCGGCATCACCCTCACCGCGCCGCTCACGCGAAACCATGCCAGCGGAGCACAGGTCACCGACAACGTTCCCACGCCCGGCGCGCCTAACCAATATTCCAGAAAACGTCCTTGACGGTCGGGCATCGCTGCATGGAACGGCAGCAGCTTGAACGATTCTGGACCGGGCGCGCAGTTGAGAGCATGCCCGATCTCTACGACAAGATGGAGGAGGACGTGGAGTTCCGCAGGAAGTGGGCCGAAAAGTGCGGTTTCGGCTTTGAATTGTGCTCATTTGCACCGATCGTACCGAAAACAGAGGAAAAAGACGAAGCGAAGAAAGCCGCGTGAGTTTCTTGAGTGTGAGAGAAAGAATGGTCGGGGAGAGAGGATTTGAACCTCCGACCCCCTGGTCCCGAACCAGTTTTCGGCATTTGTTGAAAGCTGTTGAAATTGAGTGAAATTAACTGGTTTAGAATGAATGCTTTGCGGCCATGTTGTTGAAAGTTATGGTTCTGAATTGATCCAGGGTGCTTTGACCGCTACGATTTCGACTGCAATGGCCGCTTCGCCTTTGGAAATCGCCCTCCGCACTTGATCGATTGGATTTGAATTGTCCAGCGACTTCGTACCAACTTTGCCCTATCCCCTTTGCTCCAGTATTCGCTGGGTAATTCAGGACCTTCCGGGCCGGGTACATGGATGTACATTGGTTTGCCGATCTTCACGAAGCCAAACGGCTCATAGAGCCCCCGCGATGGCGATACAATGAGAGCCGTCCTCATCTATTGTTGGGAGAGAGGGCGCCAAGCGACCTCGCCGACTGGAACCTGAACCAACCGATGACGATCCGGGGGCTTGGTGTGGAAGAACTGGGGCTGAGCGACGCTGCTGCGCTGCACTGACAATTCCTCTGGTCCAAGGTACCGGGCAGCCCAGCCCAGGCGCTACCATCGGGAGGGTTTTTCGTCATTTTTGAACCTCTCTCGGGCGAGGAATGCAATGGGGCTGTCCTGCATCTGGCTCAGAGTTTCAGTGATGAGTCCATGAAGGACGCGAAGGTACATCAGTGTGTAACA